>Ga0068853_100003813_pt1 | contig 11550 bp, 9 predicted proteins | sample KBSCornC32_FD_65655 | JGI IMG/M metagenome (GOLD analysis project Ga0068853, IMG submission 65655) | Corn rhizosphere microbial communities from Kellogg Biological Station, Michigan, USA - KBS Corn C3-2 | ecosystem: Host-associated > Plants > Roots > Rhizosphere > Soil ... | reverse complement strand
CAACTCCTCCACCCTCACCCACCCCCACTCACCACCACCCCACCCACGGGGGCTCCGGGGCTCGGGGGGCACGCATGGGGTGCCGTGTAAGCCGCCTTTAGCCCGTCCTCCAACAAAGATCCACCGCCCATCCCCCCGTCGGCCCAACCCCATCCTCATGCCCATCCTCAGTAGGGCTAACAGCGGCGTCATGGCTCACCCCATTGCAGCCCACCCCAACCCCAGCCCCCAAGTCCCCCAAAAAATTTATTTTTTAAAAACCCGCGAAATAAATGTTATTTTGACAGGAATTATCTCATACAAAGAGAAAAAGCCAAAAGCCATATGGGACAAGATAATTTTGTAATCGGAGTAGACTACGGAACAGACTCGGTTCGCTCACTTCTCGTCAATACTGCCAACGGCAGCGAAATAGCATCAGCCGTATATTATTACCCCCGCTGGAAAGACGGGCTCTTCTGCAACCCCGCCGACAACCAGTTCAGGCAACACCCCCTCGACTACATAGAGGGACTGGAGAACACCATCCGCGCCTGTCTCGCACAAGCCGGCCCCGCGGCCGCAGCAGCGGTAAGAGCGATCTCCGTCGATACCACGGGCTCGACACCTGTAGCCGTTGACGAAACAGGCACGCCTCTCGGTCTTCTGCCCGCCTTCGAAAAAAATCCCAACGCGCTCTTCGTCCTCTGGAAGGACCACAGCTCGGTGAAAGAAGCGGCAGAGATCAACGCGCACGCGACAAAATTCCCCGTCAACTACCTGCAGTTCGTCGGCGGCATATATTCCTCCGAATGGTTCTGGGCCAAATTGCTCCACATTCTTCGCGTCGACGCCGACGTCAGAAAAGCCTGCTATTCGTGGGTAGAGCACTGCGACTGGATACCCTTCCTCCTCACCGGAGGCAAACACGTCTCGGAAATGCGGCGCAGCGTATGCGCAGCCGGCCACAAAGCACTCTGGGCGACGGCCTTCAACGGCTATCCCCCCGACGAGTTCTTCGCTTCCCTCGACCCGCTGTTAAAAGGATTTACCGCAAGGCTCTATGAAAAGGCCTATGCTTCCGATCAGGCCGCGGGCCGGATCTCCCCCGAATGGGCGACCCGTCTCGGTCTGCCCGCCGACGTCGTAATAGGCGTTGGCGCATTCGACGCACATATGGGCGCAGTCGGCGGCCAGATCGAACCCTATCACCTCAGCAAGGTCATGGGTACCTCTACCTGCGACATGCTCGTGGCTCCACTGGAAGAAGTAAAGGACAAACTCGTCAAAGGCATCTGCGGTCAGGTACCCGGTTCGGTCATCCCCGGCATGATGGGTATGGAAGCCGGCCAGTCCGCCTTCGGCGACGCCTACGCCTGGTTCCGCAACCTTCTCTCATGGCCCCTCCTGCAGCTATGGCCGGACGCTTCGCAGGCCAATTCGATCGTCGATAAGATCATCCCCGAATTGAGCCGCCAGGCCGCGGCCCTGCCTCCCGACACCCACGCCGAACTCGCCGTCGACTGGTTCAACGGGCGACGCACACCCGACGCCAATCAACTCCTGAAAGGAGCCGTCACCGGCATCGGCCTCGGCAGCGACGCCCCCCGACTCTTCAGGGCTATCGTCGAATCCACCTGCTTCGGAGCAAAGACCATCGTCGACCGCTTCATCCAGGAAGGCGTTCCCGTACGAGGCCTCATAGGGCTCGGTGGCGTAGCAAAAAAATCCCCGTTCATCATGCAGATGATGGCCGACGTAATGAACAGACCCATTCGCATCCACGGCAGCGAACAGACCTGCGCACTCGGCGCAGCCATGTTCGCAGCTACCGCAGCCGGCCTCTATCCCAAAGTGGAAGACGCCATGGCAGCTATCGGACAGGGCTTCGACGCCACCTACACACCGGACCCATCCAAAGTAAAAATATACGCCGACCGCTTCGACGCCTATGCGCGGCTCGGCGGGTTCATAGAAAAAGAAACAGCAACTCATGAGTAAATACACCGACATCCGCGAAGCAGCGTACCAGGCCAATATGCGGCTACCCCGACTGGGACTGGTCCTCTTCACCTTCGGCAACGTCAGCGCGGCAGACCGCGACCTCGGCGTCTTCGCCATCAAACCCAGCGGAGTACCGTACGAAGAGCTCACACCCGATAGCATGGTGATCGTAGACTTCGACGGGAAGACCGTAAAAGGCAAGCTCCGCCCGTCCTCCGATACCCTCACCCACGCCGTACTGTACAAGCACTGGGAAAAGATCGGCGGCATCGTCCACACACATTCCACCTACGCCACCGCCTGGGCCCAGGCCCAGCGGGACATACCCATCTTCGGCACTACACACGCCGACCACAACACGGTCGACGTCCCCTGCGCCCCGCCCATGAACGACGACATGATACAGGGCGACTACGAATACCAGACCGGCTTCCAGATAATGAACGCCTTCAAGGACCGCGGCCTCAGCTACGAAGAAGTGGAAATGGTCCTCGTCGGCAACCACGCCCCCTTCACCTGGGGAAAGACACCCGACAAAGCCGTCTACAACAGCGCAGTCCTCGAAAGCGTCGCACAGATGGCCTACCTGACCGAACAGATCAGTTCCGTCGCACCCAGACTAAAAGACTCGCTGATAAAAAAACACTACGAACGCAAACACGGTCCTAATTCCTATTACGGCCAATAAAATAACAACTCCCCTTCAACCCCGGGGCCAACAAAACTTATAACACATGGATCTAAAGAAACTCGAAGTCTGGTTCGTCACCGGCAGCCAGCACCTCTACGGCGAAGAAACGCTCAAACAAGTAGCAGAACACTCCCGAACGATAGCAAAAACGCTCAACGACTCCCCCCAGATCCCCGTAAAGGTCGTCTTCCGTCCTACCGTCAAATCCCCGGAAGAGATCTACGCCACCTGCCAGGAGGCCAACACCGCACCCAACTGTATCGGCATCATCGCCTGGATGCACACGTTCTCGCCCGCCAAAATGTGGATCGGCGGACTGCGCATCCTTCAGAAACCTATCGTCCATCTTCACACGCAGTTCAACAGGGACATTCCCTGGGATACCATCGATATGGATTTCATGAACCTCAACCAGAGCGCCCACGGCGACAGGGAATTTGGATTCATGATGACCCGCATGCGCCTCGACCGTAAAGTCGTCACCGGTCACTGGCAGGATCCCGAAACGCTCGGCCAGCTGAATGCCTGGGCCCGCGCCGCCGCCGGCTGGAACGACTGGCAGGGCGCCCGCTTCGTCCGCTTCGGCGACAACATGCGCTACGTCGCGGTCACAGAAGGCGACAAGGTCGAAGCCGAACTGAAATTTGGCTATTCGGTCAATACCCACGGCGTCGGCGACCTCGTAAAGGTCATCAACGCCGTCACCGACATATCCATCGACACCCTCGTACAGGAGTACGCAGACAGTTATACTCTCGCCGCCTCCCTGCACAAAGGCAAAGAGCGTCACAAGGACCTCCGCGAGGCCGCCCGTATCGAACTCGGTATGCGCAGCTTCCTCGTGGACGGCAACTACAAAGGCTACACCGACACCTTCGAAGACCTCCACGGCATGGCCCAGCTGCCAGGCATCGCCTCCCAGCGGCTCATGAGCAGCGGCTACGGCTTTGGCGGCGAAGGCGACTGGAAGACCGCCGCACTGGTCCGCGCGATGAAAGTCATGGGCAGCGGCCTCCCCGGCGGTAACTCCTTCATGGAAGACTATACCTACCACTTCGAGCCAGGCAATAACCTCGTCCTCGGCGCACACATGCTCGAGATATGCGAATCCATCGCCGACGGCAAACCGTCCTGCGAGATACACCCGCTCGGCATCGGCGGCAAGGCTGACCCCGTCCGCCTGGTCTTCAACTCCGCCGCCGGCCCGGCCCTCAACGCGTCTATCGTAGACATGGGCAACCGCTTCCGCCTTCTCGTCAACGAAGTCGAAGCCATCGCGCCTACCCACGCGTTGCCCAAATTGCCCGTCGCCCGCGTCCTCTGGAAACCTTACCCCGACATGAAGACCGGCTGCTCGGCCTGGATACAGGCAGGAGGCGCCCACCACACCGGGTATAGCCAGAACCTGACCGCCGAACACATGCGCGACTTTGCCGACATGGCCGGCATAGAATTCGCCCTCATCGGTAAAAAGACAGACCTCTATCAGTTCCGCAACGAGCTCCGCTGGAACGAAGCCTACTATAAATAACCCCATATCCCCCGTGGCGTCGCCGCGGGGGATATAAAAAAATTGCTTGCACATCATGGACAGGAAACTTGCATTCGCTGACTACGTCGTCTTCATCATCTATTTCGTACTGGTCGCCTCCTACGGCATCTGGATCTACCGCCGGAAAAGGAAGGCCGTCACCGATACCAAAGACTTCTTCCTCGCGGAAGGCTCCCTCACCTGGTGGGCCATCGGCGCCTCCCTCATCGCCTCCAATATCTCCGCCGAACAGTTCGTCGGAATGAGCGGCGAAGGCTTTTTCGCCGGCATCGCCGTCGCAGCCTACGAATGGATCGCCGCCCTTGCCCTGATCATCATCGCCATATGGTTTCTTCCGGTCTACCTGAAGAACAAGATATACACGATGCCCCAGTTCCTGAAGACGCGCTACAACGAAACAGTTGCCCTGATCATGGCTATCTTCTGGCTCCTGCTCTACGTTTTCGTCAACCTCACTTCCATCCTCTACCTCGGCGCCGTTGCCATCAACGGCCTGATACCCGGCGAACACCTCCACACCATAATGATCGCCCTGGCCATCTTCTCCCTCCTGATCACACTCGGCGGGATGAAGGTCATCGGCTTCACCGACGTCATCCAGGTAGGCGTACTCATCATCGGCGGCCTCGCCACCACCTACCTCGCCCTCACCGTAGTCTCCGAAAGCTTTGGACTGGGTAGCAGCGCCCTGGCCGGCTTTAACGCACTCCTCAAAAATGCACCGGAACACTTCCACATGATCTTCCACAAGCCGACCGCCGCCACGCCACAGCTCGAAGTAGACAAATACCTCGTCCTGCCCGGCATCGCCATGTATTTCGCCGGCCAGTGGATCGTCAACCTCAACTACTGGGGCTGTAACCAGTACATCACACAACGGGCCCTCGGCGCCAACATCACCACGGCCCGCACCGGCATCCTCTTCGCAGGTCTCTTGAAACTGATGATGCCCATCATCGTCATGCTCCCCGGCATCGCCGCCTTCGTCCTGTACAAGAATGGACACCTGAACCTCACCGACGGCAGAAAAGACTACGCCTACTCCGCCGTCCTCGGCTTTCTGCCCAGCGGCCTGAAAGGACTGTCCATCGCCGCCCTCACCGCCGCCATCGTATCCTCCCTCGCCGGCAAGGTCAATAGTATCTCCACGATCTTCACGCTCGACATCTATAAAAAGTATTTCAACAAGGAAGCGACCGAACAAAAAATGGTCTGGACCGGACGCCTGGCCGTCGTGATCGCAATGTTCATCGGCATCCTCTTCACCTGGAAAGACATCCTCGGCATCGGCGGGAAAGGCGGCTTTACCTTTATCCAGCAGTACACCGGCTTTATCAGCCCCGGCGTGCTCGCCATGTTCCTCCTCGGCATGTTCTGGAAAAGGACAACGGCCACCGCAGCGGTCGCCGGCCTCATCACCGGCTTCGTCCTCTCGGTCTATTTCAACGAATATGCTCCCCAGCTATCGGGCCACGAAACACTGCTCTATACGGCATACCCGACCCAGATCGTCGAAAACGGCGTCGCCACTACAGTCTGGCAGATCCCCTTCCTCATCTGCATGGGCCTCGCCTTCCTGTTCACGGTCATCGTCATGGTCGGCCTCAGCCTCGCCGGACCCAGGATCAACCCCAAAGCTTTCGAGCTCGACAGGGAGATGTTCCGGCTAAAACCCTCGACGATCGCACTGATCGTCGTTACAATCCTGATCCTGATGGCACTTTATGTAAAGTTTTGGTAGTATATTCGAACCGTATATAAACCTATAATCGACTCATGAATCGTTATCCGGGGGAAACCCGCATGCTTGTGGCCGTAGATTGTATCATCTTCGGATTCGACGGTGCTGACATTAAATTGTTGCTTGTACAACGGGGACTAAAACCCGAAAAAGGAAAATGGAGCCTGATGGGAGGCTTCCTCCAACCTGGCGAAAGCCTCGAACAGGCCTCTAACCGCATCCTCAAACAACTGACCGGCCTCGAAGGCGTTTATATGGAACAAATGCGCGCATTCGGCGAACCCGAACGCGACCCCGTCGAACGAACCCTCAGCATCGCCTACTTCGCCCTGATCGACATCCACCAGTACGAAAAACAGCTCAGCAACGAATACCATCCCGAATGGTTTCACGTCAAAAAAATGCCCGACCTGATCTTCGACCATAAGAAAATGGTGGACATCGCCAAACGCCAGCTGCGCTACAAAGCCGCCCTCCACCCCATCCTGTTCGAGCTGCTGCCTTCCAGATTCACTATCCCACAGCTGCAGATACTTTACGAAGGCATCTACGACACCACCTTCGACAACCGCAACTTCAGCCGCAAGGTCCTGTCCACCGAACTGCTGATCAAGCAAAAAGAAAAAGACAAGGCCAACTCCAAAAAAGGAGCCTTCTACTATAAACTTGACAAAAGGAAATACAAAGCCAATTTCCAGGCCTTTCTTAACTTTATCCCGAACCCGGACAAACTTTTACTCTGATCCAGCCAATACGACTCTCCCAGCTAACCACCAATATCGCGGAGACGCTGAACAACGCCTTCCGGCGCCTTAGTTTCTGGGTCGTAGCAGACGTAACAAGCCATACCTTCCGGCAGGAAAAGAATTACCACAGCTTTGACCTCGTCGAAAAGGACACGGCCTCCAACGCCCTCATCGCCAAAATACAGGCGAAAGCATGGGGCAGAGGCGCTACCAGCGTCGCCAGCTTCGAGAGCATCACCGGCCAGCGGTTTACCAATAATATAAATGTCCTTGTCAACGTCACCGTCGAATACCATCCCGTCTTCGGCCTGCAGCTGAACGTCAACGAGGTCGACAGCAATTTTACACTCGGCCAGCTCGAACAGCAGCGCCAGGCCACCCTCGCACGCCTCGTCCGCGAAAACCCAGGTTTTATCTGGCAGACAGCCGGCGGATTCGGCACAAAGAATAAACAACTCCCCCTGCCCGGGGTGGTCCAGCACATAGCGGTCATCGCCTCCCGCACCTCCGCAGGCTGGCAGGACTTTCACCATACCCTCGACAACAATCCCTTCGGCTACACGTTCAGGATCGACGAATATTTTACCGTCGTCCAGGGAGAGAACAATACCCAGCAATTCCTCTCCCGCCTCATCGACGTCTTCAACAGTGGCAACAACTACGACGCGGTGGTCATCATCCGCGGCGGCGGCGCGCAGACCGACTTCCTCATCTTCGACGACTATATGATCGGAAAAGCGATCGCAAAATTCCCCATCCCCATCATCACCGGCATCGGCCACCAGAAGAATGAGACGATCGCCGACCTCATGGCGCATACCCCCACAAAAACCCCGACAAAAGCGGCCGAATTCATCATCAACCAGAACCGGTCCTTCGAAGACTCGGTCAACCGCCTCCGGCAGAATATCGTGATCAGGGCCCAACAGCAATTCGCCGACAACAACAGAGCCCTCAACAGAGTAAACAACACGATCATCAATAAATCCCGCACCATCCTCGCCGGTCGCCAGCAGGAGCTGGTAGCCACCAGAACATCCCTGCTGATCCACAGCAACAACTATTGCAGGAACCAAAAAAGATACCTCGACCATTTTGTGTCTGTCATCAAAATAGCGTCTCCGGAAAATACACTCCGGCGCGGCTTCGCCATCGTCAAACACAACGATAGGATCATAAGCAACGCCGACGACCTGACCACCGGCAACGACATCGGCGTCATCTTCGCCGACAAAGAGATCACGGCCACAGTAACCGCAAAAAAAGATTACAATGGAACCGAATTTAACCTATGAAGAAGCATACAGGGAACTCGCAGCCATCGCAAGAGAGATCGAGTCCGAATCAGTTCCTGTAGACGTCCTGGCCCAAAAGGTCCGTCGCGCGTCCGAATTGATCACCTGGTGCCAGACCAAACTCCGCACAACCGAAACAGAAGTAAATAAGATCATATCCCAGATGGATAAGCAACCCTAGTCCGCATAGCGTTCTTTTAACACATTAATTTACGCAAACGTTTTCGCAACCCTTCCCTGCACTGCTTTCTACGACGCAGAGACGCAAACCGTCATTTTTTAACATTAAGCTGGCAATTAGTGCATCGAATGATTTGATTTATCCAATCAGAACAGTAATTTTGACAATTAAGCGGAAGATCGGCCTGCACGCCGGTTTTTAGCGTCTAATCCAAACATTTAAGTTTTTCTATATTTTTAGTTTTGAATGGTCACAAAGTCGTGACGCGAGGGCAATGTCTATTGCCCTCTCCCTTTTTATAAATACTAAGCCCCCGCCGGCCGGCGAGGGCTCCCCCGTACTCCCCATCAATAAGGTATGATCAACACCCTCTATTCTATTGTTTCAACACTCTGATAGTCTGATTCGTCCGCTCACCGCGTACCTGCAACAGATAAACCCCAGCCGCCAATCCCTGCGGATACAGATTGATAAGATTATCTCCCTTCTGCGTTGTGTAATTTTGACGCAGACAAACCCTACCGGTCTGATCGAATAAAGACAACACCAGCCGCTCCGTCGACTGCGCCGGTATCCTTACCCCCAGCTGATCATGAAAAGGATTACCATACACACCGATCGCCTCCGTCACATCCCCGTTCGCCACCTGCAGCACCTTACTGTATTTAAAAGTGCCGTCTATATCTACCATCCTTAACCGATAATAATTCCTCCCCGCGAGCGGCGACTTATCCGTGAGCGTATAATCCCTTGGCGTCGAACTATTCCCCGCCGCCGCGACCTGGCCGATCGCGGTAAAGACCTTCCCGTCCCCGCTACGCTGTACTTCCATGAACTTGCTGTTCTGCTCCTGTGCCGTCTCCCATTTCAGATCCACACCGCCGTCACCTTCCCTAAGCGCATGAAAATCCACCAGCGTCACCGGCAGGACCTTCGGATTGGCGATAAGACTGATCTCGTCAAAATAAGCCTGCACAGGACTGGATGTATTGGAATTGTCCGCCGACAGCGTAATATTGATATGATCCAGTCCATCAGTCACCAGGATATCGTGCGTATCATTAACATGGACCCAACCCGTAGGACCAGCCGCCGTAGGTATAAGGGAATATTCGAAGACATAAATATTGGACTCGGTTGCATCCCTGTATTCCACTTTTACGTCCACCAGATTATAGGTACCGCCGAACAACCCATTACTGGCCACATAAAAATCAAGGTTAAACGTCAGATCCTGCGTGGTGAACGCAGACGGCAGATTCGTGATTTGCTGAAATAGCGTCCTCGTATCAGTAGAAGGAGCGACAGTAACTCCCGCATTGAAAAATTGATTCCCGCTGAACGACCGCATGGGAGTATTATACGGCTGTGGATAGGTAGTACTGTTGGTAAGATACCACACCCCGCCGTCTGTGCCTGTTGCATCGCCAAACGTCGTCGCCCCCCCATCCGCCCAGTTGGTGGTATTTGCTACCGGCGTAGTCTCCGCCCCTCCGTTCGTTATGATATTCGACCCAAGTGTCTGCGCCCTCAACCCCATCCCCGCCACACAACAAAGGGCCGTCATCAAAAAAAATCTCCTTCTCCTACTAAACAAATAGTAAAACTTGACCATAATGTAAAGTACTTGTGGATTAAAAAAAGAGGGATCGGACCATACGTTAACACAGGTTCGGTGCGACGAGGGCGGGTCATAGCATAATGTTAGTAAACATATAGGAAAAAACTTTGAATTAGATATACACAGGACGTGTATAACGTTCATTCCCACCCCCTGAGAGCGCGCACCCCGGGCCACGACCCGGGACCTTACAACCGATAGGCCTTACGGCCGTATATGATAAGCCTTGGGCTGTACAAACGCCCTGATGCCCTGATAAGACAACGTCATCCCCAACCCCGAATTCTTCCTCCCCGACCACGGCAGCCCCGCACTCACCCGGTCGCAGCAATTCCAGTAGACCGTACCCGTATTCAATTGCTTCATAACCCCCTCGGCCCGATCATAGCTTTTGGAATAGACAGCGGCCGTCAGACCATATTCGGTATCCCCCATCAGCTGGACCGCTTCCGAATCATCTTTCACCTTCTGGATACCCACTACCGGACCAAATGACTCTTCCATCATCAGCTTCATCCCGTGATTCACATCCACCAGCACCGCCGGCTCGATAAAATAGCCCTTCCCGCCTATCCGGCCCCCGCCATACAGAACTCTCGCGCCCTTCCCCACGGCGTCCGCTATCTGATCCTGCAGGAATTCCAGCTGACCCGGCCGGCTCAGCGCACCTATTTCCGTAGCCGCATCCATAGGGTCCCCGACCACCATCTTTCGGGCCTGCTCTGTATACGCCTTTACAAAATCATCATAGACCCCCTCCTGCACATATATCCGCTCGACGGCACAGCAGCTTTGCCCATTATTGTAAACCACTCCCTCCAGGGCGGCGGCAGCCACCTTCCCGATATCCTCGACGTCGTCCATTACATACAAAGGATCCTTTCCCCCAAGCTCCAGCTGGCACGGCACCAGCCGTGAAGCTACCTTCTCCGCGATCGACCGCCCCGTACGGTAGCTGCCGGTAAAAAAATAGCCATCCAGCGGAAGCTCCAGCAACCACTCCCCGGCCCTGCCCTTCCCCGCCACCAGCTGAAAGACATCTTCCGGAACACCCGCCTTATACAACAACCGCTGTATATGCAAACCCGTCAGCGTAGCATATTCCGACGGCTTGTACAGCACGCCGTTGCCGCCGGTCAGAGCAGGTATGAACACGTTCACCCCAACGAGATAGGGATAGTTCCATGCAGATATATTGGCTATGACGCCCAGCGGCTCATAGCTGATCTTCTCCCGCGTTGCCCCCTCCGTCACGATCCACTCCTCCTCCAGCCATTGCTTCGAATGATCCAGCATCCAGCGGATACGACTCCTCGCCCCATTCAACTCGTTATACGACTGCTGCAACGGCTTGCCCGTCTCCGCCGTCAGAGTCTCCGCCAGCGCCTTTTTCTCCGCTTCCAGCAATTCGAAGAACCGTCCGATAACCCCCAGCCTTTCATCTACAGTCCTGGCTGCCCACACCCGCTGCCCCTTCTTTACAAGGGCATACTTTTCTTTTACCGTTGCTTCTGTATCCTCCGCTATCTCATCGATAACGGCTTCCGTAGCCGGATTAATGATCTGCATATCTTGATTTTATCGCGTTAATAAATTGATCCCTGACCGGCCGGAACAGGAACTCGTCCCTCAGTCCATTGGTGAACATCCGCTCCGGATGCCACTGTACAGCCATCATCCAGGGCTTGCCCGCCGGCTCCTCCCACTCGATACCCTCGATCGTCCCATCCTCCGCCCGGC
>Ga0068853_100003808_pt1 | contig 11560 bp, 16 predicted proteins | sample KBSCornC32_FD_65655 | JGI IMG/M metagenome (GOLD analysis project Ga0068853, IMG submission 65655) | Corn rhizosphere microbial communities from Kellogg Biological Station, Michigan, USA - KBS Corn C3-2 | ecosystem: Host-associated > Plants > Roots > Rhizosphere > Soil ... | reverse complement strand
CGATATTGAAAGTATTAAAGCCATTTTTCAATACCAGGGTAAGACTGTTAGAACCACTTCCATTCACAAGATTCTTAAACCGGCCTTTGATCCGGAAGTCCAGTTTGTAAGTGTAGCCCACACAATTGATATCTTGTTCAACAAGATTTTCAATCAATGCGGGTGTGTCTTCAATCGGTGAAGGACTGTGCCTGAAATAATCAATGTTTATTGCTTGCTTGAAACCTTTGATTGAATTCACCTCAATACTATTGAACGCAGGACATATAGATCCGTTCACCGTACCGGTACCTAAAGGGAATGTCCATCCGGAATCACCAGAGATAGAATAATTCTGCAATGCTGTGTTCGTTGCGATCGTTCTTAACACAATTGTCTTGGATGGCAGCAATACAGTTTTTGTCAGTTTATCATATGCAGTCAACGCAGTCACCTGGTCAAATGCGATCGCACTACCAACTTCCACCTTTTGATCAAAGCGGTTGATAAAAGAAACCAGCGGACCAATCTGGTCAATGTCTGTTTTTACATAGCAACTGGTTCCGCATTCAAAATCATAAGGATTAAAGCTCACCTTGCCAGTGAATAATTCAGCCCATCTCCTTGCACATTTCCATTCAATGAGCAACTTGTAATCTCCCCTTATACCATACTGCTCATATTCTGCTCTCAGCAAAATAGCAGCAACATCAAAGAATTCAAACTGATTACCTTGCAATTCTCTGACTGTTCCATGCCGTTGCGGATGTCGCTTGACCCGGATGGAAAAGCGGTCCCATCCCACCGGCTCGTCGATGACGGTGCGGGTAACATAACGATCAATTAAAGTAAACCTCCATTCCATCAGGTAGTCAGCTTTTTATTTTTGTACTCAGTCAGTTGATTACCCTTTCGTATAGAAAGATGAAATCCATGTTCATCAAATGAAAGAACAGCCTGCGGGTTGTCAGCTAATTTTGCAGCCAACACATCAGCCATCTTATCATAGTCGATCGATTCTCCTTTCGCTACTTCGATAGGAATAAATTGAGGAATGGCCGTCATGGTCATGTTCTGGTATAACCTTGGCAGTTCATGATTCATCAGGTATTGATCATATCGATCTTCGTTGATCGCTTCCAGGGCTTCTTTGTGTTTTTTTGTTTGCTCATACCTGGTGATATATTCTCCTTTTGAAACACGAACGGGAATACTATCAGATGTACCGGTGCCTGGACCATCCACCTCACCTCCAAACCTGAATGCAGGAACAGCAGTATTCGTCAACGTATTTAATAGGGTAAAGAAAAGAGTAGCAGCTGCAGCAACACCCGCAATACCACCTTGCTGAAACCCTTTAAGTAATGTTGGTCCTTGATTGATCAACGTGGTGAACAAGGCCTGTGCCTTCTCATCTACAGCTTGTTTTCTGCGGAGCTGCCTCACCTGATTGTTATATTCAGTCTCAGATATTTTCTTTGCATCAAACATCTCTCTCACACGCTGTTCTTCCGCAGAAATATTCGCTTTCGATATTGCGAACAAAGTATTAGTAAGTTGTATAGCAGATTGCTGTGCCAGTTCACGGATCCGGGTAATGTTATCCTGTTTCTTTTGCTCTCTGCGGATATCAATTTCATCCTGTGCATTATCCAGTTCGTTTTCTCTCCTGCGGAATTCTGCATTATCAATAGACTTGTTTGCGAGCAGATTGAAGTTGGCCACCCGTTTGCGATCGATTGCCAGCTCCTCCAGTCTTAACTCTTCCTGGAAGGCCTTTTCAGTTTCTTTATCGGTAGGATTTGCACCAAGACCTTTCTTCACTTTGGATTTCTGCCGGTCAATCTCAGAGAGTGCGGATGCAAGCAGTGAATCGATCTCAGCCTGTGTTTTCGATTTCTCCAATGCCTTTTTATCTGCCAGCGCCCTATCATAAATTGCCTTAATCTTTTGGCGGCGCAATTCCTCATTCGTTTCCGAATTGCGGACAGACAACGCATCCAGATCTGATTGTGCATCGATGAGACTTTTCTTTGCCTGTAATATTTCGGCATTACTTTCATTGACTGCATCAATAGAAGTAAGTGCAATAGTAGAATTCAATTGTGCAATCCTGCCATTGATAGATTCTTCCGCTTCCTTCTGATTAAACTGTTTGATCAGTTCCTGCCGGTCATTGTAGTATTTAGCATCGAGCAGTTCCAGCTGACCAATCGTATTTCCTTTCACCAATACCTCAGCAAGATATCCCTGGTCCAACGATTTTAATTTCAGATCAAGTTCTTCCTTGCTTCCTTTTTTTGCCTGAAGGATGAGTGCTTCTGTTCTGAATTGCGCCGATTTTGCGGCAGCGATGTCCGCTTCGTTCTGTTTTTTACTTTGCTCTTCACGGATCTCTTTTGCAGTTTTACCGGCAACATCTTTCTTTTTGTTTTGTGAATCTTCGAATATTTTAACGTCCCGCTCAGCTGCTAATAACTTTACTTTCTCATCTTGAATCTCAACAGCTTTATTTGCTGATGCAACTTTATCGTTGTGGATCTTCCCTTGTTCTTCTAATTGTTTTTTGGTTTCTTTATCGATCGTCACTTGATCAATTCCGACTTTCCGGGCTCTGGCTAATGCATCATCAAATTTTTGCTGATTCTTCGCTTCAAAGTCAGCTCTCTCCTTAAATGCTGCAGCCTGAACAACCTTCAGCTCCTCCAGCTTCCGTTTCTCCTCTTTCACATCAAATGAAAATAACGTTTCATCGGATGCTCCTTTGGATTTCAGCCTCAGTCGTTCAAGCTTTGCAGAAAAACTATCTCCACTTAAATCATTGAGCAATTGATTCTGCCTTTGCAGACTTTCATTCAGCTTTTCTGTTTCATCAGCCGCGGTGCTTGATGCACTACCAAAAGCAAATATGGCAGCAGTGATAGCCGCGATACCGGTTAGTATCAATCCTGTGGGAGTAGCAAGGAAAGCAAGGTTCAATCCCTTCTGCGCAGCGGTACCAGCAATAGTTGCTTCTGTTTCAACTTCCTGAGCAACGGCCTGTGCTGCGGTGGCAGCTGTCTGGTTTCTTCGAAGTATTAAATCAATAGCAATGGATGCTGCTGATTGTTTTTGTATGACTTGCTGTACTGCTTGCAATCCCTGGAGGATAGACATTGCAGCATTTACTTTCAATAAAGCTCTCTGTAGATCTTCGTTCTCATCACCAAACAATGCAGCTGCTCCCTGTACCGCAGCGAATGCACCTGTCAAGCCGGTAACACCTGATATCATCGCGTCAAAAACAAATGTATCGGAGCCAAGAGCTTTGATCCTAGCATTCGTATCACCGATTTGATCTTCCAGTTTACCGGCTTTGATGGCCATCTGCTCAAACTGTGCAGTATTATCCTGGCCGGCATCTTCCATCTGCTGCAATTCAGTTTTTAATTCCCGGAGCTGTGCCTTCATGGATTTACTACTCTTCGTCACCAGGTCCTCTTTCTCTGCCATCTGTTGCAATGCCAGTTCTGATGCACTGATCAACTGGTTCAGCTGTTCAATATCCTGCTTCTGTGTAGCAGATACTAATTCCGTCTTAGCATTTTTGATGAGGTTCTGGTAGAAAGTTTTCCATTGAGCATCTGTCAGCTTGATGCTGGTCCGCAGATCTGCCAATGCCTTGGTGCCTATACCACCCACTAATGATTTGTCCAGGTTCTTCATTGAATTACCGAGATCATCAATAGATTTCTTAGAGGTCTTGCTGCCATCAGCAATCGCCTTATCTCTTTTGTTGTAAGCCTCCATTGACTTTTTGGCCTGTTGCTCAACTGCCTTATCTGCATCAGTGAGCTGCTCCATGCCAGCAATACCGGGCTGCAATCCAGCAGCATCCGAAGTAAAGTTGATGATGATGTTTTCCACTATCTCTTTTGCTTGGAAGAGTTCAGGCGGGCTTTTTCTTTAATTGCATTTCTGATCATTTCTTCCAGTTCCCAGAAATACTGATAAATCGTGTAGCCCTTTAGTTTTGTGGGGTTGCCACCAGAGACATATTTTTTTTGACGTTCAAGGTCATCCTCTGTTCGTCCGATAAGTTGGATCGTAGACTGTCCAACTGTATTTCGTTTACGTTCTCGATTAACCGGGAATACGCTTGTAAATTTTCTCCGGCAAATTGCAAATAGGGTATCAATTCCTGCAAAGGCTTCTGCAAAAAAAAATCTGTCAAGCTTGCACTTTTCTTCCAGTATTGGATCTTCTTACTGCAATGGCCCCACTCATACACTTCCGGGTTCTCATCCTGGTCAAAGAAAACAACACTGGCCAGCTTATACATCAGTTCGGGATCCTTTGGTAATTTCAATCGCTGCTGCAGCTGATCATTGAGTTTCTTGATCTCAAAAACATTGATCGTAGGCTTCAGCAGAATGTTATTGATTGCCTGCACATGAGCTTCAAGGAAGGCATGGTCCGTATTCATCTCGATTTCCTTGTAATATACCAGGCAAGACAATGCTCTCTCGTAGGGAACATTCAGATGATCATCATAGCGGAAATAATGTTTTGCACCGATGCTGAAAGCATAGTTGATGATATGCTTTGAGTTCGGGAAGAACTTCTTTGCACTGATATTTTTTTTAATCTGCAATTCCATTGTCTCTCATCTTTTCTGCCATTCTGTAACTCCAGTCAGGAGATACGATAACATGATTTTTAGATAATATGCTGAATGTCTGTTTCCGTGGCCTTGTGATGATCTGGTAATCCGGGTACTTCTGATTCCTCCAATACTCTTTATATGTTCCGTTACAATGGCACGAATAAAACATCTTCCAGTTCTTACCAGCAAGGAGTTCCTTCATAATTCACAATCTTATCGATCAAAACATTAATACCACAAACGAGTAGCATCAGTCCGATATTGATTTGCCAGGTGAGCAGACAGGTCCACACACTGGCCATGCAAGCAAGACATCCGAAGAATGGTTTTACTACATACTTCGAAGCCTTCATTCCGATCGTTTTATCCAACAGATTAGAGATCCATATGCCCAACCAACCAAGTAGCATACCCTGCTGAAACAAAATATAGATGCCGGTGATTTGTAAGGATAATATGATGGCTTGCTGAATCATTGAATAACGTTGTATGGATTTTCAGGATCATCATCGATGGCAATGAAATTGAACATCACACATTCATATTCAGTTGAATCTTCTCCAAATGTCATTGGTACTTTCTGCAGATAATCATCTCCTGCGCGAAGAGAGAGTAGATAATGGCCAGCAAATTCATTAGCGGCTCCATCTGGTAATATGGAAAGGTCGATGGTTAAATCACCGTCTTCATTCGTATCAACCTGCCGCTGATACAACTTACCAAACTTGTTCTCCAATAACCAGAAATAGGAAGTACTGGCAGTCAGGTTAGCTTTCAACACCAGTTCAGTGCTGCAAGATTTGACCGAAGCTTCGTAACAGGCGCATTCCATGGAGGTAAATTTAAACAAAAATAGTCCAAAGGATAATATTTTGTTCCAAGAGAGTATTATTTTTACAAAGCACTTAATGAAGCATGTTGTCAAAATAGCCCCGATCGGTTTCTACCGTTGGGGTTTTTTATTGTTCATTGCTTTTAAGCCACGGGTATTCCATGTTACGATGAGCTATATCAGAATAACCACCACGCTGCCAGGCTAATGGAGGATTGGTGACATATACCTGTTTGATAGGCTGAATATCAGCAAAGAAGCAATCAACCGGCTGGTCCAGTTTCATCATTCGCTCGATCATTTCATCATATAAATGGATCCGGATGATATACGCATGAGTGGTGAGCGTCTGGTGCACCCTGGAGATATTGTCTGTGACTTTTGTAGGCGGCTTTCTGTGACTGCCTCCGAGGTATAGCATATCCCAACCGAAAGGAAGATCTTCTATACAATCGTTAAGATTCTTTTTAATGTACTTATGCAGGACCACATCATCTTCAAATACCATGATCGTTTTCTGACCTTTTGCTTTTGCAGCTTTCAGCACTTTGATATGAGAGAGAGTGCATGCATTATTGTAATTGTCGCAACCTTCTGTAGCGTATGCACCGGTCCTGCCATCAACTGCACTGATCCGCTCCACATTCATCTTGTGCAGTTCGAATTGTTTCTTCACCTGGTTCCACCGATCGGTACGGTGATCAAGGTTGATGCAATAAGCTTGATTTATCATTTTTTGTTATTTAGAGATTTTATAAACCATCCCATGAATTGGTTGATCCAGTATCGCACAGTATCAAGTACATCGGCCTGCTTCTTTGGATCATCCCGGTTTGTTTTGTCAATCTTGCCCTCTGCTAATTTCTTCACATTCTCAGCATCGAATATGAAAGGCCTTGCTTTTACAGGACATACTTCCACTGGATACGAATAGAAAACACTATTAACCAGCGTTTGATTTGTGGCCAGCGGAGGGTTCGGACTTATTTTAATCTGACCATCAGAAAGCTTGAGCATCTTTTTAATGACAGTATAGTTGGTGACCTGCTCTTTATAAATTGACGATGGTGTGTTTCCGGAATAGTCACCGGTAATGATGTAAAGGAAGCCAGGATACTTTGCCAGGATGATTTCACAAATACCCTCTGTTCCTACATTAGCTTTCTTGATCACTTCAATGATCTGGAGCTTTACCTGCTTTGGCCACTGCATGATAGTACATGCATGCGGGTTCCTGTTAAAGTCAAAACTGAGGTATAATATTTCGGATTTGTTTGCAATGATCTCCTGTTTCGCTACATGCTTATCTCTTGCCCAGGCAAACAGCCATGGCATATCATTGATGTTGATTCCCCATTCACCATTAGCTATTCCTTCAAAGATGGAAAGGTTACCAGCTGCTGCCAGCATCAGTACATTTCTGTAATCCTGCTGATCGATAAAATAATTGTCAAAATAGTTGATGAAGATCTTCAGGATTTTCTTCCCTTTTAACAGGCCTGCATTGATTGTGTCATCTTTATCATCGCCTTCATACAGATCGGGAAAGAATATCTTCAATATCCAATGATCAGGCTGTACATCATGAGTATTGAAAGAGGCATAGAAACGGCAGGTTGCCCGGATGGTCCGCAGCGTTGGATAAAGATTCTTGAAATCAAGGAAAGCAAACTGGTCAAACTCTTCACACCAGATGATTGTAGGATCTTTAATGGATTTTAGCTTATCAGGTTTATCAGAACCAAAAGGAATGAACTTATTGCCATTCAGCTTGCAGGTGATGATCATGCTACTGCTGTCTGATTCACTGTAGTTAAAGTATTCCTCCAGCTTATTCTTTTTGATACAGGCCACGAGTGTAGCAAAGCAGCTGCCTCTTACAGTATCAAATACTTTACGGCCATAATAACATTTGAAATACTTCTCCTGCATGCATTGATGAAGAAGGAGATCACAGAGAGCTTCTGACTTACCACCACCACGTCCACCATACAGGAGAGACATGAAGTAATCGAGATCCCACAGAGGTAAAAGCTTATCATTGACAGCAACGGCGCCGCCTTGCTGCAATAATTCAATATGGGACTGGTTGAATCTTACCCACTCACTTGCTTTTACTGGTCTTAGTTTCACGGGCTGATTTAAGCAGTTTATCAAACTGTGAATCCGACATGGATTGTGCTGACTGAGACTTTTGTTTATTATCCTCTTTGAATATGCCGAGGTGTCTACCAAGATCTACCAGGGATGCTCTCTTATCGGCCATCTTCAATTCTGTTTTTACTTCCCTCACATCACCAATAACAGTTTCAGTAACTTTTATTCCAACAACTGGCCGCAGCTGTGCCTTCGTCATTTTCTTTAGATCAGTTACCGAGTTATCCTCGTCAAGAAAATCTTTGATGCTCCAGAATCCGAGTGAACGAAGCTCTTCGATTATTAATTCAGCAGTCAGTGAAGTCTTGTTCCGGAGATCTTCCTGCAAATCTGCGATATGTGCTTTTACGCTAACATTTGCTAACAACCTTGCGGCCTGTTCATTTGCTGTTTTCTTGGAATAGCCGGCACGAATGGCCGCTTGAGTGCCATTGTGATCAACTACATATTCCTCACAAAATCTTATTTGCCTTGGTTCTAAAGCCATGATAATTGCTGTTAATTAGAAATGATTCGTTTCGGCTGGATCATCAGTTCCACCTCTTTCAATATTTTCTTGCGGGTAGGTTCTGTCATAACATTCCAGCGATGGAGGATCTGACTGTTCACTTGTAACACCTGTGCCCAATTCTCAATTGATACATTCATCTCGTTTGCTGTTCTCTTATCCATGTTGTGGATGAGTAGCATTACCACATTCATGTTGATGCCTGCAGGTGATGTTTCCAGGAGTAATCTGAAATGAGTGGATTCAATTCCGATCGATACAGGAGAAGCAAATGCAAGAGCTTTTACGGCAAGCTTATACCATGAGCGGAGTTCATTATCCCAACTCATTGTTTGCTTGTCCAGAGCTTCATTCATTTTTATGGTGAACTGCTCACTTTGATATGGTGTCATACTTCAACAGGTTTTACAAAAGTGTTCCGATGGTGTCGATCGTTCCTACCAATGCACCGGTCTGTTCTTTCATGGTAGCATAATCAACCAGCACCACGATCGTTGTTCCGGAATAGAATTCAACTTCACAGCATGGTGTGTCTGCTGCTCCCGGATCAACAGGAACATTGGCATGAGGAGAAACCTGCTGGATATGGTCCAGGTTGATGAGCCTATTTTCAGACTCCAGACTTGCGTTATAAACAGGGGCTTCCTTGAGTGTCATAACTCAAAAGTAATCCAAAAGAGCAATATTTTATCTATTGGAGCATTTTTAGTCTGCAACGGGTGTTGCCTCTGCAGGGGTTTCGATGGCCAAAAGATCAACGCAGTTCGTTTCATCCACTTCCACTTTGAAGTCTATTCCCTTGATATATTTCTTTCCTTCTGTTGCCCAGGGTGCTTTGTACGAAGCGTTTTCATTTACTAAAAATCCGTTGGTAGCGGAATATATGTTGTTCATGACTTTAGGTTTTGTTTTGTCAATACTGAATTTACTTTCCTGTGTTCCTACGATCTCCCAATTATTTAACAGGGTAATGCTCATGCGGTACTTCCATTTCAGCCAGTTCGCCACGCTTACAATCTTACCCCACTTTTCTTCATAGCATCTACAGCCCGAGAAGTCCACCGGTATTTCTTCGATTACATTGTCATGTATGATAATCTGGACTGTCATTGATTATTCTGATTTTGGTGGGAACCGAAATCCCTTTTCAATTAGATGATCCAGAGACTGTTTATAATAATGTTCCATATTATCCGGATCCATCTTCTTGACCAATGCAAGCCAAAACTTTAACTCACAATCTTTTTGTTCAATAGTTCGAAGTCGCCTTGCAGCAGTAGTTTTGCTTTCATAAGCATTATAGTTTTTAGGTACATTTTTAAGGTCAACCATGGTTTTAACCAATGCCTGAACTCTCGGCAGGAGTGTCTGCCTGTTAAGAATTTTCTCCTCTAGAACTGTATCAACTATCATAGCTGACAATTCCTCAATTGTGTAATTTTTTTCGCCTGACATATTAATAATTCTTCGTTTGACTATGAAAGTTGTTTAAACTCTTTTTTTAGATTATCAAGGAGAGCTACTTGCTCTTTTATTTTATCCTCAATCTCTGCTTTCCTTATAACACATTTGGTTTGGTAAAGCTGGTTGTGCAATCTGGTTATATAACCTCTTTTACCGGTTATCGTTCCCCATAGGCTGGATGCCTTTTTAAATAATTCTTCAGTCATTTTTTGTAGATTTTAATTGGTCAGGAAATGATGCCCTTTGTTTTTCATACTCTTCTTTGTCGCAAACAGGACACAAAGCCCGCTGTTTGGAAGATTCATCACAAGTGCATACAACCTCTTTCTTCTCCTCGCCAAAGACTTCTTTTATTGCTCTTTCAAACTGATCATCCAACGCATCTGATTCTTTGTAGGAGACAGGTAATAATTCCGCTAAAGTTTTAACCTCAATACATTTATTAAAATCAGATTCTCTCAAATGTGCCGAATATTCTTGTAGCAATTCTTTTACTCGGATGAGTAATTTATCATTATCAATTACTATCTTTTTGCCCTGCTCTACTTCGGGGGCTTCGTCCAAAATTCTTATTGCCGTTTTTAATTCAGCTATATATTCCGGTCTTTCAGGATGCAACGGGGATCCTTTAAATCCAGGTAAGTTCATTCGTTGATCTTTTTCAATTTTATTAGCGGTGATAGCTGCTTCTTCCAGCCTTACCTGACGTTGTAATGCTTCTATTACTAGTTTCATGATTACTTGTTTTAGCGGCAGCAGGCGGAGTCGAACCACCGAAATAAATTCTCCTTACCCATTCCGTACCATCAGGCCGGTATAAGATGCTGCCAGAGTAAACTTTAGCATTTGGTCATCGAATCATGACAAAGGTTTTCGTAATGCCAAATGAATGCTTGGATTTTCGCTATATCCACTTCTGACAAGTCGAAGGAAGTAGTTTTGATTCTCTCATTTAGAATCTCAATTACATGATTCTCTTCTGCAAGTGTCAGAGGACGAGTGTTAGCCCTTTCACTGTGTAACCTTGGATCGTTAAAAATTATATTACTCATGTTATTTGTTGAACCGATAAGCCGGTTCCTGCTTTACTTATTTTTGATGTTAAAATTCTCTTATCTCCCAATCTCCATTCACCAACCGAAGAGCGATAAACCGGAAAGGGAATTTTGCAGCTGCTGTTTTGATCTTCACCAATGCATCATCCGTCCAATATCCTTTTACCTCATGACACTCCAGCTGGCCACTTTTCATCATCACCAAAAAATCAACCCGGTAGAAGCATTTATCGGCCAGCTTTAAATTCATTGGTTCGAATTCGTACCAGGCAACTTCTCCTGATTGTTTCAAAACCTCAAGATGCTTTGCATAGCGCCTCTCGGTTTTATTCATCTTGCCCGATTTCATTCTTCCTAATGCGAAGGATGCCGGCATATTAGTTTGCTTAGTGCTTGCACCGGTGCTGATCACTCTCAAGCCTTTCTCCCGGATGTTATCGATATCTGATTGTGTCCACCTACTCATCTGCTTTGATATAAATGTGCTCTGCAGCACTGTTAAGTTTCGTTACAAAAAAGTTCTCTACCTCACTTCCATTCTTGATTAAACCATCTCTTTCCAATATTGCCCGGAAGTAATCAGGTATCGGCTCAATACTTCCTTTCCTCATTCGCTGATACGCCATCTCAAGATCCTCACGGTGGAGGTTATACAACTCTTCATCCGTATATAGTTTTTGCTCTGGTGGTGGATCAAGCCGCTCCTCCAGCTCATGACTCAACCGCATCCTGGTATTCAGGTAAGGGATCAGCACTTCATCGATGAGAGAAAGGTTCATCTGCTTTCCCCAATCCTTTACCACGGTTCCATAGTTTCTAAAAGCATATTCGATCTCTCCCGGGTTCATAGTCGGATAACTCTCTGTTAGTTTCTTTTGAAACTGGTCCACTAGGATGATCATCAGGTCTGATTGCGGAAT
>Ga0068853_100003806_pt1 | contig 11564 bp, 17 predicted proteins | sample KBSCornC32_FD_65655 | JGI IMG/M metagenome (GOLD analysis project Ga0068853, IMG submission 65655) | Corn rhizosphere microbial communities from Kellogg Biological Station, Michigan, USA - KBS Corn C3-2 | ecosystem: Host-associated > Plants > Roots > Rhizosphere > Soil ... | reverse complement strand
TGCCGCCATTAACGGCAATCGCGAGGTCGCCGAATTGGGAAAACCGCCAAACCGATGCGGTGAGGCTCCCTAGAACGCTATTCCAATTCGTCCCGTCATAGCGGTAGATGTCTGTTGCCGTCCCCGCGATCATAGAGGAAACGCCATCGGACGATACATAGGATGCCCCGTTGATGAGACCCGCCAGCGTAGCCGCAAATGTCACGGGCGATTTTACTGGCCGATAGCCGTTCGCGGCCGGAAGCACATTATAGGCTCGCGACTGACTGAGCGGCTTGTCTGGCTCCAACGGTCCGAAGGGAAAGCGCTTCAGCACGGCGCTCCCCGAACCTGGCGGGCCACTGTCGGGGCGAGTGGGCCGCCCCAAGCGTCCTTACGCGATGCCGCCTGCAATTCCGCTATCGCGTCATCCAGATAGGATTTGCATGTGCCGATGGCATCAGGGTCGCGAATATAGGTGGCGGCCTGATGAAGAGCACCCCAGACATAGATGTCCGGATGCTCGTCCAGCAGCCAGTTGGTGGGCTGGAAGCTGCCAAGGGGAGGGATGCGGCGCCAATAGACCGCCTGCACCGTCAAGGGCGCATCGGCGGTCGGGGCAGGCGAAAAGCGGAGCGTCCGACCTTCGATGGAATAGGCCTGCGCGAACCCGGAATAAGCCAAATCTGGAAGCTGGCGGCTCGGCACCTCAGAAAGGGGGCGGTTCGGCTGTCCGGCGGGGTAGAGGCGGCGCATTTTCCGGAAATCATCGGGCAGCGCATATTCTTCGCCCGTTATCGCCCATATCCCCGGCGTTTCCTGCATGACCGTCCGTAGCAGGCGATTCAGCCGCGCCTCCAGCAGCGCCACGAACTCAGGGATGCGGGCGTTCAGGTCGTCGCGATCGAGCCAGTTACCCACCATGGCGACCAGATCGTCATAGTTGCCGATGGTGCCGGGGATGATGACGTCAAGCGAAATGCCCATATCAAGCCACCACCGGTAAACTGCCGCGAGCGCCAAACAGCGCTACTGGATTGGTGATATCGATCCTCCCTGCCGCCCTGTAGCCAGCGGCATAGGCAATGGCGGCATCTATGAGGGCATCATATTGCAGGAGCGGGTCAGCTGGAGGCGAATTGCCGTCCCATGAGCCTCCGGCCGCCGTCAGTCCATGGCAGAATAGATCAACGATGACGCCATAAACTGCCGCACGATCAATGAGGCGCTTTATTTGCGTCAGTGTCAGGCCACCGATGTTGACACGGCCCTGCCCGATCAGCTTGTAGCCAAGATTATATTCGTTGGGATGGCCGTTCCACGCAATGCCGGTAGACGCCATCTTGAACCCTGCGGCGATCAGGGCGGCATCTGTGAAAGCGTTGTTCGATGACAGGGGATAGGCGAAATAATCCAGCGCGTTCCCAAGCCCAGCGGCAGCAAAGGCTGCACGGGAAATGGCAACATCGGTGGTCAACTGGGTTGCGCCGGCCGCTACATAATCCTTGTGATCCGGCCCTTGGCTTAAAATTGGCCAGCCAGCATCGCAAAGCTGCTTAACGCTCGCCCAGTTAACCCCAAACCCAACAATCTTGTTGCTGTCTCCGGCTGCATAGCAGGTGATGCCATATTTCTGAGCAAGGGGCAGAGCGATGGCCGGAAGCGAGGTGTCCTCGTAGCGATCAAATCCGAACATAACGGCGCCGCGAGCGGGGGTGTTGGCAAAGGCAAACACCTTGTCCACATTGATTGTGCAGGCGTCATTGGTCGTAGTGCTGGCGCTTACCCGGACCTCGTTGATGGTCTCGGTCATCAGCATGCCATCAAACGCCGACCAAGTCCCGCCATTGGGATCGATTGTGCCGTCCGCTCCTGTGCGCACGGTCATACGGTTCCAGTCGCCATTGTAGAACTGGCTGGGGTATGGGAATGAAAATTCAACTCTTTTCGTTGCGAAATTGTCAGAGGAAAAACTGAGGACAATGCTTCCGGCCACAAAGCTTGGAAGGACATCTAGCCCCACCAGAAGATAATCGGAAAGTTTGAAGCTCCCCGGAATGGTCGTATTCTTCGCACCATTGAACGTGGCGCTAGTAGGGTTCTTGGTCAGTATCGCGCCCGTTGTGCGGCCAGATGGGTGCGCCTTGGTGTAGGCAACGCCATTTTGCACAGTTGTGCTGGACGCGTTGGACCATCCACTATTGCCAGCAATCTGGAACGGCGCGGCAGCAGCAGGAAGGGCTGGTATAGGCGCGAACCCCGATGCCCAGGCGGTGACGGCCATCAGCTTAGGCTCGAATAGACGCCCGTGTCGGACGTCGCGTTGGGGTTGTAGAGGCGAACCTGGGCATTGGCGCCGAAGCGGATTTCGCCTGCGAAGGTGCCGGATGCCGAAAGCGTTGCCACGTCGCGCCATGTCACTCCGTCTGCGCCAAGAGACTGGAGTTTGATCGATGTTCCGGTGAACTGAGCATCCCAGACATAGTTGCCACGCTGCACGCCAGTGATGGGCGTAGTACCGGATGTAGCGGCGACAGTCTGGTTACTGGCAAGAGTGTAGCTTGCTCCGCCACTGGCGTTCCCGGCAGCGTCTTCAAGGGAAACTACCAACGCCCCTTTCGAGTTCAACCGTGGCTGTGCTTGCGCTCGGTCTGCGAGGGTTGGAGGTGCCGCCTGATATTGCCCGTAATCCATACAGTCCTCACATGATGAAATGATTGACCCGGAGATATCGATACTCCGGGTCGTTCAGGAGCCGCTTGACACCATCGATGTGCGTCGGATCCCAGGCGTTGACACCATGCTTGGTGAGCCATTCGTACATGACGCCAACAGGGATATGGGCGGCGTGCCACATGTCTGAGCGCTTATCGAACCCATCCGCCTGAGAGGCCTTGTTGCGGTCAAGAATGACATTCTGGGCAGCGCGGTCCTGATCATAAGCGATCTGGATTTGGTCGCCGTCCGCCTCGTAGTTCATCCACTTGCGCAGGCCGGTTTCGGCGCAATGGTCGATAAGATCCCAGCGTTCAGACACGCTTCACCTGCTCCCGATCGATGAGGAACTTCGCCAGGTTGGCATCGACCTCGACAGTGTCGCCCTTGGCAAGCTCATCATCGTTGATGACTTCCTTGTCGCGAGTGACGGCGTGCGTGCTACCAAGAGCCACATTGTGCGTAATGCACTGGACCTTGACGGGCTTGTCGGCTGGAACGGTCATGATCTTCTCCTGATGGAGAGGGGCGAGCCGAGGCCCGCCCCTCAGTTCATTACTGCTGGATATCGCAGACGGCGCCAGACGCGGCCTCGTTGAGCGAACGCATGGTGACTTCCATGTACCAGGCCTTGCGCGTGGCGAGGCCGGTAACCGCGAGTTCACGCGGCTGGAGCGGGTCCAGATAGGCCAGTTCCCAATAATCCGGATCGATCACCAGCGCATCGCGGCCCGTGGAGAAGCGGCTCGGCACGAACTGCACCTCACCAACATCCGACACATAGAAGTCGGCACCGGCAACGATGGTCAGCCGCTTGTTGCCTGCTTCCCGGCGCTGGGTTGCCAGACCGGCGAAGGTGGCCGCCGTCTGCTTCAGGCCGATGCTGGTCACGACCAGCTTGGGATTGCCGCCCGCCGCCCATGCGCTCGCAAGGACACCCTTCAACTGCGCTTCAGTATAGGTCCGCAGCGTGCCGTTGGTCATGGCCGCACTGGGATATCCGGAAGCACCGCCCGAATAGGTCGGATCGGCGCCGCCAGCGCCACGGCTGTCGTTGGTCTTGATCCACGCCAGCATGCCGGCCATTTCGCCAGGCACGGAAGACGTAGGCGGAACGGCGGGTGATTTGGAGCAGATGCGGGTTTCGAGGTCGGTCTGAATTTCCTTCAGGGCCTTCATCGATTCTCGCGCCAATTCCGAGCGGCGCCCAGCCGCGTCCGACGCCTCCATGGTCGTGGACGAGCTGATGACCTTGGTCATGATCTGCGTATAGTTGCCAACGCGAACGGTGTTCGGACGGCTCTCGTTCGACAGATCGTCGCCCTGCACAGCCTTGTTGTCACCGTTGGCGGCCTTCAGACCATCGGTCTGCCATTCGGTGTAAACCTGCTTTGCCTTGGGGCCGGTGCCGATGGCGCGCTTTACCGGCGCATCATCAGGGAACAGTTCACCGATGCGGTCGGACAGGTCTTCGCGGACGCCGACGCGCCCAACTGCCTGGATGGTATTGCTTGGAACAGCCATGATAAGTTTCCATCTATGGGAGGGCCAGCGTCATCTCGACGGGGGGATTCCTCAGGTTCAGATACCCAGGAATGCTGCTGCGGCGTCGGCGTCCTTGGGGTTGGCCTTGAGGCGGTCCCATGCCTGCTGACTACGGGCGGCATTCGCTTGTTGCTTGCTTGGCTTGACGCCGGGACGTGCCATCTTCGGCAAGTCCTTGGCAGCGCGTACCGTCTCCATTTTCTTCGCCATGAGAGCGCGGTATTTCTCCGCGTCAGCCTTCCATTCGGCGGCCTTTTTCAGGGCGATGATGTCAGTTGACGATGCTTCCGCCATCAACTCGTCGGGATATCCGAGTTCCGCGCCTACCGCCTTCAAGGTTTCCTTGAGTGCTGGGCCACTGGATGGGTCGAACCATTCCGGGAGTTGTTGCTGCAACCGCTGGGCATCCGAAGCGCGTTCGGCTTGCTGCGACTGTTCCCGCGCAGATTGTGCGGCGGCCTGTGCCTGAGCGATCTGCTGGTGCAACTGCTGCTGCTGGTCAGTGGATCGCTGGTATGCCGCCATCTGGCGTTGATAGATAATTACATCATCCTGATTCCCGCTGTAAAGCAATCTTTCATCGGGCGGCTGCGGGGTCATCATCTGCGCATAGGCAGTGAGCTTCTGTGCATGGTCCTCATGCATCTTCACGATGATGTCGCGGGCCTCGTTAGCGACCTGGTTGCGGGTGTTCGCCGCCTCAATCGACTTCTGCTGCACGAACTTGTCGCGCTCGGCTTCGCGCCGCGCAACGATGGCCTGTGCAGCCGGGGTAAGTTCGCCCCACGCCTCCTTGTCTTCCTTCGACCAGCTATGGGGTGCCTCTACCGCAGGCGGGGCATCATCCTCGCCCTCTTCGCCTTCCTCGCCGGGTTCGGCACCGTCTTCCGACGCCTCTCCCTCTTCCTCGCCCAAAAGCTCATCTTCACTGATAAGATCCTGCTCTTCGCCTTCCTCGCCCTCTTCGCCAAGCATGGCATCCAGTTCCGGACCAAGGACGCTCTCCAGCGTGCTTTCATCGACCATCGTTCTTCACTCCACTACAGCCAGCGGCGCTTTGCTTCCGGCATGTTTGCAATCTCATCAGCGCGGCGCTTCTCCTGCGCCGCGATTCCCCCGTCCGCGATGGCGGCGCGCAGATGTCCTTCCACGGTGTTGATCACTCGTTGGGCGACGGAGAGCTTGATGATCTTGTCCGGCTTGTGCGGTTCATCGATGGCGGCCTTCATCTGCGCGGCCATATATTCTGACCGCAACCCCTCTATGATCGGGGCAACAACCTCCATCGCTGCCGTTGCATCGTGGGCGCGCTTCATGCGTTCTGCTGGTGTCATCACCATTCCTCGTTGCGGCCAAAGCCAATAGGGTTGGGAGCGCGCCAGATTGGATCTCCATGGGCATCGAGAATGCCGGTGTCGGTTTCCTCATGGTCGGCGACACTGACGCTAGGCAGGAGAGGGGCCTCATCGTCCCAGAACTCGTCCTGCACGCGCTCCAGGGATCGGGGGCGGATGAAATAGCGGCTCATTTGTCCAAATCTCCACCCGGCCGCTTACTCGGCAGCGTTTCGTCATCCGGTACAGCCTCAGCCTTCTTCCGCGCCATCTCCTGATCGAAGGCGAACCGCCGTTCGGCCATATCCTCTTCGAACTGCTGCTGGCGCAGGGCCAATGACGCCTCGAATGAAGCCTTTTGCTGGGCCAGATCCTGCTCCAGTCCCGATTTCTCCCGCTTGGCCGCCAGTTCATATTCATTGCGCTGGGCTGCAAGGGCTGCGTCATGCTCCTGCTGGCGCGCCTTTAGTTCGTTATCGAACGCCGCCTGTTGGGCCTGCTGCTGCACCTTCTGCGCCTCGATCATGGACTTGGCCTGAACCTCCATCATCTTCGGGTCGGGCTGTTCCTCGGCAGGGGGGAGGCTATCCGGATCGGTGATAAGCTCGCGAACATTGCCCATGTTGCCAGCCTCGACCAGTGAACGGACGATGTTGTAGACATTCGTGTCGTTGAACACCCGCGATCCGCCTGCAATCGCCTCCTGCGCTATACCGAGCAGCATCATGAACCGCTGGATCATCTCGTCCTTGTCGCCTGTTCCCAAGCCGACCTTGACGCGGATATTCATGTCTTCCGGCCATTTACGCGGGTCCACCTGTCGCTCTTCGCCGTCAATGACGACCGTGAACGGCTTTCCGAACTGACGCATCAGCCGGTATTTCTTGAGCATGAGGCGGGCGAAGGCTTCCGCGAAATTCCGGGTGATAAGACGAGCAATCTTCTTCCCCGCCTGCTGCATCAGCTTCGTGCCGGTCGCCGTCTTGTTCAGCGAATCCGGGTTGGTCATGCCCTGATTGAGGCGGGTGACGCCGCTGCGGCTCTCCTTCTCGCCGGCCAGCATTTCCATGAGCGTGATGCCAGATCCGATATCGAAGGAACTAGTGCTGATCTCAGGCTTGATGCTGCCGATCCAGCGTACCACGCCACCGGGGCGATTGCTGGTCAACAGATCGTCAATGGTCGTGTCCCCTTGCGAGGATTCATTTAGCCAGACACGCGGGTTGTTCTGGAAATAGAAGCCGTCCATCGTCTGCCGCAGCGCTACAGACCGCGTGCGCTGGATATCCATCACCTTATCCGCCAGCGAGTGGCCTGTGATCCGTCCAGGCATGGGGAATGGGCACCAGACGACGCCGGGCTGCTCATCAACCTCTTCCACGTCGAGAACGGTCTTGCCCACGCGATGGATTTTCAGCAATTCGGCAATGCCGTCGCCGTTCAGGTCGTACCGCGCATATTCTTCCAGGAACCAGACAGCCCTGTTGGCCCCGGTGCGATAGTCCACGACATTCTCATTCTGACCATCGTCGCGGACGGATGAGAGCGCAGTCAGGGATTCATTGCCATCATCCCACAGATCAGACGCATCGTAACCCATGGCGGCGATCTCGCTCAGGGTCTTGCGCATCTTGAACACGTTGTAGATGCATCCGGTATCCAGATCGCGGGCGTCGGATGCTACGCCAAATTCCTCGTTCGGCGTCACATAGTCGCGAAACTTTGGCGCCTGAGGCTCAAGCCAGGCAACGCCCCATTGCTGCCCCTCATCGTCCATCTGCGCAGAGGCGATGAACTGCACGCCCTGCTCTGCCATTGCGGACATTTCCTCAACCGACAACACGGCCTCACGGCGTTTTGGCGGTTGAGGCTCAACACAGACCTTCGCAACGCTAGACTTCTCCAGAAGCCCAGACTTGATCCAGTCCTGGAGAATGCGGAAACCGTCCTGACCATCGTGAAACTCACGCCCAACAGCATGAGTAGCTTCCTCCGCAACACCCTTGTCGGGGTGCGTGAACTCCACCACCTTGTCGCCGCTGACCATGATGTCCAGCAGTTCGGCAACGGTATCGTCCACCACTTCTGCAACATCGCGGGTGACAAGCTGGGACCGGCCATCGACCTCATCACCGAATGGTTCGCCATTATAGAAATCGAGTGCGACCTCGCGCTCTTCCTGCAATGTCCCGTCTTCTGCCCGCCGCTCTTCTTCCATGAGGAAGTTGACCAGCGTGTCCATGTCAGGGCCATCGCTCTCGAAAGCCAGAGTGATGTCGGGCGCGCCGGGCATCAGGCAATTCCTCTGTTGTTGTAGCTGATGGGACGAGCGGATTTTGGCTCGCGATAGGAAACGGCGGTCAGGCCGAAAGCGTCCGATCCGTGCGAAGACCAGTCATGATTAGGCCCAAGGCCGATACCGCGCTCTTCGTCCCGCTTCTCATGATACCAGCCGATGGCATCCAACCCGCCTGCGCACCTGTCTGCGTCGAACCACATTTGGGGGAAAAGCCGCCGCGCCGCTTCCACGCGCTGCATCGCTGCCCCTGCGCCCTGATTGGGAACGACCTCGACCTGAAAACCTGCTTGATGCAGCGCGCCCTCATAGGTAGTCTGGAACACCTTCTCATGCGCAGCGCCGTCATGTGGCAGGATGCACAGGGCATTTTCATAGCCGCTTGATCGAAGCCACTGAATATGTGTGGCGAGCGGCTGTCCGACTGCTTCGTAATAGTCGAGGAAACGGATTTCCTTGCCGATGAACTGGACGATCCAGATCGCGGTAGCGTCGGCCTTCGCGCCCGTGCCACCAATGTCCCAAACCGCCCGAAGCGTCATCAGCGGGTCGGCGGCAATGCGGCAGACGCGATTGTCATTACGGGCCTGCGTCAAATGCTTGGCGTAATAGGCACCCTCAATGACCGTGAGATATTCACCCTCCCAGATATGCCCATACTGGTCCGGGCGCTCGGCCTGATCCTTCAGGCGAACGCGGTTCAGGATATCGGGGAACCAAGGATTATCACGCCAATTCATTTCCACGATCTTGGTGCGCGGGTCATTGTCGTTGGCATGGCGGAAGCGCTGGTTCGTCGCGCTGTTCTTGCGCTCCGGGTTCCACGTCAGCCAGAGTTCGCTATCTTCCTCGCGAAGTGTAGGGATCAGCTTTACCCATGCCTCTTCCGTCACCGGCTCCGCTTCATCGATCCAGGCAAGCAGGATGCGAAACTTCGACTTGATGCTGTTGAGATTCCGCGACAGGCCGACGAACGAATAATTGACGCGCCCGGATTTGGTGCGGATGTAGGTTTCGCCTATATCGAAATGCGGGAGCAGCCATTCCGTTTCGCGGATTGCCGCCTTGATCTCTTCCAGCGATGAATCCGCGAGGCTGTTCATGAACTGGCGAGCGCACAGGATAATACCCTGCCGCCCTTCCATGTCCCACTTGTAGGCGCGCACCGCCGTCATCAGGGCAAATGAGCGTGTCTTGGCTGATCCACGACCGCCATGGGAACCGCGCACATCTGCCTCGCCTTCGAAGACGGGAACGAGCTTTGCTGGGAGTTTGATCTGCGCAGCGCTCATTCCGGCGACACCCCGACCAGTTCGATGCGCGTAACCTTGATCGGGCCACCATCGTCGCCCGTGACTTGCATCGGCAGCACCTTGCCGAGCAGCGGGAGGAACGATTGCGGATTGGCTGTTGCCTGGGTCGTCAGATAGCCTACAAGGCCGGCCTTGCCGCCCGCCTTTGTCGCGGCCTGGAGAATGGCGTCCTTCAAAAGCGCGGTCGTCTTGTTCGGGACGCCTTTCTTGCGCCCTTTCCCTGCATTTGTCAGGTTTTCAGGTTTGCCCTGCAACCTTCCTGTATTTTGCTGGCCCGCCATGGACCAAACCAACTACAGGAGAAACGGTCCCCTGTGCATATGACATAATTCAGGCCCTCGCCCCCTGGAGAACGCGGAACACCGTCCGAAGCGGCACATGCAGTTCCCGCGCAATCCGTGACTTGTTCACATGCTGCCCAGCCATTCGCATTGCGAGGGCGCGGGCCTCGATCTTGGGCGCGACTGAGCGCGGGCGACCTCTCATATTCTATCCTCCCTCATGCTCATGGTGTTCATTGGTGGGGTGTCCGGGCAGGCAGGACGCGGCGAACATCAGCTAAGGAGACGGCGGCTGTGCATCGCGCGCCGGCAGGGCAATAGCGGGATGCGTTCTCAGCTGTAGTGCGGCATTCCCCGATCGCTTCCGCCCAATCGTTGTAATGGGTCACATTTGGCCCCCGTGCTCGGACAAGGCACTGGTCGTTGACATAGGCAAAGACTGCCGGGTCATTCGGCTGTTCAAACCAACGCAGTCGGCCATCATCACATGCCGCCAACGCGAGAAGCCCTATCAATACAAACCGCTTCATCCTCCAACTCCTTCATCTGCGGCGAACATTGCGCCACCAGTATTCAGCGGCGGCCAAAGGGACCCCCAATTCACCCGCCCGCTTCTCGGCCTGCTCCCATGTGCGGTCAGAAGCGAGGAGCCAGCAGATGAACCGCGTGGGTCCGCTGTCAGGATGCTCGCCCTCATTGGGCTTTGTGTCGAGGAGGGGTAGCATGTCATGCTGCCTGCCTTTCCGCCTGCGATAGAGCCTCCACCTTAGCGATCCGCTCCCCGATCCAGCGCATCACCGGCACAGCCATGCTATTCCCGAGCATCTTGTAGCGCGGGCCATCGGCCATCATGCGACCGCGATAAGGCACAAGTGTAAAATCATCTTGGTAGCCGAAACAGCGCTCCACCTCGCGCGGCGTCATCTTGCGAACGCCAGAGGCACTACCGAGGAACACATGCGAGCCTCCTCCTCCGTTCGTCCGGATTGACGGCACCAGGCCATCGCCCGCCGCCTCTGGAACTGCACCACCTTCCCGCCCGCGTATCGAGAACGCGATCACCGGAGGATGACTGGTCCGCGCCAGTGGGTGCATGGGATCGCCAGGCTTAGGATTGCTGAAGTTCTTACCCGATGTGATCTGCGTGGGATCGAACACGACTAGGCTGTCATAGTCGCCGGGGTTGGCCCGGCTCCAATCGTGAGAGGTCGCGCCAAATGTTCCGGCAACTTGCGACCCCTTCGGGCGCTGCGGCGGAGTATTTGCTTGCAAGCCGTGGCGCTCAATGAGAACCGCAGCAGGTGGTCGCCAGTCTCCAAGATATCCGACAACGAACACGCGGCGGCGGCGCTGTGGAACTCCGAAGTGCTGAGCGTCGAGAACCCGGTAGGCGAACCCATACCCGAGTTCTGCCATCCCTCCGAGGATGGCTCCAAAGTCCCGTCCTCCATTTGACGACAGGACACCGGGGACGTTCTCCCATACCAGCCATCGGGGCCGTGCGCGATCAGCAAGGCGGAGATATTCGAGGGCCAGGTTGCCACGGTCGTCAGCCAGTCCGCCTCTAAGGCCGGCGATACTGAACGATTGGCAGGGGGTGCCTCCGACAAGAAGGTCAACTGGTCCATATTCGGTCCCTTTGATTTCGGTGAAGTCGCCACGCACGGGGACATCGGGATAATGATGGGTCAGCACGGCGCGGGGGGCGTTCTCGATCTCGGCATAGCAGAGCGCCTGCCAGCCTAGCGGCTTCCATGCTGCCGTTGGTGCACTGATGCCGCTGCACACATCGATGTAGCGCACCTTCGCCTTTCCGATGGTAACGGGGGTGGTCATGCGCCGAACCTCCGATATTCAGAAATAGGGACGAGCTTGAGGCTGTCCGCGTTGGCGTCGTAAATCCAGCGGATGCCCTTATCGACCGGCTCCATCGCAAGGCGGGCGTTGTAGGACGCTGCCACACGCTGACCGACTGCAACGCGATCCTCATCAGCGGCGGAAGGTGTGGGCGCGACATAGCGCTTAAGCGGGTTAGCGCTCATGAGTTGTAATTCCCTTCAAGGATTTTCTGGAAATTTCCCTTGCCCAGCACCCAATCGAA
>Ga0068853_100003805_pt1 | contig 11565 bp, 5 predicted proteins | sample KBSCornC32_FD_65655 | JGI IMG/M metagenome (GOLD analysis project Ga0068853, IMG submission 65655) | Corn rhizosphere microbial communities from Kellogg Biological Station, Michigan, USA - KBS Corn C3-2 | ecosystem: Host-associated > Plants > Roots > Rhizosphere > Soil ... | reverse complement strand
GTGCTGCAGCTGAACCGCGGGCCGCGGCCTGTGTCGGTGCCTGGGGGGGCCGGTTCACGCGGGTCCGGCAGTTCACGCGATTCGGCAGGTTCACGCGATTCGGCAGGTTCACGTGGGTCCGGCAGTTCACGTGGGTCCGGCGGTTCACGTGATTCGGCCGGTTCACCGGTATTCTCGGACATCGGCTTCTATTCCGGTATCGCGGAGACGGACTGGAGCTGGACACCGGCCGTCGCCGACTTCGACAACGACGGCTATCGCGACATCATCATCACCAACGGCTACCCGAAGGACGTGACGGACCACGATTTCACGAGCTTCCTTAACGAATCGTCGGGGCTCCTCTCCAAAAAGGACATCCTCCGCCGGATACCCGAGGTCAAACTCCACAAATACGCCTACCGCAACCTGGACGGCCTGCGCTTCGCCGACGTCTCCGCCGACTGGGGCCTGATGACAACCGCGTTTTCCAACGGCACTGTCTACGCCGACCTCGACGGGGACGGCGACCTCGACCTGGTAATGAACAATATCAACGACGAGGCGATGATCTTCCGGAATCTCTCCCGCGAGAAAGACAGCTCCAACCACTATCTGCAAATCCGGCTGACTGGCGATAGTCTCAATCGCGATGCGCTCGGTACGTGGATACGGTTGTGTTATGATCATGGTAAACAGCAGGTGCTGGAGACGACGCCATACCGGGGTTATCTCTCGACGATGCAGAATATCGCTCATTTTGGGTTGGGGAGTGTCAGGGTGGTTGATAGTGTTGTGGTGAGATGGCCGGGAGGGAGGGTGGAGGTGCTGCGGCAGGTTGCTGTGGACCGGTTGCTGACGCTTGATATTCGTGATGCGGGGCCGGGTAGGGGGGTGATGGCCGCGACGGGCGCCGTGGGGGTGGTGACCGCAGGAAGCCCGCTGTTCCGCGACGTTACCGACTCCCTCGGCATCCACTACAAGCATGAAGAATACGACTTCATCGACTTTAACGTTCAAAAACTCCTCCCGCACAAGCTTTCCGAATACGGCCCCGCCCTCGCCGCAGGCGATATCAACGGCGACGGCCTCGACGACTTCATCACCGGCGGATCGGCGTATCACAGCGCGCAGGTATTCATACAGCAGGCAAACGGCAGGTTTGTGCAGAAGGCGCTGTTAAAAGACCCGGAAGCCCGGAAAAAACGATCCGACGACCTCGGCCTTCTGCTCTTCGACGCCGACGGGGACGGCGACCCCGACCTCTATATCGCCAGCGGCGGATACGAATCCGCAAAGGGCAGCGCCGTCTATGCCGATCGGCTATACATCAACGATGGTAAAGGAAATTTCCACTACGACAGCGCGGCCCTGCCGCTGAACCTCACGAGCAAGCTCTGCGTACGCGCCGCGGACTTCGACCACGACGGCGACCCCGACCTTTTTGTTTCCGGCCGCGTCGCACCCGGGCTCTATCCCCAACCTGTGTCCAGCTATATCTACCGCAACGATTCGCGCAACGGGAAGGCCAAATTTACCGACGTCACCGCGGAAGTGGCGCCGGCCCTCGTCAATATCGGCATGGTCTGTGACGCGCTGTGGACGGACTTCGACGGCGACGGCTGGCCCGACCTGATGCTGGCAGGGGAGTGGATGCCCATCACGCTGTTAAAGAATCAGCGCGGGCGGTTTGTTCCGGCACGGGTCGGTATGACACAGGCCTCTTCCTCCGGCCCCACCGATCTTGCCGCGCACACCGGCTGGTGGAACAGCATCACCGCCGGCGACTTCGACAACGACGGCGACATCGACTATATCGTAGGCAACCTGGGCCTTAACTCCTTCTACCGCGCATCCGCCGCAGAACCCGTCCGCGCCTACGCCAAAGACTTCGACAACAACGGCATCTACGACCTCATCACGTCTTTGTATCTGCCGGACAGCACGGGGACAAGAAGAGAGTTTCCTGCGGATGGCCGCGACGACCTGTTAAGACAAATGAACTCCCTGAGAAGAAAATTCCCCGACTACCGGTCGTTCGCGCTCGCTACCATGGACAAGGTACTGACACCCGACCAGCGGCAGGGAGCCCTGATACTCGAATGCAACGACTTCCGCAGCAGTATGCTCCGCAATGACGGCAACGGCCGGTTTACGCTGATCCCGCTGCCGCCCGAAGCACAGTGGTCCGCCCTCAACGGAATGGCCGTCGGCGACTACGATGGTGACGGCAACCTCGACGTCCTGATCAATGGGAACGACTATGGCGGCGAACCTTCCAACGGCCGCTACGATGCGATGGACGGCCTCCTGCTGGCCGGCGACGGTAAGGGCGGTTTCGTGCCGCGCTCTATTTTGGAGAGCGGCGTCTATATACCCGGCAACGGCAAAGGCCTCGTGAGGCTTCGCGGTCATGGCGGCAGTTCACTACTCGCTGCCGGTCAAAATCGGGACCCGCTAAAACTTTTTGCACTTCGTCATCCCTTTCCTTCCCTGACATTTCAACCTTCCGACGTCAGCGCGATGGTCCACTACCGCGACGGGCGGTCGCGAAAAGAAGAACTTTACTGGGGCGCCTCCTTCCTCTCACAGTCTGCACGTTTTGTAGACTGGACCCCCGATATCCAATGGGTCGACATAACAAATGTCGCGGGCCGCACAAGGCGGATATTAAAATAAAGTTGTATTATTGATCGATGGAGCTGGATCAGGCACTACTACTTGAGGCATTCAGGGCCGGCGACCAGGCGGCTTTCGAACAGGTGTTCAGGACGCACTACAGGTCCCTGCACCTGCAGGCCTATCTGTTGCTCAGGAGTGAGGAAGAAGCCGAAGACCAGGTGCAGCAATTGTTTCTGGACATGTGGAACAAGCAGGCGTACAGCAAGGTGCAAACTTCCATCAGGGCCTATCTGCACGCCGCGCTGCGCAACCAGTGCCTGAACTATCTGAACAGGATGAGCGTCCACAAAAGACTCAGGGATGAATACACGGGCCTGAGCACCGGTGAGCCGCAGCAGGAGGCGGTATTCCAGGACGAAGAAGACGCTCAGTCCGGTCTGCTCTCCATACTCAAAGAAATGCCCATGCAACGACTGAGGGCCTTTAACCTCGTCCACCTTCAGGATAAGAAATACCAGGACGCCGCCAAAGAAATGGGGATCAGCGTCAATTCACTAAAAACCCACGTAAAGCTCGCGATCCGGTTCCTAAGGATGCGTTTAGGCTAGCTCCCATTCACCCACTTCAACAAAAAAGTTATCTTATATAGATAGCGATGCAACTTACAAGCGAACAAATACAGATATTACTGGTCGAGAAGCTGGCAGGCACCATCGAAGAAGCGGATAACCTGCTTCTCGAAGGGCTGATCGCCGAAGACCCGGCCGTCCGGCAGCAATGGCAGGGCATGCAGGAACAGCTCGGGCGACTGGGTGGAGTCCCGCAGGGGGTCGACGAAGACGAGGCCTGGCAGAAAGTAGCCGCCGGAATGCGGAGACCGGCCCGTACCATCCCGATGTTTGCAAAAGTCACAGCCGCAGCCGCTGTGATCCTGCTGGTGGTTGGGGCCGTGTTCCTGGTGCGGAGCAAACCGTCCGATCCGCTTGCACAGAACTACGACTGGAAGGGAAAGCCCGTGATCACACTGCTTACCGATAATGGACAGAACATAAACATCGAAGCCGCACAGACGATCCGGCTTGGCGATATCTCCGCCCGGGCCGACCAGAAAGAGATGGTGTTCCCGGTAGCCCCGGCCGGTACCGCGCAGTGGAGTACGCTCGCAGTCCCTTCAACGATGGACTACAAGCTCTCGCTCCCCGACGGCACCGAGGTATGGCTCAACGCTCAAACGAGAATTCATTTTCCCTCCGGTTTTCAGGGGACGCGCCGGGAAGTGTATGTACAGGGTGAAGCCTTCTTCAGGGTCAGCAGGGACCAGCAGCATCCCTTCATCGTACACGCCGGTCAGACCGAAGTCCAGGTGCTCGGCACATCGTTCAATATAAATACGTATGCTGCCGATCGCAGTGTCACCTCCCTCGTAGAAGGCGCTGTCATCAACAGAGATGAGCACGGCGGCGAGGTCGCGCTGCGCCCGGGGACCCAGGCGGTCTATTCAGCGGATCGCCATTTTTCCACCCAGCCATTCGACGAGACGGAAGTATTGTCATGGATGAAAGGCGTCTATTATTTTCACAACACTCCTCTGAAAGACATCTCGAAAGTCATCTCCCGCTGGTATAACGCGGAAGTATATTTTAAGAACACCGGCATGCAGAGCAAAACTTTTAGCGGTCAGCTCGACAAGGCAAAAACACTGCAGGTATTCCTGGATAACCTGAACCTCTCTGAAGAAATGCACGCTGCATTCAGCGACGGGAAAGTAATTTTCCAATAAAAAAGATTTTTTCTTTCACCCTTAATTTCGGGATGGCTGTCTAAAGAATAGCTGACGATTATTATTGCTATAAACACTCCAACTATGCGATTGCTAACCAAAACAATGACCACTGCGCTGGCAGCGTTCATGCTTGTTTTTTCTCCAACGGTGACCACCGCCCAGCCACCGGCGAAAGGCGCAGACCTTTGGGTCACCACTCCCGACACCAATTTTTCAGTTGCAGAACTTTTCAAGGCGATCCAAAAACAGACGGGCTATACGATGTTCTACAGCAACGCGATGCTGAATGACGCCCAAAGAATGAAGTTCGCCTCCACGCGGGTCAGGCTGGACGACCTGCTGAATGAAGTATTGACCCCGCAGAATATCGGATGGCTCTATAAGGACCAGCTGATCATCCTGCGAAAAAAAAATTCCGCTCCCGAGCCACACACTCCTTCCGTCGTAACTGAGCCAGTCAACGGACAGGAAGAAGCGCCGCCGGCGACTATCTCGGGGAAGGTCACCAATGCAGACGGAGCCCCGGTCGTCGGAGCTTCGGTCCAGCTGAAGGGCACGAAGCTGGGGACCTCTACCAACCAGGAAGGAGTCTTCCAGCTGCAGACCGAGACCACAAAAGGCGTGCTGGTCATCTCCTCGATAGGCTACCGCACAAGGGAAGTAGCGCTTGGCGGGAATACGAACTTTACGATCGTCCTCCGGCAGGAGCCGCCGCAGCTGAATGACGTGGTGGTCGTGGGATACGGCACCCGAAAGAAATCCGACCTGACCGGTGCCGTGGTCTCCGTCACCTCCCAAAACCTGAAAGACCGCGCCGTTGCCAACTTCGGAGAGGCTATCGCCGGACAGCTCGCCGGTGTGCAGGTCCAGGAGACCAATGGTTCGCCGGGCGGAGAAGGCCTCACTGTGAGAGTGAGGGGCACCGGGTCTATCACACAGTCCAACGATCCCCTGTATGTAGTGGACGGATACCCGATGGAAGGCGGCGCGTTCCGCCTGATCAACCCCGCCGATATCGAAGCGGTCCAGGTACTGAAAGACGCCTCCTCGACTGCTATATACGGTTCGCGCGGCGCCAACGGCGTCGTGATCATCACCACCAAAAGAGGCAAAAGCGGCGCACCCGTCCTCAGCATGAATGCCTACACCGGCTATCAGGAAAGGACAAAGATAATCCCCGTGATGAACCGGGATCAGTACGTACAGTACTTCATCGACGGCCGCAACCAGGCGTGGCTGGACCAGCCCGTCATCGCCGCCGACCCCAACCAGGGTCCCCACACGATCAACGACCCCAACAGCCGTCGCGCACTATATCCCAGCGCAAGCTCCACCTATATGATCCCAGACGGGACCGGCGGGTATAAATACAATTTCCAGGACCCGAAGTCGGTCGCCACGATGCCCGACAACAACTGGCAGGACAAGCTGTTCCGCAGGGCGCCCATGACCCAGTACGAGATCGCGGTCACCGGCGGCAGCGAAAAGACGACGTATAATTTCTCCGGCAGCTATATCAAACAGCAGGGTATCGTGATCTATACGGATTACGAACGTTTCAACTTTCACAGCAATGTCGAATCGCAGGTGAGCAAGCGTATCAGGCTGGGGCTGAACATGAACGCCTACAGCACCGACGGCCGCGAGCAGGCCAACGGCAAGGACGCCCCGATCCTGTACTCGCTGACCAGTCCCCCGATCTTCGACCTGCGCAACACCGACGGCAGCTGGGGATCCATGGTGCGTAACCCCGAAACACTCGCGGGCGACGTCGCCAACCCCATTGGGATTGCAACGCAGGTTGAACGCTACCGCCAGCGCTTTGGATGGCTCGGAACGATCTTCGGCGAAGCAGACCTGCTTACCGGTCTCAAATACCGGATCAACGTCAATGGCAGCATACAGAACAACCACTACACCAACTTCGAACCTTCGACGGTAGACCTCGACGCCTCTGCTGCTCCGAGACCCGCCAAGTCCGTAGACGAGACCAACACCGACTACGACTGGGTCATCGAACAGACGCTTACTTATAATAAGAGGATCGCAGACAAACACGATATCGTACTGCTGGGTGGTTTCAGCAGCCAGAAACACGACCACGGCTATATGTATGGCGAGGCCCGCGGTTTCCCCAACGACAATATCCACACCCTCAACGCGGGTACGATGTACCAGCTGACCAGCACGAAGGACGCGTATTCGATGGTCTCCTACTTTGGCCGGGTCAACTATACGTACAACAACCGCTATCTGCTGACGGGTACCGTACGTACCGACGGCTCCTCACGGTTCGGGGCCAACAAGAAATGGGGCGTATTCCCCTCCGTGTCGGCGGCGTGGAAGATATCGGAGGAGTCCTTCATGTCCGGCGTCTCGGGTACGATCAGCGACCTGAAGATCAGGGGCAGCTATGGTATCGCCGGTAACAACCGTATCGGCAACTACTCGTCGATCGGCCTGCTCACCAGCGGATTCTATCCGACGGGTGACAACCTGCAGAATATCGTAAACCCCAGCACGATCTCCAATGCCAACCTGGGCTGGGAAAAAGTGCTGCAGGCGGATGCGGGCATCGACCTCGGCCTGTTTGGCAACCGGATCCGTCTCGAAGCCGACTTCTACAACAGCCGGTCCATCGACCTGCTGCTGAATGTACCGGTACCGACGCTGACGGGGTATTCGAGCCAGATACAGAATATCGGCAAGGTGCAGAACCAGGGCTTCGAATTTGGGCTCTCCACCCGCAATCTCGTCGGGAAGTTCAAATGGAACTCCGATTTCAATATCGCCTTCAACAGGAACAAGGTGCTGGCGGTCGGCCCCGGCGGACAGCCGATCTACGGCAGCGCACCAAATGCCGGCAACTCCTTTATCACCAAACCGGGCTCCCCGATCGCAAGCTTCTTCGGGTATGTATTTCAGGGAGTGTTCAAGAGCCAGGCCGAGCTGGACAAATATCCCCACCTTGCACAGGACAAAGTCGGCGACGGCCACTATCTGGACGTCAACGGGGACGGCAAGCTGGATCAGAACGATAAGACCATCATCGGCAACAACCAGCCCAAATTCGAGGGCGGTTTCGGCAACAATCTCAGCTATAACCGCTGGACGCTGTCGGCCCAGCTGACCTTCTCCTATGGCGCAAAACTGTTCAGCTTCTTTAAAAGGATGGCGGACATCTATCACGGCGACCGCAACAGTATGACCGACCAGCTCGGCCGCTGGCGCTCCGTGGACAATCCCGGCGACGGCGTTCACTTCAGGGCCACGCGTAACCCCACGGGCTACCAGCGCGAGCCTTCTTCGGCATGGGTGACCAACGGGTCTTATCTGCGCCTGAGGAATGTGACGCTGGCCTATGACCTCGCCCCGCTGAAGTTCAACAACGTCAAGATCTCCGGCGCCCGCGTCTATCTGACCGGCACCAATCTGCTGACATGGACGAAATATCCCGGCTTTGACCCCGAGACCACCAGCGAGGACATACAGCTGGCCAAAGGCGGCGACTACCTGGGATACCCCGCCGCCCGCAGCCTGATCCTTGGCCTAAACCTTTCTTTTTAACCCGCATGTTAATCTACAACGGTATAATCATGAAATTCCTACCGATCGCTATATGCTGCATCCTTGTGATGGGTTCCTGTAAGAAGAGCTTTATCGATCTGAACGATCCTTCCAATCTCAACTCCGATGGCTTTTACAAGACGGAGACAGATATGAACCAGGCCGTCCTCTCCGCCTACGGCAACCTGCGCTCCAGCTACAACAGCACGTTCATCAAATTGGGAGAGACCCGCAGCGACAACACCACCTTCTCCTGGCTGAGCGGCAGCCCCGCCAACGAGAACGGCGTCGACATCTTCGCCTCGCCGCTGCTGCCGGAGAACAGCTATTCCACCGACTGCTGGAACAACTGCTACAATGTTATCCTGCGCTGCAATATCGTGATCGGCCGTATCGACAAAGTTCCTTTCAAGAGCGATGCGACAAAAAAACAATATATCGGCGAAGCAAAATTCCTGCGCGCCCTGATGTATTTCTGGATGGCACGCGTCTTTGGCGGGCAGTCTTCCGACGGCAAGCTGCTGGGCGTGCCTCGCGTTGAAAAAGAGATCACCCCGGCGGAGGCGTACAAGATACTTCGGCCCACGCTGCAGGATAACTACGACATGATCGTGGCCGACCTTACCGAGGCAGAAGGCAGTCTCCCCGCTACTTATGGTTCGGGCGACAAGGGCAGGGTCACCAAATGGGGTGCAAAAGCCCTGCTCTGCAAGGTTTATATGACGATGGCCGGTTACCCGCTGAATAAGGGCAATGCTTATTATATGCTGGCGATACAGAAGGCGGAGGACGTCATCAACAACTCCGGCGCGGCGCTGGTGAGCAGCTATAAGGACCTGTTCGATGTCGCGAAGAAGAACAGCGTGGAATCCCTCTTCGAGGTTCAGTATAAGAAAGGAAGTCCCAATGGAGCTACGGGCAGCCCGTGGAATAATGACTTCGCACCCCGATTCTCCAACAAGGAAGTTGTGCTGGTGGGGGATAAGGGCGGCACCAACGCACCGACAGGGGATATGTCGGCGGCCTATGACTACGGGGACCCGCGGAAATACGTTTCGATGCGGGATTTCTGGATCAACGCCAAGACCGGACAGGTGCAGAATGACCGGTATGTCTGCAAGTATTATGATGTGGCAACCAGCGGCAGCGACAACGGCAACAACTGGATCGAGCTGCGACTCGCCGATATCTACCTGCTGTATGCGGAAGCCCTCGTCCGCACCGGCGGCGACAAGACCGTAGCGTTAACATATGTTAACAAGATCAGGCAGCGGGCACGCAATACGCCCGGCGACCCCGCGATCACAAAGCCGGCCGGTCTGCTAAAAGATTATAGCATCTCCGATTTTGCCGACGACAACGCGCTGCTGCTCGCTATCGAGAAAGAGCGCAGGGTCGAGCTTGCCTTTGAGAACCACCGCTGGTTCGACCTGGTGAGGACCGGAAGGGCGCAGGCGGTAATGGTGGCGGAGCAGGCCAGCGACGGCTTCCCGGCGTTTGCGTGGAGCGACAATGTGCTGGCATATCCCATTCCGTTGACCGTAATGCAGTCCAATCCCGGACAGATCATCCAAAATAAAGGATATACACAATTGTAATTTGCTAAACAGCTATCTTTATCTTCCTAAAAATCGCGTATGAAATCTCTGATGTATCTCGGTCTCACAGCGGTGCTTCTAAGTCAGGGTACCGTCCATGCACAGTCTAAGTCTTCTAACGGATGGCAGTCATTATTTGACGGAAAGGACCTGAAGGGTTGGCGACAGGCAACAAAGGATTCGGTACCGGTTGCGGCCTGGAGCGCAGCCAATGGCGAGCTCACCTTCGACCCCTCCAAAGGTCATGGTAGTGATATCATAACCGAAAAGGCCTTTAAGAACTTCGAGCTTTCGATCGACTTTAAGATCTCCGAAGGCGGCAACAGCGGGATAAAATATTTCCTGCTCCCCAATACGAATCTGGGTTGCGAATTTCAGGTCATCGACGACTCGAAACATCCCGACGCCAAGCTGGGACGGGACGGTGACCGTACGACCGGTTCGCTGTACGATATCATGCCCGCTCCGAAGGACAAGCCGATGAAGCCGGCAGGGGAATGGAACAACGTGCGCATCATCGTTCGCGGCGACAAGGTCGAACACTGGCTCAACGGCAGGAAGATCCTCGAATACGACAGAAGCAGCGAGGCCTTCAAACAGGCGATCGCCCTCAGCAAGTTCAAGACCACAAAGGGCTTCGCCATGACCAGCCCGTCACCCATCCTGCTGCAGGCGCATGGAGACCTCGTCCACTACAGGGATATAAAAATCAAAGAACTATAAACCATGAAGAGAAGAAATTTCTTAAAGAACATGGCTGGCGGTGCGGCTGCCGTTGGTCTGGGCGGAGCTGCCAGCAGCTTTGTCACGGGGGGCGGCGCGAATGACTTCCCCGCGTCCAGCTATCGCAGGATCATCGGCGCCAATGATACCATCCGTATGGCCGTTATCGGATCCAACGGAAGGGGCGCCGGTATGGCCGCCGTCTTTGCGCGGCAGCCGCTGACCGAGATCGTCTATGTTTGCGACGTGGAGGAAAAGGCGCGCCAGAAAGGGATCAACTCGGTGGTCAGGGCAGGCAAGCCCGCTCCTAAGGGCGAGAACGACTTCCGCAAGATGCTTACCGACAAGGACGTCGACGCCGTCTATATCGCTACCCCCGACCACTGGCACTCACCCGCAACCATACTCGCCTGCGCCGCCGGCAAACACGCGTATTGCGAAAAGCCGCTCTCGCACAATCCCCGCGAGGGAGAACTGGCGATAGCCGCCGCAGCGAAATACAAGCGCGTTGTCCAGCTGGGTACCCAGCGCCGTTCCTGGAAATTATTGACAGAAGGCATCGGGCAGCTGCACGCGGGCGCTATCGGGAAGATCTATATGGTCAAGACCTGGTATACCAACAACCGCAAGTCCATCGGTGTGGGCAAACAGGCCCCCGTGATGGCGGGACTGGACTATGATCTCTGGCAGGGCCCGGCCCCGCGCAAGCCCTATCAGGACAATCTCATCCACTACAACTGGCACTGGTTCTGGCACTGGGGTACGGGAGAGGCGCTGAACAACGGCACCCACGAGATAGACGTCGCACGCTGGGGACTGGGTATCGACTACCCCCTTTCTGTCAACTCTACCGGCGGCCGCTATTTCTTCAAGGACGACTGGCAGACGCCGGACACCCAGCTGATCACCTACCAGTGTCCCGAGGCAACGGTCATGTGGGAGGGCAGGAGCTGCAGTACTTATAAGGTGCAGGGGACAGACCGGGGAGTCCTGTTCTATGGAACCAACGGTATCATGCTCACGGGTCACGACGGATACACCATCTTCGACGAGAAGGGGAATATCCTGAAGGAGATCAAGTCAAATGCGGTTATCGATGGCCGTAACTCTTCCAGCCCCAACGAAGGACTGGACGCGATACACGTCGACAACTTCCTGAATGCGGTCCGTAAAGACACGCCGCTGAATGCGCCCGTGACCACAGGCTTCAGGAGCACCCTGTGGGTACAGCTCGGCAATATCGCCCAGCGCGTAGGACATACCCTGAATATCGATCAGCAGAACGGACATATC
>Ga0068853_100003803_pt1 | contig 11573 bp, 9 predicted proteins | sample KBSCornC32_FD_65655 | JGI IMG/M metagenome (GOLD analysis project Ga0068853, IMG submission 65655) | Corn rhizosphere microbial communities from Kellogg Biological Station, Michigan, USA - KBS Corn C3-2 | ecosystem: Host-associated > Plants > Roots > Rhizosphere > Soil ... | reverse complement strand
GCCTGCTGACTGAAAGACTTAACGTGCCTCAAAAGTCTTTTGTTCAGCATATTGACGCACAGAGTGGGAGAACAACCGGGCTAGCCTCACCTCCTTACTGTTTATCCACAGATTACGCAGATTTGGTTTACAGAATCTGTGTGTCGGAAGGCCGCATGCTCGGCACTTCATTCGATCCGGACTACAAATTCCTCGATCCAAAACTCGATCTTTTCTACGACTGGATGGTGAAGACGTTCTACGAGCGTAATTTTACGAATCAAGGATTGTGTCACATCCTGCGAGGTCTGCTCTTCGAAGCGCATCTCAGACTGCCTTCGTCGAATCGAGTCTCACAGCCCCAGCAGGATTACCTGCATTACCTGACTGCGATTTGTAATCGCGTTGCGTGCTACACGTTGCGTTGCGCGATCGACCACATCGAGGAAACACCACTCTCAATACTCGAGCGGGACCCGAGTTATCTGGACGGACTTACCGAACACGAAAAGCGAGAAGAGTCACGCCTGGTCAACGAAGTGGTTAAGTACTACGAGTGGGTACACGAGGATCACAGTTCCATACCAGGTCCGGCCGGATCATTTAAAAGACCTGGACCTTTTACGAAGGCGACCGCGAGGCCGCCGGAATTCAAGCCGCGTAGCTTTGTGCGGTGTTGCCTAACAAGGATCCTCTCTGTGCAACCTTTGTGTTCTCGGAGGTTGCACAGAGAATCCAAACCATCATGGATGTTGTTCTTGTCTCCATGCCGTTTGCAGAGGCCCAGCGACCTTCGATTAGCGGAATTCCCGGCGAGTCGGACGACTGGTACGCACAGATGGCCGATTGGTTGCCGGCGATCTTTCATTTGCAGCCGCCGACGGGAGTGAGTCGCATCAGATACGATCGGTTCAGTCCGTATCACATGCGGCCGCGTGATTTCGATCTCACGCTCGAACCGAGTCGCACTTACCCTTATGTTTATCCACTCGGAAAAGAATCGTTGATGCGTCTCGCCTATTCGTTTGAAGACAACAAGCGGCCGCGACACATGCATCGCGCCTTTTCAGACGAGCCGGGTCAACAGCTGTTGCAGATGGTCGTCACGGAATGGAACGAGCTCTGGCGCACTTCGAAGCCAGTGCTAGAGGTTCACGACGATGGCGAGCGCTTACGATTCTTCGACACCCGCCCCTGCGCGATCCAGCGAGACTGGACGGTCGAGGGACTGGAGGCGGACGTCTACCGCATGTGCGACTCCGCGCAGAAACCAACAGCGGAAATGAGCAGCGCGGTCGATCGTCTGCTCACCTGCAAAGTTCTGTTATCAATGAATGGAAAACTCCTCGCGCTCGGCGTGAGCCGGTAATTATTGCTCTCGAATTGCCAGCGTTGGACTCAACTTACTCGCACGCCACGCAGGGATCAGACTTGCTACAAACATCAACAGCACAAAGAACGCGGAAGCGATCAAATATGTGCTGAGGTCCGCCGAAGGCACCATGAATAAGAGACTCCCAAGGCTTCGCGTCAATGCAAACGCGAGGAAGAGTCCCAGTCCAAGTCCGATCAAAACGGGCACAGCCCCCTGAACCAGTATCATCTTAATGATCGTAGACGGTCGGGCGCCGACAGCGATGCGAATCCCGATTTCGTGAGTTCGATTCGCGACGGACGTCGTCATCACTCCATATAGACCAACGGCTGCCAGCAGCAGCCCGGTCGCAGCAAAGATGCCCAGCAACACCACGCTGAAACGAGCCTGCGCGAGTGCTTCGTCTACGACCTGATCCATCGTTCTGATGTTGTAAACCGGTTGACTCTTATCAACAGCCGCTACTTCGCTGCGAAAGGAAGCTGCAGAAGGAGTCGTTGCAGAATTCAGTTTCGCGACCACAGTCATGTTGTGCGATGGTCTCTGAAAATACGGAATGTACAATTCAGGCTTGGGCTCGGCTTCAATGTTTGCCTGCCGAACGTCGCCGACGACGCCGACGATCTCCACCCAACTGTCCTCGGCTTCTTCGAAGCGCAGCCGGCGGCCCACGGGATTCTCGCCATTCCAGTATCGTTTGGCGCCGGTTTCGTTGATTACAACGACATTGGGATTTCCCCAATCGCTCGCCGCAAAGAGTCTACCTTGCTTCAGCGGAATACCCATCGTCTTGAAGTAATCTTCAGTGATTATTCGACGGTCCATCATGAGCTGCTCAGATGGATTGTCCGGGCGCCCTTCAATCACAACTCCGCCACTGATTCCGGTTCCCGTCAACGGCAACTTATTGGTTGCGCCGACACTCTTCACACCTGGAAGCGCTCCGACCCTTTGCACAGTTTCCTTGTAAAACTCAATCACCTGTTTCCGGTCGGCATATTTCGATCGCGGCAGAGAGATCTGCATCGTCAAAACACTGTCCGGGTCGAAGCCCAGGTTGACATTCTGCAGCCGGTAGAAGCTTTTGAACATCAACCCGCCACAGATCAATAGAGCGAAACTCAAAGCGACCTGTGAGATAACAAGCGCGCTACGAAGGCGATGCTGACCTGGACCAGCACTGGAGCCACGTGCTCCTTCGTTGAGAGCGTCAGTGAGATTTGTAGTCCGGCTTTGCAATGCGGGCGCGAGTCCGAAACTGATGCCCGTTAGTATCGAAATCAGGAGGGTGACCCACAGCACGGTACTGTCGATGCTGATCTGTGCGGCGCGAGGAATCGTTGCCGGGCCGATCGCGATCAAAGCCTTGATGGCAAATTTCGCGAGCAACAATCCTATGGCACCAGCAACCAGTGACAGCAGCACACTTTCAGTCAGCACCTGTTGAGCGATTCGTAGACGACTGGCGCCCAAAGCGAGTCGCGTGCTGATTTCTTTTCGCCGCGTGATAGCTCGACCGAGTAGAAGATTGCCAACGTTCGAACACGCGGTCAGCAAAACGAGCGCCGTGGCGCCGAGTAACATCAACAACACCGGCTTGACGTTTCCAACGATCTCCTCCTTTAAGGGAACGAGCCGGAGATGGTGGTCTTCGTTGCTGTCCGGATATTCTTGGGCCAGGCGATCCGCGATCGCGCCCATATCAACCTGGGCCTGCTCGAGTTTGATACCAGGCTTGAGCCGCGCCACTGTTCCGAGATAGCGAACGGCGCGCAACTCGAGTACGTTGCCAGGCAGCGAAATAGGAGGTTCCGGAACCTGTTGTTTTGGACCAACCCACAGATCCACGCGCTCAGGGAATTGAAAATCACGCGGCATCACTCCGACAATCTGGAAGCTCTCATCATTGAGTGTTAACTTCGATCCGATGATGCTGTTCTGTCCGCCAAAACGCCGGCGCCATAATCCTTCGCTGATAACAGCCAGGCGATTGCCGCTACCCTGTTGGTCCGTTTCGTTGAAAGCCCGCCCGATGAGTGGCGGCATTTCGAGGAGTTGGAAGAAGTTTGGGGAAACTATGGCGCCTTCTAAGCGTTCCGGATCGCCCGCGCCCGTAAGATTGAAGCTCTGTCCACTGTAAGCAGTCAGGCCTTCGAGGGTTGCCGTCTGCCTCCCCCAGTCCAGGAAATCTGCTGGTGAAGCAGGCACCCTTGCATTCTTCGCTTGAGTACCCCAGACAACTGCAAGACGATCGGGATTCTGATAAGGCAAAGGCCGTAGAACGATGGTGTTTACTGCACTGAAGATCGCGACAGTGGCGCAGATGCTAAGGGCCATCACGATGAGGGCGGTGAGAGTGAAGCCCCAATTTCTTCTGAACATTCTTAAGGCATAACGAAGATCCTGAGCCAAAAACTGCATTCAAAACATCCCCTTACGTGGTTCGTTCTCGTTGGACTGAAGTAATAATAGTCACTCAAGATCCACGTGACAAGCCGGGCATTTTGCCACACTCCGCAATCACGCGTTGCCCTCGGCGCTCGCGCGAACGTGACTCTTTATCGCGCTCTTCTTTACCGCAAGCGATAAGTAAGAATCATTCTCCGCGAACATGAACCCGTGCTCGACAAACTGATCCAGCATGATGCGAAGCTTGTCCTCCGGAAGCGGTTTCTCACTTCCTTCATTCAACATCTGATGGATGGCTTTGAATGAGCGCTTCTCGTCACAGAAGAGGTATACCCGGGCCTGTTTCTCATTCAGGTTTTGCCGCCGAAACGTGAGGCCCGCGCCTTTCACCAACGGCCGGTTGTCGTAGAGAGTGAGAAACCTCGGTCCTTTCTCGTAATAGAAAACGGTCCTGCCCTCTTCCCAGCGAGCACGCCACTCCTGCTGAACTTCCAGGGATGGTTTAATGTACTCCGCCGGATCCGCTGTTTGACCTTCCCACTTGCCATCGAAATAGTACGCGATTTTGTCGTAGTCCACCGGCGATGGGTAAAGCATCGGGTAGAGCGGAAACGGCGTGAGCGTAAGTTTGAACTTTTCCTTATCGAAGTGGTACGGGCTAAAACGCTCGAAGATCACCGCTGCTAATCCACTAGGGGGTCGCAGGTGAGACAGCAAGCGGAGCAGTCGCGGCAGATCTTTGTATTGCTCGGGACGCTCGCCGGGAAAGCCGTACAAAATGTTCCAGTAAGGATCGATGCCGTCCTCGTAACACCACTTTAGCAATTGAATATTTTGAATAGCAGTGACGCCTTTGCGCATCATGCGCAACAACTCAGTGTCAAAGCTTTCGATGCCGGGTTGTATTTGCGTTATGCCGGATGCTGCAAGCTTCCGAACTTGCTCGCGCGTGAGGTTAGCCTTGACTTCATAAAAGAGCGAAAGGTCAAAGTTTGCCTCAGCCAAACGCGGCAGCAACTGCTTGAAATAACCCATGTCCAGAATGTTGTCGGTGGCATTTAACTGAAGACAGCGGTACTCTCCCGCCAGCTTCAGAACCTCGTCGTAAACTCGTTCGGGCTCTTTTTTGCGGAAGGCCATGTTCTGACCGTTCAAACCGCAGAACGTGCAATGAGCTTTCGCGCCCCACCAGCAGCCGCGAGATGATTCAAAGGAGAGTCTGATAGGAAACCGCTTATCGATGTTCGCCCGCTTCGCTTCTTTCATGAAATCCGAGTAATCGGGCATCGGAGATTCGTTGAGGTTGTGTATCAGTTGCGCATCCGAAAAGCCCGGAACGATCTCACAGCCACGACGCACTGACACTCCCGGTATCTTCTCTGAATCGTCGTCGTTGTAAATGTTCTTCAGCAACTGCGGAAAACTTCGTTCAGCTTCGCCGTGCACCACGTAGTCAACCCAGTCGCAGGCCTTGATGACTTCGAAACCCATCTCCGCATCCACATTGGCGCCGCCGAGCACGATCCTCGTGTCCGGATGACGATCTTTGATCCGTTTGGCGAGCAGCAACGAGGCAAGCGTTTGGGCAAACGTCACGGAGAAACCGATCACTCGATACTGCGACCAGTCGACGCTCGTGAGAATTTCATCGATGTACTCCGGCACATAGTCGTTGACGATCTTCAGACATAATTCTTCGGAACCATTGGTCAACTCTTTCAATCGCTCGGCCATCCTGCTGCCCAGTTCCGTGCTGAGGAGGTCTTCCCAGGAATTCTTCAGCAGACCGAGCCCCTGCGGCCCAAAGAGCACCGAGGAAAAGAACCATTCCGGGAAAAAAGCGGAAGCCTCCGAAATTGATTCATACAGTTCGAGGCCGATCTTCTCGGCAAACTTAATGTTCAGGTAGTGAACGTCGGTCTTAACGCCGATCTGTTTGGCGCATTCCTTGAGGATGCCGATGGCGATTGAACCACGAGTCGCTGAACCCCACGGCATGTAGAGCAAAGCGATAGGATCGCTTGCAGGGAGAGTGAGGTTCAGTGCTGCCGGCGGCGTCGCTTCTTTGCTGATGTTGTACAACGAACTCATGCTGATGGTACTCCTGCGGTCATGAAAGAATCGTGCATCTGGTCGATATCCATAAACACGCCGTTGTGGCGAAATTGCGTGTCGAACAACTTCCTGTACAGACCGTCCAGACGATATAGATCAGCGTGAGTGCCGGTTTCGATGATGCGACCCTCGTTTATAACAACTACTCGATCCGCGGAAAGAATGGTTGAGAAGCGATGCGCAATAATCAGAGTGGTCTTGTTTTGCAGCAACGATTCGAGGTTTTGATACACGATGCTCTCAGAAGAGGAGTCCAGAGACGAGGTAAATTCGTCCAGGATCCAAATCTTCGCGTCTTTCAAAAGCATCCGGGCGATCGCCAAACGCTGGCGCTGACCGCCCGACAACTTCATTCCGCGTGAGCCGACGATGGTGCTGTATCCGGCAGGCAAGCCGATAATAAAGTCGTGCAAGTGAGCTTTTTTCGCCGCTTCAACTACTTCTTCGTGAGTAGCATCAACCCGTCCGAATCTGATGTTCTCTTCGATCGTCGAGTTGAAAAGGAAAGTGTCCTGCGACACGACGCCCAGCGACTCGTAGAGACTCTCGAACGCAAGATTCCTGATATCGTGACCGTCGACGCTGATGCTTCCCGAGTCGACTTCGTATAAACGACACAGAAGATTCACGAGAGTCGTTTTGCCGGCGCCGCTCGAACCCACCAGTGCCACCTTCTGGCCTGCGGGTATCTCCAATGACAGATCCCTGATGACGGGCTTAGTGCTGTTTGGATACGTGAACGACACATGGTCGAAACGTATGTCACCGTGAGCGCTGCTGAGGTGTACCGCCCGTTCAGATTCGCGGACGGTCGGTTTCAAATCCATGTACTCGACCAACCTGTCGGCCGATGCCATGCCGTTGTAGATATCAATCCCACGATTTGCCAGCGACTGGATTGGGCCATACAGACGAACAACATAGAGGTAAAAAGCGATCAGACTGCCGAAGGAGAGCGCACCGTTTATTACGAGGTGTCCGCCGTACCAGAGCACCACCACACTTGCGAGTGAGGTGAGAGCTGCGATCAGAAACATCGAGGTAAACTTGTACCTCAGTCTTGCAAGCGTCGCCTGGATGAAATCCTCGCTGAGTTCTGTGTGGCGGGAATCTTCGTGTCGCTCACGATGAAAGATCTTAATGACGTTGATATTCGCAATTCGTTCCTGGAAGAAGTCGAGTAGGCCTACATCCTTATCGCGTGTGACGAGGCTCAGCTGTCGCAGACGTTTGCCGGTGTACGTGAGAATAACGTAGAGCGGAGGTATGAATGAGATCGCGATGAGTGCCAGCTTCACGTCCAGATAGACCAGTACAAATGTGATTCCGACAATCTGAACAACCTCGCTGACAGCACCCAACAGAGTATTGACCAACACTCCATAGACAGCGGTAATGTCTACTCGCAAGCGACCCAGGATGTCGCCGACCTTCACGCTGGAAAAGAAATCCATCGACTGGCTTTGGATATGGTTGAACAAGTGCCGGCGCAGATCGAAAACAAACCTGGCGCTAACCCATTCGTGGATGTACTCCATCACGCCTCGTGACGTGCTGGCGGCGATGATGGCCGCAGCCATGATGAGTGTGACCAGGTTTAGCAGATGCGCCTGGCCGTTCTTTATCGCGTCGTCAATAATGATCTTCAGCAGATATGGCGGCAGCAGTGAAAGTAAGGATGTAGTGATTAAAAGCAGAATCGCCAGCGCGTATTTTTTATAGTACGGCCGTGTAAACGGAACAAAACGTTTGATAATCGCTAGATTAGAATTTTGAGAATTTCGAGACTTCGGCATATTATTCTATTCGTCTATTTCGAACCGGGCAGGGGCGGTTGAAACTGGTATCAGATGGGGTAATGAAAGAAGTCTGTGGCTCTATTCATTTACCCCATCCGAAAAGCTGTGGGTCTGGGGGCAATTAACACCCACCCTCACAGATAACTACTTTAATTTCCTGTGCTTGGCCAACGGCCGTTGCGGTATCTGAGCTGAGCTCGACTGTCGGTTCGAGATAGACATCATCGTTATAGTTTTCCATGTGCGTGCCTCCTTTCTTAAAAGATAATGGAACAAAAACCTTGGTGTCCTGCGTTGAGATACTCACACTCCTCGTAATACCGGGAGTGAAGCTCTTCGGCCCGGTTGCTGCGTCTGCGACAAAATAGTCGAAACACAGGAAGGCTCACCGGTAAACTTTTTAAATGGTGAGTTCTCTGCCAACTCTTTGCCTTTAGACATCAGGGCGGCTGTTGTTAACATGCAGGCTTCTGAAACTGGATCTTCCATGTGGCCTTCATGCAAGAAAAATCCCCTCATCGCCGCACACGGCTCACAATCCGAAACGTGATTGCAGCCACCACAGCGGTTTGGTTTGTAATCGAGGATCTTCTCGCGCAGGCTGGTGCGCCATTTCGAATCCCAAATCTCCTTTAGTGTGTTTTTCTTCAAGTTGCCTACGACCGCGGTGTTGATAAGCTCGCACGGATAGATGTCGCCCTGCGCGTTGATCCTGGCCTTGGAAATAGCGGCCGTGCAGATAAAGTTCGTCTTTCGGTTCATCAGTCCGGCTTTGTATATTTCGGCCTGTTGTTGGACAGTCACGCTGTACTTCAAAAGTTCATCGTCGCCATTGCGGTTTGGAACCAGCTTGGTATCGAACTTGTAGTCAGCGCCCATCGCGGTCGCGAACTCCGGAAATTTGAAGGCATCCTCGAAGTTATCCCTCTGAATGTGATATTCGAGCCGGACCGGAACGCCGCGTTCGATGAGCAGCTTCGCCGCGGTGATGCTCTTCTCGAAGGTGCCGGCCTTTTTTGTTACTGCTTCGTGGATCGGGGCACTGGTGCCGTAGATGCTGATCTGGACTGTCTGGATGAGATGTTTAGCGAGTTGATCGGCTTTCTTCTCATCGATGAAGTTGGCATTGGTATAAAGATCGAAAAGAAACCCCTTGCTCTCCGCGTAAGCCACAATGTCTAAAAGATCTTTTCTCAGGAATATCTCTCCGCCGGTGAGGACAAGTTCGGGACAACCATGCTCGACCAGTTGGTCCATCCAATTACAGACTTCAGGGAACGGCACGATGTCTTTCTCGCTGAAGTCGAGATAACAATGGCGACAACGCAGGTTGCACGGAATCAGCAGATCCAGCCAGACGCGGAACATCGTATTCGCTTCCGTTGCTTCCCGATATAGCCGGCTGTTGATGTTGTGTGCTTCTTCAGTCAACATCGCGGCGCGCTCTTCGTCACTAATGTGATCGCGATGAGGCAGATCAACAATGCGTCTCTGCCACAGTTGTTCCAGGAACGTGTTGACGTCATCCCCAACTCTTTCCACCGGCACACGGTACTTCGCACTCAGCTCTTCATTAATCTGAGAGACGCTCTGGCCTTTTTGAAGTCGTTCCCAGATGCGTGGGCTGATTCCGCCGCAGAGCCATATCTCTCTGGTCTTTTGATTAATAAGACAGAGTTTCTTGCCCATAAGCCGTGTTCCCACGTGGGGCCGGAGTTGCACTGACGTGATGTTTTCCATGACTGATCCTCCCTAAACTCCCACGACCTCTTGGAAGATTTGTGCATTGTGACGTTGAATAGGCGCGCACTTGAGTAGACTTCCGGTCTCGAGGTAAGAGTGTGCCGGACAGCGATTGCATCCGGGCCGCAAACTACACGGCGGACACTCGCTTTCCTCTTCGAAGACCTTGCGAAAGTCCAGAAATCCAGGCGAGTACCAGATGTCTCGCAGCGATTGTTCTCTCAGGTTTCCATATTTGAAATCAGTCAGCCATTCGCACGGACTGATGTAGCCGTCGGGTGTGATAGCTCCCCGCACATGTCCGGGTTTACAAGTGCCGGGACTTGAGGAATCCGTTGAACCTCGCGTTGAGAGCAGTTTTCGATACTGAGTGTCAGTCAGTATTTGGACCAGTGGCTTGGTATCTCGGTCAGTCTGCGGGATCAACGACCCGGTATGAACCGCATGACGCACGCCCAACCTGGTCATGTCGTCTTCGAACTTCTGTATGCCGTCGAAGTTATCCCGCATAGTCACGTACTTCGCCACCAGATTGAAGTTCGCTTCACTCAACAATCGGATCGCGCGCAGGGTGTTGTTATAAGATCCGGGTCGCTGGGCGAGCGTGTCGTGCTGTTGAGGGTCGGCGCCGTAAAAACTCACATCGAATGACTGCAAAAACGGCCGCATCGGCTCAAGCTTCTGCAACATCTTCTCGTCGATCAACGAACCATTTGTATTGAATCGAAGACTGAACTTACGATCGCAGGCATGCTGAATGATCGGCACTACATCCTTGCGAACAAACACCTCACCGCCGGTGAGTGTCAGCAGGTAGCAACCCATTTCGGCTAACTGGTCGAATGCGTCGAACCACTGTTCAGTCGTCAACTCCGTCGCGGCGCCACCATGCGTCGTGTTGTAACAATGCACGCATCTGAAGTTGCAGCGATACGTCAACTCGACGTGCATTTTTTGAATGTAGTGGTGCTCCCAATAGAGTTTATTGACTTGCTCCTCGACACTCGCTGCCGCGCCCGCTTCGAACTTGGGCGTCATACAAACTTCCTGAGCTGGTCGTGGAGTCGTAGCCGCAGGCGGAGAGCTGACGTCTGCGTCTGCTAATGCATTAGCAGATCTACCTGGTGCAGTTGATATGCTTTTGAAGCCGCCGTCTTGTGCGAGCCAGAGCAGTCCGCGATCGTAGAGACGATCGAGGAAAGTAGTTACTTTTTCGATAACTTTTTCGGCGGGTGCGTCGAGCTCATGGGCCACACTCAAGGCTATTTCATCAGCCGTCTTAGCACCGTCGATCAGATTCCAAATCCTGGTGCCGGATGGATTGAAAAATACTTTGCGCTCGCCTAAATGAAGAATTGAAAATGAATCGGTTTGCCGGCAAGGAAGCAGTTTTTTACTGAAGACCTTCTGCATGATACACCTCTCCCAGGGGACTCGTTGGACACGGCATAGGCTGTCCAGGTCCTCGGACTCAAAGGGTCCAGAAGCCAAAAACCTTAATTGTTTCAGGTGATCGAATGAGGTGATGGCACTGTCGGAAATGCAACTGCACCCATTATGTTCTTACACCCGTGAGTTCTCCTGGAAAACGCAGTCGGGTTACGTCTCCCACGTACTTGTTCTAAGCGTGAAAATATTTACAAGATTGCAAGACTCATTGCAAGAGTGTTTTGGGAAGCAGATCTGATCATTTGTGAGACAAAATATTCGTCTTCAGATTCTCTGTTGAGCGATAGCGTGCGGTGTACTGAGTTGGTGTGAAGCCCGTGTTCCTTTTAAAGTCTCTCGCAAACTGCGATTTATCTTTGACTCCAACTGCAAACATGATCTGTTTCATGTTGAGGAAAGTCTGCTCCATGAGCTCTTTCGATTTTTCGAGACGAAGCGACTTCACATATTGATTGAGAGGAGTGCCGGTCTCGACTTTGAATAGACGACGCAGATGCGACGGAGACAAATTGACTGCATCAGCTAACTCCTTCACGGATGGCGTGCTGCTGAGTGACTCGCCCAGAAGGTCCAGAACCGCTTGCACCCTGTGATCCATAGAAAACAACACACCTGACCACTGAGACGCCGGGGGTCTAAGGGCTTAACGAGGTTTTGTGAAAGGGAGGTCTGGGCGATTCGAAATTCCACTTAACACTCGTGAG
>Ga0068853_100003802_pt1 | contig 11575 bp, 9 predicted proteins | sample KBSCornC32_FD_65655 | JGI IMG/M metagenome (GOLD analysis project Ga0068853, IMG submission 65655) | Corn rhizosphere microbial communities from Kellogg Biological Station, Michigan, USA - KBS Corn C3-2 | ecosystem: Host-associated > Plants > Roots > Rhizosphere > Soil ... | reverse complement strand
GAGTTCGCTGAGAACGTCGGTGCTCCCGGCCTTTGTCGTTGCTCCGCGATTCGACTGTTTTGCGACGACGAGACCCGCCCCCGCGGCAACAAGTGCCGCAGCCGTCGAGACGCTGAAGGTCCGTGCGGTCGATGCTCCTGTTCCAGCGATGTCGACCGCACTTTTTGGAGCCTTGACCTTTACGGCAAGCTGCCGCATGACGCCTGCCATGCCGGCAAGCTCCTCAGGTGTCTCGCCTTTGATCGTGAGTGCCGTCAACGCCGCCGCGATCTGATTGGACCCGGCACTCGGGTCTGAGAGAGCTCTAAAAAAATTCGCTGCCTCATCCCGCGACATATGCTCGCGGCGCATGAGCTTGGCGATGTACGGGAACAACGGCGTATCCGCGCGTGGGCTTGTTGCCGTCTGCGGAGCGTACTTTAGCCAGTCTGAACGGGGCGACGCCATAGTGATACTTATACCTTCTCGCCTGTCACATTTCACTTACTCCGGAGTAAGTCATTGATGAAAAGTGATAAGTGATAACAAACGATTAAAGAGATAGGAAATTCGCGAGCAGCTTTTTTCCGTGCTCGGTAAGGATCGACTCCGGATGGAATTGTACACCCTCGATCGGCAGATTTTTGTGGCGGAGAGCCATCACTAGACCATCGGGCGACTCCGCCGAAATCTCGAGAACGTCAGGCCATTCGTCACGGTCAACAATGAGTGAATGATAACGTCCGGCCTCAAAATTATTCGGCACGCCGCTGAAGATCGTCTTGCCGTCATGCAAGATCTCGACGGGTTTTCCATGCACCGGCTCGGGTGCCCTCACGACCTTTCCGCCAAAATACTGTCCGATCGCCTGATGCCCGAGGCACACGCCGAGGATAGGGATCTTGCCCGCAAACCGCTCGACGACACCGAGCGATATGCCCGCTGTATCAGGCGTCCCAGGTCCAGGTGAGATCAGGATCTTGTCAGGCTTGATCTCCTGCTCGATCTCATCCACCGTTACCTCGTCATTCCTCACCACCCGCATGTCGGCACCCAATTCCCCGAGATATTGCACGAGGTTATAGGTAAACGAATCGTAATTGTCGATAACCAGTAACATTCCTATTTACTTACAAGCTTCTATGAACCTATGATAGGGCATCATTCGCCCGCCTCACATAATTATGCATCGATATTTGAAGGCCATTCTCGTCGTCTGCTCGCTGGCGGCCACCATGCTGGCTCAGTCGACCCAGCCATCTGCCGCGGACAAGAAGGCGGAAACCGAGAAAGCGGCGGTCGAGCTGCTGCGCGAAACGCTGAGCGAAATCGGACAGTTGCGCACGGCCGAGAACCGCATCAGCTTTACATCCGAGCTCGCATCGTTGATGTGGTTTCACGATCCTAAGGAAGCAAAGGTGATGTACGGCACGGTGATCACCGATTTCAAACAGCTACTGATGCAGCTCGACGCTGATTCTAATGCCCCAAACATCCCCGATGACGACGCAATGGGTCCAAGCCTTTTCGGGCTCAACGCGTCAAAATCCGAACGTAAGCTGCGGGTTGCGATGGCTGTGAGGCAGGCGGTCGCGATGAGTATTGCGGAGCACGATGCCGATCTGGCTTTCACGTTCTTTTACGACACAAAAAATCTGATCTCCAATCCAAAGCTCGCGAGCATAGCTGGTCAGGGCGACAAGTATTTTGAGGAGCAGCTTACCCAACAGATAGCAAAATCCGACCCAGCGAAAGCAGCCGAGTACGGCAAGCAGTCCTTAAAAGCAGGCGTCACCAGTACCCATGTCGAGTTGCTCAAGACGATCTACGCCAAAGATGCGGACAAAGGTATCGAGTACGGCCAGGCGGTGCTCGATCGGTCCAAGTCCGATCCAGTCAATACGTACGCGATGGAAAGCTTACTTTCGTTCGGTGACAAGACATTGTCAGAGTCGGAGAAGACTCCTCAGAAAAGGGCCGTTTACACAAGGGACGAGCTGCGGCAGATCGCGGAGGTCCTCGCCAAACGCATTCTCGACAGTGAGGATGAAGAATCCGGCTACGGGGCAAATGAGTCCGTTGACGAGATAGCGAAGTTTGCACCTGGTCGAGCGATTCAGATCAGGGCGAAGATGGCGGCCCGTGAGCAGGCAGCCTCACCGCGGTTTCGGCGTGGAGCAAATGTGTTTGCGAATGTGTCTACGCGATCGGGCGCCGCAAACGCGAACTCCGCGAATTCCAACCGCTTCTCTCCCGAGCTTGATGCCGCCGAGGAGCGTGCCAAAAAGCAAAAGGAGCTGATGGACGATGTTCAAGCCCTCGGTACAAAAGAGCTGCCAAAGGAGGAGCGTGACAAGTTCGTCGACCGCACCCGCAAGCTGATCATGTCGTCAGCCGGCAAGGAGAATAAGATCACTGCACTATCTATGCTCGCGACACAGGTGGCCAAGCTTGGCGATAAGGAGCTTGCTGGCGACATAATGGCTGACGCCGAGCGACTGCTGCCGATCCAGCCGAAAAATTATCAGGATTTCATGCTCGAGTGGATCGTCATCAGCGGTTATGCCGAGGTCGATCCCGACAAAGCTTTCCCGCTGTTGAATGGTGCGATCGTCCGTGTCAACGAGACACTTGCTGCGCTCATGAAGATCGGTGAATTCATCGATGTAAATGAAGATTTTATTGAGGACGGCGAGGCTCAGATCGGGGCATTCGGCGGCTCGATGGTGCGCGGATTTACGAGCGAGCTGGCGTTGGTCGGGACCACAGCAACGATCCGGACGCTTGCTCTAGCCGATCTCAAGAAAACGACCGCTGCGGCCAATACCTTTGAGCGTCCTGAAGCACGCGTTTTAGCAAAGATGTTGATCCTGCGCGCCGTGCTCGACAAGACGCCTCAAACGCCGCAGCCTCTCGGCGCCTTAGACTCGGGAATGCCTAAAGCATCAGGTCAAACTCGTCCCCAACAGCCAACTCCCACCGTCGACGACGAGCGTAACGCCGTTCACAAAGCTTGCAGCATCCGAGGCGAGATAGAGGGCGGCGTTTTCGATGTCCTCGATCTTGCCAAAACGGCCCAGAGGGATCTTTCGCATGATCTTTTCTTTCAGCTCCGGGATCAGAAGCCGCTTCATGCCCTCGGTGTCCTCGATCGGTCCCGGAGCGATTCCGTTGACGCGAATGCCGTGACGGCCCCATTCAACGGACAGATTGCGAGTGATCGCGTCCACGCCTGCCTTGGCCGCCGAGACATGGATCTGCATAGGCGTCGCCAGGTAATGTAGGGTCGCGGAGATATTGATGATCTGACCCTTTGATGCCTTTAGTGCGTCGAATGACGCTCGGCATACGTTGAACGTGCCTTTCGTATCTATATCGACGACCGTCCCGAATCCATTTGCGGAGAGCTCCTCGGCGGAACATAGGAAATTACCCGCGGCACCATTTACGACGATGTCGATCTTGCCGTAATGATCGAGAGTTTTCGCAATGGCATTCTCGACCGCGGCGTAATCACGCACATCCGCGACAACGGCCAAACACTCGCCGCCGTTCTCCTCAATGAACTGCTTTTTGGCGATGAGGTTCTCCTCCTTACGGCTAGCGATCGCGAGCTTTGCACCGTGCTCGGCGAACGCCCGTGCGACGCCGCCCGTGATACCAGTCGCCCCGCCAGTTACGAACGCCACCTTGCCGTGTAGAATGTCAGAGTTGAAGACTTTGCTCATCGAATTCGCAGTTTAGCAGAGAGTTCGCCACGGATGAACACGGATAAAAACGGATCAGGAAGAACGGGGGGCTACAGCACGCTGCGTCGGCCGTATTTGTTTACCTTATCCGTGCTCATCTGTGTTTATCCGTGGCTAATGTCTTCTTGCGGTTCAAAGCTTACCGATCTGCGCACGCTTGTTCCTGCCGATACGCTCGTATATCTCGAGACGAATGATCTCGGTGCCGCTCTACAGCCTTCGATGGATAAGCCTTCTGAAGACGTGAAGGTTTCAAGGCCCGATCTCTCGTCCGTTCAGGGTGTTCAGTTAGCGATCGCGATCACGGGCATCGAAACGTCGGAGCAAAAGCTCAACGACGAGCAAAGCAATGCGCAGCTCAAGCCAAAATTCGTCGCCGTCGCCGATACTCATGCGTGGCACTTTCAGGCGGTGAGATTTGCTGAAGAGAAACTCGGAGCGTTTGTCGAAAAGATCTACGGCAGCAAACCGACGCTCGACGAGCCGGAGAAAAACGGTGGCCGCGATATGACCTGGACTGCGGCTGACGGGCGAAAGGCGTATGCGTTTGTTATTGGCAGCATCGTTTACTTTAGCAACGACCGCGAGTCGCTCGACAAAGCTCTCGCAGTTCGCAACGGAGCCGCAAGCCTCGCATCAAACGGCAAAGTGCAGACAACACCTCCCGACGCACTTGCCTCAGGGTACGCATCGTCTCAAGGCATCGGGGAGATCGCTGATCTCGCGGGGCTAAAGGTCGCAACTTCGGCCGGAGATGATCCGAAAGTGCAGTCAGCCGTCGCCGCGATACTGCCGCAGCTCATTCGCGAGATGGTGAAAGATGCTGCATGGACCGAGAAAAAGTCGGACGGAGGCGTCACCGATATTTACCAGATAGGGTTAACAGATAATGTCGCTGCCGCTCTAAAAGATACGCAGCCTAGCGACCTTGAAATGCGGCTGCGAAACACCGTCATCGCTCTGCTCTCAGGATCGAAGCTTGATGAGAATGTGAAACGTCAGATCGCAGATGCGATCACTGCCTCAGTCAAGATGGATGACGCGGCACAAGTACGCTTTACCTCGACTGGTATGCAGCGCACGACAACGTCAGATGCGGGCCTGATCGGCATGATCTATTCTCAACTCAGAGCAACTTCAGAGAAAACAACTGACAGTCTGTAAGTTCTGACTGTCAGTGCCACCGCCTCTTGCTTACTTTTTCTTCGCCGCGCGTTTGAGTTTTCGGACGTTTCGCTCGATCCAGTTTTCAGCGGCATCGTAGTGAGCGAAACGCTCTTCATCGCGTTTGAACGCGGGCGTGTGATTGTAGCGGCGGCCGTTTACGTGCTGCGTCGGATGCTTGATGTGGAGCATCTCGTGAAAGAGCACGTATTCGACGACAAATCGCGGCACCTCACGCGAATCGAGTGATCTCGATATCGCGATATGGTCCATTTGAGCGTCGTGATGCCCGAGGATGCGGTACGTTTTTCGGGCCGACCACGTGAGCTGTGGCTTTCGAATTCGGCCGCGGAAATATTGCTTGTTGACCTTGTCGAATATCGCATCGAGATCATAAGCCTCACCCTTTGAAGACGTTACGATCTTCCACCCACGCTCTCGCTTCTGCTCGGCCGCACGCTCGCGGATCTTGTCGGACTTGATCCATTCGTTGTAGACCTCGCGATAGCCTGCAGGGATCTTTTTGCCCCGGAGCTTGCCGACGAGAATATACGCCAGACCTCGATGACAGGCGAGCGGCATGTCGCGGCAGATCTCGCCGATGCGTACGTACACCTCGCCGCCGCGTATCCGAATGGTGTGATTTATGCCCACATATGGGTAAAATGATACGTGGACCTGTGGCATCGATCGCTTTGGTTCAAAATGCCTAAACGCCTCTTTATAAAGAGTTTTTAGCCGATCGAGCAGCGATTCTATATGATCTCTAGGCACGGAAATAGGTTCTGTTTCAGCGACTTTTGGGTCGCGTCCTGTTCGCCAAATGTCCAGCAGAGTCTTTGGCCAATGATTGCCAAAGTTAAACATTTTTGTTGACTTATCGGGGAGCCAGATGCTATCCCTTTATATGGGAATAGCATACAGCCCCGCGGCTCTATGCAACAAACACACCCGGACCGGACACCTCAACGTGTGAATGTCTCAGGCGATAAGGCCAGGAATTTTCCCGATTCACGCGCACAGGTCATCCTCACAGCGATAATCAATGAGCACTTTGTAACTGGCGAGCCAGTAGGCTCAAAGGTACTTGCCGACAGGTTTGCGAATCAGTCGGGCATGAGCTCAGCGACCATTCGCAATGTGATGGGAGAGCTGGAGGAGATGGGGATGCTCGAGCAGCCTCATACATCAGCCGGACGTGTTCCCACCGATAGAGGGTATCGGTTTTACGTTGACAACCTGCTTGGCGTGCTGAGTATCTCGAATGACGACCTTCACAGGATAGGTACCGAATTCGGGCTCGGCCCGATCGAGATCGGCGAGACGCCCGACCGCCTCATGGAGCGGACGTCACAGTTGCTCTCGGCACTATCGAATAACGTCGGCATTGTCGTTTCGCCGTCATTGGCAAGCGACCGCCTGCAGCATATCGAGTTCGTGCCGCTCAGCGATAACCGGATTCTCGTGGTGCTCGTATCGGCTCCGAATATTGTTCATAACAAGATCATTCGGACCGAGATAGCGTTTACGCGTGACGAGCTCGAGCGGACGGCGAATTATCTGAATGCAGAGTTCGCCGGCAAGAGCCTCTCAGAGATCAGGGCAGACATCATGTCCCTGATGCACGAGGAGAAGGCGCTTTTTGACAAGTTGCTTCAAACCGCGGTGATCCTTTGCTCTCAAAGTATCGAGGGCGAGGACATGAGCGGTGAAGTTTTTGTGGACGGCACGTCGAATATTTTGACGAAGAGCGACTTTGCCGACCTCGAACGCCTTCGCGAGCTTTTGCGGACGATAGGCGAAAGGTCGCGTCTGATGCAGATCCTCGATGAATGCATTACCCGTGACAAGCAAGCGAAGGGCGACGTCCAGGTCGTCATCGGCAGCGAAAACCGCACGCCGTCGCTTCAAAACTGCACGTTGATATCGGCACCTTACCGTGTCGCGGGCAGCTCGGCCGTGGGAACGCTAAGCGTTCTCGGGCCAACGCGGATCGAATACGCCAGAATGATCTCGATCGTCTCGTATGTCGCCCGCACGCTTGAAAAGATGATGTCCTCCGATATCTCCAAAAACTAGCTGCCAGCAGTCGGGCCCACTCAACACGCGTCTGCCGCCAAATGAATCCCAAAGAACAGATCCCAAAACCAGAGGCCTCTCTCGACGAGATCGCTGACGATGCGATGTCGTCGGTCGACGATTTTATTCGCGAACTCGAGGAGAAAGAGCGGGACCTCCATATCACGGCAGACCTGAAGATCGAGATCGAGCAGTCGGAATTCGATCTGCGCTCGGTCACGGATTTTGAAACGGTTGACGAGGTTCAAAAACCTGATCCTTCACCTGCGGCGGCGCCTGCGAAGCCACGAGGATCGGTGGAGCCGGGGATGAAGACCCGAGTGTTTGAGCTCGAGAGAGAGATCGAGTCGCTTCAAGAGCGTGTCCGCGAGCTAAAGGCCGAGCGGAACGACATACAAGAAAAGAGCGATCGACGGCTCAAGGATTTTGAGAGCTTTAAGTACAGGATGGACCGCGAGAGACGCGGTGCCTTTATCGACCAGATCTCGAATCTTGCCGGAGCGATGCTGCCGGTGCTTGATAATCTCGACCGCGCCCTGGCGTCTGTCGACAAGGTAAAGGTCGACGGGATGAAGGAATTTCAGCTCTTCTACGACGGCATTGCGCTCGTGAACCAGCAGGTCAACGAGGTGCTTGGCGAGATGGGCGTCGAGCCGATCAAGAGTATAGGGGAGCGTTTTGATCCGCTATTCCACGAAGCCGTTGCGACGGAGCAACGCGTCGATCTCCCCAACAATTCCATCTCAGAGGAGATGCTGCGCGGTTATCGTATCGGCAACCGCGTCATACGACATTCGATGGTGAAGGTGACCCTTGGCGGTCCCCAGCCAGCGAACCCCACCCCCAAAGATCCTGGACCTGCCCCACAAGCAGGTGCAGTCCCCACCAGCGAATAGTCACCCCGACTGACCGAGGTAAACAAAAAGACATGGGCAAAGTAATAGGTATCGATCTTGGCACGACCAACTGTTGTGTCGCCGTTCTCGAGGGCGGGACGGTCCAGATCATTTCCAATAAAGAAGGCGGCCGCACGACTCCGTCGGTAGTCGGCTTCACCGATAAAGACGAGCGGCTCGTGGGCCAGATCGCAAAGCGTCAGGCAGTAACCAACGCCGCGAACACGCTCTATGCCGTCAAGCGGCTGATCGGGCGCAAGTTTGAGGCGCCTGAGGTCGCGAAGATGCGCGAGACGGTGCCTTTCGAGATAGTCGAGGCACCGAATGGAGATGCGCACATTCGGGTGCTCGATCGGATCTACAGTCCGCCGGAGATCTCCGCGATCGTGCTCCAGCGCCTAAAATTGGCGGCTGAGGAATTTCTCGGCGATAAGGTCACCGAGGCGATCGTCACCGTACCGGCGTATTTTGACGACATGCAGCGTCAGGCGACGCGCGACTCGGGCAAGATCGCTGGCCTCGAGGTCGAACGCATCATCAACGAGCCGACGGCCGCTGCTCTCGCGTATGGATTCGGCAAAGCAAAGGCCGAGAAGATCGCGGTTTATGACCTCGGCGGCGGCACGTTCGATATCTCGATCCTAGAGATCAACGACGGCGTATTTGAAGTGTTGTCGACGTCGGGCAATACGTTCCTCGGCGGTGAAGATTTTGACCAACGCATCATCGAATGGCTTGTCGCCGGCTTTAAGACCGAGCACGGCATCGATCTGAAAGGCGACCGACTCGCCCTACAGCGTCTTAAAGAAGCGGCCGAGCGTGCGAAGTGCGAACTCTCGAGCGTCACGGAGACGACGATCAGTCTGCCTTTCATCGCGGCCGACCCGACCGGTCCAAAGCACATCAACATGACGCTCTCGCGTGCCAAATTCGAGGAGCTTGTCCAGGATCTCGTTGAATCGTCGGTCGAGCCCTGCCAAAAAGCGCTGTGGGACGCAAAGCTGCAGCCGACGGACGTTGACAAGGTCATCCTCGTCGGCGGGCAGACGCGTTCGCCGATCATCACCCGTACCGTTACAGAGATCTTTGGCAAGGAACCGTCGGCCGAGATCAATCCCGATGAGGTCGTCGCGATGGGTGCGGCAATTCAGGGCGGAGTACTGACAGGCGACGTTAAGGACATCGTCCTCCTCGACGTCCTGCCGCTCTCGCTCGGACTCGAAACACGTGGTGGACTTTTTGTTAAACTGATCCCGCGCAATTCGACGATCCCGCTCAAAAACACGATGACGTTTACCACAGTCGTCGACAATCAGCAGTCCGTCGAGATCCACATCCTGCAGGGTGAGCGCGAGATCTCGTCCGCCAACCGCTCGCTTGCAAAATTCGAGCTCGTTGGAATTCCGCCGTCACCTCGCGGCGTGCCGCAGATCGACGTATCGTTCGAGATCGACGCGAACGGTATCGTGAGCGTTTCGGCAAAGGACAAAATGACCGGTCTTGAGCAGGCAGTGCAGATCACGCCTTCGTCAGGACTTGCTCCCGACGAGATCGAAAGACTCATCATCGAGGCCGAAACCTCGATCGAGCGTGACCGCGACGAGAAGGAGCTCATTCAGGAGCGCAACCGTCTCGACAGTTTGATCCGCAACGCCAAAAAAGCGATGAAGGAGGTCGAAAAGGCGTTCACGCATGACGAGCATGCTCAGATCAACAGCATTCTCGATGACGCCGAGGCCGCGATGGTTGCGACCGACAGCCTCCACGAGGTCAAACAGCAGCTCGACGCCGTCGAGTCCGCGGCTAACAAGATCACCGCGGCGATGCTAACGATGGCCTAAGGCTAGCGGTACTCCAAGCGCGGGTCTTGAGCTTATGGCTTTTTTCCCGGTAAAATAGAGAAGCGTCAGTTCATCTTGGGCTGACGCTTTTTATTCGAATGGCGAAGAGAGATTACTACGAAGTTTTAGGCGTCAGCCGCACGGCCACCGATGCGGAGATCAAGCGTGCCTACCGTGCACTTGCGGTCCAGCATCATCCGGACAAGAATCCGGACGATCATACATCCGAGGACAAATTCAAAGAGGCGGCGGAAGCGTACTCTGTGCTCAGCGATCCGCAAAAGCGCGCAAGTTACGATCGCTTCGGTCATCAAGGTGCACAGGCGGGAGCCGGTGGATTTGGATTCGAGGGCGGGTTCTCGAATATCGACGATGTATTCGATATCTTCGGGTTTGGCGATCTGTTTGGTGGCGGCCGCGGACAGCGAACTAGCGTCCAGCGTGGCGCAGATCTTCGCTACGACCTCGAGATCACACTCGAGGACGCCGCATCCGGCAAAGATGAGAAGCTTCGCATCCCTCGTCTCGAGACCTGCGATGAATGCAACGGCTCGGGTGCGGAAAAGGGAACTCAGCCCGAGACGTGCGTAACATGCGGCGGGTCGGGCCAGACGCGCTATAGCCAGGGATTTTTCTCTGTGATGCGCACATGTTCAAACTGCGGTGGCAAGGGCAAGATCATTCGCACGCCGTGTAAGACATGTCGCGGAGCGGGCCGCATCGAGAAAGAAAAGACGATCGAGATCAAGATCCCGGCAGGCGTCGAGACGGGTTCACGCCTGCGCGTCACAGGCGAGGGCGAGGCCGGCGTCGGCGGCGGTCCGACGGGCGATCTTTACATTGTCATCCACGTCGCCGAGCACGATCATTTTGAGAGGCAGGGAAATAATCTCTATTCGGCGGTGCCGGTCACGTTCGCTCAAGCCGCGTTGGGTGCCGAGATCACAGTCAAAACTCTCGATGGCGAGGAGGAACTCAAGGTCCCGCCCGGCACTCAGACCGGCACCGTATTTCGGGTAAAAGGCAAAGGAATGCCGAATCTCGGCGGACGCGGCCACGGCGACCTCTTTGTCGCCGTTACCGTTGTCACGCCCAAAACCCTCACAAAAGAACAGCGTCAACTGCTCGAGCAGCTAGCGGAGGTAGAGGACGCCGACTTCTCAGACGAGTCCTTTATGGACAAGGTCCGCAATATCTTTGGATAGTTTCGTTGAAGTCTGGCGACTACTTCGGTGGGAGCCCGGGCCTCTCGAGGGTATACTTTTCGAACTCTGCTATTGAGCGCTCGAGTTCACGAATTGCGTTCTCATCGACGGCTAGGCCGCGTGCGATATCCTCTCGTGCAGCCGCGAGTGCGGCTCGTGCTCGCTCGAGGACGGCGCTCTTTCTCTCGCGCCTTTCTCGTTGAAGCGTATCGAGAGCTTCGTCGAGGGTGAGTTTTTCGTTATCTCTACTCAAGTATAAAAACTAGCCAGCGAGGCGAGCCTTGACGGCATCACTCACCGCTCGTCCATCGGCAGACTTGCCCGCGAGGTTCGCCATCGTCGCCTTCATTAGAGCGCCCATGTCCTTCATAGACGAAGCGCCAGTCTCCTGAACGGCCTCGTCCACGGCTGCATCGATCTCGTCCTGTGACGCCGCTTGCGGCAGATAGCCTTCGATCACCGACAGCTCGGCCGCCTCTTTTGCGGCAAGCTCGGCACGACCCGCTTTCTCGTACTGCTCGATGGAATCGCGTCGCTGCTTGACGAGCGATTGCAGCGCCTTTGTTATCTCGTCATCGGTAAGCTCGCCGCCCTTGTCGATCTGACGATTCATGAGCGCGGCCTTGACCATTCGGAGCGTACCGGTCCGCTCCGCGTCTTTT
>Ga0068853_100003801_pt1 | contig 11576 bp, 9 predicted proteins | sample KBSCornC32_FD_65655 | JGI IMG/M metagenome (GOLD analysis project Ga0068853, IMG submission 65655) | Corn rhizosphere microbial communities from Kellogg Biological Station, Michigan, USA - KBS Corn C3-2 | ecosystem: Host-associated > Plants > Roots > Rhizosphere > Soil ... | reverse complement strand
TCATAATGCCTGTTTTTGCGGATAATACGGTCGCGCTAGTCAGGCAGTACCGCCATGCAGCGAGGCAGTCGCTGCTCGAGATCCCGGCCGGAACGCTCGAACAGGGTGAATCGCCCGAGGTCGGCGCCGCACGCGAGCTTGAAGAGGAGATCGGCGTTCGTGCCGAAAAGCTCGAACTTTTGACCGAATTCTACGTTTCGCCCGGTTTCCTGACCGAAAAAATGTTCGTTTTTCTGGCAACCGGTTTGACCGAGACTCAGCAAAAGCTTGAGGACGACGAAAACCTCACCGTCGAACGCCATTCATTCAAACAATTGTACGAAATGATAAGGAACGGTGAGATCGAGGACGCAAAGACGATCTGCGCGATCTTAATGACGGGGCCCAGATTTGGTGGAATTTTCCAATAAAAATCCAGCAGCCACGAAACAAAGCGAACATACAGCAAATGGGTATGGTGTGATTTCGCGGTTCATTTTTAAAGCCTAAACTTAATGAAACCTCACTGACTGAATTATTACCGCTCAAATTCATTGACCTATTCCGCTACATTTGTTATATTTACCTGTCCGGTCGTTTCCTTTCGAAACGGCCGTTTGTTATTTGAAAAACTTTTTTCAAAATTCGTGCAAAAACACAGGCCAAAAACCACTAACCCTTTACCTTTCAGCTAGTTCCCTGTCCCATTCGCCCATGGGACAAGCGCGGGACAAAGGTGGGACAGCCGTGGGACAAAAGAGTAGCAGAAATCTCCGAGCGCCTTTTGCGGCTTGACCTTAGCCGCCGCTTTCGATACTCTATCAGTTCGCTTTTTTGCGAATATTTCTATTAGTGTGTGCAATTATGAGTACTTATTTTCCAAGCGGAAAAGGACTTGCAGACAACCGTAAATGGTTTGTGGTTGATGCAAAAGGCAAAACGGTAGGCCGCCTCGCAACCGAAGTTGCGCGGATAATCTCGGGCAAGAACAATCCTGCGTGGACGCCGTTCATGGACATGGGCGACCATTGCGTAGTCATCAACGCACGTCACGCGATATTTAAAGGTTCAAAGAACGATCAGAAGATGTATCGCCGCCACACGCTTTTCCCCGGCGGATTGCGTGAGATTTCCGTAAAGGAAATGTTCGACAAAAAGCCCGAACGCGTTATTGAGCTTGCAGTAAAGGGCATGCTGCCCAAAACCAAGCTCGGCAAAGCAATGGCAAAGAAATTAAAGGTTTACGCTGACGCCGAACACAAACACGTCGCGCAAAAACCGGAGACGATTGAAATCTAAAAGTCCCAAGCCCCAAGTCTCAGGTCCCAAGCAGGATGCTGAACTTAACTTGGGACTTGAGACCTGGAACTTGAGACTAAGGATTTATGGCAGACATTCAATACTACGGCACTGGCCGCAGAAAAACTTCAACGGCACGCGTTTATCTTCGTCCGGGAACCGGCGAGATCAAGGTCAACCACCGCGATTTCAACACCTATTTTCCGAACGAGGCTCTGCAGATGATCATTCGCCAACCGCTTCGCTTGACCGACACGGCCGCCAAATTCGACATTCTGGTAAACGTCGATGGCGGCGGAACAGCTGGACAGGCCGGTGCGGTTCGCCACGGCATTACACGTGCGTTGTTGGAATTTAACGCCGATTTCCGCTCTACTCTTAAAAAGGCTGGTCTCGTAACCCGCGACCCGCGTCAGAAAGAGCGTAAGAAATACGGCCAGAAGGGAGCCAGAAAGCGGTTCCAGTTCTCGAAACGCTAGTTTGATAATTGTTAATGGCAGATGGTTAAGTGTTCTTCGTTCCTACGGGTCGATTAACCATCAACAATTAACCATTAACGCAGACCATCACCACAGTCCATTGGTTGATTCCGACTGTCGTGAGTACAAAAACCAATAAGTTAGGAGATATAAAGCATTGGCTACAGTTACCATGAAAGAACTTCTGGAAGCAGGAGTTCACTTTGGACACCAGGTCCGCCGGTGGAACCCGAAAATGAAGGAGTATATTTTCGGCGAACGCAACGGCATCTACATCATCGACCTGCAGAAAACTCAAAAACTCTTCCGCGACGCACTCAATTACGTTACCGAGACATTAACCGAGCGGCCCAGGATAAAGGTCCTGTTTGTCGGAACGAAACGACAGGCACAGGACGCTATTAAAGAGGAAGCCGAACGCGCGGGACAGTATTATGTAAACAACCGTTGGCTGGGCGGGCTGTTAACCAACTTTCAAACGGTTCAGAAGTCGATTCAGAAGCTTAAAGACATCGAGGCAATGCGCGAAGACGGCCGTTTCGAGATGTTGACCAAGAAAGAACGACTCAAGCTCGACCGTGAACACGAAGGTTTGATGAAAAACCTCGCGGGCATCAAGGACATGAACGGCCTGCCCGATATGCTCTTCATCATTGACGTTCGTAAAGAGGACATTGCCGTTAAAGAAGCAAACCGTCTTGGCATCCCGATCGTTGCGGTTGTCGATACAAACTGCTCTCCCGAGGGCATCACGCAGGTGATACCCGGCAACGACGACGCTCTGCGTGCAATTCGCCTGTTCGCATCGCGTATCGCTGACGCAATTCTCGAAGGACAGCAGATCGCGACTGAGGGTGGTGTTGCGGCAGTTGAAGCCAGTGCTGAGGCTGCGGAAGGCGAGGCTCCCTCTGAGGCTGCACTTCCCGCTTCCGCACGTGCCTTCGTTGAAGATGAAGACGAAGCTGAGGCCGAGGTCGAAGATGAGGAAGGCGAGGGCGATGTTGTGGTCGCCGATAAGACTTGGGAAACTGCTGAGGAAACCCACGCGGACCCGGCCGGCGGCTCATACGCTCACGAGGCAGAAGGGGCGAGCGGAAAACGTGCTATCAGCAGCGAGGTCCAGGCATCGACCTCTGAAGACATGGCTGATGCACAGTCCGAAAAAACGGAAGAAAGCAACGAGGCGACTGCAAGCTAGTCAACAATTTTTATTTTTGAAAGCGTAGCTCTTTTCCGTTGATCGCAAACGGGCTACGCTTTTTTATAGAAAGAAGGAGCGCGGACACCCCTTGTCCGCATCACCTCGTAAGAGGTGAGTATAAATACAAGAATAAGGTATCGGCGTTCCGTAACATTTTGGAGTAATTTTATGGCAGATATTTCAGCAAGTGCAGTAAAATCACTGCGGGAAAAAACCGGGGCCGGAATGGTCGATTGTAAAAATGCCCTGGTCGAAGCAAACGGAGACGAGGCGCAGGCCATCGAGATTCTTCGCAAAAAAGGTATGGCAACCGCCGGTAAAAAAGCCGGCCGCGTTACGGCCGAGGGCGTTGTCGGTTCGTACATTCACATGGGCGGAAAGGTCGGCGTGCTGGTCGAGATCAACTGCGAAAGCGATTTTGTCGCTCGCGGCGAAGAGTTTCAACAGCTCGTCAAGGATGTTGCGATGCACGTGGCAGCCGCTGATCCGCGTTACGCAAGCCGCGATGAAGTTCCGGCGAGCGAGATCGCCAAAGAGCGCGAGATACTGATGGAGCAGCTCAAGAACGATCCGAAAAACGCTAACAAGCCTGAAGACGTTCTTAACAAGATCATCGAAGGCAAACTGAACAAGTTTTACGAGGAGAACGTTCTTGTCGATCAGCCGTTCGTTAAAGACCCGAGCAAGACGATCGGCGAGCTCGTCTCGGAAAAGATCGGTTCGATCAAGGAAAACATCACGATCCGCCGTTTCACCCGTTACAAAATGGGCGAAGGTATCGAAAAACGCCAGGACGATTTCGCCGCCGAAGTCGCTTCAATGGTTGGATAAATTTTAGTCCCATGTCCCAAGTCCCAAAGTCCCAGAGATATAATCTGAAACTTGGGATTTGGGACTTGGGACATGGGATTAAAAGATGGAACCTGTCTTCAAACGCATCCTACTCAAGCTGTCCGGCGAAGCCCTGATGGGCGGCCAGAATTACGGCATCGACACCAAGGTTGCCGAGATGGTTGCCAGAGAGTTGAAAACGGTTCATGACATTGGTATTGAGATCGCGATCGTCGTAGGTGGAGGCAATATCTTTCGCGGAGTTTCCGAGTCGGCCGGTAACATGGACCGCGCTGCCGCCGATTACATCGGGATGCTGGCAACCGTGATGAACGCTGTTGTTCTGCAGGATGCCCTCGAGAAAATCGACGTATACACGCGCGTAATGTCGGCGATCGATATTCCGCAGCTTGCGGAACCTTTCATTCGTCGACGTGCGGTGCGGCACTTGGAAAAGCAACGCGTCGTGATCTTTGCAGCAGGCACCGGAAATCCGTATTTCACTACCGATTCGGCTGCCGCGCTGCGTGCTCTTGAGATCGAAGCCGAAGTAATATTCAAAGGTACAAAAGTAAACGGCATTTATTCTGCCGATCCGATGAAGGTTCCCGACGCGGTCAAATATGACACCGTCTCGTTCCGCGAAGTGCTCGAAAAACAGCTAAAGGTCATGGATGCTTCGGCCATCTCGCTCTGCATGGACAATAACCTGCCGATCATGGTCTTTAATATGCGCGAAGACGGCAATATTGTTAAGGCTGCTTGCGGCGACCTTTCGATCGGAACGCTGGTTACGAGTGAGGCAAAACAAACTGCAATTTAGCTTGTCTTTATTGAAGCTTGTACCATTTTTTGATTTAATGACCTTAAAGAAGTAACCACGAAAGCACACAAAGCAACACGAGAACCTATTTTCTGTTTCGTGTTTTTTCGTGTCACTTCGTGGTTATGGCTTTCAGAACAATTATGAATGTTCAAGATATTCTCAACGACACAAGACCAAAGATGGAGGCCATAATCGACGACCTGCAGCGTAAGCTCTCGAACGTCCGAACGGGCCGCGCGACTGTCGGTTTGCTCGATACCGTTGTGGTCGATTACTACGGCACGCCGACGCCGCTTAATCAGATGGCATCGGTCGCAGTTCCCGAGCCTCAGATGCTTACCGTTCAGCCGTGGGACATGTCGCAGGTCAACGCCGTTGAAAAAGCGATCATCGCGGCAAATCTTGGATTAAACCCCTCGAACGATGGTAAGATAGTTCGTCTGCCGATCCCGCCGCTTAACGAGGAACGACGCCGCCAGCTTGCCAAACAGGTCGGTGAGGTCGCCGAAGATCACAAAGTGGCTATCCGAAATATCCGGCACGCTTCGAACGACTCGCTGAAAAAATTGTTAAAGGACAAAGCCATCTCTGAGGACGACGAACGCGGCGGACTCGACGACGTTCAAAAGCTCACAAATAATTTTATCGGCAAGATCGACGAACTTGCCAAAAACAAGGAACAGGAAATAATGAGCGTATAAACCACGTTGCCGAAAAAAAAATCTGGCTGATAGCTGTAAACTTACGGCTGTCGGCTATTTTTCTTATGGCCGCCGAAAATTTTCTTTCAACGGATTCAAATTTGTCGTATATTTGGTGCAATTGCTGCACCTTATATGAAACAGTTTGCACACCTTATCGCTTCGGTCACGCTCATCTTTGCATTTATCTCGAATGCACTTCCCTGCGGCCCGTCGTACGTCACGCCGGTTTTCGAATACAGTTATGCTCCGGAAAATCCGTATGAAAATTTTGCCTCCGGCCGCCTCGGTATAATCAAACCGGGCTTTCACCGCTCTGTGCGAGGCCAAAAATTTTTGCGTAATAATAAGTTGCCCGATCTTATTGAATCATAGACAAATTGGAATAACCTCTCTCGTCGGGTATCACTATAACATCGTCCTCCGATATCATAATCGCATCGCCCCTTGGCGCCAGATTTCGCCAGGGCGGGGGTTTTTCCAGCAACAGCTCGATCTCGTTTGCCGGGCGAGGCCGCGAGAATAAGTATCCCTGGCCGTATTCACAACCCAATACGCGAAGCTGGTGGAGCTGGCTGATACTTTCGATTCCCTCGGCAACTACGTTTAAATTGAGCGCGGATGCCAGCGCGATCACTGCTTTTACGATCTCTCCGTTTTCCATGCCGTCCTCCATAGTGCTGACAAATGACCGGTCGATCTTTAATGTGTCGATCGGAAAACGGTGAAGGTAACTTAGGCTGGAATAGCCGGTTCCAAAGTCGTCAATACTAAGCCGTACCCCCGTATTCTTAATTTGGTTTAGTATCGATATAGTGTGTTCCGCATTTTCCATTACTGCACTTTCCGTTATTTCGAGCTTTAAATGCGCCGGGTAGATTCCGGTTTCGTCCAGGACTGTTTTGATTTGCGTGATGAGGTCGCCTTCGGCAAAATGTTTCCCTGATATATTCACATTCATCGTCAACGGCCCGCTGCCCGACCAACGCTGTTGCCACTCAGAAAGCTGGCGGCACGCCTTATTAAGTATCTGAATGGTCATCGGAACGATGAGACCGGTGGCTTCGCTTACCGAGATAAACTCATCCGGCGGAACCAGCCCCCGTATCGGGTGATTCCATCTTACGAGCGCTTCAAAGCCCGAGAGAACCATTGCGTCAAGGCTTATGATCGGCTGGTAATATAATTCAAGCTGGCCGCTCTCGATGGCGTATCGCAGATCGGTTTCGGTCTCTAAAAGCGAAACAGCGCGGGCATGCATTTTCTGATCGAAGATAACAAAGTTCTTCTGATTCTCTTTCGCGTAATACATTGCAATGTCCGCATCGCGGAGAATCTCCTCGCCCGCAATGTACTTCGAATTGTCGAAGGCAATGCCGATACTTACGCTTGCAAACACGAGTCGCTCGCGCAGTTTGTATGGCTCCGCGATCTTGTCGGCCACATCGTCCGCAAACTTGGTAACCGCCGTCGTACCATGAGTGTTAGTCAAAAGGATTGCAAATTCGTCGCCGCTGAAACGGCTTACAAGATTGCCGTCACCTGCAACATTGGTCAAACGCAAACCAACCATCCGGATAAGCTCGTCGCCTGCCGAATGGCCCAGACTATCGTTAATTGTCTTAAAGCGATTAAGGTCAAGGAATAAAACCGCGAATTTCGAACCGGAACCGTCAACGGTTTTTCCAAGCAACTTCTTTAACGCGTCAACGAAAGAATTTCGGTTCGGTAAGCCGGTTAAGGCATCATGGTAGGCCGCATGACGAAACTTTTCAGTGCTCTCGTGCAGGGCATGGCTGCTTTTTTCAAGCTCACCAACGTAGTGCTGCAATTCATTGACATGATTTTCGGCCTGTTCGGCACGCTGCCGCTCAGCATTTTCAGCCTTTTTTGCCGTCTCGTTCACATCGTTGGTGTACCGGCGATATGTCGTGTACACGATGGCCAGGAAAGTTATGGTAACGGCGAAAAGAACCATATTTATCTGCTCAAGGGCCTTTGCGCAAATACCCGCCATGGCAGCGCCGCTGAGGTACATTGCAAGCGCGTTCAGACAATATTTATTCCATACTCGCCACAATGTATCGCCGGTTTTTATAGCTACGAATGCCGAGACACAAATTGAATTTACACAGAACTCGGCCATGGCTATTAAAACCAGCAGCCATATAAATGACGTACTGTTTGTTACCGCTAGCGCACGGTCGGCAGGACCGAAGATAATAGTTACCGCTGCCGACGTTGCAAAAACGGAGATTGCGGCAATCAGCACATTTATAGACACTGTTTTTATGCGCATTGCAACGCCTTGACGCCGCAAGTTCCATGAAGCAAGAGCTGTTTCGAGTACTGCTATGAGTAATGCTACCTGACCGCCGTAAACCAATAACGACAAAAAGACCAGAGCGTCAGAAATTGTCAAATAGATCTTGGTGCGCGGAAGTTGAACCTGAAGATATGAGCTGAGAAAGATTGTTACAAACGATAATCCGAGCAGTCCTATGTTGACTTTTTCGCGCGGAAATCCCCAAACGGCCCAGACAATTGCGCCAAGGCCGGCGGGAAGCAACACACACAAATACAGATTTGTTATCCGCTCTTTTCGATCCATCGATCTCGTTGTAATTTGAATTTTTATCGCGACGTTGCGAATTCTTCGGGAAGACCGGCCGAGCGGGAGACGGCGTCATTACGTGCTTATTATATATTAAATCAGGCCTATTCTCCAAGACTTTTCTCGGGACTGAGTTTCTAGTTTGGAAAAATGGACGCCCTGAGACGTCCATTAGAATAACCTGAAGTGCTGACTAGTGTTTCATCAGATCCACTTATTTTCAAACAAATTAATTTAATACATTCTGCCGGTATTATCGCCCAAAAGAATCATTCGTTTGGATTGGGATTCGGTCGAGTCGCTGAGAAGCAGACCGTCGCTAATTAACAATCCGTCACTTATTAGAAGCCCGTCCGCAAGCGGACTATTATCGGCAAGTGTGAAATTATCTGAGATCAGCAATCCGGAAGCCCCGATCGGTGTTCCATTCGTCATCGTTTGAGTGCCCGTCGGATTTGCGTTTGACGCGAGAATGACGCTGTCGCTTATCAATAAGCCGTCGCTGATCAACAAGCCATCACTGAAAAGCGTGCCGTCGCTGATCAAAAGACCGTCGCTGATTAAAAGGCCGCTGCTGAACAAGAGTCCCTTGTCATAAACGCGCTGATATTTTGTGATCAGTGAAGTTCCTGTCACGGCCGCATAACTTGGCAGTATTCCCCCTGACCATTGAAACTTCGTTCCCGCGATAGTTGTCGCGTGAACAGGTAGAGTGCTGCTTGCGAGCATCGGCTCGCCCTGCGGTGTCGGGTTAGGCATATTCGTCCGAATTGCCCTTGTCAGTCTAACTGCTCCCTCAATATTCAATTCGCCCGCGCCCTGTTCCAACGTGTTGAAACCGGCAAGTTTCTGAGCCGTATATTGCAGGATCATCTTCACCATGTTCGGGGTCAGATTCGGGTTGGTCTGAAGCAACAGAGCGACGGTGCCGCTTACGATCGGCGTCGCCATCGACGTGCCGCTCATGTACATCATCTTTCGGCTGTCGTCCGCCGAGTTTTTGACTGTCAGGTCAGGATTCTCATCGGTGAGTTCGCTATTTCTTGCTCTCGCTCCGATAATCAGATTACCAGGAGCCACAAGGTCCGGCTTTATAAGATTATCAAAATGCTTTACGCCGGCAGTATCGGTCCAGTATGAACGCGTCGGTCCACGGGAACTGTACGTTGTCACACCGTCATCGTTACGCGCATCCGTGCCAAAGGTGTTCGACGCTCCTACCGTAATTACCGACGGGTCATTACCCGGAGAATGGATCGCACCGTATATCTTTTGCCCATTTGCAGTCTTTCCGTTGTTTCCCGCGGCTGCAACAACTACGATCCCGACTTCAGCTAATTTGCGGGCAGCCCGGCAAAGCGGATCGGTTCGCCATGATTCGACGGCCGGTGCACCAAGGCTCAGGTTAACTACACGAATGTTGTTCGCCGTCCGGTTGGCGTAGATCCAGTTTAATGCATTGATCAAACTGCCTGAGCTGCCGATCCCGTGGTCGTCGAGCACACGAAGATTAATGATCTTTGAGCCGGGAGCTATGCCCTCATAATTGGAAATGTACGTTCCGTCACCGAGATTCAAATTCGCACCGGCCCCGCCGGCTGCAAGCGAAGCCACATGACTTCCATGGCCGTACTCGTCCTGGGTAAGATTATTATCGTTTATAAAGGTCATTCGCTGAACGACCCGGCTTTTACCGCTTGCATCGACGAACGACCGGTGATCCTCGCGGATGCTCGAATCGACAATAGCGATACCGATACCCGTTCCATTAAGAAGACTACTGGTATTTAAAACCGTTGTTCCTAACAGATTTGCCGAAAGTCCTTGTTGGATCGTGCGTACGAGTGATGCTCCGGTTGTCGTCTCGATGTGACCAAGCACTTTGATCTCGCGATCGAGTGACAGGTGCTTTGCGCCTCTTGCGTAAGCCACATTTTCAGCAACACCGACTGGAAGATCAAGTACCATCATCCCCAGATCTTCGGCCTTGCTGTCAACTGTTACTCCATTGTCGGCGAGAACCCGACGCAACCCTCTGTTATTAATGTCTTCGGCCTGTAGAATGACCCTGACGACCTTGTTTGGGCCCTCGCGGTTTACAAGCTCTCGAAGGTCTGGGGAGAGCTTATCGCCGAAAAGGCCATCGTCTGACTTGATTTCGATCTTTGAAAAGATCAAACGCAGTCTCTGGTCATTATCAATAGAAGAGATAAATTCGTTTTTAGTTCCGGCCGTCAACAGTCGGATCTTCGACTTGGCGATTGCGTCATAGAGTCTGTCAGCCACGATCTTTCCGAACAGTGGATTGTCTTTTGAAAAACTGCTTGCATCCTCGATATACAGGATCTTTCCGCTTTTTGGCTCACCAACGAACCTAAGAATCTGGTCGATCGCCTTATCTAGTTCCTCAATGCTTGTGGCTTGCGAGAAAAGATTGGCCCAGACGATACGATACAGAGTCGGTTTATTCGTGCTGCCGGCTATTTCTGCTGCGGTTAGCGAGAGAACATCCTCCCTTTCCGTGGTTGCATTGTCGATCAGGATCCCGTTTTTACCGTTGGGTCGCATCAGCAGCTTTGCTGCGGTTTTAGCCGCTTCTATGGTCGCGGGAGCTTCTTCACCGTCGTGGTTGGCGACGACGGTCACGAGATTAGTGGGAATTGTTTTCGCTGACGAGGGCCGGTTGGCCGTCGTCATGCTTTCGAAAGCCGATTGGGCAAAGCTTGTTGGCACAGAGGCCAAGCTAAAGCTTATGAGGACGGCAGCTGCTAATATCTTTTCCTTTATTCTCATGATCAGAATTCCTCTTTTCAAGTCTAGATTCCCAGACATAATCCGCGATCCTGTTTTGCAAGGTATGTGCCATCATGCGAGAATCGGCATATAACTTTATATAAAATAACGGTTTACAGATTTGCAGACCGAAAAGATGAGCGGTTGAATAGGGTCTTTGATCGGCCACGTTCGGTCTTTTTGACTGAAAGACGTTTCAGATTGAACGAAAAAGGCGATACGCATAAAACGTATCGCCTCGCGTAACCCGATAAGAAAAGACTCGTTACTTCGTTATTCCAACCTCGGTCAAGGCGTAAGCGTAATCGAACGCTACCTCTTTCAGATGGTCGTAGCGGCCGGACGATCCGCCGTGGCCGGCACCCATGTTAGTTTTGAGCAGCACGGTATTATCGTCCGTTTTCATTTCGCGGATCTTCGCGGCAAACTTTGCACCTTCCCAGTACGGAACCTGGCTGTCGTTGAGCGAGATCTCGATCAGCATATTCGGGTAATTTTGAGCCTTGACGTTGTCGTATGGCGAATACTGTACCATGTAATCCCACGCCTTTTTGTCGTCACGTGGATTGCCCCACTCGATCCATTCCTCGGTAGTCAGCGGCAGCGTGTCGTCGCTCATAGTATTCATCACATCGACAAACGGGACCTGCGCGATAACTGCGTGAAACGTGTCGGGCGACATATTCGTAACAGCGCCCATCAATAACCCGCCGGCGCTGCCGCCCTGAATTACGAGGCGATCTGACAATGTATATTTGTTTGCGACGAGCCATTTTGCCGAATCGATAAAATCGTGGAATGTATTCAGCTTTGTAAACATTCGGCCGTCCTGACGCCATTTTTCGCCAAGTTC
>Ga0068853_100003800_pt1 | contig 11578 bp, 9 predicted proteins | sample KBSCornC32_FD_65655 | JGI IMG/M metagenome (GOLD analysis project Ga0068853, IMG submission 65655) | Corn rhizosphere microbial communities from Kellogg Biological Station, Michigan, USA - KBS Corn C3-2 | ecosystem: Host-associated > Plants > Roots > Rhizosphere > Soil ... | reverse complement strand
CGCTTTGATGTGATCAAAATTGTCGAGCATGATCCGCGACAGAGCCATGACTTTGAGATCGGTCAGGCCGGACGGCTTGGGGATATGGTCGAGGCCCGTATTTTCCGGGTGGAACGCCAGCGGAATGAACGTCTGGAAACCGTGTGTCTGGTCCTGCAACTCGCGCAGGCGGCACAGGTGATCGACGCGGTGCCACGGCTTTTCGATGTGGCCGTACAACATTGTGGCATTCGTTCGCAGCCCAAGCTGGTGGGCTTCGCGGTGAATGTCGAGCCAGTTTTGGGCATCGGCCTTGTGCTCGCAAATCCGGTCGCGAACTTCCGGGTGAAAAATTTCGGCCCCCCCGCCCGGCATGCTACCCAGGCCCGCGTCGATCATCTGCTCGAGCACCCATTTCGTGGGCTTTTTCGTGAGGAAGCTGAACCAGTTGATCTCCACTCCCGTCCAGGCCTTGATGTGCAGGTCGGGCCAGGCGTCATGGATGACGCGGACGACGTTGACGTACCAGTCAAATTGCTGCTGGTGGTGCAAGCCGCCGACGACGTGAATTTCGGTCGCTCCGGCCTGCTTCGCTTCGGCCACCCGCTCGCGGATCATATCGTCGGTAAAGGTGTAAGCCTTGGGGGCTTTGAGGTCCGAACGGAAGGCGCAGAAGACGCAGCGGTAAACGCACACGTTTGTCGGATTGAGGTGCACGTTCGTATTGTAAAACGCCATGTTGCCGTTTTTACGCTCGCGAACGATGTTGGCCAGCCGTCCCAGCGTCAAGAGGTCGACCTCTTCGGCCAGAAATACGCCTTCGTCGAACGAAACTCGCTCTCCCGCCTCGACCTTGGCAGTGATTGTGTTCAGTTTCGAAGTTGAGGTTGTCATTACAATCTAATTCTCCAACGACGCAAGCAAATCTCGTTTAGCCGCGAGGCGCAGCCGAGTGCAGTTACGATCGAGGTCCCGATCAGCGTTGAGTTTATTCTAGTCCTGCGACGGCTGAATCTCAAAGGAAGCGGGCACATCCTGATGGTAAACCGCGTTGCCGCCTGCGGGATTAACTCTGGGCCGCCCCGCGCCTTGATCGGATGAATCGATTGATCCGACGCACGATAACCTGCATGACAACCGCGAATCCGCCTGCAAACGTGAACGATCCGATGATTCCAAATGCAAGTAATCCAAGGTCGTTGCCGTCGCCGTTCAATACGATGCTGGCAGCACAATAAAGAGCGCCCCCGATGGCACACAGCAAAGGCACATGATTCCGCCCAACACTCGATTCGGTCGCTATACTTGCCCAAATCCAAAGTACCGAACATAGAATCTGCAGGACAAATCCTAAAATGAGTCCGCCGACGCATCCAGCCGCCGTGCAAGCTAGGCCGACGCTCCAATCGACGAAAAATGCTCCGGCTGTACCAGCGATGATTCCACATAAAATGGCGCTGATTATCGGCAGCAATTCAATAGCCACCGAAGCCGCGGGATGGCTGAGCCGCGGTTTGGTTTGCACAGAATTTGGTCGTGAAATGGCCATGCTATCAGTCTATCGCGGTCGCGTGGTATGTTAAAACGCATTCGATCCCGTTGGTAACAATACTGGCCATTTGAAATGCTTGCAAAACTCCGCGGAACAGAAATCTTCTTCGACATCGACGGCGCTGGGTTCGTTCCCGAAGGGGACCGCATGGTCGAGCGGCCGGTGCTGTTTCTGTTGCACGGCGGGCCGGGGGGAGACCATGCCGGCTTCAAGACCTCGTCGGCCGCCCTCCGCGACGTGGCACAGCTTGTCTATGTCGATCATCGCGGATGCGGTCGCAGCAGCCAGGGCGATCCGGCGAGTTACACGCTCGACAACAACATCGACGACCTCGACGCGCTCCGCGAGCACCTTGGATTTAAACGCATCAGCGTGCTTGGGTCGTCCTACGGGGGCATGGTCGCGCAAGGCTACGCGCTGCGCTATCCCGAAACCATCGCCAACCTGGTCCTCGTTTGCACGGCCCCCAGTTACCGATTCATGGACGACGCCAAACGCCATGTGGCCGAGCACGGAACGCACGACCAGACTCGCGTCTGCCAGAAATTGTGGGACGCCAATTTCGAGAGCCTCGAACAACTTCGCGAATTCTTTGAGGTCATGGGCCCGATGTATTCGACGACGTTCAAGGCCGAAGAATTCGAGGCGGGCTGGAAGCGGGGACTGCGGTCATACGTGGCCCTCAACCGGGGTTTCGGCGATTTTATGCGGACGTTCGATTTCACCGAGCGCCTGCATGAAATCCAATGTCCGACGCTGGTGCTGGCGGCGGCCCACGACTGGATCTGCGCCCCGCAGCACTCACAAATCATCGCCGACCGCATCCCGCGGGCGCACCTCAAAGTTTTCGCCAATAGCGGCCACATGCTGGCGAGCGACGAAAATGCAGCCTATTTACAGGCCGTGCGAGGGTTTCTCACTTATGCGCCGGGGTAAAATCACGAACGACCGTTTAGCGGGGAGGCGCAGCCGAGCACTTCACACACGTGACGTCAACTCTGAATTGCACTCAACTGCGCCTCGCGGCTAAACACTACGATTGCAATGCAACAGTTACTCGAAAATGAGTTCTAAATGAACCCCTCGACAATCAACTTTCGCGGCAATCTCGTTCTTCCCGATCGGATCGTACCCGGCGGGACCCTGCGGGTTGTTGACTCCCAAATCACCGCGGTCGGCGAGACCGTCGACGATAATGCTGAAGGCACTGTCGTCGACGCGGGCGATGGGTACATCGTTCCGGGATTCGTCGATATCCATGTCCACGGCGGAGCGGGGGCCGATTTCATGGACGGCACCGACGAGGCATTCGAAACCGCGCTCAAAGCACACGCCCGGCATGGAACGACGGGCCTGGCCGTCACGACCACGGTCGCCCGGCACGACCAGATCATGACGGTACTCGAAACAACGCGTCGTTTTCGCCGGAACCCGAACTCGCCGGGAGCGCGCGTTCTCGGGGCGCATTTCTACGGCCCCTATTTCCGGTACGAAGCCCGCGGCGCACACCCTGGCGCGGCGATCCGTCCGCCGGTCGCCGCAGAATTTTCGCAGTACCTGGAATTCGCCGATTCGCTCGTCACGTGTACCGTGGCCCCCGAGTTGCCGGGTGCGCAGGAATTCGTCGAGGCTTGCGCAGCTCGCGGCGTGCGCACAAACGCCGGCCATTCGTGGGCCACGTTTGTGCAGATGGCCGAAGCGGTCAAATGGGGCGTGCGGCACGTCGATCACCTGTTTTGCGCTATGTCCGACAAAAGCAAGCTTCGTCAGTTTCAGATGTATCCCATGCAGGGGGGCGTGCTCGAAGCCACGTTGTATTTCGACGAGCTGACGACCGAAGTCATCGCCGATGGAAAGCACCTGTCGGCGGACCTGTTGCTCTTGGCGCTCAAAATCAAGGGGCCAGACCGCCTGGCACTGGTGACTGACTGCAACCGCGCGCTCGACATGCCTGACGGAAATTACATGATTGGCCCGCTCGACGGGGGCGAGCCCCTGATCAGCCGCGACGGAGTGGGGATGACCCCCGACGGCACGGCGCTGGCGTCGAGCATTCAGGGAATGGACCATATGGTCCGCACATTTCTGGAACTGACGGGCCGTCCGCTGTGGGAGGTCGTGCGGATGGCCACGCTGACGCCCGCGCGAATCGCCGGATGGGATGACCAGGTCGGCAGCTTGACGGTCGGCAAGCGGGCCGACCTGGTCGTACTCGATCGCGATCTACAAGTGCGACGTGTGTTTCGCGATGGCCAGGAAATCGTTTAGAGGTGAGGCGCAGCCGTCTGCTGGAGTTCAGGCGGGCACCGATTCGTATAGAATTGGTCCCTGCGCAGTTTGACCGTCGCAGTGGATCGATACCAAGCGTCCTCGCTTTCCCACCGCACACCACTATCAACCAACCCGGCCCGCAGCCCTCAGTTGCGCAGGCTAAAGCCTGAACTCCAGCACTCGGCCAAACGAAAACTCCTGCAAGCTACGGGCCGGCTTGTGCTGCATTGTCAGCGGCTGGCATTTTCTTTGTCGGCGCCAGCTTGCGGATGTAGTCGGCATACTGCCGGTCGAGATCTTCGTCGGAGACCCCCGTCAGCTCTTCCAATGAATCGGGGTGTTCGCGAACCGCTTTGTCGGGACTGTAGATCTGCGACAGGTATTCGATCAGCGCTTCGCGATAGCGGCCGTCGTCGTAGTGCATGAAGAAATGAGACAGGGCCGCTCCCTGACTGTAGTTCTTGCGAAGATTGGCCTCGGGCGCGTTCTGGTAAGGCATCATTCCCATACGGGTGAATTCGTGCAGCGGCACGTAATAGTTGTCGCGGATGAAGTGGCCGCGGGCGGACTGCAATCGGCCGTTGGCGGGGTCGCCGACGGAATACCGGTCTCCGTCGCGCTGGAATGATTCCATGTAACAGGCGATGCCTTCGATGATCCAGAAGTCGCTCTTCACGCCGACCTCGGGCGTCATCGGCCGGCTGCCGGTCAGCAACTGGTGGGTCGCCTCGTGATACAGCGTCCCGTCGTCGTCGCTTTCGGGGTCGAAAAAGAAAAACGCGATGCGATTCGTGGGAAAATACATCCCCTTGGTAATCTCGACGCGCTGCGGAGTGATCTTTCTAAGTGCTGCGATGTATTCGTCGCGCGTCGCGTAAAAGTGGACGACATTGGGCTTGGACAACGCGGCCTGGGGCCGCGCGTTATTGCCGGCAAAGAGCTGCTGTACATCGGCGGCGCTGTTGAAGAAACCGGCCATCATCTGGAAGAACAGTCCGTGAAAGCCTTCCAGTTTCTTCGCCAGGTCGACCCCTTTTTCCAGACTGTGATTCGTCTTTACCAGGTAATGCTCGGTGCGAATTTCCCAGGCCTCTTCGAAGTTGCTGCGAATCGCAGCCTCTTTGGCGGCGGGGATCCAGCGACGGTTGTAGTAGCGCTCGCCCCGCTCGTATTTTTCGACATGCAGCTTGGGCAGCCAGCCGAATTTGTCGGTCCAGACCTGGTTCTTTTTCAGTTTGTCGGCTTCGAACGCCGAGACCCATTCGTCGCCGCTGGGCACGAACCCCAGGATCTTGCGGGCCGCGCGGTGATCGCTGTAGTGCACGACGATCTCGCGCACCAGATCGACGGCAAAACTCACGTGGCCGGCATCGAGTGCCCGCCTCGACAGAGCGTAGAGCTCATTCGCATAATCCTGCGACTGCGATCTGAGCTGCGCCCGCCAGAATCTCTCGTCGGGTTCGAGGTCTGCCTTGAGCGGTGCCTGCGCCTGGCGGGGCAACGGGGCCAGCCGCAGCTCGGTCGTGTCGATCGGCTCGGCCGCACGGCGAATCTCCGCGGCTGCGTCGGGTAGCTTTTTCTCTTCTTCGCAGACGCGGGCCAGCTCGAGCAGGCCGTCAATGAACTTCTGGCGCTTTTCAGCGTACTGTTTGCGGAACGACGAGACGTCGCGCGTGCGCTTGGTGGGCTTGCCCTTGGTCTGGGCGAAAGCGCCCTCTCGCGAGAACGCGCAGGCCGCCAACGTCAGCAGGAGCAACAGCCAGCGAGAGAACAGGTGGAGACGCGTCATAGATTAGATTCTAGGCGATGCGGGAACTTGCGGAAAGCGGAAAATCCGGGCTCATCCCGAATGACCCGGGTGGCCCGGCCGCGTCCTTTGCACCGGCCGGGTCGCTGCGCGACCCGAAGACTACCCGGCCATTACCCGCAGGATTCGACTGGTCTACGGGAACGCCACAGGCGACGGCCCGAGGAGTTTGTCGATCGCTTTGCGGACTTCGTCGAAATCCTGGCGTTCCGGGGCGCGACGGGCCATGTTCATCAGCACCTTGTGCTCTTTATCGATCAACAGAATTGTCATTTGAGCCTCGTCGCTCAGACCGTAATCCGGCGGCCCTGCTTTACCGCCGCGCGCCACTCCGGCGGTCGATTTGATGTCGTACTGATCGAAGTGCACCTTGGATTGTCTGGCGGCCGATGCCGCATCGTCGGTGACGCGCACAATCAACACTTCGAGCCCTTCCGGCTGCCGGAGTCTGCCATATTTATCGAGCAACTTGAGCAGACCGAACCCAGGGCGGGTCATTTCACTGATGAAAATCACGAGCGCCGGCTTGTCTTTCAACGGCTTGAGCAGGTCGAGCGTCTTCCCGGCGTCGTCGCCGGTGGCGACTTCGACTTCGAAACCTTTGGCAACTTCGCCGACTTTGGGCCCCGATACTGGTTCATCGGCGTGCGCCGTGTATGCGCAACATGAAGAAAAAAGCACCACCGCACTGATTAGTAATCGCTGCATCCGCTCCTCCGATCAAATTTGGTGGGTTTGCCGGCATCGTAGATCTGATTCAGGCGAGAGTCGCTCGACACTGCACTCGGCTGCGCCTCGCGGCTAAACGGAGCCTTCTTTTTCGGTCGGCATTCGTTTTGGTTCGCAGTGTTTACTTAGGCAAATACCGGCGCGGGATTTCTGCCCCGGCGACGTAACACAGGTTGCGTATCTTGCACATCTGATAGACGTTGATGCGAAAGTCGGGGCAAGTGCTCACCAGGCAATAGGCGTCGGTCGGTGAATAACCATGATCGCTCACGAGCCAGTCGATGAGGTTGATCGTCGCCGTTTCGACGGCGACTTCGAGCGGCCGCGAGGCAAACACCGACACGATCGATTGCGGCTTCTCGATGCGCATCCAGGGAATTTTCTTGACTTTGACCAGATCGAGCTTGAGCCGCACGGTCGATTGCGTTTCGGCGGCCGTGCCTGTGAATTCGGTGTCTCCCTGGCTGGCATGCACGTCGCCCAGGTAGAACAGGGCCCCTGGATGATGGATGGGCAGCAGGATCCGGTTGCCGACCGTCACGTCGCGGATATCGAGATTGCCGCCCCATTCTCCCTGCCCGTCCAGGCTGGTCGTCACCTCGCGATCGGGGGCGACTCCCAGCGTGCCGATAAACGGGGTGATCGGCCAGGAAATCTTATCGTTGAAATGCAGCGTGCCGTCGCGGGTCGTGCCGCTGGTGCCTGGAGTGTGGCGGAAAATCTTGGTCGTGTACTCACCCGAAAGTTCGGGCCAGCGGGTCGATTCGCCCAGGGGACCGCGGCGCGGTCCGATGGCGATCCAGGAATAGTCCTGGACGAGAATGTCTTCGATGGTAACGACCAGCATGTCGCCCCGCTCGGCGCCTTCGACGAAAACAGGTCCCCCGATGGGGTTCGCCATTGCCGGCACCCGGTCAAATCCGGGGCGCTTGCCGGGAATGGCTTTATCTTCGGCCGTCTTGAAAAAACCGGTGCTGGCGTCGTATGTCTCGATTTCGAAGCTCTCGCCGGGACGAACTTTGAGCAGCGGCTCGTCCCGGGAATCGAAGGCATACTTGCGGGCCAGGTCGCGCGGAATGCGTTGCACGTGACGTGTCTCCTGATTCGGCGATTGGCAAGTTTGGTGAACGGCAAGGACCATGATAGGATATCGGGGTAGATTATTCATGTCTCGACACTCACCCGAAGCGCCAGCGAGGCAATGCGACGATGCCCGACCCGCTGCACATGATCGTCATCGCCGATCCGAAGATCGCGCGGGTCAAAGCCGCCTGGGATGAGTTCGAAAGATTTCTCTCGGCCCAGCCGCAATTGCGGATCGTCACCGTCGATGCCGGCCAGGGACTCGACTTTTCCAAGCTGTCGGCCGATCTGGTGGTCGTGCTGGGTGGCGATGGGGCCATTTTACGGGCCTGCCGGCAGATGGGAATGCACCAGTTGCCGATCCTGGGGGTCAACCTGGGGCGCCTGGGTTTTCTGGCCGATGTCTCGCCCGGCGAATTTCGGGATCACTTTCCGCAGATTCAAGGCCGCCAGTATCGCATTGTCGAGCACCTGATGTTCGAATGCGTTCTCGTCCAGCATGGCGGCGCCGCGCAATCATTTCTGGGTTTGAACGAAGTCGTCATTTCTTCCGGGGCCTCGTTGCGAATGATCGACGTGCAACTGGCCATCAATGGAGAACAGGTGACGACGTATAGCGGCGACGGCCTGATCGTGAGCACACCGGTCGGTTCGACGGCCCATAGTTTATCGGCCGGCGGCCCGATTTTGCGGCAAGACTTGCAGGCATTCGTCATCACCCCCATCTGCCCGCACACGCTGACGAACCGGCCGCTCGTCGACTCGGCCGAATGTACGTTCACGCTCACGGCTCCCGATGCCCTGGAGGGGACGACGCTGGTTATCGACGGGCAAATCAAACTCCCGCTGGCCGCCGGCGACCGCGTCGAGATCCGACGTGCCCAGGTGAAATTCCAACTGGTGAAATTGCCGGGCAGCAGTTATTACGCCACGCTGCATCGCAAATTGGGTTGGGGTGGACAGACAAATTATCCGTCCTAGGCAACAGTGAGATTACGAAGCTGTTATTTTATGATCAAACTGACGCGAGAAAGGCGGATTCGGCAACAGCATGGCAAATTGCACGATTTGCGGCGGTCGCCTGTCAGTTATACGGAAAATGATCGCCCCTGAATTCTTTGCGATCAAAGAAATATTTGCGAACAAATCGGGCGCTGCAGTTGCGTTCAAGGCTGGAGACCTGCCCAATCGATTGGTATACTTAACCCCCGGTAAGCATTCCCCACGGGCCCCTGCCACGACAAACTTGTTCCTTCTGCAAAGTTTCAAGTGCTGACGATTCTCGGAAAACCAGGCCGCCGCGGGTGCGACGGGATTTCGCGCCGATCGTTTTTACGGATCGGCGCCCTGGGTGTCGGTACGGGTGCCCTGACGCTCGCCGACATGATTCGCGCCGAAGCGGGGCAGGAATCGTCTGCCTCCCGTCATAAGTCAGTGATTAATATTTTCCTGGGTGGCGGACCGCCGCACCAGGACATGTGGGACATCAAGACCGGAGCGCCCAAGGAAATACGTGGAGAGTTCGATCCCATCGACACCAACGTGCCGGGGATTCAAATCGGTGAAGTCTTCCCGCGGATCGCCGGCCTGGCCGACAAGCTGACCTTCATCCGATCTGTCGTGGGCGCCACCGACCGGCACGACGGCTTTCAATGCATGACCGGCTGGCTTCCCAACGATCTGGCGTCGATCGGCGGCCATCCCAGTCTGGGCGCGGTAGTGACTCGCTTGCAGGGACCTGTCGACCCGGCCGTTCCCCCCTTCGTGGGCCTGGCTGCCAAGACGAAAGAGATTCGCTGGTCCGATTCTGGCAAGCCGGGCTTCCTGGGTGCCAGTTGCTCGCCGTTCAAGCCCGACGGTCCCGGCATGGCCGATATGAAGCTCAACGACGTCTCGGCCGATCGACTGCATGACCGCCGCGGCCTGTTGCTGCAAGTCGACAAGTTTCGCCGCGAAGTCGATGCCAGCGGCATGATGAACGGGATGGACGTGTTCGAACAACGTGCACTCGATGTATTGACGTCGAGTCGGTTGCTCGACGCGCTCGATTTGTCGAAGGAAGATCCTTCAGTCGTCGCCCGCTATGGCGACGGCAAGCCATACAATTACCAATATGACGGCGCGCCGACCTGTAACGATCAATTGTTGCTGGCCCGACGGTTGGTTGAAGCAGGCGTGCGCGCCGTCACCTTAAGTTTCGGTCGCTGGGACAGCCACGGGCAGAATTTTCAGCTCGTGCGCGACCACGGTGGGAAGCTCGATCAGTGCTTGAGCGCGCTGATCGAAGACCTTGCGGCGCGCGGGATGCTTGACGACGTGACGGTCGTCGTTTGGGGAGAATTCGGCCGGACGCCGCGCGTCAATAAAGACGCCGGCCGCGATCACTGGCCCGCCGTCAGTTGTGCGCTGCTGGCCGGCGGTGGAATGCGCACCGGGCAGGTCATCGGCTCGACGAACCGGCTGGGCGAATTCGCCAAAGATCGACCAGTTCATTTCCAGGAAATCTTCGCCACGCTGTACCGTAATCTGGGAATCAATCCCGAAACGACGACGCTGGTCGACCCCAGCGGCCGGCCGCAGTACCTGGTCCAGAAATCGCCGATTCGCGAGTTGATTTAAGTAGGGTGTGTCAAGCGCTTTCGCGCAGACGCATCGGCAGTGCGGGTCAAATTTCAAATTCGGTTTAGTGTGCGAGTCATTCGATCCAACGATCGGTGCGTCTTCGCCTAAGAGGGCTCGACACACCCTACCAACTCATTCCGTTCTTGTGCGCCTGTGTCAGCCTGGAAAGGCTGACGTACTTGATGCCCGCCTTCACACATCACATCTTCATCTGCTGCAATCGGCGCGAACCGGGGCATAGCCGCGGCTGTTGCGATCCCGATGGCAGCGAGACTTTGCGCGACGCATTTAAGACCGAATTGAAGAAACGCAAGCTGGGCGCGTTAGTGCGGGCCAATAAAGCCGGATGTCTCGACCAGTGCGAGCTGGGGCCGACTGTCGTGATTTATCCGCAGGCCATCTGGTATGGCGGCGTGCAACTGGCCGACGTCTCGCGGATCATCGACGAGACCATCATTGGCGGGCGCGTCCTCAAAGATCTGCTGATCCCGGACGAAAAGCTGAACTGCACGAAGGCAAAAAATACGTAGCGTGGATTTTAATCCACGTGAAACAACGCGAGTGCTTTACGCGGTCGAATAGTTCTTGGCGGCGCGCGGCACGACCTGCGGGGACCCCTGCCATCTTGCATGGCAGGTGAACGAGATTCCGTCGCTAGATTTGACTAAATGAAATCGACAAGACCCCTGCCGGCTTGCCCGGCAGGTGAATCAGATTCTGACGCTGTCACTTTGAAATTGCGGTCGATCAATACACTCGCGGGCCGCAGAATCTGATTCACCTGCCACACGAGGTGGCAGGGGTCTGGCTGCATTTCGAAATCTGTCTAGCCACGGAATCTCCTTCACCTGCCGGACGAGCCGGCAGGGGTCGTTTGCAGACTATGCTGGGCGCAGAGTCTTGCGACCAGTTCCTAGCTCCCCCCAAGAACTCATCTGGACGAATTTACCCGTTTTGACTAAAAGACGTCCCCCCACGTCTCTCAAACCTGAAATTCACCCCTCTGCGTCAGTCATGTCGGACATCTGCGTGCATCTTTACGCACTCTGCTGGAACGAAGAGCGGATGCTCCCGTATTTCTTTCGGCACTACGATGCGCTCGTCGACCGGTATTTTATTTACGACAACGACTCGGACGACCGTTCTCGAGAGATTCTTGAAAAGCATCCACGCGTGACGCTCGAACGGTTTGCATTTCGCGGTTCGTTTCTCGAAGCGGCCCGCAACTTTTATGATCATTGCTGGAAGGCCAGCCGCGGGACCGCCGACTGGGTGCTGGTCTGCAACATCGACGAGCACCTCGACCATGCCGATCTGCCGGGTTATCTGTTGTCATGCTCACGTCGGGGCATCACGCTGATCGTTCCCGAAGGATATGAAATGGTCTCGCCAACATTTCCCGATGACCAGGTTTTTCCTGAGGACGGTCTGCCGCTCTGCCGACAGATACGCACGGGCGTGCGCTCTCCGCGTTTGGACAAGCCGCAACTGTTCCGGCCAGACCATTTGCGCGAGATGAATTTCGAAGCGGGTCG
>Ga0068853_100003796_pt1 | contig 11580 bp, 10 predicted proteins | sample KBSCornC32_FD_65655 | JGI IMG/M metagenome (GOLD analysis project Ga0068853, IMG submission 65655) | Corn rhizosphere microbial communities from Kellogg Biological Station, Michigan, USA - KBS Corn C3-2 | ecosystem: Host-associated > Plants > Roots > Rhizosphere > Soil ... | reverse complement strand
CCACGGCCTCTCGCGCGACAGCGTCGTCACCCATATGCGCGACGAATATTCGACCTTCGGCTGGGTGATCGAGCGCATGCTGACCGACGTCGGCTTCACGCTGGAATCAGTCGATTATCACGCGCCGCTGCACGGTACTTATTTGCTGCGGAAGCTGAAACACGGCGAGCAGAGCTAGGGCGGCAAACATGAAGCCTGCCGACGTCTGCCTCGCCGTCATGGTGGCGGTGATCTGGGGCCTTGCCTTTGTCGCGAGCCGGATCGCGCTCGACGAATTCTCGCCGGAACTGATGACAACGCTGCGGTTTGCGATCGCGGCGGTGCCGTGCCTGTTTGTGCGCAAGCCCAAGGTATCCTGGCCACTTCTGATCGCGATCAGCTTCACGCTGTTTCTTGGACAGTTTCTGGCGCAGGCCTATGGCATCGCCCATGGCGTTCCCGTCGGCCTGACCAGCGTGATCGTGCAGAGCCAGGCATTATTCACCATCGCCTTTGCGGTGATAGCGTTTCGCGAACGGCCGACGCCGATGCAGACCGTCGGCATCGGCGTCGCCACCATTGGATTGCTGATGATCTGCGGCACGGTCGGTTTCGATTTCAGCGCCGGCGCGTTTGCCGTGCTGATGATATCCCCGGTCAGTTTCGCGATCGGCAATCTGCTGCTGCGGCAGGCGAGGGAGGTGCCGATGTTCGACCTGTTCGCGTGGCTCTGCCTGGTGCCGCCGCTGCCGCTGTTGGCGCTGGCGCTGGTGGCCGACGGGCCGCGGGCGACCTTGCATTCGCTGATCCATATGTCGTGGACCGGGTTCGCCTGCATGCTTGGCCTGGGTGCGATTTCGACCAGCATCGCTTACTGGTTATGGGGCCGGCTGTTGCGGGATTACTCCGCGGCGCAGGTGGTGCCGTTCGCGCTATTGGTGCCGTTCGTCGGCGCCGCGGCGTCGGCAGTTGTTTTCGGCGAAACCTTCGGGCCGCTGCGGCTTTCCGGAATGGTCATCGTGGTCTGCGGCATCGCGGTCATGCTGCTGTCGAAGCGCTCGCAAACCCTGCCCAAGCTCGCCTGAGTGCAACATGTCGCAATCGCTTCTGATCGCCTTTGTGGTGTTCGCCGCCGTGATGTTTTTCACGCCCGGGCCGAACAACGTCATGCTGCTGTCCTCGGGGCTCAATCACGGCTTCCGCCGCACATTGCCGCACATCGCCGGCATCACCATTGGTGTCGCCTTCATGGTCGCGGCCGTAGGCCTTGGCCTGGGGACGATCTTCCTCGCTTATCCGGTGCTGGAGACGATCCTGAAATATGCCGGCGCGGCCTATCTGGTCTACCTCGCCGCCGCGATCGCGATGTCCGGGATGGCGCCATCGGGGCAGGACAATCAGCGCGGCCCCATGACATTCTGGGGCGCCGCGATGTTTCAGTGGGTCAACGCCAAGGGATGGGTGATGGTGATCGGCACCATCACCGCTTACGCCGCCATCGCCAGCTTTCCCTGGAATATCGTCATCCAGACCGCCATCAGCCTCGTGATGGGAACGCTGTCGACGGTAGCCTGGGCGCTGTTCGGCAGCGCGCTGCGGCCGCTTCTGACGTCGCCGGGCGCGGTGCGGGCCTTCAATATCGCGATGGCGGTGCTGCTGCTGGCATCGCTCTATCCGGTCTTCATGGACGCATGATGCCGCAGCGCGCCATGCAGAAACGGGTTTCCCCTCAGGTTAAAAATGGACTAGACAACGCCGGAAATCGCCAGCCAAACCCGCCGAGACTTCAGAAAACATGACGATCCGGGCACTCCGCCCGGCCAGCCCCAGAGGAACGACCATGCGTGTTTATTACGATCGCGACGCCGACCTGAACCTGATCAAGGGCAAGAAGGTCTGCATCGTCGGCTATGGCAGCCAGGGCCATGCCCATGCGCTGAACCTGAAGGATTCCGGCGTCAAGGATGTCGCCATCGCGCTGCGCAAGGGCTCGGCCTCCGCCAAGAAGGCCGAGACTGCCGGCTTCAAGGTGATGGAAGTCGCTGACGCCGCGAAGTGGGCGGACCTCGTGATGATGCTCACCCCCGATGAATTGCAGGGCGACATCTACCGCGAGCATCTGCACGACAACATGAAGAAGGGCGCCGCGCTGGTGTTCGCCCACGGCCTCAACGTGCATTTCAACCTGCTCGACCCGCGTTCCGATCTCGACGTGCTGATGATCGCCCCAAAAGGCCCCGGCCATACCGTGCGCTCGGAATACCAGCGCGGCGGCGGCGTGCCATGCCTGATCGCGATTCACAAGGACCCGTCGGGCAACGCCCACGACCTCGGCTTGAGCTATGCATCGGCGATCGGCGGCGGCCGCGCCGGCATCATCGAGACCTCGTTCAAGGAAGAATGCGAGACCGATCTGTTCGGTGAGCAGGTGGTGCTGTGCGGCGGCCTGGTCGAACTGATCAAGGGCGGCTTCGAGACGCTGGTGGAAGCCGGCTACGCGCCGGAAATGGCCTATTTCGAATGCCTGCACGAGGTGAAGCTGATCGTCGACCTGATCTATGAAGGCGGCATCGCCAACATGAACTACTCGATCTCCAACACCGCCGAATACGGCGAATATGTCAGTGGTCCGCGCATCGTCACCGAGGAAACCAGGAAGGAGATGAAGCGCGTACTGTCAGACATCCAGTCCGGCAAATTCGCCCGCGACTGGATGCTGGAGAACAAGGTCAACCAGACCTCGTTCAAGGCGACCCGCGCCAAGCTTGCCACCCACCCGATCGAGGAAGTCGGCGTCAAGCTCCGCGACATGATGCCGTGGATCAAGAAGGGCGCACTGGTCGACAAGACGAAGAATTGAGACTTGATCCACGATTCTAGTGCGAGATCGCGCAAGCGCGATCTCGATGATCAAGAAGGGCGCGCTGGTCGACAAGACCAAGAATTGAGACAGCGTGCCCCGGATGCTGCGCAGCGCGCCGCAATTGCGGCGTGGTGCGCTGCTGGTCCGGGGTCCATGATTCCGCGATGTCTACGATGGGTCCCGGCGCTGCGGAGCAGCACAAGAGCGCTGCACCGCGTCCGGGACACGAAACGCAAGACCTGTGCTCACCCCAGCCCGAGCGCCGTGATCACGGCGCGCCGGTCGAAATAGGGGCGCTCGCAGATGATCCTGGCTGCATCAGGCGCGAATTCGAAGCTCGCCATCATGCGTACGCGAAACGCCTTTCCGGTAGCGGCGATTTCACCTTTCGGCGTTCGCAGCGGGCCGAGGTGCGTGCCCGTCAGCCAGAATTCAACCAGAACCGTGTCGCCTTCGGCGCCGATGGCGATGATCTCGTTGGCTTGATCGGGGAACGGCGTGCGCGAAGCGGCGAAGTAGCCACGCACGGCCGCTTCGCCGTCGAACACCGTCCCGGCGCCGTATAGCTCGTAACGCGGGTGCGCGAAGGTGGCGATGACGCCGTCCCAGTCGCCCTCGCATTCAAGCCGCATATGGTCGCGCACGGTCTGGATCCGCGCCGCGGTCAACTCGTCCATGGATACGCTCTCCCGTACTACCGAAGTTAAAAGCGGGAACCGTTGGCCTGTTTGCCAGTTCCATATGAAGCAGTCGACCCAAGCGTCCGGGCATTCGGAGATGATATTGTCTTCCGCCGATGACCCTCATCCAGCCAAGGCAGATTCTGAGGCAGGCACGGCCTCAAACGACGCGCGCCTTACCCGGGAGAAAATTCGCGATTTTTTGCGCATTCTCGCTCGGCAAATCGCGATTTTTGTACGGGTCGCCGCACAGCGAGGGCAGGTTTTGTGGAGGGATGGGCGAGCCGCTATGGCTGGTGCTTCTCTCCGAGATCGATGGTCGGGATTGCAAGCGAGCCTGCCGCCGTGGACCAGATACGTTCGTTGGCCAAACCCGAAATCTGGTCCGATAGGCCCGCACCAGCGCGTCGGGCCCAAGGCATGGCGTAATCCTCGCGTCGCGAAATTTCGTGCAAAGTATCTGGCGGCATCCATCGCGGTGGGTTTGTGCGTTCTAATCGGGTTTGTGCTCTACAGCATCGCGACGTTGCCGATCGGCGGTGGCCTTCAGGTTGAAGCCACCCAAAGTGCGTTGACGTTCGAAGGTGCCCAAGGCGACGTTTTCGCCACACGCGGCGTATTCAAAGGGGACAAGCTGACGGCCGCGGATTTGCCGGCGCATTTGGCCCAGGCCATTGTCGCGATCGAAGATCGAAGATTCTACCAGCACAACGGCGTCGATATCAGGGGTATATTGCGCGCCATTTGGCGGAATTCGCAGGCTGGCGGTACGCGGGAGGGTGCAAGCACGATAACGCAGCAGCTTGCCCGCCTGATGTTTCTTACCCCGGAGCGGACATTCCGCCGCAAGGTCCAGGAAGCGGTTCTTGCGATATGGCTGGAAAGCCAGCTCAAGAAGGAAGACATTCTGCTGCGATATCTGAACACGGCCTATTTCGGCGCCGGCGCCTACGGCGTGGACGCAGCCGCCAGGAGATATTTCGGGAAGAAGGCCGGCGAACTCTCCTTGGCCGAGGATGCGATGCTGGCCGGGCTGGTGCGCGCGCCGTCGCAGCTGGCGCCAACCCGCAATTTCGGCGGAGCCAAGGACCGGCAGGAACTGGTCCTGCAGGCCATGGTGGAAACCAAAGCCATCACATCAGCGGAAGCGGAAACCGCCCGCACGCAACGCGTCCATCTGCGGACACCCCCGGAAACGCCGCCTGGCAGCAACTACTTTGTCGATATGGTTGCCGGCGACGTCCGGCGGCGGCTTCTGGGCTCGTCATCGGGCGATCTGACGCTTCGCACGACGTTGAATCTGGAGTTGCAGCGGCTCGCCGAAGGCGTCATCGAACGCAGATTGGAGGCAGAGGGCTCAAAGAAAAATGTCTCGCAAGCGGCTCTAGTCGCCCTCAGTAAAGACGGTGCGGTGCTGGCGATGGTCGGCGGTCGCGATTACGAAGCCAGTCAATTCAATCGCGCCACCCAAGCAAAGCGGCAGGCCGGGTCCCTGTTCAAGCTCTTCGTTTACCTGACCGCGCTGCAACGCGGTTACACGCCGCAGTCTGTGGTGGTCGACAGGCCAACCCAGATCGGAGAATGGGAGCCGCAAAACTACAGTGGAGGGTTTCGCGGCAGCATGACGTTACGGAACGCGTTTGTACATTCCATCAATACCATCGCCGCGCAACTGGGCGAAGAGGTCGGCATCCCCGCTGTCATCGACACCGCCAAGCGCATGGGCGTGCAGTCGACGCTGCCGGCGGTGCCGAGCCTGGCGCTGGGCTCGGCCGAGGTTACTTTGTTGGAGATGACGAGGGCGTTCGGTTCCGTTGCCGCGGGAATTCAGATCGAACCCTATTCGGTTCGCTCGATTGCAGGCAATTCACAACAGGCGCTTTACACCAAAACCGGCGCCGGCACCGAGTTCACGGGACAACTGGGCGCCAGCCGCGCCATGATGATCGATCTGCTGCAGGGGGTCGTGAACGAGGGGACCGGGAAGGCGGCGCGCATTGCAAATATCCCGGTTGCCGGAAAGACCGGCACCACCCAGGAATATCGCGACGCCTGGTTCATCGGATTTACGTCGGATATTGTCGTTGGAGTATGGGTGGGAAACGACGACAACACCCCGATGAACAGGGTGGTCGGCGGCGATCTCCCCGCCAACATCTGGCGCGATTTTGTCGGCCGCGCTCTGCCCATCGTCTCCAAAATGCCCCCACAGCTCGCAAGGCGGCCTCCGGACATTCCCAATCCGGTGAATGCGCCAGGCCCGACCGACGTTGCGGCTGTGGCCAACTCAGACGCAGGCGCCAGAGGCGCGGCAGACGTGCTCGATACGGCGACGCTGGTTATCCGCGGCAGAAGAATCCAGCTGGAAGGTATTGTCGGCGACGATGATCGTCGCACGGTCCGACCGCTCGCGCGCTTTCTCAGGCGCCGCGAAGTGATTTGCGAGCCGAGCGGGACGCCGGAGCGTTATCGTTGCAATGTCGAGGGACAGAATTTGTCTGAAGTGATTTTGAGTAACGGGGGCGCGCGCGCGACGGCGGATGCGTCGGCCGAATTGCTTGCGGCTGAAGACGAGGCCAGATCGGCCCGGCTTGGAATTTGGCGGCACATGTAATTCGCGACCTTGCCCCGCGCATCCCCGATCGTTTCTCGTAGCATCAGGAATCCGGTTCATGCGTTAGTCAGGCGTCGGAGCTCGACGGCGAACACCTCAACCGCCGCGGCGCGCCCGCGCAACTGCGTTGGCCCCAGCGCTTCAACGACAAGGTCGCTGCCAGGATGCACGAGGCGCAGCAGATCGGCTGATACAAGCAGAGCACGGCCGACCTCCTTGCAATGCTCCTGCAGTCGCGCGGTGACGTTCATCGTGTCGCCGAAATAGGCGACCTGCCGGCGCGAATCCCCGCACTCACTGATCACCACCGAGCCGGTATGCAGCCCCGCACGAAAATTTGGCACCACGCCGAACTCTCGCCGGTATAAATCCGCCCTCTCGGCTATCCTGTCCTGAATAGCAAAAAACAGTCGAGGTAATGTCGCTCCGACATTTGGGCGGCCAGCCGCCACGTTACGATGACCTCGTCTCCGACATTAGGCATGCACTTCGCCGCCATGGGCGAGAATCGCCTTGTCGATGTCGAAGAAGAACCGGGTAAGAAGGTCGTGCATGCGCAGCTCACCCATCGACTCGGCCAGCGACGTCGAGCCGACGAGATCGAGAAACAGCAGCACGCGTTCTTCCCGCGTGGGCCTTCGATATCGTCCCAGAATTACGTTGAAGAGGACCCGGCCGCCGACGAGCCGTGACAGTTCGAAGACTGCACCGATCAGCGCGGACATGACAAAGGCGATGCCGACGATCCGGGGGAAGTCGTCGATGAGCCACGTGGCCGATGTCCGATTGCCATAGAGTGCCGCTTGCAAGCCCATGGCGACCGTCGCAACGACGATCGCCATGGCCACAGACTGCACGATGATCTCAACGACCAGCGGCCATCGTCTCACCCATTCGCTGCTGCGTGACGTAAAATAGAGATGAACCGCCCAGCCGGAGAGCGCCACGCCCATTCCATGGAAGCCACTGCGCAGGTAGTTCGCGAGAGTAGCTTCGGCCGCATCGTCAGCAAAGTAACGATAGGCTACGCCCGCCAGCAACCCGACCACGGCTAGAATGATCCAAGGTGCCAAAGATCGCCGCATCTCGTCTCCACATCAATTAGCGAGGCAGGCCAGGAAGGCCATTATAGGCGTATCATTGCTGCGCCGCACCGCAAAGACTTCACCCGACAAATAGTCTTTCGACCGGCCGCCGCTTCCGGCAAGCCTTCACCCCTGCTATCGTCCGTCTCGCCGCAAAGAAAATTAGAGGAACCTGTCCGACAAAAGCCGTCACGCCTGGCCTGAGGAGCAAACTCATGAAGCGCTGCGCTAAGGATTTCATCAGGACGCTTGGACTTTCGCTTGGACTTTCCGGACTAATCATTGCCGTGGCCTCCGTGTCGGCGCTCGCGCAGAAAAAATACGATACCGGCGTAACCGACACAGAAATCAAGATCGGCAACATCATGCCGTACAGCGGGCCGGCGTCGGCCTATGGCATCATCGGCAAGACGATGAGCGCCTATTTCAGGATGATCAACGACAATGGCGGCGTCAACGGCCGCAAGATCAACTTCATCTCCTACGATGACGCCTATAGCCCGCCCAAGACCGTGGAGCAGGCGCGCAAGCTGGTCGAGAGCGACGAGGTGTTCCTGATTTTTGCTTCGCTCGGCACCGCGAGCAACGCGGCGATCCAGAAATACATGAACACCATGAAGGTGCCGCAGCTGTTCGTCGCCACCGGCGCCTCGCGCTGGGGCGATCCCGAACATTTCCCCTGGACCATCGGCTGGCAGCCGAACTACCGGGCCGAGGCGCGCATCTATGCGACCTACATCCTGCAGCATTACCCGAATGCAAAAATTGGCGTGCTGTATCAGAACGACGATTTCGGCAAGGACTACGTGCTCGGGCTGAAGGACGTGCTGCGCGAGAAATACGACAAGATGGTCGTCAGCGAAATCTCATACGAGACCAGCATGCCGACCGTGGACTCCCAGGTGGTGGCGATCAAGACGGCGAATCCGGATATCTTCGTCAATATCGGCACGCCGAAATTCGCGGCGCAAGCCATCAAGAAGACCGCCGAACTCGGCTGGCATCCGGTCCACATCATGACCAACGTGTCGGCGTCGGTCGGCGCGGTACTGAAGCCTGCCGGTCTGGAGAACTCCAAGGGCATCCTGAGTGCCGGTTACCAGATGGATGTCACCGATCCGCAATGGGACAGCTATCCCGGCATGCAGAAATTCCGCGCCTTCATGGCGAAATATTATCCGGAAGCCGACAGGTCCGAGAGCGGGCCGTTGACGGCATTCAACACCTCGACCGCGCTGGTTGAGGTGCTCAAGCGCTGCGGCGACAACCTCACCCGAGAGAACGTCATGAAGGTGGTCGCGAATATGGATTTCGAGATCAACACCTACATCCCGGGAATCCGCATCAAGACCTCGCCGACGGATTTCTATCCGATCGAGCAGGTGCAGATGATGAAATTCACCGGCGAGAAATGGCAGTTGTTCGGCCCGATCATCGACGGGCATGCCGAATAGGGGATAACTCTCTCCGTTTCTCGTGAAGAGCAGAGTTGACCTCGTCGTCCTGAGGTGCGAGCCATCTTCGGCGAGCCATCGAAGGATGGCGAGCGATGCGTACCGGCCGCGCTTCACGATACGGTGGTGTGCGGAGCAAGCAGGAACCAATTATGCAATCTGTTGTCATCACCGGGGCGTCCACCGGCATCGGCTGGGCCACCGCGAAGCTGCTGCTCGAGCGCGGATTTCGCGTGTTCGGCAGCGTGCGCAAGCCGGCCGATGCCGACCGTCTCAGGGCCGAATTCGGCGCGAATTTCACCCCGCTGCTATTCGATGTCACCAATGAGGCCGCGGTGCTGGCCGCTGCGCGCGAGGTTCGCGCGGCGCTGGGCGGCGAGACGCTGTTTGGCCTTGTCAACAATGCCGGCGTTGCGGTCGCCGGGCCGGTGCTGGAGCTCGCGGCCGACGAATTCCGCCGCCAGATGGACGTCAATGTCATCGGGCCGATCATCTCCACCCAGGCGTTCGGCCCGCTGCTCGGGTCCGATCAGTCGCTGAGGGGACCGCGCGGTCGGATCGTCATGATCAGCTCGGTGGCCGGCAAAAACGGCAACCCGCTGACGGCGGCCTATGCGGCATCGAAGCACGCAATCGAGGGGCTTTCGGAAAGTCTGCGCCGCGAGATGATGCTGTTCGGCATCGATGTCATTGTCATCGCGCCGGGCGCAGTGAAGACGCCGATCTGGAGCAAGGCCGAGGAAGTCGACATTTCCGCCTACAAGAACTCGCCGTTCTTCCCGGCGCTGGAGCGAATCCGCAAATTCATGTTGCAACTCGGCGAAACCGGATTGCCGGCTGAAAGGATCGCCGAAGCGATTGCCGACGCCCTGACATCGGCCCATCCCAAGGTGCGCTACCAGATCACGCCGGATCCGATGCGGCATTTGATGATGGCCGTGCTGCCGAAGCGGATGGTCGACAGGATCATCGCCAAGCGCCTCGGCTTGATGCCGCCGGCATGAGCCCGAATATGCACGGCATGATTTCGCAATGCTACATCATGGTTCGAGCCGACCCGGCGGTAAGTGAGAAATCGGGCGCAGGTCATGGTCCATACATGGGCGCCGGCGTTTGGTTAAAATCATCATTTCCATCCCCCTTGCATTTGTAGCTCTGGGCCACGGTTGGATTACCGGTGCCGTTGTACTGGGGAAACTGCGGATATGGGCAGAGCGGTCGCTGCATGACGATGCCCGATTGCGCGGCATCTTCCAGATATTTCGTCGCGATGACCGACTGAGGCGGGGTGCCGCGCTCGACCCATTGCGTCAGTCCACTCAGAAGATCGTACTTCGGATCATAGCTCGGAGCTTGTTGCTGAATAGACCCGCCAAAGGCATTTGGCCCCGGCCCATCCTTGCAGTGCCACATCCCCGGCGCCATGAACAATCGTGCAAACTGTTGCGTTTGCGTCACCGACTTCGCCGAATTACTGCCGGTCATCGTCTGCACCAGCGCGTTAAAGTAGTTAATCGTTGTTTGCGATGGGATCAGCGGATCGGCGAAGCCATGATAGAGAATGAGCTTTCCGCCCCTTGCCTGGAATGGCCGCAAGTCAGTGCTGTTGGCATTGAGGTCGGCGGCGAGCACCTGATCTACCGTTGCCATGTCCTTGTTAAAGTCGAACGTCTGCCACTGCCAGGTCAGGCCGAACACCCATTTGAACAGGCTGTCGAAGGTGGGCTCGGTTGAACTTTCATTGAGCGCAAATCCAAGAGCCGATGGATTACTCGTCTCCGATCCGCGCGCGTTGCCGGGCGCGATGACGGCGCCGGTCGATAGATTGCTCGAGCCGGCATAGTAGACCTTCATTGCGGCGACTTGATCGGCGTTGAGGCAGTTCGCTCCGTCGCCCACGGGACACTGCAGCGAAGCGGGATCGAACTTGCAATCGCGTGGATCGGTCAGGAATGGATCATTTGGCGCGCCGCCGTCCTGTTTCCGGCATTGGGCCAGCACGGCGCTGTTAACAACATCGAGCTTGCTGAGGGGTATGAAACTTTCGGGCGTTCGGTGGGTTGCTCGATATTCCGAGATCAAGACCGTGTGCAGATGGGTGCGGTTGAAGGCCGGCGCGCCCGCCAGGATCCCGTCGTAATCGCTGGGGAATCGTTCCGCCTCCATGAGGGCTTGCTGGCCACCGGTAGAACAGCCCGCGAAGTAGGATCGATTGGCGGGATTGCCATAGAAGGTGTTGATGAGGGCTTGGGCAAACGTGGTCATGAGATGGGTCGAGCGCCACCCGAAGTCTTTCCATTTCTCGGGATGACCCACCAGCACGTCGGCGTTCACCCCCGCCGCCGGTGCGGTCCCCATATCGGTATTTGCCGTGGCGAAACCACGGTTGATGCCGTCTGCCAGTTCGCTGAAGAAGAAGCCGCCGGCGTAACCGCCGTTGCCGGTGCCGAGATAGCGACCGTTGTAGTTTTTCGTGGGCATCCAGACCCGGACATTGATGCTGGAATCCGTCGTCGGTGCGATGGTTGCGAAAACTTCGCAATAGGGCGGGAGGTTGGTGAAGACGAGGTGCCAGGCGTCCGGCGCCACATAGGGGCCTCCGGGCTGGGACAGTGCGGAGTTGATGGTGGTGTTCGGATATGAAAATGTCGAAAGACTTGCGCAGCTTGTCGGCGTTCCGGCCGCGGCGGGTCCAACCATCCCATAACTCAATAGAATTGCTGGAAAAATGCACCATGCCTTTCTGCGTAATGCCGTCGTTGGGTTTGACCGGAAATCTGGCTTCTCAATAATCGCCCGCATGACCCCTCCCAGTGATCATCCAATATCGCGCGTATCCCGCGCCGGGTTGTTCCCATGCGGGAACTCGAGCGAACCAATTTCAAAGGAAAAGAAAAGTTCCGGG
>Ga0068853_100003795_pt1 | contig 11580 bp, 9 predicted proteins | sample KBSCornC32_FD_65655 | JGI IMG/M metagenome (GOLD analysis project Ga0068853, IMG submission 65655) | Corn rhizosphere microbial communities from Kellogg Biological Station, Michigan, USA - KBS Corn C3-2 | ecosystem: Host-associated > Plants > Roots > Rhizosphere > Soil ... | reverse complement strand
CCTGTCTTGCTCCCGGAGACCGAAACCGGGGGGAAAGCCCCCTCCGCCGCCCTTCTCGAAACTGAATCGTCGCAAGTACTTCAGATTGGTCGGGGCGAGAGGATTCGAACCTCCGGCATCCTGCTCCCAAAGCAGGCGCGCTACCAGGCTGCGCTACGCCCCGAGGCCGCGCGGCGGGATCGTCGCGAGGCGAGCGGATACTAGCAGGAATTGGCAAGGGTCGAGGACGGTTGCATAGTCCTCGACGGTGAATTCGCTTCGAGACCGACCGGGACCCGGAAAAGGACGCGCGCGGCTGCTGGCGGTGCTCGGCGTGGCGGCGATCGGGGCCGCCGCCGCGATCGCCGGGCTGGCGTCGGCTCCCGGCCAGGGAGGCCTGGGCCCTGCCGCCGCCTTCGCGGCGAAGGCGGCCGGCGAGCGGCGGCTCTCCCTCTTCTATACGGCCGAGGTCCACGGGACGGTGGAGCCGTGCGGGTGCACGAGCGATCCCCTCGGCGACATCTCGCGCCTGGCGACCGTCATGGCCGAGGCCAAGCGCGCCGGAAGCGGCGTCGCGCTGGTCGATGCGGGCGGCCTGGGCTACCCGGAAGGTGCCATCTCGGCCAAGGAGAAGCCCTCGGCCGATCTGCGCGCCGACTTCCTCGGCCGAGATATGGAGCGCCTCGGGTTGATCGGGGCGGGGCTGGGCGAGACGGATCTGGTCGGGGGCCTCGCCCACCTGGGTCCGAAGCGCCTGGCGTCGAACATCGCCGGCCCCGCCACCGCCCCGTACCTTCGGTCGCCCACGCTCGAGAAGGTGGGCGACGTCTCGGTCGGCGTCCTGGGCGTGGCCGACCCCGCCCTCGCCTCCGCGATCGGCGGCCGGGCCGTCGACATGACCACGGCGGTCCAGCGGGACATCGAGCGCTTGCGGCAACAGGGCGCGGAGATCGTGGTCCTTCTGGCGCCGGTGGAGCGGACGGTGGCCCGGAAGCTGGCTCGCGACACCGGCGCGGACGTGGTCGTCCTGGGCAAGCGCGTGGGGCACGGCACGGCGCGCAGCGAGCGCGTCGGGCGCGCCTTCCTCGTAGCCCCCGAAGACGAGCTCCAGCGCGTGGGCCGGATCGACATCGTCCTGCGCGGTCCAGCCCCCCCCGAGAACATGGCCCCCCCGCCCCCGCCCGAGCTGGTCGACGCCGGCGGCGAGGAGGGAAGCCGGGTGCGCCGCGAGGAGATCGATCGGGCGCTGGAGAAGATCCGACTGGGGCTCGCCTCCTGGACGGGGGGCGCTGCCGGCGCCAGCGGCGCGCGCACGGCGACCTCCACGCCAGTCCCGAGCGACGCCGCGTTCGTGGCCGCCAAGCGCCGCGAGCAGGCGGATCTGGAGGCGGAGCGCGCCCGCCTGTCCGCCCCCTGGAGAGCGCCCGCCACGGGTCATTACGTGGTGAACGCGCTGGTTCCGCTGCGCCGGGCAGTGAAGCGCGACGGGACCGTGGCGAAGCGGATGAAGGCGCTGGACAAGTCGATCGCCGCCGCGAACCTGGCCCAGGCCACGCCCCCCCCGCCCGCCGAGCCGGGTCGCGCCAGCTTCGTGGGAATGGCAAAGTGCGTGACCTGCCACCGGGGCGCGGGCGACGTCTGGAAGCGCACCGTCCACGCGCAGGCCTGGAAAACGCTCGTCGACGACGGCAAGCAGGCCGACCTGAAGTGCGTGAGCTGCCACGTCACCGGCTTTGGACAGGTGGGTGGATCGAGCCTCGGATTCACCAAGAACCTGGAGTCCGTCCAGTGCGAGACGTGCCACGGCCCGGGATCGCTGCACGTCGCCGGTGAAGGCGAGGAGTCGCCGCTGGCCATCAAGCGGGCCGTCCCGGAGACGGTCTGCCTCGGCTGCCACACCGAGCAGCACTCGGACACGTTCGACTACAAGCCGTACCTTCGCGACATCCTCGGCCCCGGCCACGGCGGCCACTACGAGGAGGTGGAGCTTGGCCCGGGCAAGACCGGCCACGAGCTGCGCTCGGCGGCCCTCGCCCGCGCGAAGCTGGCCGCCGCGGCGTCGTCGCCCGCGCACGCGGCCCCGAAGGCGGCCACGCCCTGACGATCGAGCCCCCCCGCCGACGGTGAGCGCCCGGCGCTTGCTGCGACTTGTCGGGATTGTGGTCGTGCTTACGTCTGCGCCCCGGGGGGCAACAAGAAGCCATGAGACTCGACAAAATGACGGTGAAGGCGCAGGAGGCTCTCCGCGCCGGACACGATCTCGCCGAACAGCGGAACCACCAGGAGCTGACGCCAGAGCACCTCCTGTCCGCCCTGCTGGTGCAGGAGCAAGGCATCGCCAGCGCGCTGCTGAAGAAGATGGGCGTCCAGGTCGAGCTCGTCCAGCAGGCGGTCGACGCGGCGCTCGACGAGCAGCCCCAGGTGAAGGGCGCGGCGGCGGACATCTACGTCGGCCGGCGCCTCAAGGACCTCATTCAAGACGCGGAGAAGCGGTCCAAGGACTTCAAGGACGAGTACCTCTCCAGCGAGCACCTGTTGCTGGCGCTCGCCGGGGGCAACCACGGGGCGGCCTCCCGGGCGCTGAAGGACGCGGGCGTCAAGGAGAGCGCCCTGCTCACGGCGCTGGCCGAGGTGCGGGGGACCCAGCGGGTCACGGATCAGGAGGCCGAGGGCAAGTACCAGGCGTTGGCCAAGTACACGCGCGACCTCACCGAGCAGGCCCGGGGGGGCAAGCTGGACCCGGTCATCGGACGCGACGAGGAGATCCGCCGCTCGATGCAGGTGCTGTCCCGCCGCACGAAGAACAACCCCGTCCTGATCGGCGAGCCCGGCGTCGGCAAGACCGCCGTCGTCGAGGGCATCGCCCAGCGTATCGCCGCCGGCGACGTCCCCGAGTCCCTCAAGGACAAGGTGATCCTGTCGCTGGACCTGGGCGCGCTCATCGCCGGCACCAAGTATCGCGGTGAGTTCGAGGATCGCCTCAAGGCGGTGTTGAAAGAGATCGCGGCCGCCGCCGGCCGGATCATCCTGTTCATCGACGAGCTGCACACCCTGGTGGGGGCCGGGGGCGCCGAGGGCGCCGTCGACGCGGCCAACATGCTGAAGCCGGCGCTGGCCCGCGGCGAGCTCCGCTGCATCGGGGCCACGACGCTGGACGAGTACCGCAAGCACGTCGAGAAGGACAAGGCCCTCGAGCGGCGCTTCCAGCCCGTGTTCGTGGGCGAGCCGTCGGTCCAGGACGCCGTCGCCATCCTTCGCGGGTTGAAGGAGCGCTACGAGGTCCACCACGGCATCCGCATCCGGGACGGCGCGCTGGTCGCGGCGGCCCGGCTCTCCGACCGCTACATCTCGGGCCGGCAGCTGCCCGACAAGGCCATCGATCTGGTCGACGAAGCGGCCAGCCGCCTCAAGATGCAGATCGATTCGCTGCCCGAGCCCATCGACCAGCTCGAGCGGCGCCTCACCGCGCTGGCGATCGAGGAGCAGGCGCTCGGCAAGGAGCGGGACGACGCCAGCGCCAAGCGCCTGGTCGCCGTGGTCAAGGAGATCGCCGAGCTGCGCGAGCGCGTGGACGCCATGAAGAGCGTCTGGCAGCGCGAGAAGGCCATCATCGCGGCCATCCGCGGCCTGAAGGAGGAGATCGAGAAGTCGCGCACGGAGGCCGAGCTGGCCCAGCGGCGCGGCGACCTCAACCGGGCGGCCGAGCTGCGCTTCGGGCGGACGCCCGAGCTGGAGAAGCAGCTCGCCGCCAAGAACACCGAGCTCAAGTCCGCCCAGAAAGACGGCGCGTTCCTGCGCGAGGAGGTCACCGAGGAGGACATCGCGGCCGTCGTGTCCAAGTGGACGGGGATCCCGGTCGACAAGATGCTGGAGGGCGAGCAAGAGCGGCTGCTGCACATGGAGGAGCGCCTGCACGCCCGCGTGATCGGGCAGGACCAGGCGGTGGCCGCCATCGCGAACGCGGTCCGCCGCGCGCGCGCCGGGCTACAGGACCCGAACCGCCCGATGGGGTCGTTCATCTTCCTGGGGCCGACGGGCGTCGGAAAGACCGAGCTGGCGCGGTCCCTGGCGCAGTTCCTGTTCGACGACGAATCGCACATGGTCCGCATCGACATGTCCGAGTACATGGAGAAGCACGCGGTGGCCCGGCTGGTCGGGGCGCCCCCGGGGTACGTCGGCTACGAGGAGGGCGGCCAGCTCACGGAGGCGGTGCGGAGGCGCCCGTACGCGGTGATCCTGTTCGACGAGATCGAGAAGGCGCACCCCGACGTCTTCAACCTCCTCTTGCAGCTGCTGGACGACGGGCGCCTCACCGACGGGCAGGGCCGCACGGTCGACTTCCGCAACACGGTGGTGATCATGACCTCGAACGTGGGCAGCAACCTGCCCTCCGAGGCGTGGGACGACCAGCCGCCGGGCGAGAAGACCGCCGGCGAGCGTCCGCTCAGCGACGCCATGATGGCCGAGCTGCGCCGCACCTTCCGGCCCGAGTTCCTCAACCGGATCGACGACATCGTCGTCTTCCACCGCCTGGCCCGGAACGAGCTGGATCGGATCGTCGAGATCCAGCTCGGACGCCTGCGCAAGCTGCTGGCCGAGCGCGACCTCGAGCTGGAGCTCACGCCGGCCGCGCTCCGGTTTCTGGGGGACGAGGGGTATGACCCGGTCTACGGGGCGCGCCCGCTCAAGCGGGCTCTGATGAAGCACGTCCAGGATCCCCTGGCGTCGCGGCTCCTGCGAGGTGACTTCGCGCCGGGAGAGGTCATCCTGGTCGACAAGGGCGCGGGCGACCCGGGGCTGACCCTGACCAAGAAGCAGCGGCCGGCCGTGGCAGCGGTATCATGAGGGACGGCTTCAGCCAGTTGCCGAGGGACGGCACCGCCACATGAAAGACCTCCACAAGATCCTGGGCGTCCCGGAAGACGCGGACGAAGCGACCGTCAAGAAGGCCTATCGCAAGCTGGCCAAGGAGTTTCATCCCGACGTCACGGGCGGCGACAAGAAGAAGACCGAACGCTTCAAGGAGATCAACGAAGCGTACGATGTGCTCTCGGACAAGGAAAAGCGTGCTGCTTACCTACGTCTCAAGCACGCCCCTGTCAGGCCGGACGGCATGCCGGAGGGCTTCGATCCCGAGATGTTCGCGCGCACTTTCGGTGGCGGGGGTGGCGGAGGTCGAGCCGGCGTCCACTTCGGCGGCGGGGGTGGCGGCATCGACATGGGAGATCTCTTCTCGAGCCTGTTCGGCGAAGGGCGCTCACAGGGGGCCGGTGGGTGGGGCCGGGCCGCGAAGCCGCAAGCTCCGCGCGGGGCCGACATGTCGGGGAACGTGGAGGTGAGCTTCGCCGAAGCGGCGCTCGGGACGGAGCGGTCCATTCGCGTAGCGGGCGGCTCCACCGTCGAGGTGGTGATCCCCCCGGGCGTCGAGACCGGGACCCGGTTGCGAGTGGGAGGCCGGGGAGCGCCGGCCCCCGGGAAGGGCGGCATACCTGGTGATCTGTATCTCGAGATCTCGGTGTCACCGGATCGCCACCTCACGCGAAACGAAACCGACGTCGAGCTCAGCCTGAAGGTCAGCGTCACCGAGGCCGCGCTGGGAGCCAAGGTGCAGGCCCCCACCGTCGAGGGCCCTGTGACTGTCACGGTCCCGCCCGGGACTTCGAGCGGCGCCAAGCTCCGTTTGCGCGGCCGCGGCATCAAAAAATCCGATGGAACGCGAGGCGACCAGATTTGCCGGATCGAGATCGTGGTCCCGAAGGGCGTCCCTGAGGACGCCGAGCTCCGCAAGCTGTTCGAGGAGATCGGACGCCGGACGGGAGGCAAGGCGGTCCGCGATTTCTGATCGGAATTCCACCCCTTATCTGTCGCCGTGTGGAAAAAAAGCGCCTGGCGCGCTACACACGAATTGAAGCGTTCTGGATCGACGAGGAGAACACGATGACGGCCGAGAATCCACGAACCCTGCCCCTTTTGTCGCTCCGAAACCTGGTGCTGTTTCCCGGCGCGGTCATGCCGGTCGAGATCGGACGGCCGAGCTCGCTGCGGCTGATCGATGCGCTGGGCGGCAAGGGCGCTCACCTGCTGGTGGGCACCCAGAAAGACGCTGACATCGAGGAGCCGTCGGGCGCCGACCTGTACACGATCTGTGTCGAGGGCGAGGTGGTGCGCATCGTGAAGGCGGCCGAGAACCGGGTCACCGCCGTGCTGCGCGGGCTCGAGCGCCGGCGCGTGGTGGGCTTCCCGCAGGAGAAGCCCTACCTGCTGGCCCAGTTCGATCCGCTGACGGAGGTCCGCAAGGACCCCATCGAGATCGACGGCCTGGGGATGGCCGTGTACGACGTCGCGAAGCAGCTCATCGCGATCTCGCCCGACATCCCGGACGAGACGGCCCAGGTGCTGGACCAGCACAAGGACCCGGCGCGCCTCGGCGACATCGTCGCCGCGACGGTCGACCTGTCTCCGGAGGAGCGGGCCTCGCTGCTGGTCGAGGCCGACGTGACCGAGCGGCTGCGGCGCCTGCTGGTGCTGCTGCAGCGGAAGGTCGAGCTCATCAAGGTCAAGCAGAAGATCGACTCCCAGGTGCGCGAGGAGTTCTCGAAGCACCAGCGGGAGGCGGTCCTCCGCCAGAAGCTGAAGGCCATCCAGGACGAGCTGGGTGAGGGCGAGGACTCGAGCGACCTGGAGGTCTTCGAGGAGAAGATCAAGGCCGCCAAGATGCCAGAGGACGTCGAGAAGACGGCCCGCAAGCAGCTCGAGCGCCTGAAGCAGATGGCGCAGTCGTCCGCCGAGTACACCGTCCAGCGGACGTACCTGGAGTGGCTGGTCGAGCTGCCCTGGTCGAAGCAGACCGAGGACCGGCTGGAGCTCGATCAGGCGCGGCAGATCCTCGACACGGATCACTACGACCTGCAGAAGGTGAAGAAGCGCATCCTCGAGTACCTGGCCGTGCGCAAGCTCGCGCCGGGGAAGAAGGGGCCCATCCTTTGTCTGGCGGGCCCTCCGGGCGTCGGCAAGACGTCGCTCGGCAAGTCGATCGCGCGGTCGCTGGGCCGCGAGTTCGTGCGCATGTCGCTGGGCGGCGTACGCGACGAGGCCGAGATCCGCGGGCACCGCCGGACGTATATCGGCGCGCTCCCGGGGCGCATCATCCAGGGCATGCGGCGGGTCGGGACGAAGAACCCCGTCTTCATGCTCGACGAGATCGACAAGCTGGGCTCGGACTTCCGGGGTGACCCGTCCGCCGCCCTGCTCGAGGTCCTCGATCCCGAGCAGAACTCGACGTTCTCCGATCACTACCTGGAGGCGAACTTCGACCTGTCGAACGTCATCTTCATCGCGACGGCGAACATGCTGGATCCGATCCCGCCGGCGCTGCTCGACCGCATGGAGGTGCTGGAGATCCCGGGCTACACGCGCGAGGAGAAGCTGCAGATCGCGCAGCGGCACCTGGTCCCCAAGCAGGTGGCCGAGCACGGGCTGACGACGGAGCAGATCAAGCTGCCCGACGACGCGCTGACCACGCTGATCGAGCAGTACACGCGCGAGGCCGGGGTCCGCAACCTGGAGCGCGAGGTCGCCAACGTGATCCGGGCCATCGCGGTCAAGATCGCCGAGGGCCAGACCTACGAGCCGACCCTGACCCCGGACATGGTGTCCGAGATTCTCGGGCCGCAGAAGTTCTATTCGGAGGCGGCCGAGCGCACGGAGATCCCGGGCGTCGCGACGGGACTGGCCTGGACCCCGACCGGTGGCGACATCCTGTTCATCGAGGCGTCGCTCATGCCGGGCAAGGGGAGCCTGATCCTCACCGGCCAGCTCGGTGACGTGATGAAGGAGTCGGCGCGGGCGGCGATGTCGTGGGTGCGGACGCACGTCGACGATCTCGGCATCACGACCGACTTCGAGAGGAACGACATTCACGTCCACGTGCCGGCGGGAGCGGTCTCGAAGGACGGTCCGTCGGCGGGTGTGGCCATGACGGTCGCCCTCGTGTCGTTGTTGACGGGGCGCCGCGTCCGGGGTGACTTCGCGATGACGGGCGAGATCACGCTGCGCGGGACGGTGCTGCCGGTGGGCGGGATCAAGGAGAAGGTGCTGGCGGCTCACCGAGCGGGGATCCGACGGGTCATGCTGCCGGAGCGCAACCGCAAGGACATCGTGGACATCCCCGATGCCGTGCGCGCCGAGATGGAGATCGGCTTCGCCAAGAAGATGGATGACGTCCTCGCGCAGGCGCTGGAGTCCGTCCCCGTCGTGGTCCCCGGCCCCGATTCGCCGGCGCCAGAGGCGACGGCCCGGGCCTGATCAGCCCCCGAGCAGGAGGTCGAGCGCGTCGCTCGGATCGTCGATGACCCAGGTGGGAGATTCGGCGGCGAGCGACGCGCGCGGCGTGTAGCCCCAGGCGGCGGCGAGGCTGCGCGCGCCGAGGGCGTGGCCGAGGCGCATGTCGGGCAAGCCATCGCCCACGACGACGGTGCGTCCGGGCGTGGTGCGGCAGCGCTCGACGAGCGCGTGGGCGCCGGTGGGATCCGGCTTGCGGGGGTAGCCGTCGCGGTCGCCCATCACGGCGGCGAAAGGGTGGGACGGGAGCAGCGCCTGGACGAGGGCCCGGGCCAGGGAGCCGGCCTTGTTGGTCAAGACGGCGGTCGCGACGCCTGCGCCGGCCAGAGCCTGGAGCAGCGCCTCGATCCCGGGGTACAGGCGCGAGTCGACGCACGGACGAGCCTCGTAGATGGCCAGGAAAGACTCGAACAGCCGAGCGAGGTCCAGGTCCCGCCGTTCGGCGGGCAAGGCGCGCTCGATCAGCTTGGCGGCACCGTCGCCGACGTAGCCGATCACGGTCTCGATGGGCAGCGCGGCGAGCCCCGCCCCTTCCAGGGTGCGGTTCAGGGCGAAGGCGATGTCGGGCGCGGTGTCGGCCAGTGTCCCGTCGAGATCGAAGATGACCAGGTCAGCCGGTTGGCCGGCGCGGCTCATGCCGCGCGCGCGAGGGTCAGCGCCGCGTCCATCTCGTCGAGCAGCCCCGAGAACAGCGAGATCTCGGCGGTGAGGACCGGCTCGAGGCGGGCGCGCCAATCGACGGCCAGGGCCTGCAGCCCGGCCTTCATCTCCTCGAGGTGGCGGTCCTCGTCCTTGGTGATGGCGGCGACCGAAAAGCCGGCCTTGCCCTCCGCCAGCCGGCGGTCGTAGAGCGGATAGAAGACCTGGGCGCGCACCTCGATGGCGGCGCTGGTCAGCAGGTAGTTCGTTTCCGCCCGGACGGCCGGCGGAAGGTCGGCCACGGCGGCCTCGGCCCGGTGATCGAGGGCCTGGAAATAATCCTCGGCGGCGTCGCCCGCCAGCGTGTGCTCGGGCGCGAACGTGGTGACGTCGACGCCCGCGGCGGCGCCCAGCGCGGTGGCGGCCTTCTTGAGCCGCAGGGCGTGGACCCCCTCGTCCAGCACGTGCTGCAAGCCGTCCAGGTCCATCCGCTCCGAGCGGCGGCTCTTCAGCATCTTGCGGACCCCCACGTACTCGAGACGCGACAGGGTGTTCACGAAGCGGGCATGGACCGCCGGGGCGGCGACGACGCCGGCCAGGAACGAATCCAGCCGGCGAGTGCTCGGGTGGGCGGCGCAAGCTTCAACGTAGCGGTGCATGTTGCGAACGGCTCCTGTCGAAAGGCGGCGAGAGCCTACGCTACAATCGCCGCCATGGCGACCTCTCCCCTCAAGCACAACACCTACTTCGACGGCCAGGTGCAGAGCATCGGCTACGAGCGCAACGGCCGGCGGGCCACAGCCGGCGTGATCGCACCCGGTGAATACCATTTCGGCACCGATGCCGCGGAGCGCATGACGGTCATCAGCGGCGAGCTCTCGGTCCGGCGCGACGGGGCCCCGGGCTTCACGGTCTATCCGGCGGGAACGGCGTTCGAGGTCGCGGCCAAGAGCGGCTTCGACGTCCGCGCGACCGAAGCCAGCGCTTACCTCTGCGAGTTCCTCTAGGCGCGCCGGCGCGCCGGCGCTTCACGCGGCCTCGTTCGGATCGTTGCCCGGCTTCCACTTGATGCTGCAGCCGATGCTCGGCTGCTGGTCGGCGGGGGGCGTCCCCCCGGCCAGCAGCGCCTCGAGGGCGGCGCGCGCGTCCCGGCCGGTCACCGGCACGCCGTTCTTCGGACGGCTGTCGTCGAACTGACCGCGATAGGCGAGCTTCCCGGCGGCATCGAAGATGTACAGGTCGGGCGTGCACGCCGCGCGAAAGGCGCGCGCGACCTGCTGGCTCTCGTCGTACAGGTAGGGGAACGAATAGCCGGCGCTGGCCGCCTCGCTCTTCATCAGCTCGGGTGAGTCGGCCGGATAGGTCGCGACGTCGTTGGAGCTGATGGCGACCATGCCGACCCCGCGCGCGCCGCAAAATCGCCCCAGCTCGGCGAGACCCGCGCGGAGGTGCTGGACGTAGGGGCAGTGATTGCAGATGAAGACGACGACGGCAGGCTTGCCGGCGAGCTCCGCCGAGGACACCGTCCGACCGGACACGGTATCCGGCAGCGAAAACGGCGGCATCGCGGTCCCGAGCGGCAACATCGCTGATTGAACGGCCATACCGGGAAGCTAGCGCGGCTGCCCGCCCGGGGCACGTCCCCTCACCCGTCGTTCGAAGAGCCGGCCGCCGCCCCTGGGATCCCGGCGGCGTCGAGCGACGAGCCTTCCAGCGCATCGTCGAGGAACATGACCTCGGGAGGGCTGACCGCCCGGTCACGAAGGATCCCGAGCTGCACGAGGTTCGGGTTGTCCCACAGCGTGCGCGCGCGACCGCCGCTGACGACCCGCTGGCCGTCGAACCAGACGTCCACCGCGCCGCGCGCCGGGTCGGCCGACCAGCGCGCGCACAGGCCAATCTGGTGCCAGACGCCGGGCGTGATCAGACCGGCCGCTTGCCACTGCACGCGCTCACCCGGAAGCCGGGTGACGAACGCGATCGCCTGTCCGCGGACCTCGAAGCTCATGATCTGCCGGTAGCTCGGGTACGACTCCCAGTAGCCGATCTGGTGGCGGTCGTCGGACAGCGCCGCCGGAACCAGGAACCTCCAGGCGAAGCAGCTGCGCTGACCGTCGGCCATCGTCTCGGGCGGCGGCTTGTGCTGGACCTCGACGCGGTTGAGGCCGTTCGGCCAGAGGTCGGTCGGAAGGATCTCGACCCGGCCGGCGCGCCTTCCGGCGGCGGCGGGTCCCTCGACGACCGAGAGGCCGCGCGGGTTCAGGAGGTAGGTCCACTCGGACAGATCGCCGCCCTCGAACCCGGCGCGCCAGCGCGGCGGCGCGGCCATCATCGGTGTCGCGACAGTCGCCGTCGTCGGCGGGACCGGAGCGCAGGCCGCTCCCCCCGTCCCCACGGCCAGAGCAGCCGCGCACAGCGCGCCGAAGCGGCGCGGGCGGCTGCCCGGCTTGAAGGTCATGCCCCGGAAGGCTGCGAGAGAGCTCACCCCCCTCATCCTTCCGCGGCGGGCTAGCCCTTCGAGGTCTTTGTCTTCGGAGCGGCGGCGGCGCGCTTGACCTTGGGGGTCGTCACCTTGGCCTTGGCCTTGGCTGCCGGCTTCGCGGCCGCGCGGCTCTTGCGCCG
>Ga0068853_100003794_pt1 | contig 11580 bp, 6 predicted proteins | sample KBSCornC32_FD_65655 | JGI IMG/M metagenome (GOLD analysis project Ga0068853, IMG submission 65655) | Corn rhizosphere microbial communities from Kellogg Biological Station, Michigan, USA - KBS Corn C3-2 | ecosystem: Host-associated > Plants > Roots > Rhizosphere > Soil ... | reverse complement strand
TGGATAGTCCTTGTGCGGCCAAATCTTGGTCAGATCGAAGGGATTGATCCGATAGGTTTTGGCGTCCGCATAGGGCATGACCTGGACCGACAGAGTCCAGCTCGGATAGTCGCCGCGCGCGATCGCCTGGAACAGGTCGCGGCGATGAAAATCCGCATCGGAGCCCGCCATGGCAGCGGCCTCGGCGTTGGTGAAGAACGCCATCCCCTGATCGGTGTGGAAATGATACTTCACCCAGAACTTCTCGCCGGCCGCATTGATCCACATGAAGGTGTGCGAGCCATAGCCGTTCATGTTCCGCCACGTGCGAGGCAGGCCACGTTCACCCATCAGATAGGCCACCTGGTGCGCCGATTCCGGATTGCTGGTCCAGAAATCCCATTGCATGTGATTGTCGCGAAGGCCCGAATCGGGGAGCCGCTTCTGGCTGCGGATGAAATGCGGAAACTTCATCGGATCGCGAACGAAGAATACAGGCGTGTTGTTGCCCACCAGGTCGTAGTTGCCCTCCTCGGTGTAGAACTTCAGCGAGAAGCCGCGCACGTCGCGCCAGGTGTCGGGGCTGCCGGCCTCCCCCGCCACGGTGGAAAAACGCGCGAGCATGTCGGTCGTTGTGCCTTTGCGGAAGGGCGCGGCGCTGGTGAATGCAGAGACATTTTCGGTCACTTCCAGAATGCCGAAAGCGCCCGCGCCCTTCGCGTGGGGCTGACGCTCGGGAACCTTCTCGCGGTTGAAGTGCGCCATCTGCTCCAGAAAGTGCACGTCGTGAAGCAAGATGGGACCGTCGCTGCCGATCGTGAGGGAGTTGCGGTCGCTCGGCGCCGAGGCTCCTGTACTCAGAGTGGAATTCGCTTGCTTGTCAGAATCGGGCATTTGCGTTTTCCTTTCGGTGAAAACCAGACGGGAATCGTCGTGATGCTGGCCCCGCGCATCCGTGAAGTGCGGTTACAGCTGCGATCACATGTGAGTCAATGCGCTTGCCGGCCGTTGGGCGCGCGCTTCTCTTCGCCGGCGGTCGCGTAGGTCTGCGCTTTGGCCGCGGCTTGGCTGGCCGCTTCGGCCGCGGCTTAGGTGGCCGCTTTGGCCGAGGCTTAGGACCGGGATTCGGCCGGCGCTGTCGTACGGCGTCTTTCCCCGCCGGACGAAGGGGATGAGCACCTTCGAGCTTCCGCCCGGAGGCGGCTCCGGAATGATCCTGCGAGACGAAGGGCAGCGCGTCACCTGTGACCCGCATCGGATACGGAGAAGACGTCTCGAAGTTCTTGTGAGTGCCGGCCGCCGACATCTTCCATCAGGTGGCGATCCTGGATAGAGCACTACAAACAAGGGGGCGTTGCGTCATGTTGCCTGCACTTTAGTGTTGCTCGCAATCCAATCCGCGAACGCTTGCATGAATTGCTGCAGGAACTTCCGCGTGTCATCGCTGGTGAGCTTGCCGTTGGCGTCGAACAACTTGTCAGCGGCACCGAGATACGCCTCCGGCTGCTGCATGACCGGTACATCGAGAAACACCAACGACTGGCGCAAATGATGGTTCGCTCCGAATCCGCCAATGGCGCCGATGGATGCGCTCACCACGGCACCGGGTTTGCCGTTCCATGCACTTTGTCCGTACGGCCTCGATCCCACGTCCAATGCATTCTTCAACGGCGCAGGCACCGAGCGGTTGTACTCGGGCGTAACGAACAGCACTGCATCGGCCGCTTTTACCCGCTTGCGAAATGCCGTCCACACTTCCGGCGGATCATGATCCACATCCTCGCTGTACAGAGGCAGCTCGTCAATTTCGACGACGCTCAGCTTGAGCGAAGATGGCGCGCACTGCCCCAGCGCTTTCGCTACTTTGCGGTTGATCGACTCCTTTCGGAGACTGCCAACCAGGACGGCCACGTCACGGACTGCATCCATTTGCGGTTACCTCGTCTGAATGGACGATACAGCGTTGGGCATGGGAACAGGTTCGCGGTTCAATGCGTTGCATAACCGCCGCGCGATTTGCATTGAGGGCCGCGATGCTTGGGCATCCCACGTGAAGAAGAACAACCGTTCGCAGCGCCACGTCTGGCGGCGCACCATCAGTCGGTCACTTTAGCCGGACACGCATCCTGCCGTAACCCACGCGTAGCAGTTTTGCAGCAAGTGCAGTGCGCTTTGCGCAAGATCGGCCACTCGCCTTCTTTGCCAAATGCAGTGCCCGAGCGTAAGTTCAGCCACAGGCTAGGCGCGTGACCGAAACAAGGAGGTGAACATGAGCATCGAAGGCAAAGTAGCGCTCGTGACCGGATCCGGTCAGGGCATCGGACGCGCGATCGCGCTTCGACTGGCGAGAGACGGTGCCGATATCGCGATCGTCGACGTCAACGACCAGAAGACCCGCGCGGTTGCCGAGGAAGTGAAGGCATTGGGCCGCAAGACGACGACATTCAAGGCCGACGTCACGAAACGCGACGATGTTTACGCTGCCATCGATCATGCTGAGAATACGCTTGGCGGGTTCGACGTCATGATCAACAACGCCGGTATCGCGCAGGTTCAGCCGCTTGCAGAAGTCACGCCCGAGGAAGTCGACAAGATTTTGAAGGTCAACGTCCAGGGTGTGCTGTGGGGCATTCAAGCGGCGGCGAAGAAATTCAAGCAGCGCGGCCACAAGGGCAAGATCATCAACGCCTCGTCGATCGCCGGACACGACGGCTTCGCGATGCTCGGCGTCTACTCGGCGACCAAGTTCGCAGTACGGGCGCTGACGCAGGCGGCGGCCAAGGAATACGCGAGCGACGGAATCACGGTCAATGCGTACTGTCCCGGCATCGTCGGCACCGATATGTGGGTGGAGATCGACAAACGATTTGCGGAGATTACCGGCGCCCCGATCGGGGCCACCTATAAGAAGTATGTCGAGGGTATTGCGCTCGGCCGTGCGCAAACGCCGGAAGACGTCGCCGCGTTCGTTTCGTTCCTGGCGGGCCCCGACTCCGACTACATGACCGGGCAGGCGCCGCTGATCGACGGCGGGCTGGTGTACCGGTGACGCGATCGAAGCGCGGGTTCTGATTGCTCGGGATTTCGTTGATCTTGCCGGCTTCCTTTGCCTTGACATAAATGTCCGGATCGGTTCCGCCGATGAACCAAAACACCGATGGCACCTGCCAACCGACTTGCACGCGCCTTGCAGGGCGAACCGTAGGCGCCATTGCGCCTGCTTTTGCGTCCCGGTACCAACGTTTCCAGCCATGTGCGTCGGGACGTTGATTTGAGCTGATCCTGTTGCTGTCATTTGGCCGGCTGCCATCCGCCGCCGAGCGCCTTGTAAAGCTGGACGGCGGACAGCCGGCTGTTCACCTCGGTCGCATTGAGATCGAGCTGGGCCGACAACAATTGGCGTTGCGCATCCAGGACTTCGAGGTAGCCGATTACGCCAGAGCGGAAGCGCAGCTGGGCAAGCCGCAGATATTCGGCGCTCGCCGCGACGCGGGCGCGGTTGCCCTGGACTTCCGCCCCGTCGCGGTCGTAAGCGACGAGCGCATCGGATACTTCCTGCAGCGCCACCAGGATGGAGCGGCGGTAGACGAGCGCCGCCTGCTCGGCTTGCGCGCGGGCGATGTCGTAGTTCGCGCTGAGCGCGCCACCGGTGAAGATCGGGGCGACCACCACGCCGCTGACTGTGCGCGTCGTTTCGCCACGGCTCGTCACCAGACCTTGCAACGTGTCACTCGCCCGGCCCAGCGCACCGGTCAACGAGATCGTCGGAAAGAATTGGGCGCGGGCGACACCGACGTTCGCATTCGCGGCGACCAGTTGCTGCTCCGCCTGACGGATGTCCGGCCGCCGTTCGAGCAGCTCGGACGGAAGCCCTGGCGGCACCTCGGGCGGGACCGCGTTCGGCGGCAGATCGACGCCGATGTCGAAGGAACGAGGCGGCTTGCCGAGCAGGATCGCCAGCGCGTCTTCGGTCTGCGCGATCTGCCGCTGCAAAGGAGGGATTTGATTTTCCGTGCTCAGCAGTTGCGTCTCCGCCTGCCGCACCTCCGCCGCTGACTGCACGCCTTGTCTGGCGAGCAGCGTCACCAGCCGCAGCGAATCGCGTTCCCCCTTGGCCGTGCGCTGCACGACGTCGAGACGCTCGTGCAGTCCGTTGAGTTGAAGATACTGCTGCGCTACTGCAGACACGAGCGAGGCGACTACGCCGCTGCGCCCCGCCTCGGTCGCGAGCAAATTAGCGCGTGCGGCTTCGGTTGCACGCCGGTAGCGTCCCCACAAGTCGAGCTCCCACGACAGCACGAGGGCCGCGGCAAAGCTGTTCCCGGTCGTAAACGCCGGATTCTCGTTGGTGCGTGCACCTAGTGCTTGCCCGGAGAGCTGCGGAAAGATCGGCGAGCGCGCCGCCGCGACTTGTGCCTGTGCCTGCAGGATCTGTGACGCCGCGATGGCCAGATCGAGATTGTCGCGCAGTGCCTCATCGATCAACGCGACGAGTCGCGAGTCGCCGAACACCTCCCACCAGGCCAGGTCCGCAACCGATGGCGCAGACGCTCCATCCGGCGCGCGATGATAGGTGCCGGGTGCGGCGATATCGGGACGATGGTAATCCGGTCCGACCGTGCAACCCATGAGCAACGCCAGAGCGAGCATCGGCGCCGATCGCTCGCGGCCGCTCATGGTGCGCTCGTGTCGGACGCGGGCGCCGACACGGCAGCAGGCGCCGGGACATGGCGTGAGCGCCACGTCACGCGCGCAACGATGCGCTCTACCGCCACGAACAGAACAGGGATGATGAAAATACCGAACAGCGTTGCGAACGTCATGCCGGCCGCCACGGCGATACCCATCGATACCCGCGCGCCGGCGCCCGCTCCCGTTGCGAGCGCAAGCGGCAGCACACCCAGGATGAACGCGAGCGACGTCATCAAGATGGGCCGCAGCCTCAGCTTCGCTGCCGCTGTGGCGGCTTCCACCGGCTCCATCCCCTCGTCCACGCGCACCTTGGCGAACTCGACGATCAGGATCGCGTTCTTGGCGGACAGTCCGATCAACAGGATCAGCCCGATCTGCGCGTAGACGTTATTGGTCACACCCACCACGGCGAGCGCCAGTATCGCGCCGAAGATTCCGATCGGGACCGCTAGCAGCACCGCGAACGGCACCGACCAGCTCTCGTACAACGCAGCGAGAAACAGGAAGACGAAGACGAGCGCGAGCCCGAACACGATCACGGTCTGTCCGCCGGACTCCTTCTCCTGCAAAGACAGACCCGACCATTCGTAGCCATACCCTTGCGGCAGGACTTGCGCAGCGACTTCTTCCAGCGCGGCGGCAGCCTGTCCCGAGCTGTAGCCGGCCGCCGCATCGCCCGAGATATCGGCTTCGCGAAACTGGTTGTAGCGTTTCAAAACCGAGGCCAAGCTGGTGGACATCGGATTGACGAGCGTAGACAGCGGCACCATCTCCGCTTTCGCGCTACGCACGTGAAAGAGCCTGATTGCCGTGATGTCGCCACGGAATTCGGGCTCCGCCTGCATCGTCACTTTGTAGCTGCGGCCGAAGCGGTTGAAGTCATTCACCTGCAACCCGCCGAGATAGGTCTGCAGCGCGTTGAACACGTCGGTCAGCGGCACGCCGAGCTTCTTCGCCTTTTCGCGATCGACCTGAAGATCGTAGGCAGGCGTGCGCGGGTTCAGGCTCGAACGGATCGTGCCGATCTCCGGCCGCTTCATCGCCGCGGCGATGAAGTCGTCGGCAACGGTGGAGAGCTCCAGAGGCGTGCCGCCGCGGCGATCCTGCAGCTTCAAGCTGAAGCCGCCGAACGCGCCGAGCCCCGGCAACGCCGGTGGATTGAGCGGCACCACGGTGGCTTCCGGGATCGCTGCGGCGGTGCGAAAGATGTGCGCGATAACCCCTTCCACGCGCTGGTCCGGTGTGGTCCGCTGCTCCCAGGGGTCGAGCGCCGCGACGAAGAGTGCACCGTTCGATTGCTGCGACGAGGTGAGGATGTTGAAGCCGTTGATCATCAAGCGGCGCGCAACGCCAGGCGTCTTGGCCAGCAGCGCGTCGAGCTTCTCGGTTGCGGCCATCGTTCGCTCCAGCGACGCTGCTTCGGGCAGTACCGCAGCACCGATGATGTAGCCCTGGTCTTCGGGCGGCACGAACGTGCTCGGTACGCGTCCGAACAACACCGCCGCACCGATCGTGAACGCTGCAAGCAGTGCGAGCGCGATGGCCATACGCCGGATAGCGACGCCGACTACGCGTGCATATCCGCCCAGCGTGCGCTCGAAACCGCGGTTGAACGCGCCGAAAAAGCGGGATAGCGGGCCAGTGCGTCGTCGGTCTGCGTGAGGCTTGAGCAAAATCGCGCACAGCGCGGGCGTCAGAGACAGCGCGACGAATGCCGACAGCAACGTCGACACCGCGACCGTCACCGCAAACTGACGGTACAGCGCACCGGCGATGCCGCCTAGAAACGCTACCGGCACGAACACCGCCGACAGCACCAGCGCAATGGCAACGACGGGCCCCGACACCTCGTGCATCGCCTGCACGGTCGCGGCGTGCGGATCCATGCCTTCCTCGATGTGTTGCTCGACCGCCTCGACCACAACAATGGCATCGTCTACCACGATGCCGATGGCGAGCACCATCCCGAACAAGGTCAGCGTGTTGAGCGTAAAGCCGAAGACGATGAAGATGGCGAGCGTGCCTATCAGGGACACCGGCACGGCGAGCAACGGGATCAGTGTGGCGCGCCAGCTCTGCAGGAACACGAAGACCACCAGCATCACGAGCGCCATCGCCTCGACCAGTGTCTTCGCCACCTCCTCGAGCGATGCAATCACGAATACCGTGCGGTCGACCACAACGTCGTACGCCAGGTCTTGCGGAAAGCCGGCCTGCAGCTGCTCGAGCTGTGCGCGGATGCCTTTGGACACCGAGACCGCGCTCGCGTCCGGTGTCAGATTGACGCCGAAGGTCGCCGTGGGCTGCCCGTTGTATCGTGCCTGCACCGCATAGTCTTTGGCGCCGAGCTGGACGCGCGCGATGTCGCGCAGATGCACGAAGGAGCCGTCAGGCTGCGCCTTCACTACGATGTTGCCGAACTCCGCTTCGGTGACGAGGCGTCCGCGCACCTCCACGCCGTATTGAAACGCCTGATTCGGCGGCGACGGATATTGCCCCACCTGCCCGGCCGGCGCTTGCACGTTCTGCTCGCGGATCGCGTTCGCCACGTCAGTGGTGGTGAGCGCCATTTGCGACATCCGATCGGGCTTGAGCCAGATGCGCATGCCGAAGTCGCTGCCGAACACCTGCACGTCGCCCACGCCGTCGACGCGCTTGATCGCGTCCACGATATTGATGTTCAGATAGTTGCTGAGAAAGAGCGAGTCGTAGCTGCCCTTGGGCGAATAAAGCGTTACGAACATCAGCGTATCGGGCGTGCTCTTGCGCGTGGTGACGCCGCCCGCGAGAACTTCCGAGGGCAACTGCGCGTTGGCCTGGGCCACGCGGTTTTGCACTTGCACCGCCGCGGTATCCGCGTTGCGGGCGAGCCCGAAGGTCACGCGCAGCTGATACGTTCCGCTGCCGGACGAGGTGGACTCCATGTACAGCATGCCCTCCACGCCGTTCACCGATTGCTCGATCGGTTGTGCCACCGACTGCTCGACCGTCTGTGCGCTGGCGCCGGGATAAACGGCCGAGACGACGATGGTCGGAAGTGTGATCTGCGGATACTGCGCGACGGGCAGTTGCAGGCCCGCGATGGCGCCTGCCAGCAAAATGATGAGCGCCGTGACGATAGCGAACACGGGGCGGGCGATGAAGAACTGGCCCATCGGTCGGCGCCTATTGCCCGGCCGCTGCCGGCGGCGGTGCGGTCGCGGGCAGCGGTGGCTGGTCGAGCTGCGCCTCGCTGATCATCGTCGGCGCTACGGTCGCTCCGGGTGGCGCCTTTTGCAAACCGTCGACCACGATGCGCTCGCCCGGCTGCAGGCCCGACTGCACGATCCATAGCGTACCCACGCGCTCGCCGAGCGTCACCGGACGCTGCTCGATCTTATTGCCAGGGCCGATCACCGTCGCAAATTGCTTGCCGAGCAGCTCGGTTACCGCGCGTTGCGGCACCAGCAGTGCGTTGGCAACTTCATCGTAAACGAGGCGTACGCGCACATTCATGCCGGGGCGGAGCAGCAAATCCGGATTCGGGAACTTGGCGCGCCACGCGAGCGTTCCGGTGGTCGCACTGATCGCACGCTCGGCGAAATCGAACGTGCCCGGCTGCTCGTACACGGTGCCATCCGGAAGCACGAGCTGGAACGGATTCGCCCGCGCTTGCTTGACGGCCGCCTCGCGTGATCCGCTGCCGCGCATAAAGCGGATGTACTCGACCTCTGGAATGTTGAAGGTCACGTAGACCGGATCGAGCGTCGATACCGTAGCAAGCACTGTCTGGCCTGTGGTCACGAGTGCGCCGATCTCAACCTGCTGCAAGCCGATCTGACCCGTCACGGGCGAGTGCACCTTGGTGTTTTGCAGATCGAGTCGCCGGCGACTGGCCGCCGCACGGCGTTGATCCAGTGCGGCTTGTGCGGATTTCGCCGTCGCGACAGCCTGATCGTAGGTCGCGCGTGGGATTGCGTTGTCCGGGAGCAGAGGCTCGTAGCGAGCGACATCCTGACGAGCGCGGCCGAGCTCCGTTTCGGCATCGGCGACTGCACCGAGCGCCTCGGCGAGATTCGCTTCGTATGGACGGGGATCAATGATGAAGAGCACTTCGTTCTCGCGCACGCGCTGTCCGGGCTGAAACAAAATACTCTGCACGGTGCCTGTCACCTGCGGGCGCAGCGCCACTTCTCGGAACGCGCTCACTTCGCCGACCAGGTCTCCAACTACCGTGGCTGTTCGCTGTATCACTTGCATCGCGACAACCGGCGAAGGGGGGAGCGCGGGAGGTGCGCTTGCCTTGGAGCAGCTCGCGCACGCGAGCGCCGCGAGGCATGCAGCGAGCGCGCGGACCGGCCGGCGATTCATAGGAATCGGCTTGCCGATTCTTCCTCGTAGTGAGCGCGCCCGGCAGGCGGCTCCGCATGAGCGAAGCGAGCGGGCTCGTGACGCGGTAAATTATTCATGGCCTAAGCTCCGACCTGATTTGGCCTAGCCAGCAGCCGCGTGCGAGTCGGTCATGGCGTCCCGTCCGTCGGAATGACCGCAACTACAAGTCCAACTTTGGACACTACACGCCGATCTCAGGACGCGCGTTGCCGAGTTTTGCTGAAAGCGAACCGACCTTGCGGCAATTCGCTAACGAGCGCTGCCGCTTGCTACGGTGTGGGTAAAAGCCTAAACAGTGGTGCTGCGGCGATACTCGTTAGGGCTTACGCCCGCCTCTTCGCGGAACACCCGCGAGAGGGTCTGGCTGGATCCGTAGCCCACGCGATGCGCAACCTCTACTATGGGCAAGTTGGTCGTGCTTAGCAGCTCCTTGGCACGCTCCAATCGACGCCGCTGCTGATAGCGGTGCGGCGGAAGCCCCGTCGTGTGCTTGAATGCTCGCGCGAAATAGAAGGGTGACAGATTGGCGCTGACAGCGAGCTCCGTCAGAGACACGTCCTGCATCGATTCCAGTTTTTCCATGACGCGCCGGAGCTGCCAGTCGGCAAGCCCGCCTTTCGCTCTAACCACTGTCTTCTCTACCTGTCCGGCAAGTGTCGCAAGGATCGCCAGGATCGCCGCATCGGCAAACACGCTGTCGGCGCGCGCGCGTGAATGCGCCACGGTGCACAATCGATTGATCGACACCCTGATGAAATCGTTGCATAACGTTCGCGTATGGGGAAGCACGTCCACGCCTGACAGAAGCTCGGTCACGTGAGCGTAACCGAAGACCAGGGTCACGCCTTTCGCAGTGCCGTGAAATACATTGTCGGCCGCAATAAAGGGGGGCGAGATAAACAGCTGGCCCGCTGCGACATTGATCGGAAATCTGCCCGCAGCGCAGTCGAGCTCGGCGCCGAACCCGCCGTTTTGCACCATAGTCACAGCGAAATCGGACGTAGCTTCGTCCGCATAGCGCCCGGCTGGCCGTTCGAACCGGAGCAGCGAAGCGCCCTTGGTACCGACGCGCTGACAGTCCACCACCGTATTGGCGTAGCGTGTCATGTACGCGTTCAGATAGCCTTGGAAATCGGCTGCGGTATTTCTCATTCAGTCCTCCGCTCCCGAGCTTGCATATTCAAACACAGTCCGAAACGTCGCTCCGTGCGCTAGCGCACATACGCTCTCGCTTGTGCCACATGCGCAAGCACGGCGCGGTTTGCCGCGACGCCTGCGTCAAGTAAGATGACCTGGGCAGCAACAGTGCCGCAGAACACACCGCCACGGAGCCTCTATGAGCTGGCCGAAACTGAAACCGCAATCGCAGTCCAATCGTATTTCTCCGTCCGCCACACGGCCGGGCGACCCCAACCGCTCGGCGCCGGCCAACATGCCGCCGCGCAGAATCTGGCTTACCTTCCTGGCGGTCATCGCGATCAACTATCTCGTAATGAGACTTCTGTTTCCTGGTCCCGACGCACCGGTCGTCGTGCCTTATACCTTCTTCAAGGAACAGGTCGCGAAAGCGAATGTCGAGGCAATTTACGCGCGTGGGGAGACCATCGAAGGTCGCTTCGTCACGCCGGTTACCTATCCACCGCCGGATGAGCAGAACGCGACACCGAGCGCGCAAGCCCCGCCCGCAAAGGATCGCGGCGCGCCGTTCAGAGGTGAGCCAAAAACGGTGCACGACTTCACCACCACGTTACCTTCCTTCGTCGATCCCGGCTTGGAAAAATTCCTGATCGATCACAAAGTGGAGATCAGCGCCAAACCGATTCAACAGGGCGGCAGTCCCTGGACCACTTTCCTGTTCGGATTCGGCCCCGCACTACTCATCATCGCGTTTTACGTCTGGATCTTCCGGCGCGCGCAACAGGGCGGCGCCTTGGGAGGCGGGCTGATGGGCATTGGGAAAAGCAAAGCGCGCCGCTACGACCTGGAACGGGACACCAAGGTCACCTTCGATGATGTGGCCGGCATCGACGAAGCCGAGAACGAGCTGGTCGAGATCGTCGATTTCCTCAAAGAGCCCGAGAAGTACACGCGTCTGGGCGGCACCGCTCCCAAAGGCGTACTGCTCATCGGCGCGCCGGGCACGGGAAAGACGTTGCTCGCGCGCGCGGTCGCGGGAGAAGCGGGCGTGCCGTTCTTCTCGATGAGCGCCGCGGAGTTCGTGGAGATGATCGTGGGCGTCGGCGCGGCGCGAGTGCGCGACCTCTTCAAGCAGGCGCGCGAAAATGCACCGGCGATCATCTTTATCGACGAGCTCGACTCGATCGGGCGTGCGCGCGGGCCGACGACGATCGGCGGCTCGAGCGAGCAGGAGCAGACGCTCAATCAGATTCTCACCGAAATGGATGGCTTCCTGCCAACCGAATCTTTGATTGTTCTCGCTGCGACCAATCGGCCCGATGTGCTTGATCCGGCACTTCTTCGCCCAGGCCGATTTGACCGGCATGTGACCATTGATCGCCCCACCTGGCAGGGTCGCCT
>Ga0068853_100003792_pt1 | contig 11582 bp, 14 predicted proteins | sample KBSCornC32_FD_65655 | JGI IMG/M metagenome (GOLD analysis project Ga0068853, IMG submission 65655) | Corn rhizosphere microbial communities from Kellogg Biological Station, Michigan, USA - KBS Corn C3-2 | ecosystem: Host-associated > Plants > Roots > Rhizosphere > Soil ... | reverse complement strand
ATGCCAAGGACGAATGCTACGGCGAAGGACAGGCATGGGGAGATGCATAGTTTTAGTGGAGTGGCGATAGCGGATATTTTAAACAAGGCTGGGGTGACGACGGGGAAGCAACTGAAGGGGGAGAATCTGGCGAAGTATCTGCTGGTGACCTGTGCGGATAATTACCAGGTGGTGTTCTCGCTGGCGGAGCTGGACAGCAGTTTTACGGACCGGGTGGTTGTTTTGGCCGACCAGATGGAGGGTAAGCCGTTGCCGGCGGGTATGGGGCCGTTCAGGCTGATCGTGCCGGGGGAGAAGAAGCCTGCAAGGAATTGTATGCAGGTGGTGGGGATAGCGGTGAAGTTTGCGAAGGATTGAATTGAAGGGGAAGGATTTGGAAAGATTAAATCGTAATTGTCATATGAAAAAGAGTCTACTTATCATCGTTATGGGAGTGTTTGGATTGGGCGCCTGGGCGCAGGAGGGTGGCCGTTCCGCCGCGCAGGGACAGGAGCTGCATGCGCGTTGGGATGAGCTGACGGCCAGTGACTGGCCGAAGGCGCTGGCGAAATCGAATCAGACGTGCATCCTGCCGATCGGGATACTGGAAAAGCATGGTCCGCATGTGCCGATCGGTTCGGACCTTATCCAGGTGCGGGAGTGGGCGGCGCGGGCCACGAAGAAGGAGTATGCGGTGGTATTTCCCGACTATTTTTACGGTCAGATCAACGAGGCGCGGCATCAGCCGGGGACCTTTTCGTTGCCTGAGCGGGTGGTTTGGGACTTGCTGGAGGCGACCTGTGACGAGATCGGTCGCAATGGTTTCAAGAAGATCGTGATCATCAACGGACACGGCGGAAATCCGCAGCTGATCCGGTATTTTATACAGACGCGTCTGGAAAAGAGAAGGGACTATGCGGTCTTCTTTTTTGAGCCGAACAACGACAGCGTGTATGCGAAGCAACTGGCTGCGCTGCACAGGTCCGACCCGGCGAATGATGCGCATGCGGGTGAGCGGGAGACGTCTTCCCTGTTGTACCTGCGGCCCGATCTGGTGCAGATGGACAGTGCCAGTAATCAGTCGGGGGCCAATCAGCACCGGCTGAATATACCGAATATCTATACGGCGATCTGGTGGTATGCGGACTATCCGAATCACTATGCCGGGGATGGGTCGAAGGCGACGCGTGCGGAGGGTCAGCTGGTGAATGAGCATTTTATCGGACAGCTGGTGGAGGCGCTGAAGGCGGTGAAGGCTGATAATAAGACGCTTGAGTTGCAGAAGGAATTTTTTGACAGGGTGAAGGAATGAGTGTGGGGCGGCTGAGTGTCGGCTGGAGGACAGGGTATTTCGCATAGATTCGGTAACTTTATGAAAATGGGAAGAATATGGATACAAGCGTAAAACCTTCGTTTGGCGACCTGATCAAGGGGCATAAGCCGGTACTCGTCGATTTTTCTGCAGAGTGGTGTGGGCCGTGTAAGATGATGCCGCCAATCTTAAAGGAATTGAAGGATAAAGTAGGGGAGAGTGTTACGATCATAAAGTTAGATATCGATAAGAATCCGGCTGTGGCGAATGCCTATCAGATACAGAGTGTTCCAACGCTGATAGTTTTTAGGGATGGGGAGGTGAAGTGGAGGCAGAGTGGGGTGGTGCGGGCGGACCAGTTGAAATATGTTTTGGACGGCGTTCTGCAAAATGGATAGACGATTCTATTGTAATTCAGCGAAGGAAATGATGACTACTGTTGAGGAAATATTCCATTATAAGGTTGTTGCTATTTTGAGGGGATGTGATCCTGCCAATGTGCTTGCAATTGCCGGCGCCCTGTATGACGGCGGTGTGCGGCTGCTGGAGATCACACTCAATTCGCCGGGTGCGCTGGAGGCGATCTCTGCGGTTTCGAAGAAGTTTGGGGACCGGATGGTTATTGGGGCGGGAACGGTGCTGACGGAGGATGAGGTGAGGGCGGCTGTGGGGGCGGGTGCGCGTTTTGTGCTGTCGCCTTCGCTGGATATTGAGATCATCAGGGTGACGAAGGCGTTGGGTGTGGTGAGTGTGCCGGGGGCGTTCACGGCGACGGAGATACTGGCGGCCTGGCGGGGTGGGGCGGATATTGTGAAGGTGTTTCCTGCGTCGGTCGGACCGGCTTATTTCCGGGATATCCGGGGGCCTTTGCCGCAGATACCGCTGATGCCCACTGGTGGGGTGAATCTGGAGAATATTAAGGAATTTAAGAAAGTGGGGGCGATGGCTTTTGGGGTGGGGAGTGCGCTGGTGTCTTCTGCACAGGGAGTTAGTGAGGTGGAACTGGAAGTGTTAAAAGGGAGGGCGAAGGCTTTTGTGGAGGCCGTGGGATAATATTTTTTCTCTAATTTTGTCGAATGCATAAGGATCGGAGCATATGGTGGAAGGCGTTGTTTATGTTGGTGGTGTTTGCCGCCAACTTCCTCGTTTTTTGCCATTGTGCGGCGAGGGCTGAGGCTGCAGTTGGGCATCATTCGTGTTGTGAGAAGAGGAGGTCGGGGGCGCCGAAGCATTCGGATTGTCAGGGGATGCAGGCTGTGCGGTTCAATCTGGTGGAAAAGCAGGTGGCTTCTTCTGTGGTTATGGGTGAGTTGCCGGTGGTGGTGTTGGATCTTGCATGGGTAACGGCCCCGGTGGAGCGGCCGGTTGAAGGGTTCCGGAGGGCCGATTGGTGGGCGTCGAGGTATGCTCCGCCTGATCTTCAGGTATTGTATCAGCGTTTTCTCATTTGATTTATGGATTGATGTTATGTTACCGGCGCCTGCCGGTGGAAGGGTTTTTATTCTTCAACGTTCAATTCATTTACAATGAAAAAGTTATTCTTTCTGGCTGCATTTTTTGTTGCGGCTTTTGGTATTGCGCAGCCTGTAATTGCTCAGCAGGCTAATTCTCTCTCTCCCATTCTGGATTGTTATTATGGCGTAAAGAACGCGCTGGTGGCCGGGGATTCGAAGGCTGCGGCTGCGAAGGCGGCGGATATGATGAAGGCCGTAGGCAGCGTCGATATGAAGGCGCTTCCGATGAAGGATCATATGGCCTATATGTCATTAAGGGACAAGCTTTCTTTTGACGCCCGGCATATTTCCGAGTCGTCGGATATCGCTCACCAGCGCGAGCATTTTGCGCCCCTTTCTGTGAATATGAGCGCTTTTGCGAAGCAGGCGCATCTTTCGGCGGAGCCGGTATACCAGGAGTACTGCCCCATGAAGAAGGCGTACTGGCTGAGTAGTGACTCGTCTGTTAAGAATCCTTATTATGGCAGCAGCATGCTTAGCTGTGGGAAGGTAACGGGGACTTTAAAACCTTAAATGATGCGGAAGTATTTTTTTTCGCTGCTGGTCCTGGTGACCGGTTTGGCGGGGCGTGGGTATGCCCAGATGCATCATATGAGGGGGGGTGAGGGGGAACCGGCGCGGCCGGGAGTGAAGGTTTATCATTTGTACATTTCGGATACGACGGTCAATTATACCGGGAAGCGGAGGCCGGCGATTGCGGTGAACGGTCTGTTGCCCGGGCCGCAGCTGGATTTTACCGAAGGGGATACTGCGGAGATACATATCCACAACGGGATGATGATGGAGACGTCTGTTCACTGGCATGGACTGATCGTTCCCAATCGGTATGATGGCGTTTCTTATCTGACTTCGCCGCCGATAGCGCCGATGGGAGAGTATGTGGCGAGGTTTCCCATTGTACAGAGCGGGACGTACTGGTATCATTCGCATACGATGCTGCAGGAGCAGGTGGGTTTGTACGGAGCTTTTGTGATACATAAAAAGAGGGGACGGGAGGATCCCGCGGCCGGGGATCGTCCGATGGCGGAGCATACTGTTCTGCTGAGTGACTGGACCAATGAGAAGCCGTATGAGGTGCAGCGGAGTCTGCACTATGCCACGGACTGGTATGGGATCAGGAAGGGGAGTGCGCAGGATTATCTTGCGGCCATTAAGGAAGGACATTTTGGGACGAAGCTGGCTAACGAAAGAAAACGGATGCTGGCCATGGACGTCAGCGATGTCGCGTATGACCGGATGCTGGCCAACGGGAAGACGGAGGAGAATGTTCCGGGATATAAGTCTGGTGAGCGGGTGCGGCTGCGCGTTATCAACGGGAGCTCGTCCACGTATTTCTGGCTGAGGTGGGCGGGGGGAAAGATGACGGTAGTGGCCAATGACGGACAGGATGTGGAGCCCGTGGAAGTAGACCGGTTGATCGTAGGCGTGTCGGAGACTTATGATGTGATCGTGACTCTGCCGGACTCAGGGAAGTACGAATTTCAGGCGACTTCGGAGGACAGGACGGGAAGGACCTCGGTGTGGCTGGGGGATGGGGGGAAGGTGGGATTGAAGCCGATGCCTGCGCTGAAGTATTTCGAGGGGATGAAGATGATGAATGAGATGATGAAGGGCAACGGGGATATGAAGGATATGGGCATGGCGATGAGTAATCAAACAATGGATATGAATGGGGTGATGTATCAGGAAAAGACGGATAGTTTGGTGACGCTGAATTATGGGATGCTCAGGTCTCCGCGGAAGACGGTGTTGCCGGATGGGCCGGTGCGGACCTTTCGATGGACGCTGACGGGAAATATGAACCGGTATGTGTGGACGGTGGATAACAGGACCGTGTCTGAAACGGACAAGGTGCTGATCCGTCATGGGGAGAAGGTCAGGATCGTCATGACCAACTGGACGATGATGCGGCATCCGATGCATTTGCACGGGCATTTCTTCCGGTTGCTGAACGGTCAGGGGGACTTTGCGCCGCTGAAGAATGTGGTGGACATCATGCCGATGGAGACGGATACGCTGGAGTTTGCGGCGACGGAGAGCGGGGACTGGTACTTTCACTGTCATATCCTCTACCATATGATGAGCGGGATGGGTCGGATCTTTCACTATACAGATAGCAGTGGATCGGCGTACAGTCCGATACCTGGTATTGCGGACCCAAAGAAGGCGTTGAAGAAGGTATATTCCGATGACCGGGAGATCAGGCCCGCGGCGAGTGTTGGGCTGGAAAGCAATGGGAGTGACGGGGAGGTGATGCTCGCGAATACGAGGTATCGGTTTCAGGCAGAATGGAGGGTTGGTACGGATGAGCGGAAGGGTTATGAGACCGAGAGTCATATCGGGCGATATCTGGGGAAGATGCAGTACTGGATGCCGTATGTGGGATGGGATTTCCGGTATCGCCGTATATCGGACGCGGGCGAAAAGAGTCTGTTCGGGCAGACCGATACGAAGGACCGCAGGAATGTTTTCTGTTTTGGGGTGCAGTATTTGCTGCCGTGGCTCGTGGTGGCGGACTGGCGGATCGATTCTAAGGGCTATGTAAGGTTGCAGGTGGGAAGGGAAGATGTACCGGTGACGAGCAGGCTAAGGCTGAATTTTATGGTGAATACGGATAAGGAGTATATGGTAGGAGCCCGGTATATTATCACGAAGTATTTTGGGGTTTCGACGCATTATGACAGTGATATGGGGTATGGGGCCGGGGTGACGATCAGCTATTAGCGGTGGTGGCGGCCCGTGGGGGATGGCTGGGTGGCGGGATCGCCCCTCAGGAATGTCAGGTGTTCCCCCCTTTGGTCTGGGGTTAGTTGGCCACCTTTATAAAAAATTAAGCTATGGAAAATTTAAAGGAAGAGGTAAGGAAGACCGGGGCGGCGCTCATCGAAGGGTTGAACAGATTTAGTGAAGAAGAGCTGAATGAGGTTCCCTATGAAGGCAGCTGGACGGCGGGTCAGGTGGGGGAGCATTTGATCAGGTCGGCGGGGGTGGCGGAGGTAGTTTATGGCCGGACGGAGGCTACGAGCAGGCAGCCGGATGAGAAACTGCCGGTTTTGAGGATGTTCCTGGACTTTTCGATCAGGATGACGTCACCGGATTTTATCGTGCCTTCGGATGGGTACCATGACAAGGAAGAGATCGTGGAGCAACTGAAGAAAGTGTGGGACCGATTTGGGGAGGCGGTGGAGACGCTGGACCTGAACGAGATTTGTCTGGATTTTGAGATGCCGATGCTGGGGCGCCTGACGAGGCTGGAGTGGATCAGTTTTCAGGTGTATCATACGAAGCGGCATTTGTGGCAGTTGGGCAGGATATATGATGCGTTGGGCGCCCGGAGCCGGAAGGAATAGGTTTCGGGTTGGGCTCGGGGTGCAGGGGGAGGGTAGGTGTCGGGGATTGCGGCTGTCCGTGCAGTGAGGGACCGGGGACGCTACTCGCTCCATGGAGAGGCGAGGATGAGGTCGACGAAGTTTTTCCGCTGGAAGCCTGGGATCATGAATGCGCACACGTCGGCCTTGATGTTGCCGAAGGTGGTATCGGTCTTGTGTTTGAAGCCGTCGAAGAAAGCGGGGATGATCTTCTTTTTAAAGCCGGGGCGGGGAAACAGGCGGATGATCTCTTCGCGGTCTGCCGGTGAAAGATCGTGGTATCCTTCGCCCATTACGTCGAGTCCTACGCCGGAGTACATCAGTGCGACCTCGGGTTCTTTGTATTCGGCGATACCGATGGTGGTGTGGAGGGCGATGGTGTCCCATACGAGCTGGAGGGTGGCGGGTGGCAGGCCGTGGCTTTTGAGGAAGTCGCGTGCGGCGTTGGCTCCGTCGACCTCGAAGCGCTTGTCGGGGCTGCTGTAGTGGGGTGTCAGCCCGAGGTCGTGGAAGACAGAGCTGACGTAGAGCAGTTCGGGGTCGTGGCCGAGTCCCCGCTGTTTGCCGTTGATGGAAGAGAAGAGAAAGACGCGGAGGGAGTGGTTGTAGATAAATTCGTTTCCGTGTTCAAATAATAGTTCGGTTGCTTCTTTGGCTATTTTGCTGTCGGGGATCCTGATCCCTGCTACTGATGACGGACGTTCAACTGGCATTTTTTTTTATGCAAAGCTATGCCGGCAGGAGGTGGGGGGAAATATCAAAAATGTCGAATCAGATATGAATTTTTACGGTGGTGGCCGGCGGGGGAATGGCGGCGGGGGAGGTTGACTGTTCGCGGTAGTCCATGGGGGATTGGTGTGCATATGTTTTGAAGAAGCTGCTGAACCGGTAGGGGCTTGAGAAGCCGAGGTCAGCGGCTATTTCCTTGATGCTGCGGGAGCTGAACTGGAGCCCACGTTTAGCTTCAGCTATTAATTGTTCGATAATTATTTCCTTGGCTCCGGCGCCGTAGGTCCTGCATACGGCGGCGAGTTTGCGGGTGGTGACGCCGAGTCGTTGTGCGAAGAAGGGGACGTCGTGGGCTGTAGTATAGTTGTTACGAACGAGGGCGAGGAAGTCCTGATAGAGGTGACCGTCGTAGGTGGCGATGTCTTTTTGGAGCAGGGAGTGGATGTTGGCGATCTTTATGATAATGATCTTGAGGTAGGCGGCGAGGACGTCGCTTTTGTTGGAGTAGTCGGGTGTTTGATATTCCTGGAGTGTGGTGTTCAAAAGTGTTTCGAGGTCGTCTGAATCCGGGTGAAAGAGACGGCTTGCGGCGGGGTCGTCGAAGAGAACGGCTTTGCAGTTGCTGGCGCTGATGGGAGTGCGTTGCCAGAAGCAGTCGCCGAACTGGAGGCGGTAGCCCGAGAGGGGTTGGCCCGGGCAAGGGGGGAGGGGCTGGTTGCCGTGAGCGTTGCCGGAGCATTGAGATCCCGCGAAAGTGTAGACTTGCGCTTTGGATATCAGTAAGAGGCTGTTGGCTGTGAGGGCGAAGCTGGTTTGGTCGATAGAGGCTTCGGCGGCGCCGCCGGTGATGAGGAAGATCTGGTGGTCGTCGAGGCGCTGGGGTTGTGCGATAGTCAGCGTAGTCTTGTCCAGGTTTTCGATATGGAATGAGTCTTTCAGCACTGGGTAAAAGTACAAGATTTCCCGGTAAGTGGTATGGCCCCGCAGTTGGGTAAATTGTACCTTCCGGTGGTGTGGAAGAATTGTACATTCCAGACTTAAAACATAAACCGTTATGGCACCATCCGGCAATTGTATCGACCTTATCAAGTCACAGGAGGGTCTTGTACTTCACCCGTATCCCGATCAGGCGGGTGTTCCTACGATAGGATATGGCACTACCCGATATCCGGGCGGGGCGCATGTGACCCTGGGCGATGGTCCGATAACGCAGCAGCAGGCGGAGAACTACCTGCACAATGATCTGCAGGACACCGTAGTGGCGGTCAATGCGATGGTGCCGCCGGGGTTGAATCAAAATCAATTCGACGCGCTGGTGGATTTTGCCTATAATGTCGGCACGGGTGCGTTGCATGGCAGCACGTTGCTGAGGCTGATAAAAGCCAATTCAGCCGATCGGTCGATCGGTGACGCTTTTCAGATGTGGGATAAGATCCATGTGGATGGGAAGCTCGTGGCGGACGCGGGCTTGCTGAAGCGACGGAAGGCGGAGGCGGCGTTGTATTTTAGTTAGCCGCAGCTATATCCAGAATTTCCCCATTTTTTTAAAGAGAACGTTTGGGACGGCGGAGCTTTGGGACGAGGGCTGCGTGAGCAGGATTCCCCTGAACGGGTTGATTGCCAGTGGTGGCATAGGGGGGACCGGACGATATTTCGCCAAAAAATGTGTGGATTCGTGAAATTTGGCCGCGGGCCCGGGAGTGGGAGTGGCCGGTCACTCCTGCCTGAGGGTTCGCCGCAGTTGTTCGAGGACACCGCGGAAGAATCCGGCTCCTCTTGCCTGGGCGACCTGAAGGGCGCCGGGGAGGGTGGATATCCAGAAGGCGGCGATGTCTTCGGGTGTTTGGCTGAACCGAAATTCTCCTGCGTCGCGGCCGGCCCGGAGGGTATCCGTGAGCCAGCTTTCGACGGTATCGATGTATTCGTTGGCCGCCTTTTCCATTTTGGGGGAGAGTTCGGAATAGATGGAGGCGCAGGCGCCGATGATATCGAGATTTTTGCCGGAAAGACAGTAGTTGGCGTACCTCGTGAGGAGGACCTCGGTGCGGGCTTTCGCGGACTGGTCTTTGGACGCCTCTATGAGGTCGAGGAAGTCTGACCGGTCTTTTTCTATAATAGCTACGCCCAGGTCTTCCTTGGCCGGAAAATAGTGGTGTACGGCGGCGTTCTTGATGTTGAGCTCCTTTGCGATCAGTTGATACCTAAAGGTGTGATAGCCCATGTGCTGGATAAAATCCCTGCCGAGTGAAATGATCTTGTCTCTGGTGCTGACGCCCTGCATTGTGTTGTGTTGTACTGCCATTGGTTTTGCACAATTCGCTTACATTGAAGTAAGTAATTAGAAAATATGATTGATCCGACTGGCAATCGTTAGTGGTGGGAAATTGGTTAGCGTCGGGGGCAGGGGTCAGTGAGCGATAAGGTATCTAGTTGAGCAGTTGTTGGACGGTTACCTGCAGCTGGGTTTTTGTAAACGGCTTACAGAGGAAGGTGTCCGCTCCGATCTCGAGCGCAAGATCCGAGACTGCCGGGTCTACGCCGGAGATCATGATGATCCTGGCGGCGGGGGATTTTTCCTTGATATAACCGATAAAATCAATGCCCATGCCATCGGGGAGGCGATTGTCCAACAGGATGAGAGTGGGGGTTTCTTTTTCAAGGAAAGTTCTGGCACCTGAAAGGGTTTTAACGTGGTCTATTGTCAACTCCGGCTGATCCAACAGGATGTTGAGGAGCAGACACATGTCGCCTTCGTCTTCGACAATCAGGATTTTCTTCATACGCCAGTTTTTGTACAGGATGCACAATTTTGGGGCCAATTGGTTTTGCGGAAGTGGTTTATGGTGCGGTGGGGATTAGTTGCCGGTCAAAACTTCGGTCTGCGGGTGGCACAAACCGGGGTTGAAAGCTGGGTTGAAGTATGCTTCAAACGTAGTGGGGGATGGGCTTTGGAAGGAGCGTGATTCGCGAATGGTGCGAACCGGGCTAAGGCGGGGAATGTTTTTGGGGTGTTGTGGGGATTGCAGTTGCGTGACTTGCGGGGGCTGGGAATGAGACGGCGAAGGTTGGCGGACGTAGCGGGCAATAGTGTGGTTTAGCTTCCACAGTGACGGGTGGCTGTGGGCGCTTTTTTCCGGGGGGAGTGGATTGGCGGTGTTTGTGGGGGCGGATTCGGTTTTTGTTGTAATTTCCGGCATGGGCAATATTCTAACTATCGATGTCGGCGGTTCGCATATCAAGTGTACGATCCTTAATCCTGAGGGGGAGATGCAGACGGAATACAGGCGGGTGGATACGCCCCCGCTTGCGCGGCCGGAGCAGGTGCTTTCCACGATAACAGAAATGGTCAGAGGGTTGCCGGAATACGACCGGGTTTCGGTTGGGTTTCCTGGTTATGTGAGGAACGGGGTCGTATATACCGCTCCCAATCTCGACAATCCCTTCTGGAAGAACATCGATTTCGGCCAGCGGATCAGCAATGCGCTGGTAAAGCCCGTTCGGTTGGTGAACGACGCCGATCAGCTGGGGCTTGGTGTGGTGAGCGGCAAGGGGTATGAGATCGCTGTTACGCTTGGGACGGGTTTTGGGACGGCTTTTCTGATCGACGGCTATCTGCTGCCACATATGGAGCTGGCGCACCACCCTATTCGTAAGGATACCGATTACGATGCCTATATCGGAGAACGGGCTCAGAAGGAGGTGGGGAAGGAGAAGTGGAACAAGCGGGTGGAGAAGGTGCTGGAGATATTAAAAGTAGTTTTCAACTATGACCGGCTGTATATTGGCGGCGGTGAAGCGCAGAAGCTGAAGGTTCCGCTGGGGGAGAATATGATCCTTTTTTCCAACCAGGATGGGATCAGGGGAGGGGCGAAACTCTGGTTGATGGAGGATAAGTACCATATCAGTACGAATCACCCTGTTCAATCCTGAAAAAAAGATTATATTACTGGTAAAACACCAGTATGAAACTGATCGCTTTCTTAGGCTTTATCCTAACCGTTATGTCTACGGGCGTACGGGCCCAGTCGTTTAAGAACACCAGCTGGAGGACTTTTATCGGTGAGCCGCTGCATGACAGCATTACCATCCACATCCGGACAGACTCTTCTTTTGTAACGACCAGCGACGGATCGGTAGTCGTAAAGTCCGTTTGTAAAATTTCCGAAGATTCGCTTACTATAAGTGACTATGACGGGCAGTATGCCTGTCAGGATATGACGGGTCGTTATAAGGTCAGTCTGAAGGACGATATAATGACCCTGGTGTTGGTGGACGATGCCTGCGAGGGGCGGGCGAATAATCTGAACAATTCCAAATGGAGGAAGGTTCCGGAGAAATGAGCTATTGCTTCAGGAAGTCGAGCACCGGTTCGATGAATTTTTCGAAGTTTTCCATGTGAGGTATGTGTCCGGTGCCGGGGAGGATTATCAGCCGGCAGCGGGGGATCTTTTCCTGTGTCTGGTGGCCGAGGGCGGGATAGTTGCCGAGTGATACCAGGCGTCGACGCTCTGGTAGGGGACCTTTATTTTCCAGTCTTCGAGGCCGATGGGGTCTTCGGGAATCAGCCGTTCGACTTTTTCGGGGAACATCAGTGTGAAGCGGGTGGCGAGCATTCCGCCCATGGAGTGGCCTATTACGATGACTTTCTCTGTATGGGCGCTGTCCAGTACGGCCAGGGTG
>Ga0068853_100003789_pt1 | contig 11585 bp, 15 predicted proteins | sample KBSCornC32_FD_65655 | JGI IMG/M metagenome (GOLD analysis project Ga0068853, IMG submission 65655) | Corn rhizosphere microbial communities from Kellogg Biological Station, Michigan, USA - KBS Corn C3-2 | ecosystem: Host-associated > Plants > Roots > Rhizosphere > Soil ... | reverse complement strand
GCGCCGATCACCACCGGCACGCCCACATAGGTGCCCTTGACGCCGTACTCGCCCTTGAGGAAGGCGGCAGCGGGCATTACGCGCTTCTTGTCCTTGATGTAGGCCTCGGCCATGGCGATGGCTGAAGCGGCCGGAGCGTAAAAGGCCGAGCCGGTCTTGAGCAGGCCAACGATCTCAGCGCCGCCATCACGGGTGCGCTGGATGATGGCATCGAGCCGCTCCTTGGTGAGCCAGCCCATCTTGACGATGTCGGGCAGCGGAATGCCGGCAACGGTCGAATAGCGCGCTAGCGGCACCATCGAGTCGCCGTGGCCGCCGAGCACGAAGCAGTTGACGTCCTCGACCGAAACCTTGAGCTCGTCGGCGACGAAATGCTCGAAGCGCGAGCTATCCAGCACGCCCGCCATACCGACGACCTTGTTGGTCGGCAGGCCCGAAAACTTCTGCAGGGCCCAGACCATGGCGTCGAGCGGGTTGGTGATGCAGATGACGAAGGCGTCGGGGCAATACTTGGCGACGCCGGCGCCAACCTGCTCCATGACCTTGAGATTGATTTCGAGGAGGTCGTCGCGGCTCATGCCGGGCTTGCGCGGCACGCCGGCGGTGACGATCACGACGTCAGCGCCGAAGAGGTCCTTGTACTCGGTGGTGCCCTTCAGCGTCGATGAAAAGCCTTCCACCGCACCGGACTGACTGAGATCGAGCGCTTTACCCTGCGGCACGCCGTCCTGCACGTCGAAGAGGACGATGTCCCCCAGATCCTTGAGCGCTGCCAAATGCGCCAGGGTGCCGCCGATCTGTCCCGCCCCGATAAGGGCGATCTTCTTGCGCGCCATGCCTCGTCAATCCTGTTCGGTGGTTGAGTTGGCGCAAGCTATTAACCCTCAAGCGGTAGGGGCGCAAGTGAACCGTTTGTCGTAAATGACGCATCGGCGCAGGTGATGGTTTGATCAGGAAATGTCGGCGTTCGCGGGAATTTTTTCAGCAGCTGTGAAAGACTTGCGCGGGGCGGAGAGGTAGTCGTCCGACTGCATCTCGGCGAGGCGGGAGGCAGCGCGCTGGAACTCGGCGGCCGTCTTGTCGTCGGCGCCGAGCTGATCGGGCGGCACCGCAAAGCTGGCACCCAGTTTCACGCCGGCGTCGTAGAGCGTATCGATCAGCAGGATGAAGCGCTTGGCCGCGCTCGACTTGGTCCGGTCGAACTGCGGCACGCCATCTAGGATCAGCGTGTCGTAGGCGTGGGCGAGGCGGAGGTAGTCGCGCGCGCCGAGCGGCTTTTCGACGAGTTCGGTCGCTGGAAAACGAGCGATTCCCATAGCAGCTTCCGGCACGCGGATGGTGCGCCCGAGGAAACCAATGTCCTCAGCTTTTCCCGCGACGCCGCCGGTCAGCCGGTTCCATAGATGGTCCATCGCTGCCTTTGCCGCCGCGCCGGTGCCGACGAAGAACACCTGCTGGCCTTCGAATTTAAAGCGGCGATAGTCCGTCGGTCCGTCGAGGGCGAACACCGTGGTGCGCGCTTTGAGCAGCTCGATGAAGGGCAGGAAGAGCTGGCGGTTGAGGCCATTTTCGTAGAGATCGTCGGGCGCGATGTTGCTGGTGGCGACCAGCACCAATCCACCGGCGAAGAGCTTTTCGAACAGCCGGCCAAGCAGCATGGCATTGGTGATGTCGTCGACCCGGAATTCGTCGAGGCACAGAAGGCGCGTCTCACCGAGCACCGGTTTTACCACCGCCGCGACGGGATCGGCATTGTCACGCCGGCCGCGCGGCGATTGCCGGAATTTGGCGATGGCCGCGTGCATCTCGTCCATGAACTCGTGGAAGTGCACCCGCCGCTTCTCGGCGATCGGCACCGCGTCGTAGAAGAGGTCCATCAGCAGGGTCTTGCCGCGGCCAACCTGGCCGTGGAGATAGGCGCCCCTGGCCGGCTGCTCGCGATTGCGCAACGGTGCAAGCAGGCGGCTGCCGCGGGCGCGCGCCACCACTTCCTGCGCGATACCGTCGAGGAGGTGGGCCGCCTCGAGCTGGCGCGCATCCGCGGTCAGTGCGCCTTCGGCGACCAGCCGGGACAATGCCGTGCTGACTGGTCCGGCGTCGCGGCCGGCCTGACCCCCGGAGCCGCGCAATCGTCAGCCGACCATCGAGACGGCCTGTCCGCCCACCAGCGTGCCGACAAAACGGTTGCCGGTGAGAAGCAGCGTGCCGACCAGCGTGCCGCCGTCGTTGAAAAGCTGGACCTGCGTGCCCGAGAGCTGCCAGGCGGAGACGCCGGCAAGGGCCTGAATAGCGCAGCCCGGCGCCGAGGCCCGATAGCGGTCGGCCGCATTGGCGGCGGTGTAGGTGAGGTTCAGGCGGCACTGCTGGTCGCCCGAGACGACGGTCCAGCCACCGAGCAGTTTTTCGATGGTGAGCCCACCCGACAGATCGCGGCCGGGCGTGGTCGAGACGCGGCCCACATCGTTGAGCGACACGAACGATCCCTGGCCGGCTGGTGGCATGGCTGCCGCGGTGCCGGGGGCGGCGGGCGCTCCGGCCGTGACCGTGCTCGCCGTGAGGCCGGGATCGGCTGTATCGCCGGGTGCGCCGGGCGGATTGGTGGTGTCGGAAGACCCTGCGTCCGCGTTCGCCACTTGGACGCTGCCATCGGCGCCGCCAATGGGCGGCAGGCTGGAACTCGCCACGGCCGAGTCCGTCACGGGCGCCACTTGCGTCGATTGGCTCGCGAGATCGTCGCCCGTGGTGGCGCAGCCGGCCAGCAAGCCCGCGACGAGCAACGCCAAGGCGGGCCATGCGCCGGCCTTCATGTTCGCCATGGCCTGCTCCGTGACGCCACGCGTGTGCTCCGCGGGTGTGGGAAGATCGAAAACGTCGGCATTTACCCCAACGTCCGGACGCGTTTCAACCGTCGCGCCGGCCTCATCCCCCGCAAAATGCCGGGGTTATGTGGCCGATTTGCGACCCCAGACGGCGAGTTAGGCCTGTTTCATCATGTCGCGCAGTAAGGCATTGGCGAGCACACGGGCGTCCGCCGCCTCATGTTCGGGCACTTCGATCGGCGCGCCGCCGGTACCCGTGAGGACCGGGATGCCGAAGACGCCCTCGTCGTCGCGGTTGAGCGGATGGAAGCCATAACCCCGGAGCGCGGCGACCAGCACTCGCACCATGGAAGGGTCTGCGACCTCGGCGATCGTCTCGTAGATGATCTCGGCCACGTCGCTTCTCCGCTGCTCCGGCCTGATGAAGATGGCGGCTCGGCAGGCCGAATGCAACCGGCGTGGTCGTCAGGCGACCTTGCGCTCGACCATCAGCTTCTTGATCTCGGCAATGGCCTTGGCGGGGTTCAGTCCCTTCGGGCACACATTGGCGCAGTTCATGATGGTGTGGCAGCGATAGAGCTTGAACGGGTCATCGAGGTTGTCGAGCCGCTCCTCGCGCGCCTGGTCGCGGCTGTCGATCAGCCAGCGATAGGCCTGGAGAAGCGCCGCCGGTCCGAGGTATTTTTCGCCGTTCCACCAATAGCTTGGACAGGAGGTGGAGCAGCAGGCGCAGAGGATGCACTCATAGAGCCCATCGAGCTTTTCGCGGTCGACCTTGCTCTGCAGCCACTCCGTCTGAGGCGTCGGCGTCGTCGTTTGCAGCCAAGGCTCGATGGCCCGGTGCTGCGAGTAGAAGGTCGTGAGGTCGGGGACGAGGTCCTTGACCACCGGCATGTGCGGCAGGGGGTAAACGCTGATCGTGCCCTGGAACTCGTCCATGCCCTTGGTGCAGGCGAGCGTGTTGGCGCCGTTAATGTTCATCGAGCAGGAGCCGCAGATGCCCTCGCGGCAGGAGCGGCGAAGGGTCAGCGTCGCATCGACCGTGTTCTTGATCCAGAGCAGGGCGTCGAGGATCATCGGGCCGCAGGCCGAGGTATCGACGAAGTAGGTGTCGATGCGCGGATTGTCGCCGGTGTCGGGATCATAGCGGTAGATGCGGAACTCGCGAACATTGGCGCTGTCGGGCCGCGGCCAGGTCTTGCCGGCCGTGATGCGGGAGTTCTTGGGGAGGACGAATTCAACCATCTCAGTACTTTCCGCTAACGCAGCCGCGCTTCACGCTGTTCGAGGCCGTAGATCCGGTCGTTGACGTCGTCGAGCGACTTGGCGAACACCGCCTGCGCGTCGGCGAGGCCCTGATTGTAGTAGTAGGGTCCTACCGTTTCGGTGAAGAAACCGAAGAGCATCTCGGCTGGAATGGCGCCAATCTCCTGCTCGAGCTCATCGGCGAAATGGCGCTGAATGCGCGCCACGAGCTCGGCCCGCGTCTCCTTGGAAAAGGTGACCTTCTTCACCGCAACCGCCCGACGACCGTCAGATGTCCATGCCGCACTGCTTGTTCCCGGCGACGTCGAATTTCTCCCAGGCCTGCATTTCCGGCCCGTTGTTGGGAACGTGCGGAGCGCGGGTCGAGCGGTATTTGTCTGGGTTGGCCATCGACATGATCATGTCGGCGCGAAGCTGCGGATCGGCGGTCATGGCGAGGTCGGCGAGGCAGCCGCAGAGCTTGGTGTTGCCCGACTGGTGCACGCAGGCATTGTAGTAGGTCGTCCGGTCGCCCGCGGGCGCCGCCGACATCATGGCGGGCTTGGCGGCCATCACGGGACCAGCGCTGGTCGCGAGCACTGCCAGCACGGCGATCGTCTTCCACGCTTCACGCATGTCCTGCCTCTTTCATCTCAATTCTTTGCGGATCACGAGCTTGAGCCCCGACCAGATGTCGTCTACCGCCGCGACCTTCACGTCCACAAGCCCCGTCGGCAGCAGCACGGTGCGGATGACGTCCTCGGTGATGTCGGTCGGCACTTTGCTCGCCTTCTTGGGCCACGAAATCCAGACCATGCCATCCTTGTCGATCTGTTCGCGCAACGCGGTGGCGGCTGTCTCGAGGTCGGCGCGCCGGCTGGTGAAGCCATGGATGACATCATAGCCCGGATCGCCGTCGGTGAATGTCTCCCAACCTGCCTGGGCCATCTCGACAAAATGACGGGAGGTGCGCAGCTCATTGAGCGTCGGCGGCAACGAAATGAAGAGAATGCGCTGCCCATCCTTGTAGCCGAGCTTTTGCGCCAGCGGCGTCGCGGAGTAGCCGGCGGAGGCGAGGGCGGGACTCAATGCAGTGCGCCCTTTTCACCGCCCCGCACCGGCATCGGCAGCCGCTTATCGCGCGGGGCAAGCGGGCACACCCAGCGCGGCGAGTAGTAGCAGGATGGATTATAGGCAAAGTTGAAGTCGAGGATCGTCTTGCCCGTGGCAGTGGTGCCGTGATCCGCGCTCTTGATGGTGTCGAGCAGGTAACGGCCACCGCCATAGGTTTCAGTCCCGGACGTCGCGTCGAGGAACGGCAGGAAGACACCGCCGCCGTAGCCGGTGACCCAATAGAGCGTGAGCTCGCCGCCGAGCGCCGGGCGCAGCCCGGCGGTCTCGGCGAAGGGCAAGAGCTTCACCTCGCCGTCATTGCCGGCGGGCATATACATCGGGTTGGTGGTGGCCGTCGGGACGAGGTGGACCTCGAAGCGCAGGGCAGGGTCGTAGTCGAAGTACTCGGGCAGGGCGCTGCCCGGATCGAGCGGCGTTTGCGGGTGGCGGGCAAAGAGATCGGCCCGCGTCGCCTTCCACAAGCGCCAGCCGACCCTAGGCGTCTCGGCGGCGCGGATATCGTGCCACATGTCGGCAACGCGCCGCCGCCAGTCCCAGAGCGTCGCGGTCGCGGCGACGGGATCGGCGGTCGGCGCGGCGTCGCCCATCGGCTACTTTGCGCCTTCGCACTGATGCGGGGCGTTCTTCATGAAGTTGTCGATCTTGTTGCGTTCGCTGACCGACATCTGCTTGGACATCGCGGCCGAGTGCGTCACATCGAGGGCCTGGAGGCTGAGATAGGCGATGCCTTCGGGGCCGATGGCCGTCACCGCCTTGTCGGCCATGCAGCCGCACACCGCCTCGGAGTAATACATCTGCGTCACGCAGGATTTGATGAAGCCGGTCCGGGCGTCCGGCGCCTTCGCGGCGATGACGGGAGTGCCTCCGATCGCTAGCGCCGCAACCAAAATTCCTGCCGTTAGCAGATGCCGCATGTTTGTCCTCTCAGTAGACGCGTGCCTTGGGGGCAATTTTCTTGAGCGAGATGCCGCCCTCGGATTCGGGCGTCAGCGGTTCGACGTGGACCGGCCGATAGCCGAGCGTCACCTTGCCGCCGTCGTCGATCCAACTCAGCGTGTGCTTGCGCCAATTGACGTCGTCGCGATTGGGAAAATCCTCGTGCGCGTGCGCGCCGCGGCTCTCGTGGCGCGCCTCGGCGGAGACCACCGTCGTCATCGCGTTGGCCATCAGGTTTTCGAGTTCGAGGGTTTCGACGAGGTCGGAGTTCCAGATCATCGAGCGGTCGGATACGCGGAGGTCGGAGAGCGCGCCCCAAAGGTCGCTCATGCGCTTGACCCCGCTCTGCAGCGACTCTGACGTGCGGAACACGGCGGCGTCTTCCTGCATGATGCGCTGCATACGCTCGCGCACCTGCGCCGTCGGCGAGCCTTCATTGGCATTCCGAAGCCGGTCGAAGCGGGCGAGGATTTTGCCATCCTGCGCCTTGTTGATGCCCGGCACGGCCGCGCTGCGATCGAGCGTTTCGCCAGCCCGAAGCGCCGCGGCGCGACCGAAGACCACGAGGTCGGTCAGCGAATTGGAGCCGAGCCGGTTCGCGCCATGCACCGAGGCGCAGGCGGCCTCGCCCACGGCCATGAGGCCGGGGATCGTGGCGTCCGGATTTTCTGCGGTCGGGCGCAACGCCTCGCCGTGATAGTTCGTCGGGATGCCGCCCATGTTGTAGTGGACGGTCGGCAGCACCGGGATCGGTTCGCGCGTCAGGTCGACGCCAGCGAAGATTCGTGCCGACTCGGTGATGCCCGGCAGCCGCTCGTGCAGCACCTTCGGGTCGAGATGGTCGAGGTGGAGGAAGATGTGGTCCTTCTTCGGCCCGACGCCGCGCCCCTCGCGAATCTCGAGCGTCATGCAGCGCGAAACCACGTCGCGCGAGGCCAGGTCCTTGGCGTTGGGGGCGTAGCGCTCCATGAAGCGCTCGCCCTCGGAATTGGTGAGGTAGCCGCCCTCGCCGCGCGCGCCCTCGGTGATCAGCACCCCGGCGCCATAGACGCCAGTGGGGTGAAACTGCACGAACTCCATGTCCTCGAGCGGCAGGCCGGCGCGGGCGACCATGCCGTTGCCGTCGCCCGTGCAGGTATGCGCCGAGGTCGCCGAGAAATAGGCGCGACCATAGCCGCCGGTCGCGAGCACCGTGGTCTTGGCACGGAAGCGGTGGAGCGTGCCGTCGTCGAGCTTCCAGGCAATGACGCCCTGGCAGGAGCCATCCTCGCCCATGATGAGATCGAGGGCGAAATACTCGATGTAGAACTCAGCCTGTCGGCGGACGGACTGGCCGTAGAGAGTGTGGAGGATGGCGTGCCCGGTGCGGTCGGCGGCAGCGCAGGTGCGCTGCACCGGCGGACCGTCACCGAATTCCGTCATGTGGCCGCCGAACGGCCGCTGGTAGATCTTGCCTTCGTCGGTGCGCGAGAACGGCACGCCATAGTGCTCGAGCTCGTAGACGGCCGCAGGCGCCTGGCGCGCCAGGTACTCCATGGCGTCGTTGTCGCCGAGCCAGTCCGATCCCTTGACGGTGTCGTACATGTGCCACTGCCAGTTGTCGGGGCCCATGTTCTTGAGGCTCGCCGCGATGCCGCCCTGCGCGGCGACCGTGTGCGAGCGCGTCGGAAACACCTTGGTGATGCAGGCAGTCCTGAGGCCTTGCTCGGCCATGCCGAGCGTCGCCCGCAGGCCCGCGCCGCCGGCGCCCACGACCACCACGTCGAAGGCGTGGTCGATGAGTTCATATGCCGCCATTCGCCTAGCCCCAGACCACCAGTTTAACCAACGCCGCCAGCGTCACGAGCGCCACGACGACGCAAAACGCCGAGTTCAGCAACAGCGTCAGCCGGTTGAGCTTCTCGTCGTGCACATAGTCCTCGATCACCTCGCGCATGCCAGCCTGCATGTGAATGGCCGTGACGATGATCATCAGCCCCGTCACCACCGCGATCAGCGGATTGGCGAGGATATCGCCCATCTCATCGGCGCCCGCATGAGCCAGCCGCACGACGAGCCAGAGGAAGAACAGCGTGAAGACGATCAGCAGCAGACTGGTGATGCGCAGGCTGAGGAAGGTCAGCGTGCCGGCGAGGCGAGAGCCGTAGCGGGTGGTGGGCGTTGCGATGGTCTTCTGGTCGATCATCTGAACCACACGAAGACAGCCCAGACGACGATCGTCAGCACGATCGAGGCGATGAGGTTGGCCCAGGCAAGACCGAAGCGCGCTTCGCGGGAAAAGCCGGCGCCCGTGTCCCAGATCAGGTGCCGGATGCCGCCGAGCAGGTGATGAAGCAGCGCCCAGGTGGCGAGGAATAGGACGAGCTGACCGAACCAGCTGCCATAGACCAGGTGCACCACATCGAGCGCGCCGGCGCCGAAGGCTGCCGCGACGAACCAGATCGCGAGCAAGACCATGCCGGCATAGAGCGCAATGCCTGTCGCCCGGTGGACGATCGACATGGCCATGGTGATGGTGAAGCGGTAGGCGGAAAGGTGCGGCGAAAGGGGCCGGGCGTGGGTCGGCAATTGGAGCCTCGCTGGCGTCGCGAGGGGAGGTTTTGCGGCGCCCTGGTCTGAAAGCTGGATGTCTTCTAGACCGTGCCCGCCGCTTCGTCAAAGCACCAAATCGGTACGGGGTTGCGACCTTTGGTTAGGTGTCGGCCGAGCCCCGTGCTACGAGCGGGCCGCCCAAATTGAAGTACGAAGGAAGAGGTCATGCGCGACCGCGTCAGGATCGTGAGCGAAGAGGTGCTGTCGCGCAACTGGGGAGTCCTCAAGCGGACGAGTTTCGACTTCCAGCGCCGCAACGGCGAATGGCAGCGCCAGGTGCGCGAGACTTATGACCGCGGGCCAGCCGCCGCCGTGCTGCTGCACAGCCCGGCAACCGACAAGGTCATCCTCGTCCGCCAGTTCCGCTTCCCGGTCTATGTCACCGGCCGCGACGGATTCATGCTCGAAGTCTGCGCGGGCCTGCTCGATGGCGACGATCCCGAAACCTGCGTGCGGCGCGAGGCGGAGGAAGAAGCCGGCTATCGCATCGGCGAGCTGCGCCACGCCTTCAGGGTGGATATGAGCCCCGGCTCGGTGATCGAGACGATCGACTGCTTCGTGGGCAATTACGATGCGGCCTCACGCGTCTCGGGCGGCGGCGGACTGCATGCCGAAGGCGAGGACATCGAAGTGGTAGAGCTCGGCTTTGCCGAGGCGCTCGGCATGATCGGCAACGAGATCATGGATGCCAAGACCATCCTCCTGCTGCAGCACCTTGCGCTGCAGCAGGCGCGTGGCGGTAAGGCCTAGCCCAGCGTCTGCGGGTCGAGCGGCCGCACGTCGGCTGCGCTGAAGTGGGACGGCAGCATGATCGAAAGCTCGGGCGCCGCATGCGGATCGGCGAAAAGGCCCGCGGTGGTCGAGACGACCGGCGGCGCAATCAGCGGCGAAGAGAGAGCGCCGCGCGCGGCGAGCTGACTTGCCGTGCCCGGCACGGCGAGCATGGCGACTATTCCCAAGGCCAGAACGTACTTGATCTTCATTTGAACCACCCCGTCTTACACGGCGCATTGGAACGCTTGCCGCTTTGTTGGGACGATACTTAATCCCAGGCGATCGAACCGGCGCTGAACTTGCCATTCATCAACGGTTCAGCCGGCGAGCGGTTCCGCCAGAGGTGGTTCAGGCCGCGGAAGGCCTTGTACGGACAAGCAATTTAGGCCCGAAGACATTTACCAGCAGACCCAGGAAGATGACCGCGCTGCCCACGGCTTCGAACAGCGAGACACGTTCACCGAGGAAGATGATGCCCGCGCCAATGCCCACGACGGGCACGAGCAGCGAGAACGGCGCGACGGTCGAGGCCGGATAGCGGGCGAGAAGCGCGCTCCAGAGCCCGAAGCCGACAAGCGTTGCCGCATAAGCGTTGAAGGAGACGACGCCTACTAGCGTCCAGCCGCCGCGGGTCAGGGCAGCCCAGTCGGCTGCCGGGCCCTCCAGCAGCAGCGAGGCGAGGACGAGCGGGATCGGCGACACGAGGCTCGACCAGGCGACGTAGGCGAACATGTCGATCCGACCGGCGCGCTTTGTCGCGATGTTGGCGACGCCCCAGCTTGCCGCGGAGAAGAGTGTCAGCAGGAAGGGCCAGAGCGCCGCGCCCTCGAGCCGCTCGGTGGCGATGACGACGATGCCGAGACAGGCGACAGCCGCGCCGACTGCCTGCGGCCAGGCGGGACGTTCGCCGAGAAACAGCATGGCGAAGCCGATGGTGAAGAAGGCCTGCATCTGCATCAGCAGCGAGGCGAGGCCCGCCGGCATGCCGAACTTGATGGCGACGAACACCGTCCCGAACTGCAGGACGCCGGTCATGATGCCGTAGAGCACGAGGATGGAGAGCTTCACCTTCGGCGGCTTGACGAAAAACACCGCCGGGAGCGCGGCAAAGAAGAACCGCAGCGCTGTGAGCAAAAGCGGCGGAGCGACGCCGACGCCCAGCTTGATGGCGATGAAGGAGAGCCCCCAGAGGACGACGACGACGAGGGCCAACGCGATATCACGTGGAGACATTTGAACTCCGACGAAGGGAGGGGAATGTGCCGAAGGAAGCGGCGGCGTGCAACCGCCGCCCACTGGCTATTTGGCTGCTGCCTTTGCTGCCGCCTTGGCCCTCGTGTCCTCGCGGCCAAACCAGATCGACCCGAGGAGGACGAGCGCCGTGCCGATGGCGTGGAACACGGTGAATTGCTCGTGCAGAACCACGACGGCGATGGCAATGGTGAAGAGCGGGCCGAAGGCGCCGGTCGATGACGTGGCGCGCGCGCCAATTCGCTGGATGCCGGCATTCATCAGAAAGCTCGGCAGCACGGTGCCCAGAATACCGAGACTCAAGCCATACCCCCAAACCGGGGCGGGCAGGGCGGCGTAGCTCGCAACACCGTGGATCGTCGTATTATGGATGAGCGCGATGACACCCGCCGTCGACATGGCGATGCAGGTGAAGAAACCCGTGCCGATGAGGCTCATCTGCCGCTTGGCGAGGTGCTGATAGAGCGCAAAGGTCAGGGCCGAGGCGAGCACCAGCGCCGTGCCCAGAAACAGCCCATCCGGATCGGCAACGAGGTTCCAGCCGAAGATGACGAGGAGGCCGGCATATGAGGTCAGCATGCCGGGTACGACGCGCCAACTCATCCGGTCGCCAAAGAACCAGACGCCGAACAGCAGGGTGAAGAACGGATAGGTATAGAGGACCAGCCGCTCCATCTGCGCCGAGAGGTAGTTGAGCCCGGCGAAATCGAGGAAGCTCGAGATGTAGTAGCCCAAAATACCGACGAGCATGGCGCCGATGACCGGTCCCGGCTTGAGGATCTGGCGGGCATCGGGGCTGCGACGGAGGAGCGTCAGCAGGATCACGAGATAGAC
>Ga0068853_100003788_pt1 | contig 11587 bp, 8 predicted proteins | sample KBSCornC32_FD_65655 | JGI IMG/M metagenome (GOLD analysis project Ga0068853, IMG submission 65655) | Corn rhizosphere microbial communities from Kellogg Biological Station, Michigan, USA - KBS Corn C3-2 | ecosystem: Host-associated > Plants > Roots > Rhizosphere > Soil ... | reverse complement strand
CGTTTCCGTCGCTCGTCCTGGCCGGAACCCGGCCCGGCATGTCCGGCTCGAGCGCATGGGCCCAAGGCGGCATTGCGGCGGCGGTCGGCGAAGACGATAGCTGGCAAAGTCACGCCGCCGACACAGTCGCTGCCGGCGCCGGACTGTGCGATCCGGAAATTGCGGCCATGGTGGCTCGCGAAGCTGCTGCACGGATCGACGACCTGGTCGGCTTCGGCGCACCCTTCGACCGCGCGCCCGATGGAACCCTGGCGCTCGGACGTGAGGCCGCCCACAGCGCCAAGCGCATCGTTCACATCAGGGGAGACCGCGCCGGCGCCGAGATTTCTCGCACACTGGCGGAACGTGCCCTCAGTTCGTCTTCCATCACATTGCTCGAAGGATTCCACGCGATCGAATTGGCCGTGGAATCCGGCCGGGTCTGCGGACTGTTCGCGCGGCATGGCGCCGGCGCGCACGCTCGCTTGATCCTATTTCGCGCGCCCGCGGTTGTCTTTGCGACCGGCGGACTGGGAGCGCTGTATGCCGTGACCACCAACCCGCTCGAGGCTCGCGGCGAGGGCTTGGGAATGGCAGCGCGGGCCGGCGCCGTGATTGCCGATCCTGAGTTCGTGCAATTCCACCCCACCGCAATTGCCATCGGCCGCGACCCTTCGCCCCTCGCCACCGAAGCGTTGCGCGGCGAGGGAGCAATTCTCGTCGATGAGACCGGCCGCCGCTTCATGCTCGACGTTCATCGCGATGCCGAACTGGCGCCGCGCGATGTCGTTGCGCGGGCCATCCACCGCGAGATTGCCGCGGGCCACACGGCATTTCTCGACTGCACGGCTGCCATCGGAGAAGCCTTCGCGCAACGCTTCCCGACGGTGTTCGCCGCCTGCAAGGCCGCCGGCATAGATCCGGCGACGCAATCAATTCCTGTCGCGCCGGCGGCGCACTACCACATGGGCGGGATCGCGAGCGACCCATACGGACGCTCGTCGCTGCCGGGGCTCTGGTCGGTCGGAGAATGCGCTTCCACAGGCCTGCACGGTGCCAACCGGCTCGCCTCCAATTCGCTTCTCGAAGCGCTCGTCTTTGGCGCCCGTGCTGCCAAAGACATTGAGGCGAATGTCAAAATCCAACAGGGTCAGGGCACGCCGCCGGCCCCGCAGCGGTTTGCCGCTACCGCGCCGCCGCATGTCCTGCGCGATGCAATGACGCGCCTTGTCGGCGTCGAGCGCAACGAAGCCGGTCTGACTGAGGCGTCGACGACAATCGACCAGATCGAGCGTGCAGGCGGCGCCGAACCGGCGCTTCTCAACATGACGGCCGCCGCCAGGCTCGTGACGGTCGCTGCGCTCGAACGCCGCGAAAGCCGTGGCGGGCACTACCGGACGGACTATCCCAAGACGGCTCTTGCCGGACAACGACGCTTCATGACGCTCGCCGACGCCGAACAGCGCGCGAGATCGTTTCAAAGCGCCGACAAGCCGCTCACCGCGCGGAACGTATGAACGTTACCCTGCCCTTCGCGCGTCCACCGCATGGTTTGCTGGTCGAGCCCATCGTGCGACGTGCGCTGGAAGAAGATCTTGGTCGGGCCGGAGACGTCACCAGCGACCTGACCATTCCCGACGGCGCTCGCGGCACCGCGAGGCTCATCGCGCGGAATGGCGGAACGATCTCGGGCATTGTGACCACGCAATGCACATTCCGACTCGTCGATCCGGCACTCACATTCGATGTGAAGACACCCGACGGCTCTTCCGTGCAATCCAATACAATTCTCGCGGTGATCGAGGGCTCGTCTCGATCGTTGCTCACGGGCGAGCGCGTGGCGCTCAATTTCCTCGGTCATCTTTCGGGCATTGCCACCGCGACGCGCTCGCTGGTCGATGCGGTCGCAGGCACAAAAGCGCGGATCGTGTGCACGCGCAAAACGACACCCGGACTTCGGCTTCTCGAAAAGTACGCGGTGCGTTGCGGCGGCGGGTTCAATCACCGCTTCGGCCTCGATGATGCCGTCCTGATCAAGGACAATCACTTGCTCGCCTGCGGCGGCATCAAGCCAGCCGTCGAGCGCGTGCGCGCCGGCTTGGGTCACATGACCAAGATCGAGCTCGAAGTCGATTCCCTGGCCCAACTGGAGGAAGCACTCGCGCTTGGCGTCGACACGATCTTGCTGGACAATATGACGCCGGATGACCTGCGCCGTGCCGTCGCAATGACGAACGGCCGCGCAAAACTCGAGGCGTCCGGAAACATTACTTTGTCGACGGTTCGCGCCGTGGCTGAGTGCGGCGTCGACTATATTTCGTCGGGAGCTGTGACGCATTCGGCGCCCAGCCTGGATGTCGCGCTCGACTTTTGACGTTGCCGACCTAAAGTGTCCTTACAAACATCATGGAGGAAGGCGTGGATCTTCAACTCAAGGGCAAGAACGCCGTCATTTTGGGCGGTACTCGCGGTATCGGTCGCGCGATTGCAGACACATTGGCCATTGAAGGCGCCAATGTGGCGATCTGTGCGCGCAATCCCGACCAGGTGAAGGACGCCGTCGCGGCGCTCAAGGACAAGGGTATCAAGGCGACAGGCGGCGCAGTCGACATCATGGATGGCACGGCACTCAAGAGCTGGGTCGAGAAATCGGCCAACGAACTCGGCGGGATCGACATTCTCGTTTCCAACGCGGGCGCGATGGCTCAGGGCGGCGATCCGGCATCCTGGGAGCAGAATTTCAAGCTCGACGTACTCGGCATGGTCAATGCGTTCGATGCCGCAAAACCATTCCTCCTCAAGGCCGCCGAAGCGAATGGCGACGCCTCATTCGTGATCATCTCGTCCGTGTCGGCGGCGGAGTCCGACAATGCAAGTTCCTATGGTCCGATCAAAGCGGCGCTCATCCACTTCGCCAAGGGCCTGGCGCGCCAGCATGCGCCCAAGCATGTGCGCACGAACGTCGTCTCGCCGGGGACCGTCTATTTCAAAGGCGGCGTCTGGAACATGATCGAGACCCAGATGCCTGCCGTGTTCAAGAACGCGATGGAGCGCAATCCCATGGGACGCATGGCCACGCCGCAAGATATCGCAAACGCGGCCGTGTTCCTGGCAAGCCCGGCATCGTCGTTCACGTCCGGCATAAACATGCTGGTCGATGGCGCGATCAGCAGGCGGGTGAATTTCTAGGCTAGCGCGCGGTTGCGATCCGGGGAATTACGCGCCGCTGAGGTGCGCGTGCCCTGACCGGCGATAGAAAATGTGATTTCCGATCTGCACGGTGCGGACGAAATCTCCCGTCCATTCCGGTTCGATGGAGGCTGCGTGAAAATTGACCGCGCCGCCCGTGGCGTCGCTCAAATGTTCTTCGCCGGTCAGGATGCGGGCTGCGAGGGCTTGCGCCTGACGCCAGGGCTCCGCAGCCTTCCTTTCCTCGAGTGAGCCGTCACACACGAAGGAAAACTGGCAAGTCGCCGTTCCGACGCCTTCATAGACAACCGCGCAAATCGAGTGGCCGTAATTGCCCTTGTTCATGCGGTGAAAAATGACCTCGGCAACCGCTTTCTGCCCCTCTTCGCCTTCGCCGCGCGCTTCGAAGTACATCACCTCCGAGAGACAGCGATGCTCCGCGAGCAGCCTGGATAAAACGACGTCCTGCGCGGTGCCGCGAAGGGCGATCTGCGCCGGAATGGATGGTGCCTGCACCAGACGCACCACAGGCTTTTCGACCTTGATGACGCGGATCTGATCCGCATGCGGATCATTGGTGAAGGATGCACCGACGGCTGCACTCGCCGTCGCAAGAATGATCGCAAGCGCGGCGATAAGCACGCGATCGGACCGCGCGATTGCATCGTTGGGTTTTCTGATCATCGGCTACCTGACTCTTTCGGATTATGACGAACGCAATATCTGTTCCGAATGGTCCCCGCCTTCCTTCATCTGAAGGCGCGGCTTGTGCCAATGAAATTCCGAATCGTCAAATATAATTTTTCATATTCGTGACACAGTGTCATTTGACGTAGAAAAACCCAGGGTTTTGCTATGCTCTCCGTACACTGATTAATCGCTATCCTTAACGTGCGAGAGCGCGGCCTGTGCGGCTGCAAGGCGCGCGACTGGCACGCGAAATGGTGAACATGAAACGTAATCAAGTCCCGAGTCGTGACAAAAGCGTATCGAGTCGGGATCACCGCCATGTTCGCCGCAGATGCCGAGTTTCAATCCCGGACGCGCCTTGCGACCGCGCTCGGCTGCAATTCTCACGAGCTCACCGACCCCTTCGACGTCGATCGTGACGAAAGGATCGCGCGCGAGAACGCCCTTGTTGAGGTAGTCCGTGAGAAACATTCCGGCATCGTCTCGGCTGATTCCGATTGTCGTTTGCGTAAGATCGTTTGTCCCGAACGAAAAGAACTGCGCGGTTTTCGCGATCTGTTCGGCCAAGAGCGCCGCGCGCGGCAATTCGATCATCGTTCCAACCAGATATTCCGGGACTTTTCCGCGCTCTCTCCTGATCTCCTCCGCCACGGCATCGATGCGCTCCTTGATGCGATCCAGTTCCATCTTCCATGCGACGAGCGGCACCATGATCTCAAGCTCGACCGGCTTTCCGCCATCTTTCTCGACGTTGAGCGCAGCTTCCAGAATCGCGCGCGCCTGCATTTCGTAGATTTCCGGATAGGTGATGCCGAGACGCACGCCGCGATGCCCGAGCATCGGGTTGGCTTCGTGCAGCGCGATGGCGCGTGCACGCAACTTCGCGGGGTCTCCGCCGGCGGCGCGCGCCACCTCGGCGATTTCCTCGTCGTCCTGCGGCAGAAATTCATGCAAGGGAGGATCAAGCAGGCGAATCGTGACTGGCAGTCCTTCCATTGCGCGAAAGATCCCTTCGAAATCCTGCCGCTGCATGGGGAGAAGCTTGGCGAGCGCCGCCTTGCGATCGCTCTCTGCGTCGGCCAGGATCATCTGGCGTACCGCCACGATACGGTCACTCTCGAAGAACATGTGTTCAGTGCGGCAAAGACCGATCCCCTCGGCGCCGAACTTGCGTGCCGTCGAAGCGTCATCGGGTGTGTCGGCGTTCGTCCGCACTTTCAACCTGCGGATCGAATCCGCCCATGCCATCAAGACGCCGAAGTCGCCTGTCAGTTCGGGCTGCCGAAGGCCCACACGGCCGTTGTAGACCGAGCCCGTGGCGCCATCGATGGTAATGATGTCGCCTCGCTTCAGCGTGTGCTTGCCCGCCGTCATCACGCCGTTCGCGATGTCGATCTTGATCATGCCGGCGCCTGACACGCAGGGCCGACCCATGCCGCGAGCCACGACTGCGGCATGGCTCGTCATGCCTCCCCTCGCCGTCAATATCCCACGCGCGGCATGCATGCCATGGATGTCTTCCGGACTTGTTTCGGTCCGCACCAGGATGACGTCGTGACGTTCGGCGGCAAGCTTCTCCGCTTCATCTGCCGTGAAAGCGATCTCGCCCGTTGCCGCGCCGGGCGAGGCGGCTAGTCCCATGGCGATCTGTTCCTTCTCCGAATCCGGATCGAGTGTCGGATGCAGAAGCTGATCCAGAGCCGACGGTTCGACGCGGCCGACCGCGACGTTCTTATCGATCAGACCTTCACGTTCCATATCGACCGCAATCTTGAGCGCAGCTTCCGCCGTTCGCTTGCCGCTTCGGGTCTGAAGCATGAAGAGCTTGCCTTCCTGCACCGTGAATTCGAGATCCTGCATGTCCCGATAATGGGTCTCGAGCTTGGCGCAGATTGCGCGCAACTCGGCGAACGTCTCAGGCATCGCCTCCTCCATCGAGGGACGCTTGCCGGATTGACGCTCCCGAACGACTTTCGAAATCGGTTGCGGAGTGCGGATGCCTGCGACGACATCCTCGCCTTGGGCGTTGATCAGGAACTCGCCATAGAGGAGCCGTTCGCCGGTTGCGGGATCGCGGGTAAAGGCAACGCCCGTGGCGCTTGTCTCGCCGCGATTGCCGAACACCATCGCCTGAACCGTGACCGCCGTTCCCCATTTTTCCGGTATGTCGTGCAAGCGACGGTAGGTATTGGCCCGCGGACTTTGCCAGGAGCCGAAAACGGCGCCAATGGCTCCCCATAGCTGTTCGTGAACGTCTTCAGGAAAGGGTCGGCCAAGTTTCGCGCGCACGCAATCCTTGAACAGCGTCGCTATCTTCTTCAGATCGTCGGAATTGAGTTCGGTGTCGAGTTCGACGCCTTTTGATTCCTTCTCGGTGTCGAGGATCTCTTCGAACAGAGAGTGTTCGACTCCAAGTACGACCGCAGAATACATCTGGATGAATCGGCGATACGAGTCATAGGCAAAGCGAGGCTCTGTCAGCCTGGCAAGACCGTCGGTCGTTTGCGCGTTCAGCCCGAGGTTCAGGACGGTGTCCATCATGCCGGGCATCGATACGCGCGCGCCCGAGCGGACCGACACGAGAAGCGGACGGTTCGCGTCGCCAAACCTCGCGTTTGTAAGAGAGCCAATCGTAGCGAGCGCGGACCCCACGGCCGGCTTCAATTCGGGGGGGTACGATTTTCCATGCGCATAGAAATGGCTGCAAACGTCGGTGGTAATCGAAAAGCCCGGCGGGACAGGCAGTCCCAGATTGCTCATTTCGGCCAGGTTGGCCCCCTTACCCCCGAGCAGATCTTTCATGCCCGCGTCACCTTCGGCCTTGCCGTCGCCGAACGTATAGACCCACTTCGCCATTACCAATCCAATCGATGCCGTCTAGTGGCTAATATGCATGCTGCGGCTGGCGCGGGCCACTGGGAACTCGGCTAACATGGTCGCAGCACGTCTGAGGAGTCGCTGTGACCCAAAATTCGATCTTCGTACCCATGGCGGTACTCGCGTTCTGGACGTTCGCGGTCCTGCTCTTGATCCCGTTTCAGCGCTTCCGCGCCGCCTTCGCAGGAAAGGTGAGTTCTGAAGATTTCAAGTATGGCGAATCCGGCAACGTTCCGGGCGATGTTTCGATTCCCAACCGGGCGATGATGAACCTCTTGGAACTGCCGATCCTGTTCTATGTCGTCTGCCTGATGTTCTACGTTTCAAATCGCGCCGACACAGTCGTCCTCGAAGTCGCTTGGGCATATGTCGCCTTCCGCGTGGCGCAGACACTCGTGCACGTGACTTACAACAGCGTCTTCCACCGTCTGACCATGTTCGCTGTGAGCAACTTCATCCTGATCAGTTTGTGGGGAATGTTTTTCCTAAGATAGCGCGGCAATTCCGTCCCTTGCCGCAGAACGGTCGCGCCGCTACCTTTGGGCGGACGCAACTTCTGGGGGCAATTCATGGCGCTGCGCAAATACATCATCGAACGTGACATTCCTGCCGTTGGGACATTCGAACGTGATCAGCTTCGCGGCGCAGCTGCCAAATCCAACGAAGTTCTCAAACAACTTGGCCCGGACATCCAATGGCAGGAAAGCTACGTTGCGGGCGACAAGACCTTCTGCATCTATCTCGCCAAGGATGAGGCCATCATTCGCAAACATGCAGAGTTGAGCGGGTTTCCCGCCACCAAGATTACCGAGATTCGCAAGATGATCGATCCGACCACCGAACGCGACGGCGCCTAGCCTTCGATTTTCGAAAAATCCGCGACCGTGTGCAGTGTTGAACGCAATCGGGAAAGCAGCAGAAGCCGGTTTTTCCGCAGAAGCGGGTCCTTGTCGTTGACGGTCACGTTGTCGAAAAACGCGTCGACATGCTTGCGCAGGTGCGCCATGACACCCATGGCTTGCCCAAAGCGTTCGCGCGCGAGTTCGGCCCGGATGAGTTCGGATGCGGTTGCCAGTTCGACAAAAAGCGTCTTCTCCTGCGCCAAGATCAAAGCCTCCGGGTCGGGTGCGCCGTCATAGACGGTTTTGTCTTTTTTCTCTTCTGCTTTGACGATGTTCACCGCGCGTCGATACGCCGTCAGCAAATTTGCGCCGTCATCGGATTTCAGGAAGGACTGCAGGGCTTCGATTCTCCAGACCAAACGAAGGAAATCGCAGTCGCGGACCACGGCAGCGGCAGCATCGATCAGGTCGTATCGGGTTCCAGCGTCTCTGAGGTGAACCTTCAGACGGTCGATCAGGAAATCGCGCAGGTCGCCCGGCTGATATCCGCCCAGCGTCGCAATGTCGAGACGAAGCTTGTTGTCGATGATGATCCGCAGCGCGCCCAGAGCTGAACGCCTCAACGCAAAGGGATCACCGGAGCCCGTCGGCTTTTCGTCGATGGCGAAGAACATGAACAGCGACTGGAGCTTGTCAGCCAGCGCCACGGCCATGGACACTTTTGAATGTGGAAGCGAGTCGCTCGGCCCCTGCGGTTTGTAGTGGTCGCGGATGGCATCGGCGACTTCCGCATCTTCGCCATCGTTGAGCGCGTAGAAGCGGCCCATGACGCCCTGAAGCTCGGGAAACTCGCCGACCACGCCTGTCGTCAGGTCTGCCTTGCACAGTCGAGCTGCTTGCTTTGCCCGCTTCACATCGGCGCCGATCCTCTCGGCGATTTCGCCGGCCAAAGACTCGATTCTCTCGACCCGCTCAAGCTGGGTTCCGAGCTTGGCGTGAAAAACAATGCCGCCCAGTTCGCCGACGCGGCTCTCGAGCGTGCGTTTGCGATCCTGGTCCCAGAAGAATTTGGCGTCCGACAGTCTGGCGCGCAAGACGCGCTCATTGCCGGCAACGATGGTTTTGCCGTTGTCGGCCGTGATCATGTTTGCGACGACCGCAAAACGGTTGGCCAAAGTGCCCGTTTTCAGATTGCGTAAGCTGAAATATTTTTGGTGCACGCGCATCGCTGTCTGAAGAATTTCGCCTGGCACCTCCATATACTCGTCTTCAATTGCGCCGATAAGCACGACGGGCCATTCCGCCAAGCCTGCCACTTCTTCCAGAAGACCTGGATCGTCGATCAATTCCAGGCCGAGCGCGAAAGCCCGGTTCTTCACCTCCTGAAGAATGACGTCCTTGCGTTCCCCACCGTCGAGCATCACGTAGCCATCGCGCAGCTTTTTCGCGTAGTCGTCGAAACGACGAACCTCGATCTTGCCTCGCGAAAGAAACCGGTGGCCAACCGTGCGATTGCCGCTCGTCACGCCGGCGAACGCCAACGGCACCACCTCGCCGTCGAGCGTGCAGAGGATGGAATGCAGCGGCCGCACCCAGCGCACCGGTGTGTTCGTCGGCTGCGGCCAGCGCATCGACTTTGCCCATGGCAGTTTTGCCAGACAGTCCGGCAAGACCTCGGCGAGAACATCCGCCGTGGCCCTGCCCTTGCGGTGAATGACTGCGAGGTAGAATTCGCCCTTCCCGTCGTTGCGCCTTTCGCACTGCTCAAGCGTGACGCCTGCCGAACGTAGAAAGCCATCGATGGCCTTGGCAGGCGCATCGACACGCGGACCCTTTCTTTCCTCGCTGACATCGTGTTGTCGTGGCGGTAAGCCGCTCAGCGCGAGCGTCAACCTCCTCGGTCCTGCAAAGGATTTCGCGCCTTCGAACAGCAGACCACGGTCGGAGAGCGCACCCACGACATTGCGTTCAAGATCGCGCGCCGCCTGCGCTTGCATGCGCGCCGGTATTTCTTCGCTGAGAAGCTCGAGGAGAAGATCGGCCATCAGCCGAATCTCGGTTTGTAGTCGCCCATGGGCGTTGCAAGCCACGCTTCGCAGCACGCTTTGGCCAGCGTACGTACGCGGGCGATGTAGGCAGCCCTCTCCGTGACGCTGATGACCCCGCGCGCATCCAACAAGTTGAACACATGGCTCGCCTTGATGCATTGATCGTAGGCTGGCAGCACCAACTTCTTGTTGCCGCCGATGAGCTCGCGGCACTGCTTCTCGGCATCGCTGAAATGCCGGAAAAGTATCTCCGTGTCCGCCATCTCGAAGTTGAACGCTGAAAATTCCTGTTCGGCCTGGTGGAAGACTTCGCCATAGCGAAAGTCTTCGTTGAAGGCGAGATCGTAGACGAATTCGACATTCTGCACGTACATCGCCAGCCGCTCGAGCCCATACGTGATCTCGGCACTGACCGGATCGCAGTCGATTCCGCCGACCTGTTGGAAGTAGGTGAATTGCGAGATCTCCATTCCGTCGCAATCGACCTGCCAGCCAAGCCCCCATGCACCGAGCGTGGGGCTCTCCCAATCGTCCTCGACGAAGCGAATGTCGTGGAGTGCGGGATCGAGACCGATCGCCCGCACGCTTTCCAGATACTGATCCAGGATGTCGGCAGGCGCAGGCTTCATGATGACTTGAAACTGGTAATAGTGTTGCAACCGGTTCGGATTCTCACCGTAGCGGCCATCCTTCGGCCGGCGGCTCGGCTGGACGTAGGCGGCTCGCCAGGGCCTTGGACCCAATGCCCGCAGGGTGGTTGCAGGATGAAATGTCCCCGCACCCATTTGATCGTCATAGGGCTGCAGAATCAGACACCCTTTGGACGCCCAGAAGCTCTGCAGCGTCAGGATCAGGTCTTGAAATGTCTTCTTCTTAACTGGGGACCCGGCCACGATTCGTACATCCTGAAAGCGAGCCGGAACGTATAGTCCGTAACCGAATAGGACAAGAAGCGTGGCGCAAAGCAGCGCCGACGTCTTTGGAGGAAGCAATGCCGCGACTGAAGATCATTCTTGGTGTGGCGTGCCTGTTCCTGTCGACGCTCCCCGCGACAGCGGAAAGTTCGGGCATTCATCTCATGAAATCCGTGACGCTTGGCGGCGACACGTTCTGGGACGCGATCACATTCGATCGCGTCAGCGGGCATTTGTTCGTCACGCATGGCAGCCACGTGGTGGTCCTCGACGCCAAGACGTATGAAACCGTTGGCGACATTGCCGATGTCGCCGGCGCGCATCAGGTCGCGATCGGGCTCGGCAAGGGATTCGCCACGTCGGGCACCGCTGACAAAGTCATCGTCTTCGATCCGTCGACTCTCAAGACCACGGGCGCCATCGCCGTCGGTTCGCGCCCCGACGGGACAATCTATGATCCCTTTACCCGCCGTGTTTTCACCTTCAATGCCGGAAGCAAGGACTCGACCGTCATCGATGTCGCATCCGGTACGATCGACGGAACGATCGCTCTGGGAGGCAAACCAGAGTTCGGAGTCAGCGATGGACATGGGCGCATCTTCGACAATATCGAAGACAAATCCGAAATCGCGGTGATCAATGCCAAAACGATGGATGTCATCGCGCGTTGGCCGTTGGCGCCATGCGAGTCCCCTTCAGGCATAGCCATGGACAGGGCGCGCGCACGATTGTTCGTGGCCTGCGAAAACGAAATGATGGCGGTGGTGAATGCAAAAAACGGCAAAGTCGTAACGACCGTGCCGACTGGAAAGGGCGCCGACGGCGCCGGCTTCGACCCGGGCACGCGTGACGTGTTGATCCCCAACGGCGAGGGCAAGTTGTCCGTCATCCGTCAGGACACGGCCGACACCTATCACCTGGTGGAAAATGTGCCGACCCAGTTTGGGGCACGCACGATGGATCTCGACCCGTCAACGCACCGCATTTTCAGCGCGACCGCGGATCTGACGCCCGACCCCGGCAAACGCCCGCCGTACAAAATGACCCC
>Ga0068853_100003787_pt1 | contig 11587 bp, 10 predicted proteins | sample KBSCornC32_FD_65655 | JGI IMG/M metagenome (GOLD analysis project Ga0068853, IMG submission 65655) | Corn rhizosphere microbial communities from Kellogg Biological Station, Michigan, USA - KBS Corn C3-2 | ecosystem: Host-associated > Plants > Roots > Rhizosphere > Soil ... | reverse complement strand
CGCCGCGCGCTGTGAGCTGCGCGCTGAACCGGAGGAGTGGTCGAGTGGTTTAAGGCAGCGGTCTTGAAAACCGCCGTACCGGTAACGGTACCGTGGGTTCGAATCCCACCTCCTCCGCCAAAACGAGATTCAGCGACGTCCGGCAAAGTCCAGAACTCAAAGCAAAATAATAATTTAGGCCCTGATTGCGTCTAGGAGGTCCAGCGTGGTTCAGTGGAATCCGGGGGCTACCGTGCGCCACGTTCTGGGCGCCGTAACATCCTCATCAGCCGGGCATCCTACCCTCCACCGATTGAACGTGTTAATGCGCGTGCTCGCGGACCGGCAGGAAGACACGAGAGAATAGAGGATCAAATAGAGACTTGAGATGGCAATCGTCTTCCGCGCCGGATCAGGATCGTGGAGTACTGGAGACATCCGTAACCAGCGGGCTTCGCCGACATCTCGCCACCACAGCAGCCCGAGGCTTGACCGACTTCAGAACATCAGGTCGGCCGGTGAGGGCATCGCGATGCGCGTGCTCGCGCACGGAGGCGACCTATTCCGCGCCCGAACCTCTGATCGTGTGCAAGCGTTCGTGCGCCTAGGGTGTATACCAATTGGAGTAACCGAGAAGGATATCTAACCTCGAGAGGAGCGTGGACATGATCGACGTCATCGAAGAAAGAGTGCTTGACGAGTGGCGATCGCTCTTGGGTGATCGAGCGCTCGAATTCTATTTCACGCGCATCCTCCCGGACGTGGTTCGCCTTCTGGACCGGTCGCAAGAGCACGCCGCGCTGCGCTCGCGGGGCTACTCGGTGCTGGTCAGCACGATGGGCTTGAGCCCAGAGACGACGGTCATCGCTACGAGCGTACTCCGTCCTCGGCGCCTCATCATAATTGCCAGCGAGAGAAACGAGGCAAAGCTTCAGTTGGCGATGGATTTCCTCGAACGTCACGACATCATGAAGGTTGCTGCCGTGAGGGTGGAGGACGTGGATCCCACGAACACGAAACAAATCTACGATGCGATACGGAGGCACTTCCGCGCCGGACAGGACGGTTCGCCGATCATGGACGTGACCGGCGGCAAGAAGATCATGAGCGCGATGGCGGCGATCGTCGCCGTGGAGCTGGGGATCCCGCTCTGTTACGTCGAAGGTGCGTATGACAACGACCGCCGCCGGCCTTTACCCGGGACGGAGAGGGTCATCGCGCTCAGAAACCCAAGTCAGGAGCACGCCAGGGTGCTCCGTGACCGCGCGCTTGGGTGGTACGAGCGCGGTAGCATGCCGGCTGCGATTGACGCGTTCAGTGAGAGTCGCGAAGCTCAAACGGAGACACCACAGTTCGACGAGCTTGCCCTTCAACTGGCGCGATGCGAATCGGCGCTGATGGATCTCGACTTGAAGACCTTGAGGGAACAAGTCGAGATCCTTGGCAAGGTGATGGGCCGTCCGGCAATGGAGACGCTTACCCATGACCTTTCATTAGAGCCGCATGCTCAGGCGCTGGGACGCGTCGCCAATGGCGATCGAATGGCGCTTCTGGCCACGTTCCGTCAACTCGTGACTCGGTATTGCCAGCAAGGCCGTTTCGATTTCGCCAGCCTAATCGCGTACCGAACGCTCGAGGAGTTAGTTCAGATCGGCCTGTCACGCGCTTCGATGAAGGGGTTATTCGATGGGTCGAACGCCGACCTAACCCTGTTGGCCGACGATGTGGCGGGCATTCGTCAACGGTATGCCGCACTTATGACGAAGCTGCATCATAGCGACTCGGAGATCCCGAGCAAAATCACGTTTCTGGCCGGGCTGGTGTTGCTCGGCGTCACGACTGATATCGCCGAGAAACTGCCCGCAAGCAGGAAGCTCGTTAGTATGTTGAAACACGCTGGCGGACTGGCTGCGATGCGCAACCATTCCGTTCTTGCGCACGGGACACGAAATCTGACTGAGCAAGACGTGGAGAAGCTGTCCGCGTTTGAGCGTGAGCTGGCGCAAGCGATTCTCGGGGACGATTTGGTTGCGGTCCAGAAGCTCGAACGGGAGCTCGCTCCGCCGGAGCTTCGCCGGCTAGTGCGATAATGCAGGCACGCGAACTACAACAAGATGCGCCACCCGCTCGGTTTCGAGCGTTTATCGAGGGGTAGGCGTGTTCGGGGAGGTTGGCTCTCGGCTGGCTTTGGTGGTGCGACGTCTTTTGAAATCGCGTTCTCGCCGTCGTCCCAGGGCCACGCACTTCCGAGCCAGCCTACGATTGGCTCGGGAGCATGCGCAGAGGTTGGCGAGGCCTTTTGCGATTGAGAGCGAGGCAATGGCTCCGTGGGTGGATTTGTCACCCATCCAACGGCCTGAACGTTGATCTGTTTGGGTTTGCGGGTGGTGTCGTAGCCAATCACCCGAACATTGACCCAGCGGCCTGGTTGGGCCACCGATATCGCGTCGACGTAGCCTCCGCCCACCAGCGCTCGCATCTCTTTGACATAAAGGGATCCTTGTAGTCCAGGCTCGATCTCAACCCACGCGCGGGAGGAAATCGCGTTCGTGAACTTGCAGACGAGGGTTGTGCCGACGGGATACAGCAGGGCCATCCCATTGCCGATCCAAGGATCTTGCGGTGTGCGCGCACGTTTCGTACTTAGGACCGCGTTGCCGTCGTCGTTGATACTCATCACGACTGCGCGGATCGTCTGACCCAGCTTGAACAGCTGATCGAGGCGCACTCGGGGATCGAACCAGCTTGCCTCAGCCGGCTCATGTATGCCGAGCATCCCACCTGCCAAAGCGACCTCCATTCGGTTCCCTCGAAACGTCTGAACACGTCCCTCTACAGTTTTGCCGACGAGATCAGGAATCACGATCTCGGCATACAGGAGATTGCTCTTTGCGTATAGAGTTCGGACGGCAGTCATCAGTTCGACGGTCCGCGCCGTTCGCATAGCAGATATTCGCGCTTCGAACGTGAGGCGACGGCGACACGATAGCTGGCCACCCGCGGCTTGAATGCCAGCGCTCGTCAGGGACGCTGCCTCGCCCTCAGTTAGTTGCGCCCTGTTCTCGACGCTTGAGTACGCATTGGCGCGGATCTTCAGGCCGATCTTGCGGCCAGCCTTGTAAGGAATCGAAAACCCGTTTGGCCCCTCGAACCGCTCTCTGGGTAACGTAATCTTCACGGGAACGACCGGCGCGGCCGGTCCACGACTCTCGACTGTTGCGAACATGTATATCTTGTCGTCCTCTTCGATGTGCCTCAGCGTACCGGTAATGATTTCTCCACCGATACCAGCGTGCAGGCGCGCGAGTTCCGGCTCGAGCGCCTGCAGCGCGGTAGCGTGCACCTTCCGCAGTCGATCCTCTACGAGTTCGATGCGAACTCGAAGGCGGCCGCCCGGCTCAAGGCCTTCGAGAAGGTAATCTTCGCGAGCCAGAACAACCTCATCCGTTGGAAGCAACAATTCCAGGCCCGTTCGTGGATCGCGGACCTGCAAACCATGCTCGAACGACCCATGCGGACTCGGGCCGATGATCTCGGTCTCGATTTCGTCCCCAACGTTAGTGATCTTGACGAACTGATCGAAGCGTTCGCGAAGGGGAGGGGAGACTAGGATGAGGCTTGGCTCGGCGGTGATTTCGCTGTGGCGGGTCACCTCGGCGCTGATCATCTGTCCCGTGATCGAGGGGGGACGCCCGAACCATTGCAGCCGGCCGGTCGCCACGACTGCTTCGTTCGCGCTCACTTCCTGTGGCCTTTTCCGATCGCGAGCGGCGGAAGAAGGTTCCATTTCTTCGCTGACGAGGTCGACCTCCTCCTCCTCGGAAATACTCTGGCGACGGGAGCGAGTGCCGGCCGCGGATTGAGGAAATGCGTCTTCGAACGATTTGTCGTGTTCGTGCTCACGGAGCTCCTGCCATCTCTCGGACGAGCTGAACTTCAGCGGTGGACCGCCGCCCCAGCCGAGGGCGCGGGTGACTTCTACCTCTGTGACTCCTCGCACGTCGCCGAGCACTCGGCATTCCACGACTACTCCCGCCGGATAGTCGCGTCGCAGACGCTCATGCTGGCGTAAGCGTGCATCCTCGGCGGATCCTTGCGCTGGCCGTGGCAGCGTTTGACGGAGGTATTCCGCCAACTCCAAGTCGTCATGTTCCCGGACTGCCTCCACCATCTCCATAGCAACGCGGATCACGAATGGAACCACGCGGATGCTCTCGCGATCGCCTTTCGCTGGCCTGGTCTCTTTCGGTCCCAATGCGACGAATGTGTCTGGGGGGGTTCCTGTGCAAGCGGATCCGGGGGCAATCTCGACCGGCGTCGAATCTTCCGAGATTGGGAAGAGCGGCGCATACCGAACGGCCTCAGAGGTGTTGATGGCAGATGCTCCAGCGCGGACGTGAACCTGATCGAGGAAGGCACGCGCGATGATTGCTCGCAAGCGATCCAGGCCGGCGAAATCGATCGCACGATCCTCCATCCCTTTCTTCTTTGCCCCGATTTCTTGAATCAGATCACCGCGCCTCTTCAACGCCAGATGTAGCACCTCCGAATCGACGCCATTGATTTGCGGCCATTGCCTTCGTGCCGCGTCCCGGAGTGCCCCGACTGCCCGGTCTCGGTAGGTATCGCGCATCGCGGGATCGGTCATGTATTTCCTCAGCAATTCGCTGATCGCTTTCTCTGAGCGGGCGGACCTCAGCTCCTCGATCAGTTTGGTGTCGGGAACTTTGCAATGCGCGGCTTCCTTCCGATCAAGACGGGGAGGCTTCCATGAAGCATTGGGTGGAAGCACAGCGTTTTGCCAATCTGAATAGATGCGCAAACACAACTCCAGATCGTCGGAACAGGTTGCGCGAAGGCGCTTCTGCGCTTCACGGACTCCTCGTTTGGTCTCGTCGTCCCACTTCTTTTCGAACGGGAGAAGATCATCGAATCCGCTCTCGAGGAACGGAATGAGCGTGCAGACCTCAACGCCGAAGCCGAAGCGATCGCCGTCGCTGAGTAACCGCTTGTAGAGCATGTCCTTCTCGTTCGACATCGCGGCAAGCACACCGGCCTCAGTGAGATCGCCGTCCGCATCGAGCAGTTGTTGCCGCTGCAAGCGGGCATTTGTGCGCCCGATCTCCTCCGTGGCCGGCGCGTCCAGCCACGGGAACGCCTTTTCTTCGATGCGATCTGCCCCTCCGCGCTTGGCTTTCAGAACGACGCTGTCGAGACACGAACGTTGGATCTCCGGAACGGTGGCTTTCGGGAAGACTTTGGCGAACTGCGACTTCGTGTAGAGGCACCAGACCCAGCCCGACATCACTCGACCGGCACGTCCCCATCGCTGCCGGCAGCCGGCCTGGCTGTGAACAACCGGAAGAAGGGGCGCCTGCTCCAATACCGGATCCCACTGTGTTTGTTTGATGAAGCCCGACTCGACGACGTGAACTAGCCCTTCGATCGTGAGGGAGGTTTCTGCGGCGTTACTGGCGATGACGACTCGTCGCCGCGATGGATCGGACTTCTTCTCCGTTGCCTTCCTTGCGATGTCGCGATCGACCTCTGCGTGATACGGGTACACATCCGTCCTAGCGGCCAACTCCGGATGGTGCGTCGCAAGGTATGTCTCAATCGACTCACAAGCCTTCTCGATCTCACGTTTCCCGTGCAGGAATCCGAGCACGTCGCCGGGCTCGATCTTCGGGCGAGAGTCGTCGGGTGGGCTCTCCATCGTGAGCAGCATGCGCAGGATGGCGTCTGCCAGTTCCTGCGGCGCGGTCTTGCTGAACTCCCTCAGCGCTCCTTCTGCGTACGGCAGGTGGCCGAGGCCATCGCGCCTGTAGTGGACGAGCAGTGGGTGAGGCTTTTTCCCCGAGCACACCACGATGCCGCAGCGAAATCCCTTCGGCAACCGCCGCTCGAAATGGCGCTGGAAGTGCGCATGATCGATGGTGGCACTCACGATGAGCATCTTCAGGTGTGGGAATTGCGGAAGCGCTCTCGTGACCAGTCCGAGGATGACGTCGATGTTCAGGCTGCGCTCGTGAGCCTCGTCGATGATGATGACGCTGATGCGGTCAAGCTCTCCACGCACGAGCCAGTTGATCAGCGTACCGTCCGTGACGTATGCAAGTCTGTTCCGCCAATCGCAGGCGTGCATGCCTTTGACTCGGTATCCAATCTCGTGACCGATTCCGCAGTCGGCCGCAAGGAGCGTTCCGGCGACATAGCCGGGAATGGAGATCGCGGCTTTCCGCCGTGGCTGCGTAACGACGATTTGGCGTCCGCGAGTGAAGGTCTCGGGGTCCAGGGTTTTCGGACAGATGAGGCGATATGGAAGATAGGTCGATTTGCCTGAGCCTGTTGGCGCGACGGCGATGACCACGGGAGTGTCGTCACGCATCAGCTCTGCATATAGAGCGTCGATTTCCTCGGCCCTGACAGCGAACTCCGTTTCTTCGAATCTTGCGAAACGCTCTTCCAGATGGTGAAGGGTCGTTCTTTCGCGGATCCTGCCAAGAGGCGCTACTTCTGACTGTGGGACGCCGGCGATCCCCACACTCGGAATCGAAACGGGCTTCAGTCCACGACGCTCGAAACGCTCGCACTTCGGGCAAAGGACTTGTCTGGGACGCCCGAGAGCCACGTCACGAATCAACAGAGCATCCGCATAGCTGATCGGCTCTTTGCACATTAAGCACGTGCCATTCCACTGTTTCGCCATTACGCCTAGCTCCTATCCTGGCCAGGGCTGGCCCTTTTCATAGTTGCCGCCCCGTGGAGCGAGCATCGGAATGACCTGCAGAGATCCACGCTTGTGCTCCCGGCTGACCAGCCGATCGACCAATGCACGATAGAAGGCCACCACGGCAGGGAGAAACCCGGCGTGATAGACGTAAAGGCGCAGTCGATGGCCTTTGTAGACATGGGCGAGGTTTGCGAATTGGGCCAAAGAGACACGGTAACAAGCTTCATCGGCGCCGGACAGTCCTTCCTCGCTCGGCACGTCAGCGTTGCGATACCAGTTAATGTCGATGTATTGATCGATCTCCAGATGGCGCATGCTGACGAGGCCGACGTGTAGTTCTCGAGTCGGAGCCCAGCCATCCGGCAATCGTTCGACGCACCGTAGCCGGATCGGACGTGTCGGTTGGCCGCTCTCGTACATCATCGCGGCTGATGCCGGCGGACGGGCGCTCGTGTGCAGATGACGTACGAGCTCCTCAGTCAACAGGGCATGACGTTGATTGCCGAGATCAATCGGTGGACCGCCGTCGAGCGCTTGCTCGATTTGCGTTCGAAGCCGGTTGTGTATGTAGCTTCCGCGTGAAGCACCCTCATACTGCTTCCAGTCGGTGCTGACCGTCGGCATCCACACATTGCTTCGAACAGGTGAAAGGGCCGCAGGCAAGGGCGCTGCTCCTCCGAACACGCGAAACCAGTCACGAACGCGGTCCCAAATCGTTCGTACGTCCACAGGCCGATCGTCCATGCTGATGCCGAATACGTCCGGCACTTCGACCAGTCCACACCCGTTGGGAACGAGCCGTTTGGCAATGAACCAATCCCGATGTTGCAGGCTCGGTTCGTGTTTCCACTCCGAATTCGAAATTAGACCCCGGAAGCGGGCAACGTGCTTCCCAAGCTCCTCCGGGCCGAACACGGTGGCGCCGAGGCGAACTTCGTTTCGGACGCCCAGACTGGTTCCCGCAGCATGAAGCCGAGCCAAGAAATCGACATAGCCCGAGTCGATGCGAATCGACGGAAAGTCACCACGAACCAACGCAGCACGGAATTCGGCGTCTCGGGCCGCAGGAACCGCTCTGCCGAGCGCGACGTCCTCGATTTGCCGGCAGAGTCGCGTATAACGCGTTCTTTCTTCATCAGCGGCGACATTCTTGCGGATGCGGCGTTCGATGACACGCAACGCCGGTACATAGCCCCGCAGAAGCTCTGTTTCGAGATCGTCGTTCGGCTTGCTAGAGAAGCACGATGCCGGTAGTGCACAGAGTACTGTACCGACGTTCATCATGAGCGAAGTTTTCTCCCCTCGCGCAATCTCCGTTCGGTTTCCGCTTCCAGGGCTGTCAAGTTCTCCGGACAGACGAGAATGTCAACGCTGCGCGTCCCAGCGTAGCGCGTAACCTCGATCCGTTCGCTCTTGTTGAGCTCGAGGAATTCAGCGGAATAGACGAGAGCCGCTTTGGCACGAGCCGCTGCTCCGGCGTCCCGGGCGGCGTCGAGATCCTGGGTGAGAAAGAGGCGAGTCTCTTCACGGCCGCGAGGTCGTGGAATGACAAGGATGCGCTGACCCGTACGATGACGGATGACTTCCGGTGGATTGGGTGACCAGCCTTCCCACGTCCGATCCTGCGGGAGCGGGCCGTGAAGGTACCCCATCACGCTAGGTATCGGGTCAACTGGGATGTTCAGAAAAACCGGACGTGGATTCACAGCGACGCCGTCCGCTCTCTCATCAGAAGACCCGTCCTGGTACCGGAAAGCGCGTTCTACGATCCCGCTCAGAACGGCGCTGCGCCCGTGCGTCAGAGCGATTGCATAGAGATGGCGTGATTCCGGTTGAATGCCGGCACCAAACAACAAGTCCGGATATGGACAGGCTAGGAGGAGCATCTCGGCCTCAGCGGCCGACCAGATGCCCGTCGCTACAAAAAATGCGATGCGCTCAGGCGAAAAGAAGCCACGGCGCGACAGTTCGAGAGCACGCTCTCTTGCCTTGTCGCTTAACCCTGTGAGCCGGAGATAGAGCTGCCGAGCCTCCTCCGGTGCGATCGCACCTCGATAGGTCGACCCGAGCGGAACGTCGACGGCCTGAGCCAAGTCAGTGACCGGCGCCGGAACGGCGCCCCCACAGCATGAAGGCGTGAATTGGAGAGCCATCGACCCGCCATTACGAACGGCGTCCGACAGTGCGAACAACAATGCGGCACGTGTGGTCGCCCCGCGTTCGAGACCTGGCAGCTCGGCCGTGAGGAATACGTCAATCTCGCACACGCGAAAAGCTTCCGACGCCCGAAGGACGATAACACCGCAAATAGCCTCGGCAATCGTGAGACGATACGGACGGTAAACGTTCCCGCGCGGCGTTTTGCGGTCGGTTCCGTGTTCGAATTCCAACCCGCTCGTGATGTGAGCCTTGACCCGGTTGATCGAGTCATTTGTAACGGAGGCCGACGCGTTAACGAAACCAGCGGCACTCGCCTCGCCAGCCGACCACGAAGTGAATGCGTTCGCGAAGTCGCGTCGGGTGAGCAAACGCCATTTCGCTTGACTCTCGAATGTAGCAGTCACAGCGTCATTATTGACCGATTTACAGCGTTCTCGACATGCAATTGCGGCGCGGGGGCGCCGCGCTGTACTGCTGCCGGAGATGCGGCGGGAGGTCTTTGCTGTTCATCGTTTGCCTGGCGTGCAAGTTGAGCGAAACGCACGCAAAGATTGACTCCCGAAGGCGGATGATTCGCCGCGGCGCTGACGTTCGTCACGACTTCGCCACTCGACGGACGTTACACGGCGAGCAGGACGGTCACGGTGCTCGAGAAAGATCGCCACGAATTCCGTTGACTTAGTCTGGCGACTTAGCTAAGTTTCCGGCTATGATCGAGGTCAACATCCACGAGGCGAAGACGCAGCTTTCGCGGCTCATCGCGAAGGTGGAGCAAGGTGAGGAAGTCGTGATCGCGCGAGCTGGAGAGCCCGTCGCCAAGCTGGTTCGAGCGGAAGGCACGAAGCGGAGCCGAAAGCTTGGTGCGTATGCCGGCAAGATATGGATCGCCGACGACTTTGATGCACCGCTTGATCCCGAGACGTTCGACAGCGAGCGGTGAAAGTTCTCGTCGATACTCACTGCTGGTTGTGGGCGCTCGCCCGTCCGGAAGCGTTGAACGCCGACGTAGCAGCGCTCCTCAGCGATGACGAGACAGAGGTCGTATTTTCAGCAGCCTCCGTTTGGGAGATCGCCATCAAGTTGGCGCTCGGGAAGCTGCGCCTAACGACGGCTGACGAGTCACTGTTTGCAATCATCGACGATCAACCCGTCACGCGCCTTCCGATCTTGCATTCGCATGCGCGGCATGTGGCGACGCTTCCGCTACATCACGGTGATCCTTTCGACCGGATGCTGATCGCGCAAGGCCAGATGGAGAACCTTCCGATCGTTACGGCGGACGATCAGTTTCTCCGATACGAGGTCGAAATCATCTGGGCAGGGCGCCGGAAACCGCGGAAACGGCGAAAAATGGGCGCGTAACCGGGGAGCGGACGTCTCGTCCGCTCGGCGCGGCGGCAGCGGCGCTGTCGCACGGCAGGAGCGGACGAGACGTCCGCTCCCCACTACTACCGTGGGTTCAACTCCCACCTCCTCCGCCAAATCGACAGGATCTCTCCGCGATTCGGGCTGACTACGCTCGCAGTCTGATCGCGGCCGTTACCGCCAATGCGGCGGCAAGGGTCATCAACATCCAGCCGGACAACGTGGGGATGTCACTCACCACCGTGAGCGTTCCTGACGCGGCGGCGCCGGGCGCGGCCTCGCTGGAGGTGACTTGCGACGTCGTGTTGATGTGTGAGCCGAGGGCTATGCCCTTCACGCTGACAGTAATCGTGCATGACTGCCCTGCGGCAAGCACATTCGATGTGCTGGAAAACGTATCCGTGCCGGGATTGATGGAGAAGATGCCTCCTCCGGTTGCGAGCGTGCTGCACGTGCCGCCGGTTTGGGTGATGAGATCGATTCCCGCCGGCATGGTGTCGTTGAACTGAACGTTCGTGAGCGGGACAGCGTTGGGATTCGTCACCGTGATCGTCCCGATGGACGTGCCGTTGAGCGCGACCACCGCGGGGGAAAAGCTCTTGGTGATCACCGCGGAGGCGGCCTGCGCAAACGCCGATCCTGCGAAGGACGCACTGATGAGCACAGCCGTGAGGATAGGCAGGCGCGACGACTTTCGATTCATGACACTCCTTCTTGATCGCGGGGACGCGGTCATTGTTGAACATTCCGCGCTCGCGCCACGAACTATTTCAGGATCGCGGTGTCAGCCCCGCAGCACGAACACTTCGGACGACAAGGAATCGACGATCTGGTCAGTCGCGAGGCTGACGCCCGTGATCCGACACGCGCGCGTTCGACGGTCGAGTCGGTCGATGGCGCGAACGCGCCGTCGGATGGCGTGCTTCCGGGCGCTTGGCGCCCTGACGCGGCCGCAGGCCATCCGGGGATGGCCGACAGCCGCACAGTTGCGCGTCGTAACCACCCATGGATGGTGTCGGAGCGCGGCAACGGGGTTGAAGACCATCCATGGATGGTGCGAGAGCGCATGAACACGCATCGTGACCACCCATGGATGGTGTCAGAGCGCGGCAACGGGGTTCAGGACCATCCATGGATGGTTTCAGGCCATCCTTGGATGGTCATCGGCCGCATCAACGCGGACTCGAGCCACCCATGGATGGTCTCAAACCCTATGCACGCGCCTTGGCACCATCGATAGGTGGCCGTTGACCGCATCAACGTGTACCGTTTGCGCGTCACCGTAGCCGGTCCGCTCACCGATCTGCCGAGGTATCGCTGCGCATTCGCGCCCCGGTCTGCCGTCGCCTA
>Ga0068853_100003786_pt1 | contig 11589 bp, 12 predicted proteins | sample KBSCornC32_FD_65655 | JGI IMG/M metagenome (GOLD analysis project Ga0068853, IMG submission 65655) | Corn rhizosphere microbial communities from Kellogg Biological Station, Michigan, USA - KBS Corn C3-2 | ecosystem: Host-associated > Plants > Roots > Rhizosphere > Soil ... | reverse complement strand
TTGATGCCAAACGGCACCGGTTTGGCGCTGCCAAGTGTGACAGGCACGCCAGGTGCGCTCTTGGTTGCGAATGGATCCCCGAACGGAGCAGCCGGAGAAATATAGTGTCCGGTGGAGCCGATGTTGACGCTGGCGGGTTGCGTGGCAGGCCCGCCAAAGACGGCGAGATCGGAGCCTGTATTCGACGGCCCGCCTTGTGAAAGATCGATGATTCCCGCTGTGAGCGCGGCAGCATCCTTGGAATCAACCTGCACGGACCTTTGTGGTCCGCCGAAGATGTGAATTTTAGAAGTGCCGGTCACTGACAAAGCTCCTGAAGCGCTTGAGTGAAGTATCACCAGCGGCACAGGTACATTGATGGGTGTAACGCCACAACCAGCTTTGGCTTTGATACTCACCGTCGGGGGTGCTCCAACCATGGTGGTGAATGACATAGATACAGGATCAGTAATCGTCACCTCGACGTAAGGATTTGCCGTTGCGAGTGTGGGGGGAAGAGCGGCAACGCCCGGTAGGGCAGCAGGAAAGCTGACGCGAACGTTGGATCCAGAATAGCCGTTCAGCGTGGCATACCTGCAAGGTGGAGAGGTGGTGTTGACGCTGCAATCAAAGTCGGCGCCGATCCAGCTGAAATTTTGCAGACCGTTCTGACCGGAAGAGGATGGATCAACCGCGTTCAGATACAAATCGGCGGCTGCTGCTTCACATGCGGCGTCCGCCGCGCCCTGCGCCATCTGGCGATGCGCCCAAACCTGCGTGTAGTCGGCGGCCACGCCCAACATGGCCATGAGAAACAGGCCGATAAAAATAACGATCGGGATCAACGTCTGGCCGTGCTCGGATGAGCGCCTTTGCAAATTTCTATAGCGATGGATTTTCATGGGACGATCATCCTCCCTTCTGCATAGGTGGACATGGTTGGCGTATTGATGAACTGATTGAGCCAGGGAACGTAGGTGTAGGTCACGGTCACTACCACGTGGTTCGGAGGCGTCGCGCTGCCATCGGGAAACGTCACCGATGTGGAGATTGCTCGAACATCGTGCAGCGAGGTCTGGGCGAAAGTTGTAACCCTGGCTTTTGTTCCGGCGGCGTCTCCGCCACTGTGAACAATGGCGTAGCGCACTCCTTCATTGGCTGCATCCGCCATTACAGAATACGTATACATCATCCAGCCGAGTTCAAAGATCCAGAACACAACGGTGAAAATCACCACAATCATCATGGCGGTTTCCAGCAGGCTTTGGCCGCGTTGCTTTCTTGATCGAGTTAATAGCGGGCGCTGCATAAGTCAGTACAAAGACCTCATGGAAACCTGCCGGTGAAAATCCATTTTTGCCGGCAACACAACATTGAACGCCGTTCCGGGTATAACGGGAGTCACCGTGTATCCAACGTCCACGCGATGCAGAACAAACACAGGGGCTTCCGGGTCGGCTGGGACCGCAGAAAATGTAAAGCTTTTGCCAAAGCTGCTGCACAGCGCTACGTGAGTGTTTGGATCAACGCCTACAGAGGTACTGCAAACTCTCACGCCGGTATTCGAAGCGGACGCGCCGTTGACTCCATTCGTCATGTTGTCAAAAACAAGAGTGCTCACTGCCGATGCGCTTGGCGCCGATGCTGTAGTGATGGACGCGCCACCCTGTGCCGAGTACTGGACGCCCTGTCGCGGCGCAGCCGCAAGACTCAGTACCACGAACCAGAAGTAGCCAAGATTGATGAGATTGAAGGCAATTCCCAACAAGAGCGGCATGGCGACTGCTGTTTCCAACAGGCTTTGTCCCTCGTCATGCCGTTGCCGGCGAATCAAATTTCGCAACCACATAAGCTTTCCTTATCGCGCGGATGTTTCCACGCGATCAAACGTTAGAGCGTCACCAACTGCCGTGGCTGTGGAGTCCAGCATGCCGGAGGGCAGTTCCAGCACCGCCGCTGCCCTCCAGAAGATCCGCGTCATTCTGAACTGGCGCATGCGACGCCGCAGTGCCAGCACATTCCACTCTCTATCGAGCACCACAATATCGATGGGAAACATCATTCCCCAGGTGTGTACTCCCTGCGAGGGCACAATCAGCAGTCCATCTCCGGGTGAAAGTGTACGTTCGCCCAGCAGGCCGATAATCCTGCTCAAGCCTGTGTCGGCCACACGTATGCCTTCCCCCAGCACGGTTCCCTTGGTTGCGTTTACCGCTCGCACGATCTTGTTGTGGAATCGCATACAGCTATTTGCCAAACTCCTGAAACACTCTCTGCAAGTGGATAATCGCGGGCAATGCCGTGACCACGAAAACGCTGGGAAAAATACCGAACACCAGGGGAAAAAGCAGTTTCACGCCCGTCTTGGCCGCCTCTTCCTCGGCCGCCTGCAAGCGGCGCGAGCGCAAGGTATCAGCAAAGACGCCGAGTGCGTGGGCAACGGGTGTACCAAAGCGTTCTGTCTGTACCAGCATGGTTACAAATTGACGGACGAAATCGATATCCAGACGCTCCGCCAAACTGCGCCAGGCGTCCATACGAGGCTTGCCCGCGCGCTGCTCCCGGCTGATGATCTGGAACTCTTCCGCCAGGCTGGGCGCTGTGATCGCCATCTCCTCGCCCACTCGCACCAGCGCCTGGTCGATGCCAAGTCCCGCTTCCATGCATATCACCAGCAGGTCCAATGCATCAGGAAGGGCGATCCGGATATTCGTCTGCCGGCGCGACACCAGATATGAGAGCGCCATATCCGGGAGAAAAAATCCGCCCACCGCGCCAACGAGAACTGCAGCAATCATGTTGCTACCAAAAAAACTTCCCGCCGTGATTCCTGCTACCGGCAACAGGAGTTTTGCTGCAGTAAAGATTTCCACGTGTTCCGGCTTACGAAAGCCCGCCAGAGTAAGCTTGAAAGCCAGGTCCTGATCAAAGCCGGAGACCAACCCGCGAAACGGATTGAAGAGGCTCATGACTTGCGCAGCGGCCCGCGCCAGGCCAGTGCTGGGCGTCGCTGCAATCAGCGTGCCCGCATCAGGCGCTGTATATGCGGAAACCTCCATGAGTCGGGCTTCCACCGGGTCTTTGCCCGTCAACATCACGAGTACGGCAGCAACAAGCAGGAAGACCGTAACGGCAGTCGAAATTATAAGTAAGAGCATCATTACGTCTCCTTAAAACCTGATATTCACAATCCTTCGTATCGCGAGAATTCCCACCACCATCGCGACCGCAGCAATGGTCACAAACAATTGGCCCGTAGGATTATCAAACAGAACCTTGCCATAGCCGGGGTTCACAAAATTCATTGCAAAAAAGATGGCAAATGGAAGGCCAATCAAGATTCCGCCCGTTACGCGGCCTTGCGCGGTGCGAATGCGCATCTGGCCAGCGGCACGAACGCGTTCGCGCAGGACGTGTGAGGTTTTGTCAAGAATTTGCGCCAGGTTGCCGCCCGTTTCCTTTTGCACCAGAATGGCGGTCACTAGAAATTGCAGATCGGGGATCGGCATGCGGCGGCTCAGGTTAAGCATGGCCTCGCGGAACGGCAAGCCAAAGCTCTGCTCATCGGCGGCCCGGCGAAACTCCGCGCGCAACGGGTCGTCACATTCCTTGGCAATGGTTTCGATGGTTGCCGGCAACGCCTGACCGGCGCGCAGGCCGCGCGACATCAGATCAATCGCTTCCGGAAGCAGTTCCGTGAAGCGCCGTGAACGCCGCTTGCGCTTCTGCAGCAGGTAAAGATACGGCACAAATCCCAGCGCCAGACCCGGAAGCCAACCCAATAGTCCTGGCGCAATCCACCAGTTACCCAGAGCAGCGCCCACGCATATGAGCAACAGCGTGACAATCACTACCTGCCCGACGGTCCATTTCAGGTCGCATTGCTCAATCAGTAAATGCAGCCCAATAGCCAGCCGGTTTTGCCGCAGAAATTTATCAAACGCCGGGACTGTGCTGAAGGTGACCTCTTTTACGATGCTTGGTCCATCGTTGCCTGATGGGGAATCCGTGCTGCGATCCAGAGAAACCAACCGGGAGTGGATGAGCTTGTCAGCTTTTGACGGTTCGGTGAGCAGCGCCACCACGGCGAAAGCGGCGATCAAAACGATAAAAAAGATGCTTACAATCGTCATGGCTAAACCTCGCAAACGTGCTCAAACAGATCCTGAGAAAGCTGTATCCCTGAGGCTTTTAAGCGTTCGGTAAATAACGGCCGCAACCCTGTGGCGCGGAAGCGTCCCAGCACGCGGTTGTTCGGGCCGATACCGAGACGGTCAAACACGAAAATGTCCTGGAGCGTGACCATGTCGTCACCGACGCCGGTGACCTCGGATATTTGTGTGACACGGCGCGAGCCGTCACTGAGACGCGCCACCTGCACGATGACCGAGACGGCTGCTGCAATCTGCTGGCGAATGGCTTTGTCCGGCAGGTTAACCTCCGCCATCAATGACATGGTTTCCAGGCGGGCGATCGCGTCGCGCGGATTATTGGCGTGAATGGTGGTCAGCGATCCATCGTGGCCGGTGTTCATGGCCTGGAGCATATCGAGCGCTTCGCCGCCGCGTACTTCGCCCACCACAATGCGGTCGGGCCGCATACGCAAGGCATTAATCACCAGTTCACGCTGCCGCACGGCGCCCTTCCCTTCCACGTTAGGTGGACGGCATTCCAGCCTCACCACATGCGGTTGTTGCATTTGCAGCTCGGCAGAGTCTTCAATGCTTACGATTCGCTCGCGGTCAGAGATGAAACTGGAAAGGGCATTCAGCAGCGTGGTCTTGCCGCTGCCCGTGCCGCCGGATATCACAATGTTGAGCCTTGCCTGCACCGCCGCCTGCAACAGTTCCAACATGTCCGGCGTGATAGCGTGAAACGCGAGCAACTGCTCAATCCCAATGGGCACGCGGCCAAAGCGGCGGATCGACATGATGGGCCCATCGATGGCGAGTGGCGGAATCACCACATTGACGCGCGAACCGTCTTCCAGGCGCGCATCGCACATAGGAGATGATTCGTCCACGCGCCGGCCTACGTTGGAAACAATTTTGTCGATGATGTGGCGGAGGTGTGCCGCATCCTTGAAGACAACGTTGGTCAACTCCAGCATTCCGCCGCGTTCAATGTAAACCTGGCGGTGCGTGTTCACCAGAATGTCTGTAATCGTCTGGTCCTGCAGCAGGGGCTCCAGCGGCCCAAGGCCGAAAACTTCCTGCAGCACCTCGCGGCAAACGCGCTCTCTTTCGGAGCCGCTCAGGGGAAAGTTGGTAACACTGATCAGGTCATAAATAACGTTCTGCACCTGGGTGCGCGCGTACGCGTCCTGAAGTGACGTGAGCTTCTCCAGGTCGATCTTGTTCAGCAACTCACGGTGCAGCGTTGTTTTCAGCTCCTGGTAGGACCTGCCACCCGCACCGTTGGAAGGCGCCAGTGGAGCTGAAGGGGTTGCGAATCCGAATGCCATTTTTACTCCCGAACTACTTACTGAACCAAACTACTTGCTCACCGGAACTACTTGCCAAACAAAGACATCACGCCACCGGAGTGAGAGTGAGCCATAGCTTTGTCATCATTGTTGCTGGCGAGGTTGCGGGCCCAAACCTGAACGGCCTCGCCAAAGGCGGACTTACCGGAAGGGATCGGCGCGCCTGCGTTGATTGCCTTGATGACCTCGTCATAACTGTTGGGCACGCGCACGGAGATCTTCCGCCCCAGCGCCTTCTCAATGCGATCGTCGGCCAGCGGTCCCCGCTTGGAGTGGCGATTCAGGACAATCTGGATCTTGTTGGAGTTGTATCCCAGTCTTTCCAGGTGCTCGATGTAGCGCACCGCGTTGCGTATCGACGGAAGTTCAGCGGTCAGCACGATTACGACCTGGTCAGACTGCGAAATGCAGGCCAGCGTTACGTCGCTGAGTCCCGGCGGACAATCCACCACGACGAACTGATAGCTTCCTCCGAGGAAGGCCAGCGTACGTTCCACTGCGGAAGGCGAAGCCTTGTGAAGAACGTCCACGGTCTCTGGCGAATCCAGCAGGTGCAAGCCGGAGGTGTGGCGCAAGAGAAAGCCCTGAAGCAGTTCCTGGTCCAGCCGGTCAGTGTTGCTGGCCAGTTCATAAAAGCTGTATTGATGACGGCCTGTGCCAAGGTAGAGCGATGCGTCACCCAGAACAGAATGCTGGTCCACCAGCAAGCATTTGCGCTGATTGCGCCCGGTGAGTTCCAGCGCCAGATGCAACGCCAGTGACGTGACGCCCGTCCCGCCCTTGGCCCCGATCAAGGTAATGATCTTGCCTTGGACTTTGGAGCGCATTCTTTCCTTCTGCTTCGCTTCCACCCGCGCCAGTCCGTCAAGAACTCGATCATTCTGGATAGGTTTCAGCAGGTACTCGATGCAGCCCACGCGCATGGCCGCAATGATCCGTTCCGGCTCGGTGTGTGCTGAAACCGCAAATACATGGACGTCCGGATAGTTGGCCCGCAGGTGTTCCGTAATCCATACTGCCTGCTCATTGTTTCGATCGTAGTCAATGAAGCAGACGCGGGTACGCGACTTCTCCCCGGCGCGGCCCACTTCCCGTTCCGCGCCAGAATAGCCTTCAACGCTCGCTGCCATCGCCGCGCCCGGCACCGCGAGCATAAAGTTGGCCAGAGCGCGATAGGACATTGCGTCAAGTCCTACCGTGCTTACAGCAAGACCTGCTGAATTCGCTGTTGAAGATAGGTTTACTGGTGTAGCCATTACCTGTTACCACCTGAAGGAATCTTGGAATCGAAATTTTTGGGATCGAGGGGCGTCGTAGGCTCCTTGGGGAGGTGCAAAGGTTCTGCCGGCTCTGACGCCGGATCGACGATCGAAGGAGTAACTATCACCACCAGCTCGGAATTGGTCTTGGTAACGCTCTTGGAGTGAAACAGCAGGCCTAGTATCGGAATATCACCAATGCCCGGCACCTTGGAATACAAGGAAACGGTTCGCTGGTCCAGCAATCCCGCGATGCCGAAGCTCTGCCCGTTGCGCAGATCCACGACTGTTTCGGCATGGCGCGTCGCGATTGCAGGCAGTACAAAGCCGTTGATGGTTACCGCATTGCTGAAATCAAGCGAGCTGACCTCCGGGAAAACTTTTAACCGGATCGAGTTGTCTTCCTGAATGATCCCCGTGAACTCCAGCTTGACGCCGAACGGTTTGAACTGCACGGATACGGTATTGGCGCCGGCCACGCCGGAAACCACCGGGTAAGGTAGTTCGCCGCCCGCCAGGAACCTTGCCGGCTCACCATTGGCGGCCAGCAGATTCGGTTCCGCCAAAATCTGCAGAATATTTCGTTGCTCAAGGTCTTTGATGGTCGCGCCCAGTTCGAGGTCCGGACGGAATATAAAGAGGTTGAGCAGATCACTCAAGCCGATCGTACTGCTGGTTACACCATTCCCCCCGCCGCCGCCGCTAGCTGAGTTGGAGTTACTCACCAGCTGCGGTGGTGAGAATTGCTGCGTAGAGCTGCTGCCAAAAAACTTGGCGTTGGGACCGCTGAAGAGGTTTATGCCAAGAGCCGTAAGCTTTGATCGGTCCACCTGGGCAAAGCGGACTTTCAGCAGAATCTGCTTTTGCCGCCCGGGCAGCGCAATGCGAATCGAGTTCACGACCTCTTTGGAAAAAGGCGCGGCCATTTTGACAACCTGATCGGCTATGGGGACGGCTGTTGCCGTTCCGGTCAAGACGATCCTGTTCTCCTCTGATTCCACCTGAATCTGTTGATCTGGAAAGCCGCGAGCTACCGCTTCGCGCAGCAGAGAGACGTCCAGGTCCCCAAAGACCTCGAGAATGCGCGATTTGTTGTCTTCCTGCCATAGCACCACGCTGCTGCTGCCGGATGCAATTGCGGTAACAACCAATTCGTTGGCTGCTGTGGTGGCAGTGGTAACAACTGTGGGATTGCCGACCAGCACACGCCGCAAGCGGACGTCAGTTCGGATAACAACTGAGTGGCCGACCAGAATGTGCAGGACCTGATTGCCGGCGAAGGTGTCAGCCGGCGCCGCTTGTTGTGCTGGAGCCGCGGACTGTTTCTCAGCAGTGGCAGGCTGTTGGGTGCTGGGAGGAACAGCGCCCTGGGCCATCGCAACCTTGCAAAGACCGAGAGACAGAATAATGATTCCGCCGAGCATGGATAATAACCGTTTTGTTCCGTCGAGTTTCAGAATGCCTCCTCGTTTAACCCGCCAAAAAACCTGTTCAATCGTTTGCCGGAAATTTGGCAACCGTAACCTTGCCGCCAGAAACCGTTTCCACCGTGTAAGCTGCAGGCAGGGCCGGCGCAGGAGCCCGCTTGGTGTGTTGCGGCTGAACTTTCTTTGGTATTCCGGCCAGCTCGGCCATATCGATGGGAGCTGTGTCCGGCCTGGCAGCATCGCCGCCATTCCGCAGAACGAAATGAATACTGCCCTGGTTTTGTGTTGCCTGGCTTTGCGCCAATGCCAGTTTCTCTGACTCCTCCGGCGTGACCAGCAGCGTAACCACGCTCACATTTTCCGGCTTGCCATTGGGATCGGGATCGGTCTTGGTTCCCGTCGCCAGCACCTGGACGTTTTGCAGCACGGTGTGCGTGGTGCTGGAAGCGTTGTTTTCCCCACGCAGCGTTACCAGCACATCCACATGCGAACCGGGAAAGATAAACCCGGCAATGTTCATTACTTCATTGGTCTTCACGGAAGTGGCGCGCATGCCGTCAGGAATCTTGGCGGAGAGGCCGAAACTTCCACTGGATGCGAGGCCATGCTTCTGCACCGGCTCTTTTGCCTCCAGGGCATAGATCGGCACACGGCCGATGGCATCTTCTTTCTTCTCGATCAACCCTTCCAGCGGCACATTCGTCGGCCAGTTGATCTCGGTCAGGTTTTCCGCGGTCAGCGGAACACCGGGCTGCACGGCGACTGCGGCCGCAACCACCCGCCTTGTGGATGGCGTGGCAGAAGCCTGAGCGCGCGTAACGCGAACATAAAAGATTGAAGTGATGGCGAGTGAAATAACCAATGCCGCCACTAAAGCAAAACCGAGCCGTCGTGTTCCCATAACGTTATCTCCACATGGGCATCAAAAACGCCCAGTACAGGGTGCCTGCCGCAAACGCCAGCCCGTAAGGCAGGCGAACAGCAGAAGGGTTATCCAGGTTGACTTCAGGATGCGTGCGCAATCCGTGGGCCGCGTGAAAGCCGACAACGGCCAGCGTGTTGCGCAGCGTCTTCAACACCCGGCCGGTAAAAACCATTACCACTATGGCGAGAACGCCGCCGGCCACCGCGGTGGCAAACATTACCTGCCAGGAACCGGCGGGACCAATGATGCAGCCTAAGCCCGTTGCCAGCTTCACATCGCCCGCACCCATGGCGCGGACGAGGTGAAAGAACAGGAAAAGACCGCCGAAGATAAGACCGCCAGCCAGACTCAGGAGCAGACCGCGCCAACCATGGACGGCGGCCTGTGTCACAAGACCGGCGACCATGGCGGGATACGTGAGCCGGTTTGGTATGCGCCGGTCACGGACGTCAGTCATGGCCGCGGTGACCGCCACCGCAGAAGCCAAAGTCGGAATGATTTGAGCCACGTTCATAACGACAAAAAGTTGAACCGCAGGCGTACGGCCTGCGAATCGGAAACATTGTTTGAGCCTCGATAGCCGATCGCTTAGAGACACCGATACCTAGTAAGGCGCCACTATGAGGACCGTCCACCGCTGGGTTTGAAGCAAATGGCGCCATGCAAGCCGGTGCTGCCGGCGCCATAACCTCGGGCTTAGGCGATAGCGGTTTGAATTTTTGTGTTGATGGTGGTCAGCGCGGTGGCGATGTCAGTAGCCAGGCTGTTTGCGCCAGCCACAACTGCCGTCAAGACCGCAGCCAGAACCAACGCGTACTCAAGCAGGTCCTGACCGGATTCTTCACGATGTAGATTCTTAACGAACTGTGTGAATGTCATTTCTAAATCTCCTCTTATCTTGTGTTTTTTGGAAAGGTCTATTCAACATCCCCTTCGTCCTACCGCACGATCATTGCCAAAGATGAGCTAGTAAAACCAGCTATATTAGGAATAAGTTTTAGCACCTATGCAATTACTTACACTAAATATCCACATTTAGTTCATTGAGTCCGAAACTAGGATGGCTTTATTGCAGGATTTTAAGTAAGTATCTACTAACTTTTATATAGTGATGGAACATGAATCACATATGGATTCTGATTTGATCCGGCGCACAATGCCGGAGACAAAAAGGCTGCCACGAAGTCGCAAATAAGTGCAGTGGGCTTCGCAAGATGAGCTTCGAATCGGAGGTTGTATCCGGCCGAGATGGAAAAGCCTTTCGCTCTCTTCGGCCATAGCATAGGTGCACTGATTGCATTGAATTGGCGCGTGAGTTGCACAAACAGCAGAGGATCCAATCTGTTCATCTCTTTATCTCGGCTAAATGCTCGCCACGGCAAAGTCCTGAAGATCCGCCAATTGGCCAGCTTTCTGATGCGGCGCTGATTGAAGTATTGGACCGACATGAAGGCACGCCGCGCATGCTTCCTGGCGGCCACTTTTTTATTAACACCTGGGCAATCCTGTCTTGGAAGTCATCTCCTCGTCGGTCAACCAGGTCCTTGGTCGTTAACCGCCGGTTGGGGAGCGCGCGTGCACGACGCAATCGAAAGCCTGCTGCCCGACCCATCAGTTATCTTTAGAAAACGCATCAAGGTGCATTGCGCAGATTATCTTAAGCAATGCACGTCCCCTTGCACGGCTCGCCGCCCAGCTACCGTAAGCTGCATAGACCATTGGTCCGCAGCATGTGAAAAATCGCGGCAGTTAAGAAAAATTTAAGTATCTATGTTTGTGCTATTTCTGTGTCGTAAGTTGGCGCACTCGTCGCCGCGAACAGGATCTTAAAATTGAATCACTGGCCTTTCATACTCACGTGTTTCCTCTTCGAATTGGAGTGCATAATGATCGCGAATCGCAAAATTCTTATTGTCGATGACGAACATCCCATCGCAGATACGCTGGCCGCCATCCTGCAGCAAAAGGGCTTTGACGTATATGTGGCTTATTCCGGTGAGCGGGCAATTGAACTGGCACTTCGGATTGAGCCTGACCTGGTCGTTTCCGACGTAATGATGCCGGACAAGAATGGAATTGAAGTCGCGGCTGCGGTGAGAGAAAAACTTCCGAAATGCAAGACGCTTCTTTTTTCAGGTAGTGCGGCGGCCGCTGATTTGCTCAGCGTGGCGCGGCAATCAGGATACAAGGGCGATATCTTGGCCAAGCCCGTACATCCAAGTGATTTGCTGGTAAAGCTGAACAATTTGGCCGCCTAAAAGAAACGAAACCTGCTTAAAGCCGCAAGCCCTATGCTGCATTTAGATCTCTGCGATATTCCCCATCTGTCGATCCGCTCAAATTCAATACGCCATCATGACGATCAAAGTTGATTCTTCTGCCAAGATGCGCCATCGCTCGCGCGCAGACATCGACATTAAGGATTTTGCCTTCATAGAATTAACAGCAGGAATCACAGTGCCGTCAACTTATGCCCCAGCCCTTACCAGGCGGCACTGGGTTTACAATATCGTC
>Ga0068853_100003785_pt1 | contig 11590 bp, 9 predicted proteins | sample KBSCornC32_FD_65655 | JGI IMG/M metagenome (GOLD analysis project Ga0068853, IMG submission 65655) | Corn rhizosphere microbial communities from Kellogg Biological Station, Michigan, USA - KBS Corn C3-2 | ecosystem: Host-associated > Plants > Roots > Rhizosphere > Soil ... | reverse complement strand
TGCCCGCTGGCTCGCCCAGCCTCCGCCCTCCGCTCCGCTGCCCGACGGTCGCGGTGACGCCGCCCCCGTGCTCGCCCGACTCGGCGCCTCGTATGCCTTGTGGCGCACCGTGTTGACCTCGTGCACCGACGAGTCCCTCGCCCGGCCCCTCGGCCCCCGCGCCGGCTTCTACGCCCGCGACTCCCGCCGCTCCTTCGTCCTGCACGTCTTGGACGAGCTGATCCATCACAGCGCCGAGGCCGCGCTGTTGCGGGACCTCTACGCCCACCGTCCCTTGTGCAACGACGGGGCCTAGCCGGTGATCGGGTCCAACAAGCGGTGGGGCTTGGCCAAGGCCTTGGTGACCACGTCGGGGTCTGCGCCGGCGTCGTCGAGCCCTGGCCCGGCGATCACGACGAAGTCCCTGACTGCCAAGGACTTTCCGCATTCCTGGCACACGCCGGCGATGTCCACCTCGCCGTGGTCGGCTGCGTGGCGGAAGTAGCGGCGGGGTCCGCGTGGTGCGTAGTGGGCGTCGCCCCAAGCCAGCAAGGCGCGCATCGCGGGGAAGAGGTCGATGCCCTTCTCGGTCAGACGGTAGAGCTCGCGGCGGCCCGGGCCGGGCTCCTTGGCCAGCACGCCGGAACGTACGAGCAAAGCGAGGCGCTCGCTGAGCACGGCGCGAGGGATGCTCAGGTGTGCGGCGAAGTCGGCGAAGCGCCGCACGCCGTAGAAGGCGTCGCGGACGATCAGCAGTGTCCACCGCTCGCCCACGATCTCCAGGGCGCGAGCCAGGGAGCACTCCTCATCGGTGTACGCGGCAGCCACGGCCCGAGTCTATAGGTTCAGATTCCGAACTGCCGGTAGCGCCTCGACGCGGCCCTGCTGGTCGCCCTGACGGCGACGGCCACGCCGAGCGCGCTCGACCGGTTTCAGTGCGGCTGGTGGATGGTGATCACCACCGCCGGATCACAGGTGCTGCTCGGCGTACACCTTCATGGCGTCCCGCACGAGCTCGGCGGTGCCGGCCCCGTGTCGGTCGTAGTTCTGCGTGAACCGGGGATCGGCCACGTACATCTCACCAAGGCCGATGAAGTACGGCTTGGTCACGGTCGCCGCCGCGCCGATCCACTCGTGCAGCCGCTTGGTGATGGCCTGCACGGCGTCGCTGTCGGCGGCGAGACCGGCCTGGTGCGCCCGGCCGAAGTCGGCGGCGATGTCGAGCTGCCGCTGCTGGTGGGCCCGCTTGTCCTCCTCGCTCAGCGACGTCCACCACTGGTCGCCCTTGTCGTAGGCGTCCTTGCCCCAGCGCTCGACCACCTCCTCCTTGTACTGGGTGTGGTCGAAACCGTCGAATACCTCCTCGGCCATCAGCTGCTGGCCCCCTTCCGTCTTCTCCAACGTCGTCCGCACCGAAGCGATCTGGCGGGTGATCCGCTGCCGCTCCTGCTCGAGCAGGTCGAGATGGGTGCGCAGGGCGGCCGCGGTGTCCCGCTGCCCCTCGAGCACCTCGGCGATGGCGGGCAGCCCCAACCCCAGCTCCCGCAGGAGCAGGATCCGCTGCAACCGGACAAGGGCGTCCTGGTCGTAGTAGCGGTAGCCGTTGCTGCCGACGCGACTGGGCTGTAGCAACCCGATCTCGCCGTAGTGGCGCAGGGTCCGGCTGGTGGTGCCGGCCGAGCGGGCGATGTCCTGGATCGACCACTCCACCGCTGCCCTCCTGATCTCGTTCGGTGTGAAAACCACGGTAGAAGTTGACGTAACGTGAGAGTCAAGCGCGCGGCAACAAGCCGAGCGCCTGGGCTCGCAGCACGCTGGTGAGCCGGTCGCCGGTGCCGAGCTTCCGGTACGAGTTCTCCAGGTGCTTCTGCACGGTCCCGGTCGCGATGCCCAGCCGCCGGGCGATGGCCTCGGCGGTGAGCGACTCGGCGGCCAGCGCGAGCACGGTGAGCTCGCGAGGCGTCAGCAGGACCTGCACCGCGGGCTCCAACCGGCCCGCGATGCGTTCGAACAGCGCGGCGCCGCAGGCGCGGAACAGGGAGTTGGCCTGTTCGCTCTCGATCTGGGCGGCCTTGGCCCGGCCGGCGGCGGCCAGCGCGCCGGCGGCGACGAGCCGGGACCGCCCGGCGTCGACGCGGTCACCCATGCGTGTGAACTTCTCGGCGGCGGCAAGGGCGTGCTCGGCCGCCTCCAACGGCGACCCGGACCGGAGCGCGTGGGCCCGGGCCAACGCAGCGAAGGCCAGCGGGAGCTGCCGACCGACGCCGGCGGCGACCTTGTCCGCCAGCTCGGCGCAGACCAGGGCGTCGGCGGACCGACCACACTCGGCTTCGGCCTCGGCCAGCAGCTGGAGGTAACTCACCCGGGTGACCGGCTCGAAGCCCGACAGCTCATCGTCGCCACCGGCCCGCCGCAGCAGCTCGACGGCCCCGGCGGCATCGCCGGCATACAGCTTGGCCTGGGCGAGCATGCCGTGCGCCACCCCGGAGAACCAGTCGCGCACCGGCCCGGCCAGCCGCACGGCCTCGGCGCCGAGCCGGACGCCCTCGGCGGGATCACCCAGCCAGGTGACGATCCACGACTGCTGCGCGAGGGCCATGGTGCGGAGCTCGTCGCTACGGGTGAGCACGGCGGCCTCGGCGGCGTCCTCGAAACACGCGGCGGCTTCGTGCAGCTGGCCGAGCAGCCCGTACGAGGTGCCCTGGGCGATCCGCAGATACGTGACGAGATGGTTCTGGCCGGTGGTCCGGGCCAGGTGCAGGCCGCGGGCGAGATGCCGCAGAGCGCCGTCGAGCCGCTCGTAGACGAGCTCGTTCCAGCCGAGCAGGACCACGGCCTCCAGGTGCCGGGCGAGATCGTTGTCCAGCAACGAGTCCACCATCGTGGTCGACTCGTCGAGCAGGGCGAGCACCTCGTCGTCGACCATGCCCTTGACGTACGAGTGCTGCACGCTGGCCCCGATGGTCGCGGCCAGCAACGGGGCGTCGCCGACGCGGCGCGCGGTGGCCAGCGCCTCACGGGCCCAGTCGCGGGCGTCGGCGAAGTTGCCGCCCACGAGGGTGCCGGTGGCCAGCTCCAGCTTGAGCACCGCGGCGGCGGCGCTGTCCGGATCGGACAGTCCGTTCAGCTCACCGAGTACCAACGCATGCGCCTCGGCGTGTCGGCCGAGCAGCCGCTCGATCTGCGCGCAGAAGCCGACGACCTGGGCCCGTGGCACGGCCGGCTCGGCCGGCATGAGCGTCAGCACCTCGTGCAGCGCCTCGCGGCTGCGCTCGAACTCGCCGGTCACGCCGAGGGCCTTGGCCAGCATTCCCAGCAGTATCAGGCGCGTCGGCTCCTGGTCCGGCTCGGCCGGCAGCAGCCGCAGCGCGGTCCGCAGCCAGTGCGCGGAAGTGGACGGAGCGGTGTTCATGTACGCGACAGCGGCTTCTACAAGGACGTCGATGGCGGCTTTGTCGCCGTGGACGGCGGATTGCTCGACGTGGTGGGCCTGAATCGTGGCAGGGGCTTTGCTCGCGGCCAGCGCGGCGGCGGTGCGGGCGTGCGCGGCGAACCGCCAGCCGCTGCCGATTCCTTGGTAGACGACGCTTCGCAGCAGCGGGTGCCGGTAGCGCACGCCGCCGGAGGTCCCCAGTGGACGAAGCAGGTCGCGTTCGGTGAGGCGATCAAGCGCCGCAAGCGTTTCCGTCAGCGGGAGATCGGCCGCCGCGGCCACCAGCGTCGGCTCGGCGACCTCGGCCACGACCGCCACCGCGCGCGCCACCTGAAGGTCGATGTGGCCGAGAGTGGCCAGTTCGGCGGCCAGCGCGCCGTTGCCTTTCGCGTCCGGGTGACGGGCAAGCGCTTCCAGATACAGCGGGTTGCCGCCAGCGGCGTCGTAGCGGGCCCGATCGAGATCGTCGCCGACGAGCTCCCGTGCCTCGGCGAAGGTGAGCGCGCTCAGCCGGATCTCCTCGACACCGTCGGAAAGTGCGGCCGACAGCCGCGGCGGCGCCTGCCGCGGCCGGTACGCCGCGACGATCACCACGCGGGCCCGTGGCGGGTGCCGGACCAGGTGGTCGAGCAGCTCGAGGGAGGCGTCGTCGGCCCAGTGCACGTCGTCGAGCAGCAGCACGAGGCCGGCCGGGGCGGCCAGCTCGACCAGCCGGGTGCGGATCGCACGGTGCAGTTGGTAGCGCTCGACATCGATCGCACCGTGGATGTCCACGGTGGACAAAGTGTCGCCCGAAAGTACGCCGAAAGGAACGTGGCGCTCGAACTCGCCGGCCCGGCCGGCCACCACCAGCACGCCGGCGTCGGCGGCCGTGGCGGCGAACTCGGCCAGCAGCCGGGTCTTGCCCATGCCGGGCTCGCCGGTCACCCCGACGAAGCGCGCGGTGCCGAGACCGGGGGCGAACAGCTTGCCCCGCAACAGATCCAGTTCGTGCCGACGACCCACGAACGGCGCCCCGATGACCACGGGAAACACGCTATCGCCGACCGTCCACTCTGGTACCGCTGGAAAGAGTGATCATGAAACGGCCAATAAGTCCAATGTGGCTGACCGCTCGCCTGGCCGAATGTGAGTGTTCTCCCGGTGTCGGTTGTGTCAGGCGGTGTCCGTTGCTGTGCGTGCAACTTGCGTGCGGTCCCGGTGAAAACTCACCCGTACCGGTTGACCTGCCGGCACCAGTGCGGCGTGGCGAACGGGTCAACCCGTTGGGCTGAGTGACCATCGAGGACATGAAGCTCACCGGACTGCTGTCGCGGACACAGGAAGTGCTGCCAGGCGTCACCGGTGTCGCCAGGGTGGACCGACGCACCGACGACCTGCTGCGCAGGATCGGGCCCGGCGACGTCGCCGTGCTCGACGCGCTCGACCTCGACCGCCGCACCGCCGAGGCGCTGATCGCCGCCGAGGTGGTCGGCGTGGTCAACGCCTCGCCGTCGATCTCCGGGCGGTTCCCCAACCTCGGCCCCGAAGCGCTGCTGCACGCCGGCATCCCGCTGATCGACGACGTCGGCTCCGGCGTGCTGAGCGCGATCAAGGACGGCACCAAGCTGCGCCTGCACGAGGGCGTCGTCTTCCACAACGAGCGCGAGCTGGCCCGCGGCGTCGAGCAGACCCCGGAATCGGTCGCCGACCAGCTGATCGAGGCCAAGGCCGGCATGTCGGCCCAACTGGAGGCGTTCTCCGCCAACACGATCGAGTTCCTGCGCCGCGAGCGCGGTCTCGTGCTGGACGGCCACGGCGTGCCCGAGCTGTACGTGCCGATGCGCGGCCGGCAGGTGCTCGTGGTCGCCCCTGGCTACGGCCACGTCGAGGACCTGCGCCGGCTGCGCCGCTACATCAAGGAGTTCCGGCCGGTGCTGCTCGGCGTGGACGCCGGCGCGGACACGCTGCTCGACGCCCACCTGAACCCGGATGTGATCGTCGGCGACCCGGACGGCATCAGCACCGAGGCGCTGCGCGCGGCCTCCGAGGTGGTGTTGCCGGCGCAGCCCGACGGGCACGCGCAGGGCCTGGAGCGGATCCAGGACCTGGGCATCGGCGCGGTGACCTTTCCCGCCTCCTGCAACGCCGAGGACCTGGCGCTGCTGCTGGCCGAGGCGCACGGCGCCAGCCTGGTCGTCACCGTCGGCTTCCAGGCCACGCTGCGGGAGTTCCTGGACCGCGGCACCGGCGGGTCCATCCCGTCCACCTTCCTCACCCGCCTGAAGCTGGGCAGCAAGCTGGTCGACTCGCACGCGGTCGCCGAGCTGCACCGGTCACGGGTGTCCGCGGGCACCGTGCTGCTGCTGGTGCTCGCCGTGGCCGCGGTGGTCGCGGTCGCGCTGCTGGTGTCCGACGTCGGCAGCGTCTACCCGGCGCTGCTGACCGGTGCGTGGCAGAACTTCGTCAGCTGGCTTGGGGGCCTGTTCCAGTGATCTCGTTGCGCAATCACGTCATTTCCATTGCCGCGGTGTTTCTCGCGCTCGCCGTCGGCGTGGTGCTCGGCTCCACGTCGCTGAGCAACCGGGTGCTCGGCGGGCTCGCCGACGACCGGGCCAACCTCAGCAAGCAGGTGACCGACCTGCAATCCCGGCAGACCGATCTGTCCGGCCGGCTCACCGACGCCGACCGGTACGCGCTGGCCACCGGTCCGCTGGCGGTGCGCGGCGCCCTGGACGGCAAGTCGGTCGTGCTCGTCACGACGGCGGACGCCAAGACCACCGACCGGGACGGCGTCGCCGCCCTGCTCCGGGCGGCCGGCGCGACCGTCACCGGCGAGCTCCAACTCACCGACGCGTTCACCGACCCGACCAAGTCCGACCAGCTGCGGTCGCTGGTGACCCGGCTGCTGCCGGCCGGCGTGCAGCTGCCGACGGCGTCCGATCCGGGCACCCTGGCCGGCGGCCTGATCGGCCCGCTGCTGCTGCTCGACAAGACGTCCGGCAAGCCGCAGGCGTCGCCCGACGAGACGGCCGCGGCGTTGACCGGCCTGGCCAGCGGCGGCTACGTCCGGCAGGGGCAGGGCCTGCACGCCGCGCAGCTGGCGCTCGTACTGACCGGCGGTTCCGTCGCCGGCAACGCGGCCGCCGACCGGGCGGCGGTGATCGCCCGCTTCGCGACGCAGGTGCAGCGCTCCGGCGCCGGCACCGTGCTGGCCGGCCGCACCGGCTCGGCCGACAACTTCGGGCCGCTGGCGGTTGTCCGGGCTGACGGCGCGACGACGTCGGTGCTGTCGACCGTGGACGACGTGGACAACGCTGCCGGTCAGGTGGTCACCGTGCTGGCGCTGCGCGACGCGGCCGCCGGCAAGTCCGGCAACTACGGGACGGCCGGCAACGCACAGGCCCCGGCACCCGCCCAACAGACTGGATGAGTCGCGGCGTGGGTGAGCTGCTACTGTGAAATCCCGTGGACAGGCCGGTCGGCCCAGCCGATCGCCTACGTACGGACCAGTCACCACGGGAGCCACTCTTGTCACAGGCACGTATGACCAAACACGTCTTCGTGACGGGAGGTGTGGCCTCCTCGCTGGGCAAGGGGCTCACCGCCTCCAGCCTCGGCCAGCTGCTCACCGCGCGGGGCCTGCGGGTCACCATGCAGAAGCTGGACCCGTACCTCAACGTCGATCCCGGCACGATGAACCCGTTCCAGCACGGCGAGGTCTTCGTCACCGAGGACGGCGCCGAGACCGACCTGGACATCGGCCACTACGAGCGCTTCCTGGACCGTGACCTGTCCGGGTCGGCCAACGTCACCACCGGCCAGGTGTACTCGGCGGTGATCGCCAAGGAGCGCCGCGGCGAGTACCTCGGCGACACCGTGCAGGTCATCCCGCACATCACCGACGAGATCAAGTCGCGGATCCGGGCGATGGCCGAGCCGGACGAGTCGGGCGCCGCGCCGGACGTGGTGATCACCGAGGTCGGCGGCACCGTCGGCGACATCGAGTCGCTGCCGTTCCTGGAGGCCGCCCGGCAGGTCCGGCACGACGTCGGCCGGGACAACTGCTTCTTCCTGCACGTGTCGCTGGTGCCGTACCTGGCGCCGTCCGGGGAGCTCAAGACCAAGCCCACCCAGCACTCGGTGGCCGCGCTGCGCAACATCGGCATCCAGCCCGACGCCATCGTGTGCCGGGCCGACCGGGAGATCCCGGACGGCCTCAAGCGCAAGATCGCGCTGATGTGCGACGTGGACACCGACGCCGTGGTGGCCGCCCCGGACGCGCCGTCGATCTACGACATCCCCAAGGTGCTGCACGCCGAGGGCCTCGACGCGTACGTGGTGCGGCGGCTCGGCCTGCCGTTCCGCGACGTGTCGTGGACGGTGTGGGGCGACCTGCTCGACCGGGTGCACAACCCCGGTGACACCGCGCGGATCGCGTTGGTCGGCAAGTACGTCGACCTGCCCGACGCCTACCTGTCGGTGACCGAGGCGCTGCGGGCCGGCGGTTTCGCGCACCGGGCCAAGGTCGAGATCCGCTGGGTGCCGTCCGACGAGTGCCAGACCGAGGCCGGCGCGGCGCACGCACTGTCCGGTGTGGACGGTGTGCTGGTGCCCGGCGGCTTCGGCGTGCGCGGCATCGAGGGCAAGATCGGCGCCATCCGGTACGCCCGTACCCGCGGCATTCCCACCCTGGGGCTGTGCCTCGGTTTGCAGTGCATGGTCATCGACGCCGCGCGCGGGCTGGCCGGCATCGCCGACGCCAACTCCGACGAGTTCGGCGAGCCGACCAAGAACCCGGTGATCTCCACCATGGCCGACCAGACCGACGTCGTCGCCGGCGAGCGGGACATGGGCGGCACCATGCGGCTCGGGGCGTACCCGGCCAAGCTGCTGGCCGGTTCGCAGGCGGCCAAGGCGTACGGCACGACCGAGGTGTCCGAGCGGCACCGGCACCGTTACGAGGTGAACAACGCCTACCGGGACAAGCTGAGCAAGGCCGGTCTGGTGTTCTCCGGCACCTCGCCGGACGGTCGGCTGGTGGAGTTCGTCGAGCTGCCGGCCAAGGTGCACCCGTTCTTCGTTGGCACCCAGGCCCATCCCGAGCTCAAGTCCCGGCCGACGCGGCCGCATCCGCTGTTCGCCGCGTTCATCCGGGCGGCGCTGGACTACGTCGCCGCCGAGCGGCTGCCCGTCGAGCTGGCCGAGGTGACCGCGTGAGCTCGGACCAGACGCACGTCTTCGATGTCGCTTCGTCGAAGGACATCTACCAGGGGCGCGTGATCGCGCTGCGGGCCGACGAGGTCGTCATGCCCGGTGGCAAGACCGCGACCCGCGAGGTCGTCGAGCACCTCGGCGCCGTTGCCGTGCTGGCGTTGGACAGCGACGGGGAGGTGACCTTGATCCACCAGTACCGGCATCCGTTGGGGCGTCGGATCTGGGAGCTGCCCGCCGGTCTGCTCGACGTCGTCGGCGAGGAGCCGGTGCTGGCCGCCCAGCGTGAGCTGGCCGAGGAGACCGGTCTCGCCGCCGCGTCCTGGGTGACGTTGGTCGACGTCGCCGCCTCTCCCGGTTTCACCGACGAGGTCGTGCGGGTCTTCCTGGCCCGTGAGCTTTCGTCGGTCGGCCGCGAGATTCCCGACGGTGACGAGGAAACCGACCTGGTGGCCCGGAAGTTCCCGCTCTCGGAGGCCGTGCGGATGGCGTTGGCCGGCGAGATCGTCAACGGCGCCTCGGTCAGCGGAATCCTGGCCGCGCACGCCGTCCTGTCCGGCGCCGCCGAGGCCCGCCCGGCCGAGACCCCGTGGATCGACCGCCCCACCCGCTTCGCCGCCCGGTAGTCCTGATGCAGGGAAGGACGCCTTACCTGCATTCAATGCAGGTAAGGCGTCCTTCCCTGCATCAGCGGTAGGGCGTCCACTGGGTTGTCGTGTCGCCGGTGCGGATGGAGTGCAGGCGTCGCCGCAACTCGGTGCGGGACCGGGCATCGCGGGCGATGGGCATGCCGACGGCGGCCAGCTTCAACTCGCGAAGTTCGCGCAGCACGGGGAATCCGGCCCAGCGGGTGACGTCGAAGCCGTAGGCGTCGGCCAACTGGCGGTGCTGGTCGGTGTGGTGCCGGAACCGGAGTTGCCGCACGGCGACGGGCACCAGGTCCCATTCGCGGGGCCCGACGCAGGCGGTGTCGAGGTCGCACCAGACAGCGCCGCCGGGGGTGGCGATCAGGTTGCCGATCTGGGCGTCGCCATGGATGACGCTCTCGGGAAGCTGATAGCGAACGGACGACAACGCCTCCTCGATGGCGTCGCACCGCCGGGCCAGCAGATCAAGGTCGGCGTCGGGCCAACCACGCAGGCGTGCGTCGTGGATCCGGGTCCGTAGATCGGTGACGGGATCCCAGTGCGGCAGCGCGGCCCCGGCCGACGGCACGCGGTGCAGCCGCCGCAACAGCCGCGCCAGCTCGGCGACGGTCGGCGTGCGGCCGGTATCGGCGGCACGAAGCCAAAAAGTCACGACGTGCTCGTCGACGTGCACGATCTGTGGCACGCCCCGCGCGGGCTGCACGACGGGAACACGGTGCCGGTCCAGCAGCCGAGCGGCCTCCATGGCGGCGAAGGCGCGGCGGCGCAGGCCGGGCGTGAGCGTTATCCGGACGATGATGGGATGACGCTCCAGGCGGTACACGGCGTTGTTGACACAACGCACGACGCGCGCGCCGGTGTCGTCGAGACCGACGTCGGCGCAGGCCCGGGCCAGCACCGCCCTGATGCCCGTGAGGTCGCCGGTGAGCATCGTGTCCCCTTCCGTCGAACAGGGGTTACCCCATGCGCGGGGACTCGACGCGGTTCGACGATACCTACGCTCACACCGGCTTTGTAGTGGCCGCTGTTACGGTGGCTGGCGCCTGAGGCCGAAATGCCCTCCCGGCCTGGCGCACCACGTGGTACCGCTCAGCACGCGGGGGGCCCGAAGGCCGGGGACGGTGGCGTGTGGAGGACGGCCGGGCGCGTGAGGTCACTGCGTCCATCGACAAGATGGCGCAGGACGAGGGGGTGCCGGTCGCCGTCCGTCACGTGTGCCGGGCCTGCGCCGAGCGGATGCGCGCGATCGGTGTCGTCCAGTACGTGGTCTCTGATCTCGGGCAGGGCGAGCCGGTGTACGCCACCGACCTGGCGGCCGAGCAGGTCGCCGAACTCCAGGTGACGTTGGGCGAGGGGCCTGCGGTGGACACGCTGGCCGAGGAACGGCCCATGGTGGCCACGGATCTGGCCGCGCCATCGCGCTGGCCGGTGTTCGCGCAGGCGGCGGTGGACGCCGGCGTGCGAGCAGTGTTCGCTTTCCCGCTGCAGATGGGGTCGATCGCGGTGGGCGTGCTCGAGATCTACCGTTCCGTCCCCGGCGACCTGACGACCGTCGAGTACCGCGACGCGTTGCTGTATTCCGACGCCGCCATGGCACTGCTGCTGGAGCACGTCGACGACCAGCCAAGCCGGCAGGAGGAGGACCTGTTCGCCGGCGGCTTCGGCAGCCGCTGGGACGTGGTGCACCAGGCCACCGGCGTGATCTCCGTGCAGCTCACCAGCGGGTTGAGCGAGGCGTTCCTTCGCCTGCGAGGCCACGCCTTTCTCACCGGGCGGGGCCTCGCCGACGTGGCCGAGGACGTGATCGAGGGGCGGCTGCGCTTCGACCGCGACGACGCCTAGATCCGGTCCCCTAGATCCGGTCCAGGTGCAGGACCGGGATGCGGCGGTTGGCCGTCTTCTCGTACTCGCCGAAGCCCGGCATCTGGGCCACGGCATCGGCGTAGAGCCGGTCCCGCTCGGCGTCGTCGGTGACCGGGTTGGCCTTGGCCCGGTAGGTCTCGGCGCCGACCTCCACGGTCAGCTCGGGGTGCGCGGTCAGGTTGTGGTACCAGGCCGGGTGCTTGGTCGAGCCGCCGGCCGACGCGATCACGTAGATCCGGTCCCCGTCGTTGAAGTAGACGACCGGGTTGGTCCGCTCGACGCCGCTCTTGGCGCCGCGCGTGGTCATGAGCACGAGGTTCGCGCCGGCGAAGTTGCCGCCGACCTTGCCGCCGTTGGCCCGGAACTCCTCGATGACCTGGGTGTTGAAGTCACTCATGTGCGGTGGAACGACACCGGCGGCCGGATCCATCCCCGGGCCGGCGGAATTCATGCGATCGGGAGCCGCACCCCATCG
>Ga0068853_100003780_pt1 | contig 11600 bp, 9 predicted proteins | sample KBSCornC32_FD_65655 | JGI IMG/M metagenome (GOLD analysis project Ga0068853, IMG submission 65655) | Corn rhizosphere microbial communities from Kellogg Biological Station, Michigan, USA - KBS Corn C3-2 | ecosystem: Host-associated > Plants > Roots > Rhizosphere > Soil ... | reverse complement strand
GGGCACCCGAAGCGCCGACCGTGGCGGCGATCACCGGACTCAGGAACGCGCCGACTCCGATCAGGGCCAGCAGATGGCGCGGATGGTCCAGCGCGCGGGAAAAACCGAGCTTGCGTTGCAGAAGCCAGGCCGCGGCCAAGGCCGAGCTGGTGCAACCCAGCGCAAACAGGCACGACATCCAGAAGCTGCCGCCGACGCTCAATTGGGCCAGGAACGCGCCGAGGGCGATGCCGGGCGCAAGCCTCAGCCCGCCCAGCAACAGCGCGGCGAGCGAGATGCCCGCGGGCAGCCAGATGAAACTGATGTGCGCAGGCAGGCCGCTGAACTGCATGCTGGCCTGCGCTGTCAGGAAGTACGCCGCAGCCACGAGGAGCATGCGGCCCACGTCGGAAAGGACGCGGCGGCCCGCTGCGGGTCGAGCCGTGCTGTCGGCGGCGGGCGCCGCCTGAAGTGAACGCGTGTCTTGGCTCAACTGTAGGCTATGCGTCGCGCCGGCGGAAAGCGCTTCGCGCCCTATGAATCCTACACCGCGCGGCGCTCGCCGGAGGCCGGCGGCGCGACTTTCATCACTTCTTCGACTGTCGTCATGCCGGCCGCGACTTTGAGCGCGCCGCTCACGCGCAGCGGCTTCATGCCGTCGCGCATGGCCTGCTCGCGCACCTTGTTGAGGTCGGTCTCCGCGCTGATCAACCGTCGCTGCGCCGGGCTCAACGTCATCATCTCGTAGATGCCGACGCGCCCCATGTAGCCGGTCATGCGGCATTCCAGGCAACCCTTCGCAACGAACGCGTTGGCCGGTTTGGGCATCTGATAGGGCGCGGTCAGCGATTTCCAGGCGTCGTCGTCGATGCTGCCGGTCTCGCGGCAGTGGGGGCACAGGGTGCGCACCAGTCTTTGCGCCATGATGCCCAGGACGGTCGAGTGCAGCAGGAAAGGCTCGACCCCGATATCCAACAGTCGAGTGACGGCCGAAGGCGCGTCGTTGGTGTGCAGCGTGGACAGCACCAGGTGGCCGGTCAACGCGGCCTGCACCGCCATTTCGGCCGTCTCCATGTCGCGAATCTCACCTACCATGATGATGTCAGGGTCCTGTCGCATCAATGTGCGCACGCCGCTCGCGAAGTCCAGCCCGATGCCGCCCTGCACCTGCATCTGGTTGAACTGCGGCTCCACCATTTCGATCGGGTCCTCGATGGTGCACACATTAACGTCCGAAGTGGCGAGCTGCTTGAGGGTCGAATACAGCGTCGTGGTCTTGCCCGAGCCGGTCGGCCCGGTCACCAGGATGACCCCGTGCGGGCGCGTCACCAGCTGGTTCCAGCGGCTACGGTCGTCTTCGGAGAAGCCGAGCTCGGTGAAATTCTTGACCAGCACGTCGGGGTTGAACACGCGCATCACGAGCTTCTCGCCGAAGGCAGTCGGCATCGTGGACAGCCGCAGCTCGACTTCGTCGCCGTCCGGCGTGCGCGTCTTGATGCGGCCATCCTGGGGCCGCCGTTTCTCGACGACGTCCATGCGGCCGAGGATCTTGATGCGGCTGGTCATCGCGCCGAGCACCGGCGTCGGGATCTGGTACACCTGATGCAGAACGCCGTCGATGCGGAAGCGCACGTTGCCCGCCTCGCGCCGCGGCTCGAGATGAATGTCGCTCGCCCGCTGGTCGAAGGCATACTGCAGCAGCCAGTCGACGATATTGACGACGTGGCGGTCGTTGGCGTCGAGCTTGCCGGCTTGGCCGAGCTGGACCAGCTGCTCGAAGTTGGCGATTTCGCTGATGCCGCCCTGGCTCTGCGCGGAGGCGCCTTGCACCGAGCGCGCCAGGTTGTAGAACTCGATCTGGTAGTTCGCGATGTCCTGGGGATTCACGAACACGCGCTTGATGCCCGTGCGCAGGATTTGCGCGAGCTCCGGCTCCCACTCGCGCACGAACGGCTCGCTGGTGGCGATCACGACTTCCTTTGTCGTCACCTGCACCGGCAGGATGCGAAAGCGCGTGGCATACGCGTTCGACATGACCTTGGTGACGGCCGCGAAATCGATCTTGAACGGATCGATGTGGAAGTAGGGCAGATCCACCTTGGCTGCAAGCCACTCGCTCAAAGTGTCGAGGGTGAGCAAGCGCTTGGGGTGGTTCGGGTCCTTCCATTTCTGATCGGCCACCAGGATCAGCGGATGCGTGTCGCCCTTGCGCAACGCCTTGGTGGCGAGCAGCGCGTCGGCGGCTTCGCGCGTGACGAGCTTGTCGGCGACCAGATCGCGCAAAATTTCGTCGATCGTGAGTCGGCGATCGCGTTGCGGCTGTGGACTGGCGAGGCGGACAGGGGCAGGAATGGGGGCGGTGGAGGCCATGGATCTTTGTAGGGGTTCCGATGTTGGGTGCAACCTGCCGGAGCGTGAAGCGAATTCTATTCCAAACGGCATGCGCGACAGGACGCGTGCGCGGCGCTCGAGCTCTTGCCGGGAAGCCACTGACGCGTGTATCGCAACTGCTTGCTGAATCGGTTAGAGGCGCTTTTGCGCGAAACCGGGTTCAGCACGCCAGAACACGTAAAAACAGGCGGTTGGAGGGCGAAAGCGGGGGTCTCATCGATCGAACAGGCGGGGCGGGAGCCGCGAACCGATCCGCATTCCGAGTCTCCAACGTTTTCGACCTGTACGCTTTGGCGGCGCGCGTGGCGCTCACGTTGCCGCAACACGCGCCCCGAGACTCTTCAACTGCGACCGGTCGAACTGGTTCCGCGCGCGGCGCTTCGGTCATAATCACCCGAAGTCTTCCTCCTGAGACAGGAACTTCCCTTGACAGACATGGATCTCTCGCGGCTGCGTATCGAGCGCGGCCCCGATGGTCGAGGCGTGCGGCGCGGCCCGCGCCGCTGGCGGCGCTTGGTGCTGCCGGCAGTAGTTGCCGTCGTAATCTTGCTGATCGCCGCGTTTGTCTACACGCGCACCTTGGGGGCCGCGCCCGAAGTCGAGCAGACCACGGTGACGCTAGCGTATCCATATCAAGCCTACAACGTGCTCAACGCAACCGGCTATGTCGTTGCCCAACGAAAGGCATCGGTGGCTTCAAAAGCCACCGGGCGCCTCGAGTGGCTCGGTGTGGCCGAAGGCAGCCGAGTGAAGCGAGGCGAAGTGATCGCACGCCTGGAGAGGCAGGATGTGGCTGCGACTCGCGACCAGGCCCAAGCCAATGTGAATGTCGCGCGTGCCAACGTCGCGCAGGCGCGCGCGGAGGTCGAGGATGCGCAACGGCAGCTCAAGCGCACCAAAGAGCTGCTCGAGGAGAAATTCGTGTCTCCGTCTGCCTACGACGCCGCGGTGGCAAGAGCGGATAAGGCGCGTGCAGCGCTCGGTAGCGCCGAAGCCGCCGTCGGTGCGGCGCAAGCGAGCTTTCGCGCCGGCGAGGTCGGAGTCGAGCAGACCGTGATCCGTGCGCCCTTCGACGGTGTGGTGCTGACCAAGAACGCGAATGTGGGGGATACCATCACGCCGTTTTCTTCGGCGCTCGACACCAAAGGCGCGGTCGTGACCATTGCCGACATGAGCACGCTCGAGGTCGAGGCCGACGTGTCGGAATCCAACCTGCAGAAGGTGAAGGTCGGACAGCCGTGCGAGATCGAGCTCGACGCCATTCCCGACGTGCGTTTTCAGGGCAGCGTGAACCGCGTAGTCCCGACCGTCGACCGCTCCAAGGCCACCGTCATGACGAAGATCAGCTTTCGTGAGCTCGATCCACGCATCCTGCCCGATATGAGCGCGAAGGTGGCGTTCCTGTCCGAAGAGGTCCGTGCGGATCAGCGTGCGCCGCGCCCGGCCGTCAGTCCGGCTGCGGTCGTCGAACGCGATGGGCGCAGCCTAGCCTTCGTTGTGCGCGGCGACAAAGTGAGTGCGACGCCGATCCAGGTCGGCCGCAAGCTGGGCGAGCTCGTGGAAGTGACGCAAGGCCTGCAGCCCGGCGACAAGGTCGTGTTGCGTCCTTCACCCAAGCTGCGGGATGGCATGACGGTGCGCACGGCCAGCAAGTGACCAGCGCCGAGGCTTTGTCCGCGCCGGACTCGACGTGCGCTGTTCAGATTCGCAATCTGAGCAAGTTCTATCAACGCGGCGGTCAGATCGTGCCGGTGCTCACCGACATCAATCTCGACGTGGAGAGCGGCGACTTCGTGGCGCTGATGGGGCCATCGGGATCGGGTAAGAGCACGCTGCTGAATCTGATCGCAGGCATCGACAAGCCGAGCGGCGGCAGCCTGCGCATCGACGGGCTGGAGATCTCGACGTTGTCGGAAGCCGAGCTGGCCGACTGGCGTGCGACGCACGTCGGTTTCATCTTCCAGTTCTACAACCTGATGCCGGTACTGACGGCTTTCGAAAATGTCGAGCTGCCTCTGTTGCTGACCGGATTGTCGGCGCGCGAGCGGCGTGAGCACGTGGAGGCCGCGCTGGCGATGGTGGCGCTTTCGGACCGCAAGTCGCACTATCCATCCGAGCTTTCCGGCGGCCAGCAGCAGCGTGTGGCGATCGCGCGCGCGATCATTGCGGATCCGACGATTCTGGTGGCCGACGAACCGACCGGCGACCTGGACCGCGTCTCGGCGGTCGACGTGCTGCGGCTCATCGGCCGGTTGAACACAGAGCTTGGCAAGACCGTCATCATGGTGACGCATGACCAGCGCGCGGCGGAATCGGCGCGGAGGATCGTGCATTTGGATAAGGGGGTGCTGCTGGACGACGAGGGACTAGGGACGAGGGGCTAGGGGCGAGGGATTGTCAGTGCAAAATGAACGCTTGCGTGCCTTGCAGGCATCAGTTCTCAAGAGGGCTTGTTCGTGTTGAGCGTCGCGCAGCGGAGTCGAGCACATGCTTCGACTCTGTGCCTGACGCCACGACTCTCAGCACGAACGGGAATGTGAATGTTGCGGTTCGCAAAGCACGCGCTCGCTTGCACACAGCCTATCTTCCCTCGCCCCTAACCCCTCGCGTTTAGCCCCTCGTCCCTAGCCCCTGATGTTCATCAAACTCGTCATCCGCAACGCCTTTCGCCACCGCCTGCGCACCGCGCTGACCATGCTCGGGATCGTGATCGCTGTGCTGGCGTTCGGACTGCTCCAGACAGTCGTCGATGCCTGGTCCGCCGGCGTCAATGCCGCCTCGAGCACGCGACTCGTGACGCGCAACGCGATCTCGCTGGTGTTCTCGCTGCCGATCACCTACGAAGACAAGATCAGGCAGGTGCCCGGCGTGAAGATGGTGAGCCGCGCGAACTGGTTCGGCGGCATCTACATCGACAAGCGCAACTTCTTCCCGCAGTTTGCGGTAGACGGAAGTGAGTATCTCGGGCTGTATCCCGAGTACCGCATCCCGCCCGAGCAGCTGAAGGCCTTCCTGCTTGACCGTAAAGGCTGTGTAGTCGGACGCAAGCTGGCCGACACGTACGGCTGGAAGCTGGGCGACGTGATTCCGCTTCGCGGCACGATCTTTCCGGGCAATTGGGAGTTCGTCGTGCAGGCCATCTTCGAAGGCGCCGATGCCGGAACCAACGACTCGCAGCTATTCTTCCACTGGGACTATCTCAACGAGAGCCTGAAGAAGAGCGCGCCGCGCCGCGCGAATCAGGTCGGTGTCTTCGTGCTCGGGATCTCCGATCCGGATGCGGCGGCGCAGACCTCGCGTGCCGTCGACGCCATGTTCAAGAACTCGCTGGCCGAGACGCTGACCGAGACCGAAAAGGCGTTCCAGCTCGGCTTCTTCTCGATGACCGAGGCGATCGTCGCCGCGATCCGCATCGTGTCGCTCGTGATCATCGTGATCATCATGGCGGTGATGGCCAACACGATGGCGATGGCGGCACGCGAGCGCATGCCCGAATACGCAACGCTCAAGGTGCTCGGATTCCGGCCGGGCTATCTCGGCGGGCTGATGCTGGGCGAATCGATCTTCATCGCGCTCGCGGCGGGTGCGCTCGGCATGCTGTTCACGGTCCCGCTCGTCCGGATGTTCGGGAACGCCATGGCCAAGCTGTTTCCGGTGTTCCAGCTCTCGGCGCACACAGTGGTTCTGCAGCTCGCGGCTGTGGCATTGGTGGGCGTAGTCGCGGCCGTGGTTCCGAGCTGGCGCGCTTCACGCGTCGTGATCGCGCAGGGCCTGAGGGCCATCGGCTGATGCCGATCCCGTTGTCTTACGTGGCGCGCAATCTGGCCGCGCGCAAAGTGACGACCGCGCTCACCGCTGGCGGACTCGCCCTCGTGGTGTACGTCTTCGCGACCGTTCTGATGTTGGACGAGGGCTTGCGCAAGACGCTCGTCGACACGGGATCGTGGGACAACGTGCTCGTGATCCGGCGGGCGTCCGAGACCGAAGTGCAGAGCGGCGTGGATCGCGAGCAGGCCGCGGTCGTCGCAAGCCAGCCGGAGATCGCGATCGCGGGCGGCGGCGCACGCATGGTCTCGAAAGAGACAGTCGTGCTGATCTCGCTGAACAAGCGCGGCTCCGAGAAGCCGTCCAACGTGGTCATCCGCGGGGTAGGTCCGCAGGCTGCCTTGCTGCGCCCGCAGGTGAAGATCGTCGAAGGACGCATGTTCCGCCCAGGCTCGTCCGAGATCATTGCCGGCCGGTCCATCGCCGGGCGCTTCGCGGGCGCCGGTATCGGTGAGCGATTGCGCTTCGGGCTGCGCGATTGGACCGTCGTCGGCCTGTTCGATGCGGGCGGCAGCGGCTTCGACTCCGAGATCTGGGGCGACTGCGATCAGCTGATGCAGGCGTTCCGCCGCAATGCCTACTCGTCGGTGATCTTCAGACTGGTGGATGCCGACGCCTTCGATGCCGTCAAGGCGCGCCTCGAAGCGGATCCCAGGCTCACGGTCGGCGCCAAACGGGAGACGGTCTACTATGCCGAGCAGTCCGAGCAGCTGTCCGCGTTCATCCGCTATCTCGGCATCACGCTGAGCGTGATCTTTTCGTCCGGCGCCATCATCGGCGCGATGATCACGATGTACGCTTCGGTCGCGACGCGAACCGGCGAGATCGGGACGCTGCGCGCGCTCGGCTTCCGCCGGCGCAGCATTCTGTGGGCCTTCCTGCTCGAGTCATTGCTGATGGGAGCGCTCGGGGGCGCGGCCGGTATCGCGCTCGCGTCACTGATGCAGTGGGTGTCGTTCTCGACGACGAACTTCCAAACGTTCTCGGAGCTCGCGTTCTCGTTTACGCTGACTGGGAAGATCGTGGCGCAGTCGATGATCTTCGCGCTGGTGATGGGATTGCTAGGCGGATTCCTGCCGGCATCGCGGGCCGCGCGGTTGAAGATCGTGGACGCGCTGCGGGCTGCGTGAGGGACGAGGGGTTAGGGACGAGGGGCGAGGGAGATCGCCTTTTCTTCATCCAGCGCCTGACAAGGTGAGTTCTAGGTGACCACCGGTCGTAAGGAGCGCGGACGCTCAGCACGAACGCGACAGGATTTTCTGGGTGCAAAGCACACGAGTGTTAGCGCTAAGGCTCTCTTCCCTCGGCCCTCGCCCCTCGTCCCTAGCCCCTAGTCCCTCACCCCTCCCTCACCCCTAGTCCCTGCTTTTCCCCATCGGCTCGATCGTCCCGACATGAAACCCAAACCTTCCGTCGCGCCGGTCGCTCAAATACTGATGCAACGTCCGGCGCACCGTTACGAAGGCGATCTCGTTCCACGGAATATCGGTCTCTTCGTAGAGACGCGCCTCCAGCGTTTCAAAACTCGGGCCGATGTCGGAGTCGAGCAGGCGCCCGCGAAACAGCAAATAAACCTGGTTGATGTGAGGCAGGTTGTACAGCGAATACAACGCGTCGATCTCGACACGTGCGTTCGCTTCTTCGAGCGTCTCGCGCCGTGCGCCGTCCGCGGTGGTCTCGCCGTTCTCGAGGAATCCGGCGGGCACCGTCCACAATCCGTAGCGCGGTTCGATCGCGCGCTTGCACAGCAGAATCCTGCCGTCCCATTCCGCCACGCAGCCGACGATCATCCTCGGGTTCTCGTAGTGGATGGTATTGCAGGAGTCGCAAACCCAGCGCGGAAGGTTGTCGCCCGGCGGTATGCGCTGCGTCACGGACGCGCCGCAGTTGCTGCAGAAGTTCATGGAAAACGTCAGGGCTGGTCGGCAGCCCGGGACGTTAGCAGAAACGCGCGACGCTGCCCAGCCGGGAGGAACACCTTGTCCTTCCTCTCACCCAATTCGTCGCGGTCGCGCTAAAGTCTCGCAGTGTGGGATAACCCAGATCTGGACGAAAAAAGTCTGAGGAGGAGTCGATGAAACTCAACGCAAGCGGAATGTGGCTTGGCCTGGCCCTCGTTGCACTGGGGTCGGCGCTTTCGATGCGGGCGAGCGCGGATGGCCTGGATGCCGTGGCCGGTCCGTGGGAAGGGCCGTGGTACCGCGGCATGACCAGCGGCAAGGTCAAGGTCAGGATCGAAGGCGAAGGCGGAACAATCCAGTTCACCAACCTCGACAACTACGGCGATGCGCCTCACCCGCTCACGAATGTCACGTTCGACGGCAAGGTGCTGCAGTTTCGTACCGAAGGGGAGAAGGGCGGAGCGTTGACCGCAGGGCTCAAGATCAACGAAGCCGGAAACGAGCTCAAGGGATTCGGCAAGTTCGACGGCTTCCCGCTGCGCTTCGAGATCAAGCGGGCGGCGCAGTGAAGATTCGCTGAGGCAGTCACCAAAAAAATGGGCGGAGGGTTTGACCCCTCCGCCCATCATTCAGCTTCTCGAGGCGCCGTCAAAAGCGCCTGTCAGCTCATCGCTCCATCAGGGCAGCGAGTAGACCAGCAGCTGGCCGGCGTCGGTCGGCATGCTGCAGAACGGCTCGCCGAACAGCGGGCAGTAGTTGCCCGAGACGTGGCTGCCCCAGCCGGTGACCACGGCAACGTATTGCTTGCCCTTGGCGGTGTAGGAGATCACACCACCGTGGTGGCCCAGGCCGTTGTTCGCGGACCAGAGCTTCTCGCCGTTGTCGGCGGACAGCGCGTAGAACGTGCCGTCAGCACCGGGGACGAACACCAGACCACCCTTGGTCGTCAGCAGGGAGGCGAGAGGCGGATACTTGAACTCCACTTCCCACTTGGCCTTGCCGGTGACCGGGTCGCGGGCCTGCACCGTACCGAACGCCTTGCGGCCTTCCGGGTGGACTGCAGTCCAGCTCGCGCCGAAGTAGGCCTGACCCGAGTAGTCGGACGGCCGGTCAACCTTCTGCACGTCCAGGTCGAAGCACCACTCTTGCGTGATCTTGTAGTACAGGCCGGTGTTCGGGTTGTAGGCGCCTGTGTTCCAGGAGATCGCGCCATCGATGGCCGGGCAGACGCTCTTGTTCATCCCGAGCTCCGTTTCGCGGCGGCCGATCAGCTCGCCGGTCTTCGGGTTTACGCCCTTGATGAAGTTGTAGGTCTTGCCGACGATCAACGCGTTCTCGACCTTCAGCTTCTGGTCCACGGCTTGCGAAACGTCACGGTTGTACACGAAGAACACGCCGCCCTTGTTGGGGTGGAGCATGTACTTCTTGCCGCCGCGATCGATCTGCACGAACTCGCCGGGCGCCGCGTCGAAGTCCCACTTGTCATGCGGCATTTCCTGGAAGTAGGCCTGGAGCTTGCCGGTGTCGGCATCGAGCACGACCACGGACGAGCTGTACAGGTTCAGCCCAGGACGCGGGCCTTCGGTCATCCAGTTGTCGCCGGACCAGTCGAAGTCAGGCGCCGGATTGGCGGTCGCCCACCAGATCGTGTTGGCTTCCGCGTCGTACGAGCCGGTCATCCAGCCGCCGTTGCCGCCGACCTTCCACGAGTCGTTGCCCCAGGAATTCTTGGAGCGCTCGTCGCTCGCGGTCGTGTCGAACTGCCACTCGACTTCACCGGTTTGTGCGTTGACGCCGAAGATCGGGCCGCAGCAGCCGGAGAGCTCACCGCCCCACGAACCGATGACGACCTTGTCTTTGACGATGACGGGAGCGCCCGTGAAGCCCTTGGCACCCTTCTCGACCGTGACGATCATGTTGTCCCACACCACCTGGCCGGTCTTCTGGTCCAGAGCGATCAGGCGGCCGTCGACGGTGCCCATGTACACCTTGCCGTAGCCGAGCGCCACGCCGCGGTTATAGGGGTTGAAGAACGTGCTGTTGGCGCGCTCTTCGTCGATCTTGGCTTTGTAGCTCCACATGAACGCGCCGGTGGCGGCGTCGAGCGCCCAGATCTGGCCGGTCGTGCTGGTGTAGTACAGGACGCCGTCAGCGACCAGCGGGAACGATTGAATGCCGCGCTTGCCGGTGGAGGGCGAGTGGATCCAAGCGACCTTCAGATTCTTGACGTTGCTCTTGTTGATCTGATCGAGGCCACTGTAGTGCCAGCCCTTGTAGGAGCCGTGATACATGAGCCAGTTGTTGGGGTCTTTGTCGGCATTCAGCAGACGATCCCACGTGATGTCCGCTGCGCCGGCCTGTGCGGCGAAGCCGAGAACGGCTGCGGCCGACAGAGCTTTTGCGACTCCCGCGAATTGAGTCTTCCATCGTTTCATAAAGTCTCTCCCAAATGCATGCATTTATTTGGCTGAAGCGTCCTTGCGGACCATTTCTTGTTCAAACTCGAGATTGGCCGCAGCGACTTCTCTTGATGTTATTCACTGCGAAAATCCGCCGCGGAAAATCCGCTCCAAACTCTAGTCTCAGTCGTTAGTGTTTGCAAGAGGAGTGGGGCGCGAAAGCCCCGATTCTTCTGGCTTTTCCGGCAACCTGCTGTGGCACAGGCCTGGTGCATTTGCATTGTGCGAAGCACCATGAAATGCTGGTGATTGAATCGAAAAGGATGCCGCCCAGATGGCCGGAAAGATATTTGTAACGCCCACGCTCCTGCTGGACGAGGCGGAACTCGAAGAAGTCTTCGTCCGCGCGCCCGGGCCGGGCGGGCAGAACGTGAACAAGGTGGCTACCGCAGTGCAACTGCGCTTCCCGCTGGAGCGCACCACAACGTTGCCTGACGATGTTCGGCGCAGGCTGCGAGGACTCGCGGGCAGGCGGGTCTCGTCGGACGGATGGCTGACAATCGAGGCAAATCGCTTCCGCAGTCAGGCGCGCAACCGCGAAGACGCGCGCGACCGGCTGGTCGAGCTGATCCGCAAGGCGGCTCATCCGCCCAAGCCGCGCAAGCCGACACGCCCGAGCGCGGGCGCGAAGGAGCGCAGACTCAGCGACAAGCGTGCGCGGGGGCAGGTGAAGCGGGCAAGGGCGTCGAGGGACGAGGGATGAGGGGCGAGGGGAACCGAGGGCGAGGGATTTGAGGGCGAGGGACAAGGGGAGGGAGCCGACAGGATCAAACAAGGTCGCGCTATGCCAGCGTCAATTCGGATCGAGCGCGTGCTTCGACTCTGTGGCTGACTGACGCCACGACGCTCAGCACGAACGGGCATCTATAGTTCTGCGGCCTGCAAAGCACGGGTGCAGATCCAGACTGCTATGTCCCCTAGTCCCTAGCCCCTAGTCCCTCTGCCTTCGTCACAGCCACTTCTTCCACCGAAAAAACCACAGCATTCCGAACACGATCGCGAGCATCGCGAAGGCCGACAGCGCAAAGCCCCAGGGCCGATGGAT
>Ga0068853_100003777_pt1 | contig 11606 bp, 5 predicted proteins | sample KBSCornC32_FD_65655 | JGI IMG/M metagenome (GOLD analysis project Ga0068853, IMG submission 65655) | Corn rhizosphere microbial communities from Kellogg Biological Station, Michigan, USA - KBS Corn C3-2 | ecosystem: Host-associated > Plants > Roots > Rhizosphere > Soil ... | reverse complement strand
ACGCAACACTGGGCGTGGTCGCCGGATTGAGTGGCTACCAATGGCGGAAGGACGGGAATATCCTTGCCGGCGCCACGTCCAATACGCTGAATGTGACGGCGACCGGTACCTACGACTGTCAGGTGAAGAGGGGCACGACCTGGTCGGTATTTTCTCCGATCCCGATGGTGATCAGCCTCAAGGCGGCAACGGTGCCACCGACGATAACGACGGTTGGTCTCGAGACGATAGTCGAACCGGCGCCTGACGGCACCACCGGCGCTTCGCTGCAGGTGCCTGCCAATTATACGAGCTATGTCTGGAAAAGGGTGAGCCCTGCGGCAACCTTGCCGAGCACGACAAATGTGCTGACGGGCGCCACGCCTGGCCAGTACACGGTGGCAGTGACCGAGCAGTTCGGTTGCGCGGCAGCCACCACGGCTCCCTTCACGGTAATCGATGCGAACGGTCCCAATCCTCCCGGCGTTCCGGCGAATCTCCTGGCGACCACCACGGGCAAGACCTCGATAAAGGTGACCTGGGATGAAGGCGGAGGAAATCCGGAGACCCAGTTCGAGGTCTACCAGGCTTCGTCGCAGTCGGGTCCCTACAAGCTGATCGGCTTCACAGCGGCCAATGTAGACTCATTTGCGGTCAGTGGCCTTCTTCCGAAGACGACCTATTTTTACAAGGTCCGCGCGATCAACGCAACGGCCGGGTCTGCCGTAGCCGGTCCCTCGAGCTCGCAGACCAATGCAGACGTCACGCCGCCCACGGCCCCGGGCAACCTGCGCGCAAGCAGTCTCTCGCAGAGCACTGTCACGCTGGCCTGGAACGCCTCCACGGATGACGTCGGTGTTACCGCATATGACATCTATGTCAATGGCAACCTGACAGCCAACGTGGCCGGGACTACTACCAGCTTCCAGGTCTGTAACCTCGTCAATGGCCGGACCTATACGTTCGCGGTCAGGGCCCGGGACGTTGCCGGCAATGCTTCGCCATACAGCAACCAGCTGGCAAGCACGCCATCGCTGACCGGCATCAACTATAAATTCTATACGGGAACATGGACGACCCTTCCCGACTTCAACGCGCTAAACCCGGCAACTGCGGGAACGCAGAGCTCAATTTCGCTGAATCCGGCAACCCAGACCAGGAGCTATGGGTTCCTGTTCACAGGCTTCATCAACTTCCCGACAACGGGTACCTATACCTTCCGGATCACTTCGGTCGACGGCAGCAAGTTCTACATCGACGTGCCCTATACCGCCGGTGCGACGGCCAACGTCAGCAATGACGGTGTGCACAACAGCTCGACGGCGACGGGCACCGCGGCGACCTTTACCGCAGGCGCTCATCCGTTCGCGCTGACCTATTTCAAGAGCTCGGGCGGCAACAACGGCAGCCTGACCCTGCAATGGAGGACGCCTACGTCGAACAACCAGTTCGTCAACGTTCCCAGCTCTGCCTACAACCAGAATGCTACCAACTCCGGAACGCTGCCCCCGGCGCCATCCGGCCTGACGGCTGCGGCCGCCACGGCGAAGAAGATCAGCCTCAACTGGGTGGACAACAGCACGACGGAGACGGGCTTCCAGGTCTTCCGTTCGACGTCCAGCGGCGGCACCTATGTGGCAGTGGCTACGGTGAAGCCAGGAGTGAACACCTATGGCGACTCCACGCTGAACCCGTCCTCCACCTACTATTATAAGATAACGGCCATCAACCAGACCGGTTCCAGCGCCTTCTCGAATATCGCCAACGCGACGACACAGGCGCTGCCCGCAGTGCCCGCCGATCCGAGCGGTCTCAATGGCATGTCGGAAGGTCCGACCCACGCTGCGCTGAGCTGGACGAACAACGCTTCCAACGCTTCGGCCTTCGAGATCTGGCGTTCGCCGGTCTCCAACACCAACTACGTGCTGGCGGCGACGATACCGGTCACTACTTCCTTCACCGACAGCGGTCTGACGAACAATACGCAGTATTTCTACAAGGTCAGGGCGCTCAACGAGGGCGGCGTGTCCAACTACAGCAACGAGATCAGCTTCACAACAAGCAATACCGCAGTCACCACGGTGACGCTGACCAACATCCCCAACGAGACCCTTGTCAACGATACCACCATCGTACTGGGCCTCACGGCGTCGAGCAGCAACCCGGGTGCGGCGATCACCTATTCGTCTGCCGGTCTTCCCGCCTTTGTAACACTGGCGGATAACCATGACGGTTCGGCTGCGCTCACGTTCAAGCCGAACAGCACGAACCTCGGCACGTACAACAACGTGGTCGTAACGGCAACGGATATCTTCGGCGGCAACACCAGCGATACCTTCAGCATCACGGTGAACGGCCGGAATATGAATACCGTCCAGGTTTCCTTCAATGTCAATAACTATCCGTTCAGCGTCGCGGGCTGGAATGGAATGAACGTAAACGGAGCCACCAATGGCGCGAGCAGGACTAACCTGGTCGACGTCAACGGGGTCACGACTACCAATGGGGTTACGATCACCAGCAACTACGACGGCGCCTATGCAACGGGCATGAATACCGGCAACAACAGCGGCATCTACCCCGATGCCGTCCTGCGGAACTTCTACTTCGGCTCGACCTTCAACACCTATTCGTTCAGGGTGACGGGTCTGAGCGCAAGCAAGAAATACGCGCTGGTACTCTTTGCAGGCTATCCGTGGAGCGCGCAGGACCAGGCTACTTACGGCGCGATGATCACCAACTATACGGTGAACAACGTGTCGAAGACCCTCAACGTGGCCAACAACATCAGCAATACCGTGCAGTTCTCGGGTCTCTCGCCCGATGCAACGGGAGCGATCACGGTGACGATGAACAAGCCGCTGGGCTCGGCCTACTGCCTGATCAACGACATGCAGATACTGTCCTACGACGCGCCTGCTACTCCGTCGTCCCTGATCCCGCCGTCGAACCTGGTCGCCAACGGCCTGACCGCCACTTCGATCAAGATGAACTGGGTCAATTCGTCCGACGCCCGCACGGGTCTTCAGATCTGGCGCGCTACCAACCCGAACGGCACCTTCAACCTGCTGACTACGGTCGCAGCGAACGCAACGACCTATACCGACGCCAACCTGCCGACCAACTCGACATACTTCTATGAAGTTCGCGAGGCCGTCAGCGGCGGTCAGTTCTCCGGCTTCAGCAATATCGCCGGCGGATCGACGGTACAGTATACGGTGAACATCAGCTTCAATTCACAGACGGCAGGCGCTCAGCCGGCTCCGTGGAATGACCTGAACGTCCTTTCTTCGGAGGGCTTTACGCTCAGCAACCTGATGGATATGGGTGCACAGCGGACGGGTATCAACTTTGTCCAGACCAGGGAGTTCACCAGCTTCAACGACGGGCTGGGTGTCACGACGGGCAATAACAGCGGCGTGGTACCGGACGCAGTCATGAAGACCTTCTACTATAACTCGCAGGACGATACTGCAGTGGTCAGCATCACGGGCCTGTCGAAGACCGGTATCTACAACTTCGGGTTCTATGCGGGTACTATCTACCCCAACTCGCCAGTTGTCAGCATCTACCAGATCGGCAACCAGTTCGTCTCGCTGAACGCCTTCCAGAATACCACGAATATGGTGTGGATCAATGGCATCAAGCCGGATTCCACCGGTAAGGTCGACATCGTCTTCTACGCGGATATCACTACCCCGTACGCGATGTGGAACAGCCTGACCATCCAGGGTATGCCGTCGCCGGACGTGGTTGCAGCGGATTCTGCCGGGTCAATGGGCACCATTGCGACCCGACTCAGCCAGAATGGCTTGATCGGAACGGCAAATACCTTGCAGTCAACGAATTCCACGACTAATTTCAGCCAGGCACAGGGATTGCTGGCATATCCGAATCCGTTCGTGGATAATGTGGCCGTGAGGTTGGATATTCCCCAAAATGTTGGTAGATTTACGCTCGCAATTGTAGACGCAGCCGGGCGGATCGTGCAGAAGCAGGAATTTAAGGATGTACCGGCAGGTACGTGGACAAAAGTCCTGAACCTCGGCGTCCTCAATAAGGGAATCTACTTCGTACGGGTTTACGGATTACCCGGCGTGCAGACAAAGACGTTCAGACTGGTGAAAGTTCAGAAGTAAGGCAGTACTCAAGAAAATAATATCGATTGCAGGACCGGTAGAAATTCTTTTACCGGTCCTGCCTTTGAATATAGACCAAAAAGAAAAATAATGGAATTTTTGTATTTGTTTAGGGCGCTCCTGCGCCGTAAATGGATCATTTTGATTTGTGTTGTTGTTTCGTCCCTGATCGCTTTTATCCTTACACGCAACGTCAAAAAATCCTATCGGTCCACCGCACAGTTGTCAACCAGATTTACCGTAAGCGACCAGCCCAATGGAGCGGTGAACTATATACAGAGTGAGTTCAAATTTGGGAACGTGATCGAGAACATCACCTCGCCCAACGTGCTGAGCCTCGTATCCTATCACCTTCTTCTCCACGACCTTCAGTCGCCCAATCCCTTTACGGTCCTGAACTCGAAGCAGCAGGCAGACGCTTCAAAGGCCGACAGGCAGCGCGTCATACAGAACCTCTCCGCGCACCTCGAGTCGATCAGCATGCTGTCGACGACGGACGCGATAGACAAACAGATACTCAGTCTGCTGTATATCTACGGCTATGGCGCCGATGCGCTCACCGGCAACCTGAAGGTCGACCGGTACCAGAAGACCGACTACATCAATATCGACTACAAGTCCGGAAACCCCAACCTTTCCGCCTTTGTCGTCAATACCCTGTGTGACGAGTTCCGCCGGTTCTACAACCAGACGGAAATGCAGCACACCGACAACAACGTCACCTCTCTGGATTCGGTCGTCAAGTCCAAGCGGGCGATCCTCGACCAGAAACAGCAGATCAAGGAGCAGTTCATGGCCAACAACAAGTTGGTAGACGTCAACCTCGAAGGCTCGAACAAGCTGTCGCAGCTGAGCGCCTACGAGAACCAGCTGATCGAAGAGAACAGCGTGCTCAGGAATGCTTCCTACCGGCTCAAACAGCTGGACGACCTTATCCGCAACGCCCGCAACAGGGGGCAGAGCGCGGTGGAGGATCCGGCCACAACCCCTAAGACCACCACGAAGCCTGCCCAGACGGGCACTTCGGCCAACAGCGAATATATCCGTCTTCGCAAGCAGTACAACGACCTCAACAACGAATACCTCGCGAAGGGCGGCAACGATCCGGAGATGAAGAAGAGGCTCGACGCTATCCTGCAAAGCATGTCGCGTCTCAACGTCTCCGACGGGGATGGGGGCGGTAGCATAACGACGGGCGGCGGAGGAGGAGGCGGATCGTCGAGCCTCGATCAGCTGACCCAGAGAAGGATAGACGCGGCCGCAGAAGTGGAAGCATCCAACAACAAGATCGCCAGTATACAGGCCAAGATCGACCAGCTGCGCAGCGGCCTTTCGGGTATGGCTTCCAAGGGCGCCAACCTGGACCAGTTCGACAAGGACATCCAGCTGGCGTCGGCCGAATACACCGCTGCAAAGGACCAGCTGAACATGGCGCTGAATGCCCGGGAGAGTCTGCCCGACTTTAAACAAACGCTTATCGGTGAGCCCCCGCTGGGTCCCGAACCCTCCAAGCGGCTGCTGATCGTCATCGTTTCCGGGCTGGGCGCCTTTATCATCGCTTCGCTGGTGATCATCTTTATCGAATTCTTCGACAACTCCATCCGGAGCCCGAGCCAGTTTCAGCGGCTCACCGGGCTGCGCCTGCTGGGGGCTGTCAATCGCATCAACCTCAAAGGACAGGAGAACGTCCTCAAAAAGATCGCCAAGTTCGACGAAGAAGAGAAGGCCCGCGCCAGTACCTTCCTCGAACTGCTGAGGAAGCTGCGCTACGAGGTGGAGGCATCCAACAAGAAAATATTCCTTTTTACCAGCACCGAGCCCGGACAGGGCAAGACCATGCTTGTTCAGGCCCTTTCCTATATCCTCAGCCTCGGCAAGAAAAAGGTGCTCATCATCGACACGAATTTCTGTAACAACGACCTGACCAGGAACATCAACGCCGAGCCCGTTCTCGAAAAATACGACCTCAACGGACATACATTCGACAGGGGTGCTTTCCGGAGGCTGCTGACACCCACCAATATCGAAAGGGTGGACATCATCGGCTGCGCCGGCGGGGACTATACGCCTTCGGAGATCCTGCCGAAGAATCACCTGCTGAAGCACCTCACCGAATTGAAGGAAGAATACGACTTTATCCTGCTGGAAGGAGCGCCCCTCAACGAGTACACCGACACCAAAGAGCTGGAAAGCTATGTGGAAGGCATCGTAGCCGTCTTCTCCGCGGAATGCAGTCTGACCGCTATTGACAAGGAGTCTATCCGTTTTCTCCATGACAACCGCGATAAATTCCTTGGCGCCATCCTCAACAAGGTGGAGACCTTCAATCTGGAATTGTAAATCAGACCCCCTAATACCCTGCAGTCGATGATCGTTCAAACCAAAGAGGCGCCGCAAAATGTGTTGAAAGTGCCGGAAAAAAAAGCCTCAGCCTCGCGAATCTCCTGGGTTGACCATGCCAGGGGGATCGCCATCCTTCTTGTCGTCTACCGCCATGTGGTCATTGGCCTGCAGCGCAGCGGCGTTGCGATCACCAATACCCAGTTCGATATACAGGAGCTGTTCTACAACTTTCGTATGCCGGTGTTCTTTATCCTTTCCGGCATCTTTGTGGCGAACAGCCTCCGGAAAAAGACCCGCGTGGACATACTGAAGGACAGGGCGGAGACGGTCCTGTATCCCTACCTGGTCTGGGGAGTCATCATGGTCACGCTCGAGATGGTTTTTGTACGGTTCGCCAATGCGAGGCGTACCTGGATGGACTATGTGTACATCCTCATACAGCCCAGGGCGATCGACCATCTCTGGTACCTGTATGCGCTCTTCAATACCAGCGTGCTCTATCTGCTGCTGAGCCGCGTCATCAAAAACCCGTGGGTACATGGCGTGGTCGCGATAGTCCTGCATTCCGTCACATATCTGGCTTTTTTGCAAAATAACAGCCTGGTCTCCGACGCCTTTTTCTTCTATCCCTATTTCCTGATCGGGACCCTGATATCCCCTGTGCTGCTGGACAGGGAACGCGCCGACAAGCTGCTGGCTTCCCGCAACCTGCTCTGGGTGCTGCCGCTCTTTTTGGTGGGGCAGTGGTATTATTTCATGCACCGGACAAAGGAGGAGCAGGAGGGATATTTTCCCCTGCTGTTCGTCATCAACCTCGTCGCCTGCTATTTTGTATACCTTGTCGCAAGAAGGCTCGAGCAGGGAGGAAACGCCTGGTTGTCCTGGCTTGGTAAATATTCACTGTACATCTACATCCTGCACGTTCCTGTAGCGGCTATCGTGCGTAATCTGGCATCCCATTCGGGTATCGTCCTCAACAGCTGGATACTCATCTTCACCTGCTGGGCCCTCGGCGTAACGGTCCCAATATTGCTATACCAGTTGTTGACGCGCTACGGCTTTGGCAAGCTGTTCTCACTAAAAAACAAACCGGCGGCATGAGCATTTTTAAGAAATACGCCTACTGGATAAATTCGGGTAAGTATACGGCCATCCAGAAATTCTCGGTGCTCGGCATGGGGATCGTCTCCTTTATGCTGCTGACCCGCAACCTGGACAAGACCGGTTATGGCATCTGGGGGCTGTTCCTGACCATCTCCAGCATCACGGAGACGGCGAGGACGGCGCTGATCAAGAATGCCTTTATCCGGTATATGCACCAGACGCCGGAGGCCGAACACGGGCGCCTGCAGTCGGCAGCGCTGGTGCTGAGCCTCTCGATCAGTACGGCCCTGGCGGTCATATTCCTGGCGGCGGCCATACCGGCGGCGTCCTGGCTAAAGGCTCCGGACCTGGCGGCAATGCTGCAGTGGTATGCGCTGACCCTGATGCTGACGGCCTTTTTTTCGCAATGGGAGATGCTGCTCAATGCCAAAATGGACTTCCGGGGCGTCTGCTTCATGTACTGCATCCGGCAGGGACTCCTGCTGCTGGCGATAGCCGTCTATTTTGTTCTGGGACGGGCCATCACCCCGGGTCTGCTCTCCTTTTACTACATGCTCTCTGTGCTCGTGGGTTCCGCGGTCGGGACGAAATTCGCCAGGCGCCACACCCGCTGGAATTTCCACGGCTACCGGCCCTGGATCGGCCAGCTGTGGCGGTTTGGCCGGTATGTCTTCGGCAATAATTTCTGTTCGCTGCTCTTCAGGAGCACGGACAATTTTATGACCTCCCATTTTATCAATCCGGGAATATCGGGCTCCTACAATGCCTGTCTGCGGATCGGTAACCTGGTGGATATCCCTTCGCAGGTATTCGGCGACGTGCTTTTCCCGAAGGCCGCGAAGTTCAGCGCTTCGGACAAGTCGGCCGTAAAGCATATGTACGAGCGGACGGTGGGGGCGACGCTGGTGTTCTCTCTTCCGGCGCTGCTGGTGTTGTTGTTGTTTCCTTCCCTGATCCTGCATATTCTGGCCGGCGGCAAGTTCATCGATGCGGCGCCGATCCTGAGGGTCACGGCTTTTTTTGGCTTTACCTTACCCTTCATGAAGCAGTTCGGGACCATCATGGACGCCACCGGCGACCCGAAGACCAACTTCAGGGTCATGTTCCTGGCCCTTTGTCTCAATATCGTCACCAACTGGTTCGGGATCCATTTTTTTGGGGTCATCGGGGCCGCACTGGGTACCGCAACCACCTATTTGATTATCTTTATTGTTATCCAGACCATTCTGAACAGGAAATTCGGCGTCCGGCTCCTGAATGTATTCCGGAATACGGCCTCGTTGTACCGGGAGCTCTTCCTGCACGGGATGGCGGTCATAAAACCCAAAGTCAATGTCGGATCTGCAGGAAAAGAAGGGTAGTACTTCGCGCCAGCATGCGCACGCATTCGTTGTCATCATTTTCATAGCCATGGTCATTCTTGCGCTGGGCATCAAGATCACTTTTTTTTAGCCGGCATATGGAGGTATGTGAATCATGAAAAACACGTCAAAACTCATCCGGAACATAGACAGTCCGAAAAGTGTGCTGCTACCCGCCCTCCTCCTTGGGCTGACGGCGGCGACGGCCATAGTCATGGTGAAACTGGGCTTGCCGATGGCCATGCTGATCGTCCTGGGCGCGCTGGGCCTTGGCGTAGGCATCTTTATGATCGCCTACCCGGAATTTGCGTTCTACGTCGCGATCAGCTCGAGCTTCTTTGTATTCTGTCTGCTGCGCCTTATCGGTTCGGATATTCCGCTGGTGACCCTGATCGACGTCATGGTCTGGGTGACCTTTGTGGCGGTGCTGATCCAGAAAGGCATAAAAGGAGAATCGTTCTGGAAATACTGCAACAGCCCCATCATGCTGATGTACCTGATCATTCTCGTGTACACCTTCCTCGAATACTTCAATCCGAATGGCGGCAACAAGGAGCTCTATTTCCTGTTCCTCCGCCGGGTCATAACACTGCTGCTCTTCCTCTATTGCGTGCTGCAGCTGCTCACCAATATGCGCGCGATAGACCGGTTCTTCAAGGCCGTGCTGATCCTCATGTTCGTATCCGCGCTGTACGGCTGCTATGAAAGCTGGTTTGGCATGCCCGCCTTCGAGCTGAACTATATTACTTCCGACCCGCTGCGCGCAGCGCTGGCGTCGCTGGACGGCGGCGGCTTCCGGATATCTTCCTTCCTGCCGAGCTGTATGGACTTCGGTCTGCTGATGGCGGCCTCGACGATCATTTTTCTGGCCCTCTACCTGCGCCTGAAGACGACCCGACGGCGCAAACGGCTGTTCCTGGTGGCCATGATCTGCTCGGCGCTGTCCATGAGCTACTCCGGGACGAGGACCGCGACCCTGATGCTCATCGTGATGGTCGTTCTCTACGTCCTGATGACCATCAACGAAAGGAAGACGATGATCTTCTCCTCCATTTTCGGATTCCTGCTGCTGGCCGTGATCTTTGGCCCCAGCTATGGCAACGGTCAGCTGCGCCGGCTGAAGAGCACCTTCGACCTCAAGTCCGAGGAGTCGCTGAATGTGCGGGATATGAACCGCCACGCCATCCAGCCCTATATCTACGGGCATCCCATCGGCGGCGGCGTCGGTACCACAGGCGTGCTCTATATCAGCTATAACCGCGGTCATCCGCTGGCCGGCTTCCCGACAGACAGCGGTCTGCTGGCGATCGTCCTTGAATACGGTGTCATCGGGCTGCTCATCCACTGCCTTACTTATTTTATCATCCTCCAGCAGGGTGTCCTGACCTACTATCAGACCAGGGATCCCAAACGGAAGATATATCTGCTGGCTTCTGTCCTCTTCGTATTTGGCTTCGTCTTCGCCCAGTATGCACAGGTCGCGATAGGACAGCTGCCGAACGGCTTTGTCTATCTGGGCCTCAATGCGGTCATCATCCGCCTGCAGCAGATGGAAAAAGAAAAACAACCAAGCTTAACCACTTAATCAATGGAAAAAAACAAACGCATGAAAAATTGTACCCTCGTCCTCATTGGATTGCTGTTGTGTGCCGGCAGCTACGGCCAGTCGAACAAGAACGCAAGCAACTACAATCAGAATGTCGACAGCGTGGCGGAGGCCCTCGTGGCCCTGGCCATGAACAATGCGTCGATAAAGACCGATATGATGCTGGCCCAGCAGTTCAAGTACCTCTACAAGGCAAGCAAGACCAGCTGGCTCAATAACATCGCCATCCAGGGCAACGTCAACGAATTCTCCTTTAAGAACCAGACTACAGACCCGCTGAAGTCCAGCACCCAATACCCCAAATATAACTTTGGCATCCTCATCCCGTTCGGCATGTTCATCAACAATCCCAAGCAGGCCAAGGCGGACTATTACAAATACCAGTTTGCTTTGGAGCAGGTCAACGTCGACAAACAGAACGTTCGCCGGGACGTACTCATCAACTGGCAGGACTATAAAATGAACAAGGCGCTGCTTGCGCAGCACCAGCAGCTGGTCAATGACTGGCGCATCATCCACATCAAGAACGAGCAGAAGTTCTCCAACGGCGAGATCAGCCTCGAGGCTTTTTACAATTCCACGAAGACCTATACGGAAGAGCTGAACAAGCAGGAGAGCCTCAACAGCGCCCTGAGGACCACCGCGGCTAAGCTGGAGGCGCTTATCGGGATGAATATCGAGGATGCCCTGAACCAGATCAGCGCCCAGGGGGGTACCTCCCAGGGCGCCGGCGGCGGCTCGAAATAAGACCCCCTTTTCAATGATACAGAACAGAGACATCGTCGTCGTGGGGCTCCAGCCCTGGGATATAAAGATCGGCAGTAACTGCAAGAACATAGCACTCGAACTTTCGCGGCACAACCGGGTGCTGTACGTCAATGCGCCGGTGGACCGCATCACCCGGTGGCGTCAGCGCAAAGAGCCCGGCATGATCCGGCGGATGGACATCCGGAAGACCGGGCAGAACCTCGTGTCCATCGGGGACAGTCTCTGGAACCTGTACCCAAAGAGGCTCATCGAGTCTGTCAACTGGATGCCGGAAGGCGCCCTCTACCGTGTCGTGAACCGCCGCAA
>Ga0068853_100003772_pt1 | contig 11615 bp, 8 predicted proteins | sample KBSCornC32_FD_65655 | JGI IMG/M metagenome (GOLD analysis project Ga0068853, IMG submission 65655) | Corn rhizosphere microbial communities from Kellogg Biological Station, Michigan, USA - KBS Corn C3-2 | ecosystem: Host-associated > Plants > Roots > Rhizosphere > Soil ... | reverse complement strand
CATGGAACGCATCCCGGTGCCACGGCGGGGTCGTCCTGGAACCCATGCTGAGGCAATCCAAAGACACGCAGTGGTCATTGTCGTCGGGATCAGGGCCGTAGCTACCAGAGACCAATAGCCGTAGCCATGCAGGGCCATCACGATACCGATCGTGATGCTCACGATGAGCGCAAGGACATCGATCCCGGCCATAGTCGTGAAACGCATTTGACGTTGTAAAAGCGAAGAGTGCTGAACTCCCACAGCGTTCACGAGGAAACCCGAAGCGAGAACCACGGTGACCCATAGGAGGCGCGGCTCGTGGTAAAAGGCAGCGATAGCCGGGGCGAGAGCGATCATGAGCAAGGTGAGACCGGCACCCACCGCGGCATTGATCCAAAACAGAGTTGAGGCCTGTTCTTCGGTGACTTTTACGCGTTGGACGGCAGCGGCCGAGAGGCCGAAATCGCGAAAAAGATTCAACGCTCCGGTAAACGCCGTCACCATCCCTACGAGCCCGAAATCCTTCGGGTCAAGCAAGCGGGCAAGAACCATGAGAGAACCGAGACGCAACGAAAATGTCGTGCCTTGGGCAAGGATTTTGGCAAGACCGCCGCGGATCGTTTGCTGTTTGAACCCGGCCATGGTGGTTGAAACGTTTACGTTCGCCCTGTCGACTGTCGAACGTTTGAAGATACCCTAGACGAGGGGAGATCGGCGATTTCGCAGGCCTTTGGCAAGAAATGCCAGGGATGCGCAGCGGACTTGTTTGCCGTCGGCTAATTCCGCAGCGTCTTGCCGGTTTTCAGCGTGTACTGAATTCGTTCCTGCGTTTTCTTTTCACCGCAGAGCGATTTGAAACCTTCGCGTTCCAAGTCGAGGATGTATTGCTCGCTCACGGGAGTGCCGGGCGTAATGTTGCCTCCGCAAAGGACCTCCGCAATCTTAGTGGCGAGTTTCACCTCGTACTCGGTGATGTACTCGCCCTGGCGCATCAGGTGAACGCCCATTTTGAGAGCGGCGAGAATGTTTTCTCCGGGAGCAGGAATGTCGGTTCGCGGGCCAGGTGGACGGTATCCTGCGCGAACGAGATCGAGGGCGCAAGCCTTGGAGTCGGAGAGCACACGCTCGCGGTTCATGGTGATGCGATCGGACGCGGAGAGAAAGCCGAGGCCGCGTGCTTCTTCAGCGGATGTCGCAACCTTCGCGGTAGCGATGGTCTCGAAGGCTTTCTTCAGGGCTTCCATCATTTCGACGGATTCGCCACGTCCACCGGGACGAACTGCTTCGGCAGTTTTGACGGCGCGCAACAGCATCTCTTTGCACCCACCGCCGCCTGGAAGAAGTCCCACCCCGACTTCGACAAGTCCGGTATACAACTCGGCATGTGGTTGTCTGGCGGGGGCGTGAAGAGAAATTTCAGTGCCCCCGCCAAGACACAAGCCGAAGGAGCCGATCACGACGGGCTTCGGTGAAAACTTGATGGCCTGCGTCATATTCTGGAATTGCCGGATCACGAAATCGACTTCATCCCATTCTTCTTCCTGTACCGTCATGAGCAGAAGCATGAGGTTCGCGCCGACAGAGAAGTTAGGCGCGTCATTGGTCATGACAAACGCGTCGAAATTGTCGCCGGGGCCGGCGGGCTTCAGCGTCTGAAGTATCAGGGTGATGATATCGGCGCCAAGAGAATTCATCTTCGAGTGGAACTCGATGCAACCGACTCCGTCGCCCAGGTCAACCAGTGATGCGCCGGAATTTTTCCTTACGACACCGTTCGATTTCTTTGCAACGGCAACGGACCAGACGCCCTGAGGAACTTGAACCGGCTCCCAGTTGCTGGTCCTTAGTTCCCAGTACTTTTTCCCGGAAGGGGACTTGGGATCGTCGGCATACCACGATTTCTGCCCGGACGTTAAGAGCTTTTCCACGTTTGCAGCGATCGGCTTGCCTTGCTTCCTCATTCGGTTGACGGTGAGTTCAATGCCGGCGGCGTCCCAAAGTTCAAAAGGGCCCATCTCCCAGTTGAAGCCCAATTTCATCGCGCGATCGATCTCGACGACGTTGTCGGAAATTTCAGGGATGCGATTGGCGGAGTAATTCCAAAGATCGGAGAGTGCGGCCCACAGAAATTGTCCGGCGGGATCGGCTTTGCTGCCCGAGCCGTCGAGTCCTAAAAGCATTCGCACACGAGCGCCCGTGTCGTCGACGTTCTTGGCCATGTCGATTGAGGCGAATTTCGGCTTTTGACGCACCCGGTACTCTAAAGTTTTCCAATCGAGCGCGAGACGCTCTTCGTTTCCATCGGTGGACTTCGATTTTTTATAAAACCCAGCTTTTGTTTTGTCGCCCAGCCATTTGCGCTCCAGCATCTGGCGATAGAAGTCCGGCAGTTTCAGGTCGCTTCGCTCGTCATGCACATTCTGCGCAGTGTTGGAGACCACATGGCTGAGGATGTCGAGACCTACCAGGTCGATCGTGCGAAAGGTTGCGGACTTTGGCCACCCGACAGCTGGGCCGGTGAGTGCGTCCACGTCTTCGATCGAAAAGTTCATCTCTTGCATGAGGCGCATTACGTTGAGGACGGAAAATGTGCCGATGCGATTGCCAATGAAGTTGGGCGTATCTTTCGCGTAGACGATGCCCTTGCCGAGCTGAACGTCGGAAAAATGCGCGACAGTTTCAAGCAGTGCGCGATCAGTATCGGGCGTGGCAATGAGTTCGAGCAGACGCATGTAGCGCGGAGGGTTGAAGAAATGCGTACCAAACCAGCAGCGCCGAAAGTCATCAGGAAAGTCTTCGGCGATTTTCGCCACGGGTAGCCCGCTGGTATTGGTTGTGATGATGGTTCCGGGCTTTCGAACAGCGTCCACTTTTCTGAGGAGAGCTCGTTTCAGCTCAAGGTTCTCGACGACTGCCTCGATGATCCAGTCAACTTCGGTGAGCTTCGGAAGGTCGTCTTCGAAGTTGCCGATGGTGACAAGGCGGGCGAGCGAGGGATCCATGAAAGCGGCGGGTTTTGATTTCTTGGCTGCGTCTAGACCTGCGGCCGCGACCTTGTTGCGGGAATTCGCGCTCGCATCGGACGGAACGATATCGAGAAGAAGACTGGGAACGCCTGCGTTTGCGAAGTGAGCAGCAATGCGGGCCCCCATCGTTCCAGCGCCGAGGACCGCGACTTTCTGGATGGATTTCATAAAAATTCAGAACCTTTTGAGAAACGGGCACGAGGCGATGCAGACGGTCATCGGCAAAAGAAAAGACGTCTAAGGCAGTTTATCGACAGCCCAGTCATTACTGCCAGTGTTCATAACGATGATCTCGGAGTAACGGCGTTTGGCGCGGCTGGGGTCAGTCGTTTCGAGCAAGACGACTGGGAAGGCATAGCGTCCTGTGCGCACTTGTTTGCCACGGTGAACTTCGAAGGCGCGAAGCAGCGGGGTTGAAAAATAGCTGCGCAGGTTGTCTTCGTTCGAACCATGACGCGCGGCGTCAGTGAGAAGAAGAAGGCCTGTCTCGAGATCGCCCGTCTGCCATGCGCGAAGAAAGTGGTTTGCGGTTGCTAGGGCGGCAACGGATGCGGCGTCGGGTGCGGTGACGGTCTGTCGCTTGGGCTTTCCTTTTGCGATTAGCAGCGACGGTAACAGGGCCAAGGACAGGGTAAGAAGTGCAAGGGTACGCAACGGAACTCCTGTGGTTTTCTCCAGTGTAACTTTGGCGGACGGGAACTGCTGGTGGCAGGAAAGGTTCCGTTGGATGGGATAAGCGATTCAGCTATTGGGATAGTGCCGAAAACATTATGAGCGCAGACCGTATTGGATGTGGGGTGAGGATGGCACGGTCTGCGCTCTATTAAGTTGATTCAATCGTAGCAGTCGCAGAAGTTGTGTCAAGAAAAATCGTTATTCTAGTGGAAAAGTACTAGACCTGATCCATTCAGAGAATTGCGGTTTGGGCAAGGAGGTTGATCACCGAAGGTTGTGATGTGGTTTGCCTTGCGAATTTTGTGCACCGAGCCGGCTAGCGCGATTCACTAAAGTTCCTCGTCGGGGAATGCACGTGAGTGCTTAGGCTTAGCCATCAACAATGCATTCCCAAGGCAGGGATTTCACAACTCAGAATGTGCTGCGACGTACTCTTCGGCGAGGCGAACCACTTTACGTTCGTTGGAATAGGCGAGAAGCTTGGTCGCGCCGGCTAGAGGAATCCATAGAGCCCGCTTCACTTCGATACGCATCGCCTCGGTCACATCATCGATGCGGCCTGATTCATATCGGAAAAGATAAAAGCTAACGATCTTGAAGACGCGTTCACTATCACTCCATGTGCGAACGTAGACGTATTTGATGTCAATCAACTTGGTGATGAGCGTGGCCTCGATCCCAGTTTCCTCGCGCACTTCCCGCAGGGCAGTCTGTTCGGGCTTCTCTCCCGGATCGACGAGGCCCTTAGGGAGCGCCAGTGGGATTTTTTTCGCTTTCGGTTTGCGCTTCCGTGGCTCTTCTGGCGTATCAATGGGTCCGGCAACATCATCTTTTCGCGGCTCGATCACCGCGATCGACCAAACGCCTTCAATTTTGTGTAATACCACACCGCCCGAAGAAATCTCCCGAAGCATGTGAATGACAGTAGCAGGCGTGAGAGCTAGCGAGGTGGAATGCTCCTATTTTTCATTCAACCGAGCGACCCCATGCCGGGGTGGCTACAGCGCTAGAATACAACCATTAAATTTAATAAATCTTGTATATTATTGATAATAAATGACATAACATGCGCCACTAAAGTGGCATTTTCGGGTCTCGGCAACCGATGAAAGAATTGTTGCAACTTAGTTAGTAGGTCGGAAAGGCAGTCAGGTGGGGATGAACCTGGCGGGACCGGATTAATGGGGGTCCGGTGAAGAGTCTGGGGAAATTTGTTCGGTCTGTGCAGGCCTTCAGGCGCGAGCTAAGTCGCGTTGCTGATGCATCTTCGCCATCACAAGTAATCCAACCAAGAATTGGACTCGCGCTCGGCGGCGGGTTTGCTCGCGGGATCGCGCACATTGGCGTTCTAAAGGTCTTGGAAGAAGAAGGTATTCAGTTGAGCGCGGTTGCCGGTACGAGTGTAGGGGCGCTGATTGGCGCGGCGTACTGCAGCGGGTTGTCCGTAGCAGATCTGGAGGCGGTGGCTCGGCGTGTGCGCTTTCGCGATTTCGCGCGCTGGACACTCTCGCGTTTTGGTTTCGCAACAAACCAGCGCATGATCGCGTTCCTGAACACGGTTCTAAAAGTGAAGGCATTCGAAGAGTTGAGAATTCCGCTAGCTGTCACGGCCACTGATTTTTCGACGGGAGAGGGCGTCGTTTTTCGGACTGGCGGGCTGATCGATCCCGTGCGCGCGAGTTGTTCGTACCCAGGAATGTTTTTGCCGGTAAACATCGGCGGGCGGTGGTTCGTGGACGGAATGCTGGCGTACGCAGTGCCGACGCGCCCGGTGCGACAGATGGGGGTGGAGCGCGTGATTGCGGTTCATCTGAAGGGTACATGGTCGAAGTCGAAAGCCCCGCGGCATGTTTTCGATGTGATCGGACAATGTTTTGCGATCGCTCAGGATATGAATTCTTCATTGTGGCGAACATCGGCGGACCTGGTCGTAGAACCGGATGTCAACGGGTTCGAGTACGACGCATTTGCAAACAACTCAGATCTAATCTCGGCCGGAGAAACGGCGATGCGTGCGGCGATGCCGACGGTAAAACGTTGGCTAGCGGTAGGAAGTCGGCGCGCTGGTGTGTTGAAACCGGTCGTGAGCGGTTAATGGCGAGTACCTAAAAGCTAGTCGGCGGTATTGCTCCGGCTAGGTTTTGATCTTTTCTGCTTCTTCCTGCACGCACTGCCATGCTCTCTCCACGTGTCGCGCTTCGGTATTGGTTTGTGCGATGCAGAAACGCAGGGTTAGCTTTCCGTCCAACTTTGTGTGGGTGAGGTAAAGATGGCCACCACGGTTGAGGCGATCCATGAGTTGCTGGTTGGCGTCGTCTCCCGACCTCAGGCGGAAGCAGACCAGATTTAGCGGTACTGGGGCCGCAAGTTCAAAGCGTTGGTCTTTCTTTATCCACTCGGTGAGTTGCTGAGCTAGGCGGATGTGCTCACGCACGTGATGTTGCAGGCCCTCTACTCCGTAATGTCGAATCACAAACCATAACTTTAATGCACGGAAACGGCGTCCAAGCGGGATCTGCCAGTCACGGTAATCGATGACGGCGCCCGATTCCGTCGCCTTGTTGCGAAGATACTCGGGCAGAACACTCAACGTTTGGATGAGATGTTTACGATCGGCAACATAGAAGACATCGCAATCGAAATTCGTAAACATCCATTTGTGCGGGTTGAAGCAGTAGCTATCTGCAAACTCGACTCCAGCGTGGATGTGGCGAAACTCAGGACAGAGGGCCGCAGTGCCGGACATTGCAGCATCTACGTGGAGCCACATTCTGTGACCACGACAAATATGGGCGATTTCAGGGACAGGATCAATCGCGTTGGAGGACGTCGTACCAACCGTTGCGCAGACCATGATCGGTGTGAGTCCGGCACTACGGTCTTTCTCGATTTGAGCGAGTAAAGCATCTGCCTTCATCGCAAACTTCGCGTCGACGTCGATGAGCCTGACGTTGTCTGCGCCCAAACCGGCAATCCTTGCCGCTTTCTCGAGTGAAGAGTGAGTCTGGGTCGAAGCGTAAACGACAAGGCGGCCGTCGCAGCCTTTCTGGTTGGTAGTGAAGTGCGTAGCGCGTTCGCGGGCGGCAAGCAAAGCGCAAAGAGTCGAACTGGAAGCGGTGTCCTGAATAACGCCGCCTCCAGTCTTAGAGGACAAAAACTGCTCGGGCAGCCCGAGCATCGGAACCAGCCAGTCAAGCACATGCGTTTCGAGCTCCGTGCAGGCCGGGCTGGTGGCCCACAGCATTCCTTGAATTCCCAAGCCGGAGGAAAGCAGGTCGCCCAGAATCGACGGGCCCGAGGCATTGCATGAGAAGTATGCGTAGAAATTTGGCGATTGCCAGTGCGTGAGGCCTGGCATGATCACGCGGTCGATATCCGCTAGAAGATTGGCGAAAGGCTCTCCTTTTTCAGGAGGCGCCTGAGGCAGATTGGAACGAACTTCGCCGGGCGCGACGCGCGACAGGACCGGGAAAGTTTCGACGTGCTCATAGTAGTCCGCGATCCAGTTGATGACTTCGTGGCCGTGGCGGCGGAATTCTTCCGGCGACATGTGGTGGGACTTCGAGTCGGGCATGGGACCTCGGGCGATTATTGATTGTCTGATTCTTTGATCATTGATCTCCGATTTTTGGACTCACAATGTGTGCCGGTTCGATCAACAATCAAACTCAATATTGTGTTGCTACGTCAGGTGTCCGTAAAACACGCGGGTGTGGTATTCGAAAGCTACACGTCCTGCGGATTGGTGGAGATCATAAATGCGACGCAGTTCTTTGAGCATGGGCGAATGCTTCGGATGGTCTGCCAGCGGTGCGTAAGAGGAAGAGAGAAGGCGTCCTTCGAGCGATTCATACTCGAATTCCTGTTGATAGTCAAAATTTTGTTCTGCGCAGCTGTTTGGCGCGAAGAACTCAGGGAGGGTTTCAGTCGTACGCTCGTGACGTACGTTCTCGTAGTCGGTGCCGTAGGAAAGAAGTAGTTGTTCGTAATCGCGCAGGAATGGAGTTGAACTGGTACGGCGTTCGTTCCAGATCAGGGCACACCATCCCCCTGGTTTGAGAATCCGGACGAACTCACGACGCGCGGCCACTCGATCGAACCAGTGTGCGGCTTGTGCTGCGGTTACGAAGTCGACACTGTGAGTCGGGAGTGTCGTGTTCTCCGCCTTACCGGCGATGCTCGTAAGGCGGGGACTGTTTTCAAGGAATTGTTCACCCGCGATACGCATCTCCGCGTTTGGCTCGATGGCGAAAACGGGGTTCCCATTGTCGAGCAGCAAGCGAGTGAAAATGCCAGTGCCGGACGCGACGTCTGCGATTACATGATCAGGCTTAAGGCCACACTCGTCGTGCAGAAGTTTAATAACTTCGGTGGGATATGCAGGCCGATAACGCACGTAGTTGTCAACGCGAGTCGAGAAGCGAGTGGTGGCATCGGGAGCTGGCATGTTGTCCTTTCAACTATTGTAACGGGGGTCTGCGCCGCTCTTGCCGCATGACAAAAAGTCTTGCCAACAAATCAACGCGAAGAACGGGCAAAGCGAGCGGCATCGTTGCTGTTGGTGGGCGCGGCGGAAAGGTACAATCTCAAGACTTTGAATTTACGGAGCGAGCATTGAGAGGCGTTTCTGGTGCGGGTATCCGGAAGTTGTGCGTCGGGGACATTGCCCCGGACTTTGATTTGCCGGTGCTGCTTAAGGGTGTGAAAGGGCGCTTTCGGCTAAGCGAGTGGGTTGCGAAGCATAAGTATGTTCTCGTCCTGTTTTATCCATTGAACTGGGAAGATTTGAGCGCGCGTCGCGCCGTTGAGTTGCAGGCGCAACGAGAGAAATATGTGCGCCTGCGTGCGGAGTTCGTCACTGTTAGCGTGGACTCAATTATGAATACAACAGCATGGGAACGCGAGATTGGGCCGTTCGACTTTCCCATGTGCAGTGATTTTTGGCCCCACGGCGAGGTATGCCTGAAATATGGCGTGTTGCAAGGAGGCCCACCGCAGCGGGGTTCGGCGCACACATCAGTGTTCGTAATCGACGATAAGAGTACCGTCCGCTTTGAAAAAAGTTATGCGCAAGAAGAAGTATTCTCGGTGGACGCGTTGGTGGCGGTTCTGAATCGATTTGAAAGGGCCTGAATGAGACTGATCTCGGGAGCAGTTGTTTTAGCGCTTGTTTTGGTAGCGAATTGGGGAGCAACCGACGTAAAAGCGGCCGCGGGAGATACTTCCAACGCTCCGATAACAGGATTTCGAGATTCGTCGAAGCAACGTGAACTTGAAGCGCGATTTCTAGCGGTGCCGGAGGCGAAGCGAGCCGAGGAGCACCTACGAATTCTGACCCAGGCGCCACACATTGCTGGGTCGCCGGAGGACAAAGCGACAGCCGACTATGTCGCGCAGAAATTTCGCGAGGCCGGGCTCGAGACTGAGATCGTCGAGTATCGCGTGTGGATGAACTACCCAGCGGAAATCAGTGTGGACATGACAGCACCCACCGGTGTGAACATGCATGGCCCGGCGCGAGAGCATGTGGAAGGCGATCTGTTTCAGGACGATCCGCGGGTCGTGGTGGCCTACAACGGCATGTCCCCGTCGGGCGACGTGGAAGGGGAAGTGGTGTACGCGAATTATGGATCGCCTGAAGATTTCGATCGACTGAAACAGCTGGGCGTCGATGTGCGCGGCAAAATTGCGCTGGTCCGCTACGGGCAGAATTTCCGCGGAGTAAAGGCGTTCGTTGCTGAAGAAAGAGGAGCGGCCGGTGTGTTGATCTATTCAGACCCGTCCGACGACGGATGGAAACGCGGAGATAAATATCCAGCGGGCCCATGGCGTCCTGATACCGGCGTGCAGAGAGGTTCGGTCGGCTACATGTTTCAATATCCCGGAGACCCTACGACACCGGGAATCGCGTCGGTGCCGACACTTCCGGATTCGCAACGCACGCCTCCGGAGCAAGCAACACAACTCGGAAAAATTCCCACGACTCCGATTTCCTACGGTGATGCGTGGCCAATCCTTCAACATCTGGCTGGGCCGGAGTCTCCGCGTGATTGGCAGGGCGCGCTACCGTTTACGTACCACGTGGGGGCGGGACCAGCTAAGGTGAAGATCCATCTGAAACAGGATTACCAATTTCGGACAATCTGGAATGTGATTGGAAAAGTGAAGGGCAGCGAATTCCCGGACGAGTGGGTGGTTGCCGGAAACCATCGCGATGCTTGGGTCTACGGAGCAGTAGATCCCAACAGCGGAACCGCTGCCATGCTCGAAAGTGTCCACGGGCTGGGCGAATTGCTGAAGACGGGATGGAAGCCGAAGCGCACGATCGTCATCGGAAGTTGGGATGCAGAAGAAGAGGGCCTGATCGGTTCTACGGAGTGGGGTGAGCAGTATGCGAAAGAGCTGGGGGGCGCGGTTGCATACTTCAACATGGATGTAGCTGTTTCGGGATCTAAGTTTGGTGCTTCTGCTGTGCCGACGCTGAAGCAGTTTGTCCGAGACGTGACGAAGTCAGTGCCGAGTCCAAAGGGCGGGACGGTATACGAAGTCTGGAAGAAGGCAAGCGAGAAGGAAGCGGTGGTGGGCAGTGCTCAGGATGCGATCGGAGGGGTGCGCCGAGTGCCGGCGGCGCAGACGAGCCAAGACGCGCCGGTCGGAGATCTTGGCAGCGGATCAGACTACACGGTATTCCTACAGCGCCTGGGTGTGCCTGCCACGGACATCAGTTCGAGCGGCAGCTACGGCGTCTACCACTCGGTGTTCGATAATTTTGCGTGGTTCAAGAAGTTCGGCGATCCGGATTTTGTTTACGAGCAGCAGATGGCTCGCGTCTACGGATTGCAAATGATTCGCATGGCCGACGTCGATATCCTTCCTTACCAGTACGATGACTACGCAAAAGAGATCGGCTCTTACATCGGAGCCGCACAAGCGAAAGCGCAAAACAAATGGGCCGATAAAACGCCTCAATTTGGAGCGGTGCTTGATGCTGCGAAGCGTTTTCAGGAAGCCGGTGCAAAGATCGCGGAGAAACAAAGGAAAGCCCCTGCGGATGCGGTGCGATTAAACATGGCATTGCGTGATGCGGAACGCGCACTGCTTGTACCTGAGGGCTTACCTAACCGCCCCTGGTTTCGCCATGTAATTTACGCTCCGGGGCAATATACCGGCTACGCCGCGGTTGTTATTCCGGGTGTGAACGAGGCGATTGATCAGGGAGATCTGGAACGCACGCAGAAACAAATTGCCGTGCTGGCGGACGCCCTCAATCGCGCCGCCAAGGTGCTGGACGCCTATAAATAGGGCATTAGAGGGTGACGTCGAGGTTTCTTGTGGCACGCCGGCTCCCGCCTGTCCCACGACTCTCCTTACTGGACGGGCCGTCTGGCCTGAGTGCAAAATTTTACACTCTTCGTAAAGGTTAATTCGAAGGGTTCGATCGGTGGAAAACTGCGGTACACTGTCGTTCACCGTTCGCGCTGGCAGCGGCGGGTCGTCCCTCAGCCCTCATTCTCAAGTACGTTCTGCGGCTGCCATTGCGAGCTTTTGGAACTCCGATGCCGCTCGCCCGTATCGTCACTCGTGCTGTGGAAGAATCACAAGAACTTGCCGCGGATTTGCGTGGTCGTGGCTTCGACGTCGAGATCGTTACCCCAAATGCCATCCCTAAGACGCAGGCCGATGTAGAACTGCGTCTCGAGGAATGCACTCCGGAAGAGGCGCTGATTCGCGCAGGTGTTTTGCCGGAGACGAATGATCTCGCCGTGTTCATTGCACCGGGTGCAATTGCAAATCGGCGTGAACGCATCGCCGCTCCGGTTGCGCAACAATTCCCGACGCAACGGAAATGGTATGACTCGATCCCCGTTGCCACCGCCACGCCACCAGCTATGTTGCCGTTCGCGCTGAAACCGCTTGAGGGACATTTCACTA
>Ga0068853_100003771_pt1 | contig 11618 bp, 11 predicted proteins | sample KBSCornC32_FD_65655 | JGI IMG/M metagenome (GOLD analysis project Ga0068853, IMG submission 65655) | Corn rhizosphere microbial communities from Kellogg Biological Station, Michigan, USA - KBS Corn C3-2 | ecosystem: Host-associated > Plants > Roots > Rhizosphere > Soil ... | reverse complement strand
TCGTGCCGCGCGCCTCGGTGAGCAAATGAAGTTCGGCTTCTGCGTCCCCGCTTTTGCGATGCCCGGGGCCAATCTCTTCAGGACGCCGAACGTTGCCGATATCCGCGACGTCGATGTCATCGGCACCGCCCGCGAGGCCGAACGCCCGGGCTTCGATTCCGTCTGGGTCTGCGACCACTTGATGCTCGGCCGCGACAAGGCTGTGCTTGAGGGCTGGACGACGCTCGCGATGATCGCGGGCGCGACGAGCCGCATGCAGCTCGGGCTCATTCACCAGGCAAACCTCTTCCGAGAGCCCGCCATCGCCGCCAAGATGATGGCGACTCTCGACCGGCTGTCCGGCGGGCGGTTCATCCACTTCTTCGAAGCCGGCATGGCCAAGCCCGAGCAGTACGCCTACGGACTCGACTGGGACGATGACCACGGCAAGCGGGTCGAACGGCTGGAGGAGGCGATCACCCTCATCCGCGCGCTCTACGCCGGCGATACCCCAATCGACTTCGACGGTCAGTCCTACGAGCTGCACCAGGCGCAGCTCACGCCCAAGCCGGTGCAGGAAAAGATCCCGCTCTGGCTCGGCGAGGCGTTTCCGTGGGTCATCGAGCTGACGGCCCGCCTGGCCGATGGCTGGAATTCGACGCCGGTAACGATCGAGGAGCTCCGCCGCCGGCTTGGCCTGCTGGATGCCGCCCTCGCCAAAGCAGGACGCACGCGGTCCGACCTCGAGATCAGTTTCGAGACGCAGGTTCTGGTGGCGCCTGACACGGCCACGCTCCGGCGAAAGGTCGAGCAACTGGTGGAACGCGGGCGCGCCGCGGGCGAAGAGCCCAAGCCCGAAGTCGCCGATTTTGTCGCCGGACGTTCCGAGGATTTGCCGGACTGGATGACCAGCCCCTGGATCGTTGGCACTCCGGAGACCGTCAAGACGCGCATCGCCGAGCTCAGGAACCTTGGCGTTTCGCATCTCATGCTCTGGTTCATGGACGCGCCGGAATTCGATGGCATGCAGTTCTTCATGTCCGAAGTGGCATCGGCTACGCGTTGACCCGAGCGCGCGATTCCATTTGCAGTTTGTGAGTTGAGGCAGGTAATTGCGAAGGATAGGCCATAAGCAAGGAAAGTAAGCCCGGCATGATCGAGGAGACGGAGACTCGCGGCAAGGCGGTCCCGGCATTGGTGCGCACCAAGCGCATCCTCGATGCGCTCGCTATCGACGGCAAGCCCAAGGGCGTGTCCGAGCTGGCGCGCATGCTGGACCTGCCCAAGAGCACGGTGCACGGGCTCTGCCACACCCTCGTCGACCTCGGCCTGATGATCCGCGTGGGGCCCTCGCAGTTCGCGGTCGGCCCGCATGTCCTCGCCTGGGCCAATGCCTTCGAGGGGCAGAGCGATCTGACGCAGGAGTTCATGCGGATCGCCGACACCATCGATCCCGAGCTCGTGTCGAAGGAAGCCATCAACCTCTCGATCCTCACCGGCAACGAGGTGATGTATATCGCGTGCCGGCGCGGCACCGACCCGCTCGGCGTGAGTTTCAGGGCCGGTGTCCGCCTTCCTGCGGCGTTTACCGCGACCGGCAAGGCCATGATGTCGACGATGCGGCCCGAGGTCGTCGAGCGCCTCATGGGTAACGCGTGGCCCGAGCCCTGGACCAAGCACAGCGTTCGGAGCCTCGATGCATTCATGCGCGAACTCGAGCAGACGCGCAAACGCGGCTATTCAATCGACAACGGCCAGCTGCGCGACGCCATGGTCTGCTTCGGCGCGCCGGTGTTCAACGCCAACGACGATCACGCGGTGGCCGGCGTCGCCATCGGCCTCCTCTCCGGCGAGGTCAACGACGCCTCGACCGAGCGCGTGACACGCGCCGTGCGCCTCATTGCGGACCGCCTGTCACACCGGCTGGGCGGGCGGCGGAACTAGCTGTTCGCGCCCAATCGGTAAGCGATTGACACGCCGATACCTGCGTGAAAGTGTGTTCACTATCAAGAAAATCGTTCAACTTACTGAACGAACGTATCGTATCGACGAGGGAAGGAAGGCACCATGATTGTCCTGATCGCGAAGTACCACACCAAGCCGGGCAACGTGCCGAAGGTCCTCGAAGAGCTGAAGAAAATGAAGCCGCTCGTCCAGCAATCCGAGCCTGGCTGCAAATTCTATCAGGTGTCGAAATCGACCGAGAACGAGAACCTCATCGTGCTCTATGAGCACTACGTCGACCAGGCCGCGCTGGCCGCGCACCGCGACACGCCGCACTTCAAGTCGATCATCGAGGGGACGGTGATCCCGCTCCTCGAAAAACGCGAGCGCGAGCTTTACGAGCTGGCGATTTCCTGAGGCGGCGATGCGCCTCGTCAGCTTTGTCGTCGCCTCGACGGTCGGGCCGCTGACCCGCGTAGGTGCAGTGCTGCCCGATGGCCGCTATGCCGATTTGCAGGCCGGCTACCGGGCGCTGCTCAGTGCCGGCGGTATGAACGATGCCGGGGCGAGCCGGATCAGCGAAGCGACCGTGCCCCGCGACATGGTCGCCTTCATTGAAAACGATGGCTTCGCACTCGAGGCGGCCCGCAAGGCCGTCGACTGGATCGCGACGCAGGGCGAGGCGGCGCCGGACGGCGCACGGCTGGTCTACGGACCCTCCGAGGTGCGGCTGCTGTCGCCGGTTCCCCGGCCGCCGCTCATTCGCGATTTCATGGCGTTCGAGCAGCACCTCAAGAACATCTACCCCAAGCTCGGCCGGGAGATTCCACCGGCCTGGTACGAGCTCCCGGTCTATTACAAGGGCAACCCATCGGCGGCGGGGGCGGATGGCGACATCATCGCCATGCCCTCCTACGCAGAACGGCTCGATTTCGAGTTCGAGTTCGCGGCGGTGATTGGCAAGGGCGGAACGAACATCCCCCGTGGCGAGGCGATGCGCCACATCTACGGCTACATGATCTACAACGACTTTTCCGCCCGCGACATCCAGCAGCGCGAGATGAGCGTCGGCCTGGGGCCGGCCAAGGGCAAGGATTTTGCCAAGGCCCACGTCTTCGGACCGTGGCTGGTGACTGCCGACGAGATCGCCGACATCTACGCCCTCAAAATGACCGCCAAGGTCAACGACAAGGCCTGGACGGACTCCTCGACCAGCACGATGCATTGGCGGTTCGACCAGATGATCGCCCATGCCTCGATGAACGAAGTGCTGGTTCCCGGCGAGATTTTCGGCAGCGGCACCGTCGGCGGCGGCTCGGCGGCCGAAATGGGGAGCTCGCTGACCCATGGCGACAAGGTCGAGCTCGCCGTGGAAGGCCTCGGGACACTCACCAACAAGGTCGGCTGATCGTGGCGAGGCAGCCGATCGACTTCTCCGGCCGGACGCTGTGGCTGTCGGGCGCCAACGGCGTCATTTCGCGCGCTATCGCCCGCGCGTTTTTCGACCTCGGCGCCAATTGCGTCCTGACCGACCTCAACGACAACAGCTTGGCCGATTTCGCCGAAACGCTCGATCCGGGCGGCAAGCGGATCATCTCGATGGCGCAGGACGTGACCCGCTCCGGCGACACCGACGCGGTCATCGACGCGATCACGCAGCGGTTCGGCCACCTCGACTTCGTCGTGACGAGCGCCGGCCTTTACCGCGACCAGATGATCGACGGCATGACCGACGAGCAGTGGCATCAGGGCGTCGGCGTCAACCTCGATGGTGTCTTCTACTGCTGCCGAGCGGCGATCCCGCTCCTCGCCAAAGGCGGGGCGATCGTCAACGTCGCCTCGATGTCGGGCCACAAGGGCAGCTACATGCACGCCCCATATGCTGCCGCCAAAGGCGCCGTGCTGGCCTTCACCCGCACACTTGCGCTCGAGCTTGCGCCGGACGTCCGGGTCAATGCCGTTTCGCCGGGGCTGATCGACACACCGCTGGTCAAACCGCTGCTCGATCGATCGGGCCCGGCGCTCATTGCCTCGACGCCACTAAAGCGGCTGGGGCAGCCCGAGGAAGTCGCCGATGCGGTGGCGTTCCTTTGTTCCGACTGGGCGAGCTTCATCACCGCCGAGACCCTCCACATCAACGGCGGCATCTACATCGCCAGCTAGCGGAGGATTTTGACCTGCTGAGGCTACGGCGGGTTGCCTAGGTGGGGGCTAACATGTCAGATGCGCCGCGTCGGTAGGTTCGGAGGTAAGCTATGAGCGGCACGGGCAAATTCGCATTTGAAACGCGGCAGATCGGCAAGACCGATGTGCGGGTCACGACGCTGGGGCTCGGCGGCGCCACCCTTGCCGGCATGATGGTCGATGTGCCCCCCGACCAGGCGCGCGCGACGGTCAACCGGGCGCTCGAAGCCGGCATCACCTATTTCGATACCGCGCCGCAATATGGCTTTGGCCGGTCCGAGCACCTGATGGGCGATGCACTCCGCTTCCGCCGCGAGGGCACGGTCGTCTCGACCAAGGTCGGGCGGCTGCTCAAGCCAGTCTCGACAGATAGCGATCGGGTCTACAGCCACTCGTGGTCCAACCCGTTCCCCTTCGACCAGGTCTACGACTATTCCTACGACGCGGTGATGCGCTCGTTCGAGGACAGCCTTCAGCGTCTCGGCCTACCCTCGGTCGAGATGGTGTTCGTCCACGACATCGGCCGCATGACGCATGGCGAGAAGAACACCGGCTACTGGAAGCAGCTCGAAACCGGTGGCTACAGGGCGCTGCAGGAGCTCAAGGCGGCGGGGGTGATCAAGGCGATCGGCCTTGGCGTCAACGAGTGGGAAGTCATCATGGATGCCTTCAAGCTCGGCGACTGGGACGCCTGCCTCCTCGCCGGCCGCTACACGCTGCTCGAACAGACCTCGCTCTCGCCGTTCCTCGAAACCTGCGTCAAGCGCAACACCTCGATCATCGTCGGCGGCCCCTTCAATGGCGGCGCCCTGATGGGCACCGGCATGTGGAACTACGCCAAGGCCCCGCAGGAGGTGGTCGACAAGGTTGGCAAGCTCGAAGCCTACTGCCAGGCCCAGAACGTGCCGATCGGCGCCGCGGCGCTGCAGTTTCCGCTGGCGCACCCGGCCGTCGCGACCATCCTGCCCGGCCCGAAATCTCCGGCCGAGCTCGATGGCATCCTCGACTGGTGGCAGGTCAAGATTCCCGCCGCGTTCTGGGATGGGCTCGCCGACCAGAAGCTCGTCGCGCCGGGGACGCCCCTCCCGAACGGCCGGACGGCCTAGGCCGCTATTGCCGGCCGGTGCGCGAACATCACGTGCATCGGCCGGCGAATCCGGTAGCCCAACGCCTCATAGGTCGCGATCGCCGGTGCGTTGTCTGTGAAGGTGGTGAGGAACGCCATCTCGCCACGCGCAACGATGCCCGCCGTCACCGCCGAAACGAGCTGCTTGGCGTAGCCGCGCCCGCGATAGTCGGGATGCGTGCACACGGCGCTGACCTCGGAAAAGCCGTCGAGGTGCTTTCGTTCGCCGGCCATGCCCACGAGCCGGCCGTCGTCGAAAATGCCGAGATAGCCGCCGAACTCGATGGTGCGGCGAAAAAACGGGCCGGGCTTCGTGAGCTCGACCAGCGCCATCATCTCCGCAACGTGCTCGGTCCCGAGCGGCTTGAGCGACAGCGTCACATCCTGCAGCCGCGGCTCGATCGCAATCATGTGGAACAGCGGCCGCGACGCGATGAGGTCGAGGCCCGGCAGCGGGATCGGCTCGGTCGTGATGACGACGGCGCTCTCGCCTGGCCCCAGCACTTCGGCAAGGCCGCCAAAACCGGCGAGCGTCTCCGCGCCGACGAAGCCCGCCACCTCCGGGTCGTAGCGGCGGATGGCGCCGTCCGTTACGCGGAACTTTGCGTCCGGCCCGCCGAGGGCGTTCCAGGCCGGATTATCGAGCAGATGGGCCATTGCTACTCCTCGCGGCCGGGACGCACCGGCGAGCGATAGATAGCGATCCGAAGGCAGCAAGTCAGCGGATCAGCAGCACCGCAGCGAAAATTCATCGCGCCATCACGATCCGTGATGGCTGGCGCCGCTAAGCGCTACGCGAGGCCAGGACTTCCTTGACCTTCGAATTGATCTGGTCGAGCGAGTAGGGTTTCGGCAAAAACTCGACGCTGCGATCGTCGGCGATGTCCTTGCGGACGCTCTCCTCGGCATAGCCCGAAACGAAGATCACCTTGACGTCGCTCAGGCGCTTGCGCAGGTGGATCAGCAGCGTCGGCCCGTCCATCTCCGGCATCACCACATCCGAGATGATGAGGTCGACCTTGTTGTCGATGTCGTCCAGCACTTCGAGCGCTTCTTCGCCCGATCCCGCCTCGTAGACGTCGTAGCCGGTGGCCTTGAGCGCCCGGGCGGAGAAGGCGCGGACGCTTTCCTCGTCCTCAACGATGAGGATGCGCTCGTTGCCGGTAAGGTCCTTGACCGGCGCCGCCACGATCTTCGGCGCCAGCTCGCCTTCCGCCGGCAGGTGGCGCGGCAGGAAGATTCGGAAGGTCGTCCCGACCCCGACCGTCGACTCCGGATAGATGAAGCCGCCCGTCTGCTTGATGATGCCATAGACCGTCGAAAGACCGAGCCCGGTGCCCTTCCCAAGCTCCTTGGTAGAGAAGAAGGGCTCGAAGATCTTCTCCATGATCTCCGACGTCATGCCAGTGCCGGTGTCCTGCACTTCGATCAGCACGTAGTCGGCCGCCGGCATGCCGGTGTAGCTAAAACTCTCGGCCTCGGCCTCCGCAACATTGCGGGTGCGGATCGAGATCGTGCCGCCACTAGGCATCGCGTCGCGCGCGTTGACGACGAGGTTGACTACCACCTGCTCGAGCTGGACGAGATCGGCCCGCACCGGCCACACGTCGCGGCCCGGCTGTACGTCGAGCGCGATCTTTTCGCCGATGAGGCGCTTCAGCAGCACCGTCAGGTCATCGATGTTGCTGTTGATCTCCAAAATCTGCGGCCGGAGCGTCTGACGGCGCGAGAACGCCAAAAGCTGGCGAGTCAGGCCGGCGGCGCGATTGGCGCTCTGCTTGATCGACATCAGGTCGGAGAAGCTGGGGTCGCCCGGCTTGTGTTTCAGCAGCAAGAGGTCGGTGAAGCCGATAATGGCGGTCAGGACGTTGTTGAAGTCATGCGCCACGCCGCCGGCGAGCTGGCCGACGGCCTGCATCTTCTGCCCCTGAGCGAACTGCGCCTCGAGCTTGCGCTGCTCCGTCATGTCGAGGGCGTACATATTCACCCTCTCGGGCGAGCCGGCACTCTCCTCGGAACCCGACACATAGAGCCGCACGGCCCGGTCGCCTTTGCCGGCAAGCGGCGCGTCGATCGGCTCGATTTCGGATTGATTGGCGCTCGCCGCGGTCAGCGCGGCGGTCAGGGCAGCCCGGCTGCCATCGGCGATGAGGTCGGCGAGCGGGTACATCTCGACGCTCTTTTCGCCGCCCGACCAACCGAAGATCCGGCTGAATGGAGCGTTCGTACGAACGATCCTGCCCTCGTGGTCGAGCGTGGCGATGGCGAACGGCGTGTCGTTGAAGAAGCGCGAGAACCGCACCTCGGCGGCGCGGAGTTCTTCCTCGGTGCCGCTCGCGGCGCGGCTACGGTCGAGCACGAGCGTGCGCATCTCGCCGAGCTCGCCGTCGGCGAGGCGCGCGGCCCGATGCAGCAGGCGGACCGGCAGGGTCGTGCCGTTGCGTCGCACGAGGTCGATGTCGATGACCTCGGTGCGGATTTCATCGCTCCGCCCGCCCATCAGCAGGCTTGCGCCGTCGCCGCGGACGAAATCCGAGACCTTTATGGCGCCCGACTGGAACGAGGCAAGGTCGTGGCCGAGCCAGTCGGCCAGCGTCGAGTTCAGGTACTGCACCCGGCCCTCGGCGTCGGCCGAGAAAAAGCCAGCCGGGGCGTGGTCGAGATAGTCGATGGCGCGCTGCAGCTCGAGGAAAGCGTTTTCCTGCCGCTCGCGGTCGCGGGTGATCTCCTCGACCGACCAGACGATCATCGGTTTCGGCGCGGTGTCCGTCTGCGGCAGCGGCCGCACGCCAACGCGATACCAGAAGGGATGCGTCGCGTCGGCCCCCTGCCCGCCGCCAAGCCCGCCGAGCAACCGCACGTCCTCGCTCGCGGCGCGGCCGTCGCGCGCCGCACGCGACAGACGATAGATGGCCTCGCTGGCTTCCGGCTGCCCGGCAAATAGCCGCGGCACGCCGACGGGCACGCCGCTGCTCAGCGCACCGGGAAACTGGCCATACTGCGAATTGGCATAGTTGATCCGCCCGTCCCGATCGGCCACCACTGCGCCGTAGGGCAGGCTATCGATCACGGCGCCGGCAAGGCTCGGCGCCTCCTCATTGGTCGAAAACCGAATAAGGCCCGCGGCCAGCGCAAAGAGTCCGAAAACCCCAACCACGGCGAGGAGGCCGAGGAAAACCATCACATAGTCGGAAGGGATACGATCGCCGAAGACCGAGACGGCCACGGCAGCGGCCACGAAAAACACCGCCAGCGCCCCGACGCGCCAGTAGCCGCCAATGCCGCGCGGCCCCGAGATCAGCGGATGAGGGTAGACATCCTCGTCGAGCGGGGTACCTGGCATATGGTGTTCCTGGCGCTCCCTCGGCAGGTGGTCCCGAGCCTCGAATCAGGGCCTTCGGAAAGCTCTACCAAATCGCTCGCGGATTTGGGTAGCCTTCGTGCCGAAATCCCCGCAATCCGCTGGACCTGCGGCCGTTTTACGGTGCCTTGCGCTCGATGCTGCGCCAGCCGCGACGCGCCCTGATCCGCATGACGTAGCCGATGACCTGGGCCACCGCCTTGAAGTGTTCGGTCGGGATCGTCTGATCGACCTCGACACTGGCATAAAGAGCACGCGCAAGCGGCGGATTTTCGACAACCGGCACGCTGTGCTCCTCGGCGAGGGCGCGGATGCGGAGCGCGAGGTCATCCATGCCCTTGGCGACACATTGCGGCGCAGCCATCTTGCGATCGTACTTGAGGGCGACGGCGTAGTGCGTCGGGTTGGCAATGACGACGGTCGCCTGCGGCACCTGCGCCATCATGCGCTTGCGGGCCCGCTCCAGCCGGATCTTGCGCACCCGGTTCTTGATCTCGGGATTGCCCTCCATCTGCTTGAACTCGTCGCGCACCTCCTGGAGGGTCATCTTGTGTTTGTTCCACCAGCGGTTGCGCTGGTAGACGAAGTCGGCGATGGCGATCACGGTCATCAGCGCGACCGCCGCCCAGAAGATCTTCAGCACCAGGTCTTCGGTGATCTTGAGCAGGATCGCCGGGTCCGCCGTCACCATGGTGTCGAGGCGGTCGATTTCCGGCCAGCAGGCATAGAGCATCACCGCCCCGACCGCCGCGATCTTGATGACGCCCTTGCCGAGGTTGATCAGCGACTCGCGAGAAAACAGCCGCTGCGCGCCCGAGAGCGGGGAAATCTTGCTCAGCCGCGGCACGAGCGGTGTCGCCGAGATCAGCGGACGGTGCTGGATGAGGTTGGCGACGATGGCGATCGCGGTCAGGATCGTCATCGGCACCAGCGCGACGCCGATGATGGCCGTCGCGAGGGCAGTGAAGAACGGCGAAAAGCCGCCGCCGCTGATATCGAACTGGTCAGCGTTGGCCATCACCAGCTTGAGCTGCTGGAGAAGGTTCGTCGTCGTCCACGGCGCCATGGCGGCAAGCACCACCCCGGTACCACCGAGCATGAACCAGGTGACCACCTCGGGGCTCTTGGCCACGTCGCCGCGCTTGCGCGCGTCCTCAAGCCGTTTGGCCGAAGGGTCTTCGGTTTTGCTGGATTCCTCGGTGTCTTCGCTCGACATCGGCTAGCCGCCGCCGATGAGCGCGAACTGGCCTTCGACATGCGTCATGTACCAGCCCATCATGGTGGTCAGCAGCAGCGCGAGAAGGATCAGCCCGACGAAGATGTTGGCCGGCATGGCAAGGAAATAGACCTGAAGCGCCGGCATCAGCCGCGCCAGAATCCCCATGCCGACGTTGAAGACGAGGCCGAAGACGATGAACGGCGCCGCCATCTGCACGCCGACGACGAACGCCTCGGCGAGTGTCCGCAACGCCATTTGCAGCGCGTCGGCAACCATCAACGGATCGGTCGGCGTCATCACCTTGTAGCTCTGGACGATCGCCGAGAGCGCGAAGTGGTGGAGATCGGTCGCAAAGATTAGCGTGATGCCGAGCATCGAGATGAAATTGCCGATGACCACGCCTTGGATACCTGACTGCGACGGGTCGGCGCCTTGCGCCACGCTGAGCCCGACCTGGAACGCGATGATCGCGCCCGCGACCGACGCCGCCATGACGATGAGGCGCGTAATCGCCCCAAGGATCAGCCCCACCGCGATCTCGTGGAGGAGCAGCACGCCGATCGCGCCGAGATCATCGGGCAGCTTAGGCAAGCTGTCCGAGAGCAGCGGCAGCAGCACCAGCGTGAACGCCAGCGCGAAGGTCAGCCGGAGCCGGGCGGGGATGGTCTGCTCCCCGAGCGCCGGGATCAGCATCAGGATTGTGCCCACACGGGCAAAGATCAGGATGAAGAGGAACGCGGTCTGCGGCAGCCAGGAGAGGCCGACTGTCACGCTATCCGCCCGAAATGATGTGTTCGGCGATGCGCGTCATGAAGCCGTTCATGGTGGCGCCGAGGAACGGCAGCGTCAGCAGCATGGTGACGAAGATCGCGATGATCTTGGGCACGAAGACCAGCGTCTGTTCCTGGATCTGCGTGAGCGCCTGGATCAGTGCAACGATGACGCCGACGACAAGGCCGGCGATCATCATTGGCGCCGAAACGACGATCAGCGTCCAGATCGCGTCCCGCCCGACGTCTAGAACCTCTGCTCCGGTCACCCGCCCTGCCCTCGTCCGGCCTAGATCGGCATCTTCATGATGTCTTCGTAGGCCGAGATCACCCGGTCGCGCACCGCCGTCAGCCCTTCGACCGCCACCTGCGTCTGCGCCACCGACGTCACCACGTCGACGAGATTGCCCTTGCCATTGACGAGATCAAGCGACTTCTGGTCGCTGGCCTTGCCGGTGTTGACCACACCCTGCACCGCGTCCGACAAAAGCTTGCCGAAATCAAGGCCTTGGCCGGATTGATTGGAGACCTCCGCGACCGGCTTGAGGTTGCGGTCGATCAGCTTCTGGGCGCTCGCATAAGCGTTCGTCGCAGCTGAAAATGGAATGGCCATCGGGTGATTCTCGGTGTGTAGGCGCTACGGCGAAGGCGTCGCAATCAGCCCTTGAGGATGTTGAGCGTCTGCCCGAGCATCTGGCGTGTCGCGGTGATGACGTTGAGGTTGGCCTCGTAGCTCCGCTGCGCCTCGCGCATGTCCATCGTTTCGATCTGCGGATCGACGTTGGGGTATTTCACATAGCCCTTGGCGTCGGCAGCCGGATGCCCCGGCTCGTAGCGGCTCTGGAACGCCGACATGTCATAGGCGACCCTGCCGATGGCGACCTTGGTGGCGCCGAGTTCGCCATCGAACACCGCCTGAAAGGTCGGCAGCCGCCGGCGATAGGGGGTGTCGGTGGGCGTCTTGCCGGCCGAATCGGCGTTGGCGAGATTTTCCGCGATCACCGTCATGCGGGCGCTCTGCGCGTGCAGGCCGCT
>Ga0068853_100003769_pt1 | contig 11625 bp, 8 predicted proteins | sample KBSCornC32_FD_65655 | JGI IMG/M metagenome (GOLD analysis project Ga0068853, IMG submission 65655) | Corn rhizosphere microbial communities from Kellogg Biological Station, Michigan, USA - KBS Corn C3-2 | ecosystem: Host-associated > Plants > Roots > Rhizosphere > Soil ... | reverse complement strand
ATTTCCAAGGGTATGCTTTTCGTATGAGAACGATCGACTATATCTACCGGTTCGACCCCAAAAACCCCAGCGTCAAGCCGCCGCCGGCCGACCCCGAGGCGGCCCGCAAGAACCTCGAAGACGGCAACCGGTTGTTTTCGGAATGGATGCGAAGCTGCCGCACGAGCACGTTCTCGACCGGCGAGCCCCGCTACGTCGTGCAGTGCAACGGTCTGGAAGTGGGCATGGTTCGCGCCCAGGGCGAGATGCCCAAGCAGGCGCCGTTCGCGGTCGTCGTGGGTTGTTCCGATGCGCGGGTGCCCCCCGAGATGTTGTTCGGCCAGGGGTTCAACGACCTGTTCGTGATCCGTGTGGCGGGCAACGTGCTGGCCGATGAATGCTGGGGCAGCATCGACTACGCGCTCAACATTCTGGCCGACAGCATCAAGCTGGTGGTCGTACTGGGACACTCAGGGTGCGGCGCTGTGACGGCGGCCGTCGACGCTTATCTGAATCCGATCAAATATTCGTCAGCCCGTACAACTTACATGTTGCGGTCGATTCTGCACCGGATTTTCGTTCCTGTGCACCAGGCGGCCAAAGGAATCGAAAAGGTCTGGGGGCCCGATGCCGCTCACATGCCCGATTATCGCCGGGCGCTGATTGAATCGGCGGTTTGCCTGAACGCCGCGCACGCGGCCTACAATCTGTATGTCGAAGCCGAGCGATCGTGGAAATCGGACGTGCTGGCCCTGTTCGGCTTCTATAACCTGTTCACTCATCAGGTGAGCATGCCGCCGCAGAGTTTTCGGATCGCATCGGAAGATTCGGATCCGCACGTCAATCTGGCGTACGCCCCCACGCACCCGCGTGAGTTCGATGCGCTGGCGATTCAGATGGCCGAGATCCACCGCCCGGTGCGCGAACCGCACTTATGCGCGCCCGAGCAGACGGCCGCCACATTGCCGGGAGCTGTTGAGCAACCGCAAACCGGCCTGGCCGCGTCGTAGGCCCGCAGAGCAACTCGTGATTGCACTCGGCTGCGCCTCGCGGCTAAACGGGCTGATCGATCGCTTGCGTTCGCTGCCTGAACCGATCAGGATGGGTTTTCAAATCCCATTCGCCAGCGCAAAGCGAGATCCCCAGCAATGACGGCAGCAGCACATAGTGAATCGACACGGCGAAAATTCCTCGAGCGCCTGGCGCTGGGAACGGGGCTGGGTGCGGCGGCGACACTGGCCGGGTGTCAGCAGGAAGCTCCCCCGGCGGCTGGCGGCGGAAAGCGCAAGCTGCGGGCTGCCTTCTCGAATGCCGGTTTGCAAAGCACCTGGTGCGCGCTGGGCAAAACGACCGCCGAGCTCTGGGGACAACTGCTCGACGTCGAAGTCGAATGGATCGACGGCGAATTCGATCCGGAACGACAGCGCAACAAGATCGACAACATCGTCCTGCGCGACTGGGATTTCTGCTGCTTTCAGGCCGTGCAGATCGATTCGCTCGCCGCGCCGGTCAAGAAGCTCAAAGAGCGCGGCGTTCCCGTGATCTCGATGGATACGCTTTTGGTCTCGATGGACAAGATGCGCGACACGGGGGTCTGGGTCGAAGTCACTCCCGACCAGGTCTTCATGGGCGAGAGCAGCTCGCGCTACATGTTCCAGAAAATCGGCGGCAAAGGAAAAGTGCTTCATATCGGCGGCTTGAGCGCCCACAGCGGGGCCGTAGGCCGCCGCGACGGTTTCGAAAAGGCCCGCGCCGATTTTCCCAACATCGAAGTACTGGGCGGCGGCGTCCGCTGGTGTGACTGGAAGAAGGAAAAGGCCCGCGAGACATTCGAAACGCTGCTCAGCCAGGAGAAGGAGCCAATCGCCGGCGCCTTCTTCCACAGTGACGACATGGCGCTGGCCTGCCTGCCGGCTTTGAAAGATACGATCCACAGCAAGATGGTCGTCACGGCGGTCGACGGCCAGAAAGAAGGGTTGCAGTCGGTGCGTGACGGGGGCCTGGCGGCCACGACGGTCAATCCCGTCTGTCGGATTCACCAGATGTCGCTCATCGTCGGCCAGTTTATCGTCCGCAACAAAGAGGCGGCCGATACGGTGCCGCTGGAAATCATCACGCCCGGACCACTCGTCTCGCTCGAAAACAAGAACGAGCTGGAGGCAATGTTCTATCTGGCCGATCCGCTGCATTGCCTCGTCTAATGACCGCCCGTCATGTCTGCCGTCCTCTCGGCCGCCGCCGCTCCACTTCTCGAATGTCGCTCGATCGGCAAGCGGTTTGGCGGAGCCATCGCGCTGGACGGTGTCGATTTTGATCTCGCCGCCGGTGAGATTCACGGTGTCGTGGGAAGCAACGGCGCCGGCAAGAGCACGCTGATGAAAATCCTGGCCGGCGCGCTGCCGGATCACGAAGGGACAATCCGCATCGACGGACGAGCCGTGGCCTTGAGCAGCCCGGCGGCGGCCCTGGCGCACGGAATTGCCATGGTCTACCAGGAGCTCTCGGGAATCGGCCAGCTTTCGGTTGCTGAAAACCTGTTTCTGGGCCGGCAACCGACCACCCGTCTGGGCAACATCGATTGGCGGGCCATGAACGATCAGGCCCGCCGTTATCTGCGGGAGATGGAGATCGATGTCGACGTGACGCGCCGGCTGGATCGCTTTCCGCTGGTGATCCGGCAGATGGTTGAAATCGCACGCGGGCTGCACAGCGGAGCACGGGTCCTGATCCTGGATGAACCAACCAGCTCGCTCAGCCCACCCGAGACGCGCCGCTTGTTTGCGCTATTGGCCCAACTCAAGGCGCGCGGAGTGGCCATCGTATTTATCAGCCATTTCATCGAAGACGTGCTTGAAATCTGCGATCGGGTGACAATTCTCAAGGACGGGCGGCGCGTCGAATCGTCTCGCGCCGCTGATCTCGACAAGCATCGCGTGATCCACGTGATGCTGGGACACGGGCTGGAACAGGATGCGGCCACCAGCTCCGAGGCGGGTTACGAACAGGCGATCACGCTGCCCGCGCGAACGACGGTTGGTCCCTCGCTGGTCGCCACTCAGCTCACTCTGCCGGGAGCATTTCACGAGATCGACTTGTCGGTCTCGCCGGGAGAATGCCTCGGGCTGTATGGCTTCGTGGGGGCCGGACACCAGGAACTGGCCCACGCGATCGCCGGGGCGCTCGCTCCGCAAACCGGGCGCGTATTGCTGGATGGGAAAGAGCTTCCCCGCGGTGACATTCATCGCGCGGTGCAGCAGGGGCTGGTGCTCGTGGCGGCCGATCGGGCACAAACGCTCGTCCGCGGCAGCGAGATTTACAAGAACGTCACACTGTCGCACTTGCGCCGCACGGTCGGCAACTGGCTCACCCGCGCCCGCGAAATCGACCAGGTTCGGCCCGTGCTCGATCGCGTCTTGTGCCGTCCGCCGCGCCCCCTGCTCAAGGCGGGGAACCTGTCGGGAGGCAATCAGCAGAAGGTTGTGCTGGCGAAATGGTTGATGGGCCCGATCCGCGTGCTGGTGCTCGAAGAACCGACGCGTGGCATGGACGTGGGAGCGAAAGACGAAATCATGCGGATCGTTCGCGACTTGAAAAACCAGGGAACGGCCGTCATTCTGGCCTCGACCGAACCCGAGCTGGTGCTGGCCCATGCCGACCGCATCCTGGTCTTTCGCCGGGGACGGATCAGCGCCGAGTTCACCGCCACGGATCTCGATAAATCAACGCTGCTGAAACATGCGTAATGGGAGCGGGTGCGGGCGTAATGGAGTGCGAATTACACTGAAAAGAGAAACCCACGGATGGCGAGGCAATCCCACGGATAACCGACGATATTTCAAACATCGTTTTCAATTCTATTTATTATTCGCCGGATTGCCTCGCCATTGTGGTTCAAGGAACATCAAGTGCCGGTCGTCAGCAAAGTGCCGCATAAGTTGCTGGTTCGTGGAGACGAGGCCCACATTTTGGATCCTGATTTCGTTGGCTGGGATGCGATCAGCGTCGAACTCAAATCAGTGCCCCGGCACTTAAATCAAACGGAGTTCGTGCAGATTTTCGACTATCTGAAGTGCCGCCAATTTCGGAAAGAGGCGGGCCGAGATTACTGGAATACGAGTACGAAAGTGAATTCCACGCGTGACGGACGAATTCCTCGAATTCCATTTTCTCCTTTTATCCGTGGGATTGCCTCGCCATCCGTGGGCTTAAATCCGTTTCACAAGAAACTAAAAGACGGCATCAATGTCCTTTGAATCTGACATCGCTTCAAATTCGCCAGGCTCTCCGTGGTGGAGGTTCGAGCCGCGCGACCTCGCGCCGCTCATCACGCTGGCGGTCCTGATATTGTTCTTCAGCGTCGCCAGTCGCGGTTTCTTCAGCCTGGGAACGATCACGCTGGTGCTCCAGCGCGGGGCCGTACTGGGAATCGTGTCGGTCGGGCTCACATACGTGTTGCTGTGCGGCGAGATCGATTTGTCGGTCGGAACGATGGCCCTCTGGACGGCCTGCCTGTGCGGCGTACTGTTCGAAAAACCGTTCGCGGCCGGGAAAGGAGGAGTCGAGCATATTCCCTCGGCGGCCGTCGTCATTGTGGTGACGATGGTGCCGCTCCTGGTGGCGGTTTTCCTCGGGTTCTTATCGGGGTTCCTGACGATGGCCTCGCGGATGCCCAGCTTCATCATCACGCTCGCCATGTGGAACATCGCCGAGGGGCTGGCGCGGTATCTCACGCAAAGCCAGAAATTCGCCGTTCCCGGTTTTCTGGAGGTGATCGGAAACGGCGGGCTGCGAATCAATCGCGATTTTTCGATTCCCTACAGCGCGCTCTTGGCTGGCGGCATTCTGCTCGCGGGTTACGTGGTGCTCAAGCACACGCGATTCGGGCGGTATGTGTATATGACGGGAGGAAATCGCGAAGCAGCCCGGCTGGCGGGTGTGCGGACGTCATGGATCGTGATCGCCAGTCTGGCCTTGTGCGCCCTGACGGCCGGAATCGGCGGCCTGGTCAACGCGGGACGACTCGGCAGCGTCAGCCAGGACCAGAATGCCGATCTGCTGCTCAACGCCGTGGCCTGCGTCGTGCTCGGTGGAACCAGTCTGTTCGGCGGTGAGGGGGGCATGGGCAGAACATTGATCGGTGTCTTGACGTTTTCGGTCCTCAAAGTCGGACTCGACCAGATCAACTGGATCGACAACTTCATGCGAACCTTCCTGCTCGGAATCGTGCTGATGACGGCCTTGGTCATTAACGGGTTACTTGCACGGCGACAGCAGGTACAATGATGCGGCAGTGAAAACACCAACCCGAAGCGCCAGCGAGGCAGGGACGTAAGGTGGGTCGAGTCTTTACGAGGCCCACCGCAGTGGCGCCCCGGTGGGCCTCGTAAAAGCTCGACCCACCCTCCCCGCACGATAAATTCCGAAATGTGAATAAATTGCGAGGCGTCCAGATGCGGACAACCTTCACCTTTAATTCAGCCGGGCAGCTCATCTTCGGGGCTGACGCCGTATTGCAACTGGGCGACGTGGTCCGACGCCTGGCAGTCGGCCGCGTCCTCGTCATCACCGACGCCGTGCTCGCCAAGGCGGGGGTCGTCGAACGCGTTCGCTCGGCACTTGCTGCGGCACACGCGGAAGTGGCCGTCTTCGAAGGGGGAGTTCCGGAACCGCCGCTGTCGCTGGCAGAGGCCTGCGTTTCTGCCGCCCGTCGGTTTCAAGCCGAGGCGATTCTCGGACTGGGGGGCGGCAGCAACATGGACCTGGCCAAGATCACGGCCACGGTGCTGACGCACGACGGCCTGCCGCGCGACTACATCGGTGACGATCAGATCCCGGGGCCAATTCTGCCACTGATCTGCGTTCCCACGACGGCCGGGACCGGATCGGAAGTTTCAGGGGCATCCGTCCTGACCGACTCTGAGAAGAAAATGAAGGTGGGCATTCTGAGCAACTATCTGCGGCCGCGATTTGCCGTGGTCGATCCGCTGCTGACGGTGAGTTGCCCCCCGAAGGTCACGGCTGACAGCGGTATCGACGCGCTGACGCACGCCATCGAAGCGTACACGGCCGTCGATAACGAGACATTTCCGCTGCCGGAGGGGGAGCGAACGATTTATCAGGGGCGGCATCCGATGGGCGACCTTTTAGCCGAACGGGCCATCGAGTTGATCGGCGCGAACCTGCGCCGGGCAGTCGCCGATGGACACGACCTGGCCGCCCGCGAGGCGATGGCGCTGGGTGCAACGCTGGCAGGCCTGGCCTTTTCGAATGTGGGCGTGGCAGTCGTGCATGCCCTGGAATACCCGGTCGGCGGGGCGACGCACTGCTCGCACGGCGCTGGGAATGGCTTGCTGCTTCCTTATGTCATGCGTTTCAACCTGTCCGCCCGCATCGCCCGCTTCGGCCGTATGGCACAGCTTCTGGGAAGAGATATTGCCGGACTGGACGAGCAGAGTGCCGCCGACCAGGCGATCGCGGCCGTAGAACAGCTCAAGACGGATATTGGCATTCCGCAGCGGCTCCGCGAACTGGGCGTCACGCAGGATCAGATTCCCGTGTTCGCCGAAAAAGCCTTCGCCGTCAAACGGATCCTGCGAGTCAATCCGATTCAAGTGACGCTGCAAGACCTCGAGCGGATTCTGAGATCGGCATGGTAAGGCGAATAAAAACATGGAAAATCGGCGACTGGTTCTCTACTATTTTCCTTTGTGATCTTTGTGCCCTTTGTGGGCTAAAATCCGTCATCTGGTGCCGCAAAGTCGAAGCCACAAAGAACCCAGCCCGGCCTGCGGCCTGAACCAAATACGAAAGAGGACCACGGATTTCACTGATAACACTGATGACGGACGATGACATTTTTTATCCGTCTCATCAGTGCAATCCGTGGTTCATACATTTCTGACAACAGTCTAAAATCCCCACAGCGAACCCATAACATGAGCTATTGCCCTCGCCGCTCGTTGATAGTATCCGCGCTTCTCATTGCGTGCCTGGCGCCTGTCCATGGCCGCGGCGACGACAACTGGCCGCAATTTCGCGGGCCGCATGCGGCAGGAGTCGGTGAGAGCGACCGGCTCCCCGATCGGTGGTCGGCCGTCGAAAATGTAGAATGGAAGACCGAAATTCCAGGCCGCGGCTGGTCATCTCCAATCGTCTGGGGAGATCGTATTTTCCTGACCACGGTCGAGAACCAGGGAACCTCTCCTGATGCCAAGAAGGGACTCTATTTCAAAGGAGAACAGCGCGAGCCGCCCGAGTCAATTCACGTATGGAAGGTGCTGTGCCTGGACCTCGCATCGGGCAAGGTGCTCTGGCAGCGAACGGCGCACGAGGGCAAACCCGAAACGACGTTGCATATCAAGAACACCTACGCCTCCGAGACTCCGATTACCGACGGGAAACGGGTGTATGCCTATTTCGGCAATCTGGGAGTATTCTGTTACGATCTCGCCGGCGAACCGGTCTGGTCCAAAAAGCTCGAGCCGCATGCGATCCAGGCCGGCTGGGGAACCGCCGCCTCGCCGGCTCTGTTCCAGGACCGCCTTTATATCGTCAACGACAACGAAGAGTCGTCGTACCTTCTGGCTCTCGACGCGGCAACCGGCAAAGAGCTGTGGCGCAAAGATCGCGAAGAGCATAGCAACTGGTCGACCCCCTTCGTCTGGCAAAACCCGCAGCGAACCGAACTGGTGACCGCCGGCACCAACCGGGTGCGCTCGTACGATCTCGATGGGAATGTCTTGTGGGAGCTGGCGGGCATGTCGATCATCACGATCGGCACTCCGTTTGCGCAAAACGGTCTGCTCTACGTCGGCTCAGGATACGTCCTCGACCTGAAGCGCCCCCTGTATGCGATTCGTCCGGGGGGAACAGGAAATATTTCTCTGCCGGCGAACAAAGACAGCAACGAGACGATCGCCTGGTGCCAGCGGACGGCGGCCCCCTATAATCCGTCGGCACTGGCCTACCGTGACCGGCTCTATGTGGTGTACGACAAAGGATTGTTTGCCTGCTTCAATGCGCTCACCGGCGACCTGATGTACGACCGTCAACGAATTCCCAACGGACGCGCGTTCACCTCGTCACCGTGGGCGTACGGCGGAAAGGTCTTTTGCCTCAACGAATATGGTGAGACGTTCGTCTACGAAGCGGGGGACGAATACAAGCCGCTGCATACCAATGTCCTGGCCGACGACGACATGTGCATGGCCACGCCGGCAATCGCCGGTGATCGCTTGTTGATCCGCACTGCCATGCGGCTGTATTCGATCAAAAGGCAGCGGTAGGGTGTGTCGAGCAAGCGCAAGCTACGGTGCGTCTGCGCTCGCAGGGACGTCGCTCGATAATTGACAGCGTGTCATAAGCATCGAAAGCCGCTTGCGCTGACGCACCTTAGACTTGCGCGAGCTTGACACACCCGACTTGAATAATCCGGGCTCAGTCGAATTTGTAAGAATTACAATTGCTCTCCACGCTGAGCCTCCGTGGGAACCTGGCCGCATATCAGGCAAAGTCGCTAAGTTCGACAAATCCGATAGTTTCAGAACAATCGTTACAGTCTACCAATTCGTTAAACCGATAAATTCCGCAGGTCCATCCTCATGCGCCGGGTATTCCGGGCCGTGGGAGTGGTGGAAATGACATGTCCTAGGGACTTCCCTGAAGTAAGGACGCTCTGATGCGGATTTCACTTTGGCCAGCGCTGGTCTGCGGTTCGCTACTCGCAGCAACGGTAGGCAATGCCGTTCTGGCTGCTCCACCGGCCGCCAGGCCCTCGAGAGCTATCTTCCAGGCCGACTCGGAAGATGATGCCGAAGATGCACTTGAGGATGCGGCAGACGAGGCGGAACCGATGTCCGGGTTCAACCCGTACCAACAACTGCAATACGTCCAGGGCGGGGCAAGCCCGAACGGAGGATATGTTGCTCCCGAGGTTCCCGCCTTCGACCCCCGCTTGACCGCCCCCAATGCCTGGCCCGAAACATCGCCTTACTCGCAATACCCGCGGCAGGAAACTTTCAACTCAGGCGGGCTGTGGCAATACAATGCCAGCGACGATACGACCGTCCAGCGTTTTCTGACCACCGAATACCTGTATGGATATGGCCTCAAGCCCGGAAACCACTACATCGGCAGCATCACGAACCATTCCCTGTATTGGTTCCCCGGTCAATTCGGCGGGCCCTTCAACACCCAGACGACCGAGCTGTTCGGAAACTTCTTTCATAACGGCATCCGCGCCGCGACCGGCTTCACGAATCCGGACGGGTCGGGGATGACATTGTCAGGCTTCACCCTCTTCGAAAGCTCGCTGGACAGTGATGCGGTGACGCCGCACGCCATTCGCAATCAGCCCGCCACGTTGTTGCCCATGTGGGGCATCATCGTCGATAATCCCGACGGCAGCGGCAGGGTCCTGGCGTTCGACACGCGATTCGTCCAGAAATTCACGCAGAACATCTACGGCTCCGACGCCGATTTTTATCTCGCTCCGTTCTTCGAACGCCAGACGTTCAAATTGAGGTTCCTGTTCGGTGCCAAATACCTGCAAATTCACGAAGACTTTTATGTGCAGGGCGACAATAGCGGTTTGAACTATTCGGTCGCAGCGGGAAGCACGCAGGTCCAGGTGGGATTCCTGGATCAGGGCATCGCTCCCTATTCCACGGTTTTCCAGTCGTCAACGACCAGCAACCTCGTCGGCCCGCAGTTGGGTGTGCGTTACGACCTGGGTGGCGACAAATTCAAGATCTGGGGCCAGTCGAGAATCGCGGTGGCCGCCAATGTCGAAAAGATGGTCGTGGCCGGGTCAAACGTCGGGCAGTACGTCGAGCCGGGGGTCGTCGCCGGGAATGCCATCGGCTTCGTCGTGCCGGGGCCGCAGTTCGGCGCCCCGCCTCCCCCTTCCGTGCGGCACGAGCAGAACAACGTCCACATTTCGCCGATTTTCGATACGTCGATCAATGTTGATTTCCCGGGTTTTGCCTGGATCCCCTATGTCAATCAGTGGGCCGTCTTCAGAGACGCGAACATGCGGGTGGGATTCACCTACGCGTATGTCGGCGACGTCGCCCGGCCGGCCAACATCATCAACTACAACATGACCGACCCCACGATCAACGCCACTCACACCTGGTTCGAATACAGTTGGGTCAATTTCGCCGTCAACTGGAAGTACTAGCGGCCAACCGGCAATCGGCGCTGCCGGTTTAACGGGAGAGAAGCATTTCGTATCATGACCGGATGCTCGATGATCGCCCACAATCGAATCCGGCCGGTCCGCGCGGAGTTCCCGTTTATCTCGATAACCACGCGACGACGCGAGTCGATCCGCGGGTGCTGGCCGAGATGCTTCCGTATTTCGACGTCAAATACGGCAATGCCGCCAGCATCAACCACCGTTACGGCTGGGACGCCGCCGAGGCCGTAGAAACGGCCCGTCAGGAGATCGGCCGGCTCCTGCACGTTTCGCCCGATGAAATCGTGTTCACCAGCGGCGGGACCGAATCGAACAACCTGGCGCTGAAAGGGATCTTACGGTCGGCGCGCAAAGAGGGCCGGCCAGGCAGCCACCTGGTGGTCAGCGCCGCCGAGCATCGTTCGGTGCTCGACCCCGCGAAACGTCTTCAGCGGCAGGGTTGCCAGTTGACGGTCCTGGAGGTCGACGCCAAGGGACAAATCGACCTCCGAATGCTCGAATCGGCCCTGCGTCCCGACACGATCCTGGTCTCGGCCATGCTGGCCAATAATGAAGTGGGCACGATCAACCCGATCGGCGAGATGGCCCGGATTTGTCACGCTCACAACGTGCTGTTGCACTGCGACGCCGTCCAGGGCGTGGGCAAAATCCCGGTCGACGTTAACATGCTTTCCGCCGATCTGGTCAGCCTTTCGGCACATAAGCTTTACGGTCCCAAGGGGGTGGGAGCGCTGTATGTCAGGCGCGGCGGCGTGCCCATCCGGCTCGAGCCGCTCTTCGACGGTGGGGGACACGAACGCCGTCTGCGCAGCGGGACGCTGCCGGTCCCCCTGATTGTCGGCTTCGGCGCCGCCTGCCGGCTCGCCTCGGAATGCCTCGACGCAGAAGCAGCCCGCCTCACGAGCCTGCGCGAGCGGCTGTGGGACGGCTTATCGAAAAACCTCGACGGATTGACGCTGAATGGCCATCCACGCGAACGGCTGCCGGGCAACTTGAACGTCAGCTTCGATGGGGTGGACGGCGAAGCACTGATGACCAGCCTGACCGAAATCGCCGTCAGCTCGGGCTCGGCCTGCACGTCGGCCGATCCCGAACCCAGCCACGTATTGCGGGCGATGGGCGTCTCGGAATCTCTGTCCAAGGCCAGTCTGCGTTTCGGCCTGGGCCGCTTCACGACCGCCGATGAGATCGATTTCGCGATTCGGTACGTCGTCGAAAACGTCGCATCTCTGCGCGCGTCGCGGAATGTTTGAGCAACGTGAGCTAGAAATTCAGCCACGGATTGAACACGGACAAAACACGGACTTCCGCAGCGATGCGTCCATAGTTGCGGTTCAAAGAATGATCAGGCCCACAGATGGCGTGGCAATACCACGGATAAGAACTGACAAACGGAGCCTCAACTTTCCATCTTTCATCCGTGGTATTGCCACGCCATCCGTGGGAAT
>Ga0068853_100003766_pt1 | contig 11630 bp, 14 predicted proteins | sample KBSCornC32_FD_65655 | JGI IMG/M metagenome (GOLD analysis project Ga0068853, IMG submission 65655) | Corn rhizosphere microbial communities from Kellogg Biological Station, Michigan, USA - KBS Corn C3-2 | ecosystem: Host-associated > Plants > Roots > Rhizosphere > Soil ... | reverse complement strand
AGGAAGCTCCCGATCGATGGCATGGATGTCGGCTATTGGCGGATCGACGACGTGCTCTATCCCGACGGAACCGACCTCAGGAAGTCACTGATCAGCGCCTTTCAATAGTTTTGTATTCTACCGGCCAAGACGGATACCGCTGAGTCGTATTGCCGGCGGCATTAATATTGTGTTTACTGTGTTTGGTTGCGGCCCCGCGTAGGTTTTGGGGCTCATTGTGTTGTTGCGTTGCGTATTGGGAGCAGTCCTGCTCCTCGCGTCGTCTGCTGCTTTTGCCGGAGACGCGTCAAATGTCTGGACCGGTGGCTATCTTGGTCTGGACCTGGGAGGTGGTATCGGGGCGGTAAGCGTGACCGATACCAATGGGGGCGTCGCTCCCGGCCCTTTCACCTATTCGACCGAGGATTTGCTCGCCGACATCCGGGCCGGTTTCAACCTTCAGGCAGGACCATTCGTCCTTGGCCTCGAAGGGAAGGTCGGCTACCTCGACCCCATCGGCAAGGGCCTCGTCCCCTCGACCACGCCCCCAAATCATCAGGACTTGACCATCACCCCGGGTGCAACCGCCGAATTGAGCGCCCGCTTGGGTCTTGGCCTCGACCGGACACTGATCTACGCGAAGGGAGGCGCCGTTTGGTTCGGTGGCACGGCACTGCAGACGACGACGAAGCCCGGTTATCAGACTGAACCGAGCGGCAACTTCACCGGTTGGACTGCAGGACTCGGCATCGAAGCGATGATCGCCGGCAATCTCAGTCTCAGCGCTGAGTACACTCACACCGTCTATGGGACAGTCACCGGCGACCAGCTCAGCACCGGTGATGATCCCATCGGCTATCGCTACTACGACGACACGGCGTTCAGCACCGACACCATCACCGTCGGGCTCAATGTCCATTTCTGATCGCGCGGAACGCTCTTGTTCTGCGCCGCGGGCCATGTATCCAGTTCCCGCCGAACGCCGCGGTAACCCCGCGGCGTTTTTGTCATTGACCCGAACGCATTGCGGGCGCAGGGAGATTTCGTTCCTCGGTTCGGCCGCGGAACATTCAAGCAGGACAGGAAGATGAACCCCGACAGTCGAAGTCGACCTTCGAACGCGCCGGCGGCCTAGTCTCGATCGAGGCAGGCGCGTCGGCAAAGCCGATGCAGCCTAGGAGCCTCAAAACATGCTGCGAGCCTATATCCGACAGGACGAACGCCTCGTGGCGATGGACGTCGACGCTGCCGAGCCCCCCAACTTCGCGGGCTCTGCGGTCTGGTACAACCTGACCGACCCTACCAAGGCCGAAGATGATTTCGTCGAGAGCTGCCTTGGCATCGACATCCCCACCCGCGCCGAGATGGACGACATTGAGCCCAGCGCCCGCCTCTACAACGAGGACGGCGCCGAGTTCATGACCATTACTGCGCTCTACAATTCCGAAACCGACGAGCCGCAGAAAACTCCGATCACCTTCGTGCTGCGCAACAACCAGCTGGTGACGGTCCGCTACGCCGACCCAAAGCCCTTCCGGCTGTTCGAGCGTCTCGTCACGCGCCCCACCAACAACACCTACACCAGCGGCGAGCGGGTGATGCTCGGTCTGATCGAGGCCATCATCGACCGACTGGCTCAGCTGCTCGAGACCACCGGCGACGAGATCGACCAGATTTCCCGCGAGGTCTTTTCCAACCGCACCAAGAACGTCACACGCAAATCCCGCGATCTTCAGGAAATCATCGAGCGGATCGGCAAGAAGGGTGACGTCCTCACGCTCGCCCGTGAAAGCCTGGTCTCGATCACCCGGCTGTCGAGCTTCCACCAGACGCTCGAGGCGGGCGCCGGCAAGTCGACACGCGATCTGCGCTCCGAGCTGAAAATCCTCCAGCGCGACGCGGCCGCCCTCTCCGATCACGCGGCGTTTCTCAACAACAAGGTCCAGTTCCTGCTCGACGCCACGCTCGGCCTGATCAACCTCGAGCAGAACCAGATCATCAAGATCTTCTCGGTGGCCGCCGTGGTCTTCCTGCCCCCGACCCTTGTCGCCTCCATCTACGGCATGAACTTCCACCTCATGCCCGAGCTGAGCTGGGAGTTCGGGTATCCAATTGCCTTGGGCCTGATGATCCTCTCGGCCATCCTGCCCTACCTCTTCTTCAAGCGGAAAGGCTGGCTCTGATCTCCCCTTCTCTCCCTCCCCCGCGCGGGGAGGGCGCAAAGCTTACGAGCGAAGCAAGTTAGCGGCGCGGGGTGGGGGGAGGCGCAGTCGGCGATCTATGTGACTTAAGCCATCCCGACCCATGCATTCCGGCAACACAAATGGGTCAAACAGACTGACCTTCCCTGCACGTGACGCATGGCTGACATGTCAGCTCCCGCATTGTGGGAATCCCTCGCCAACAGCATATTCGGCTTGTCGCTGAGACGCCGCACCGAATCCTCCTCCCTCGGTCCCGCTTATCCCCGACGCGGGTCTCACGCCGAATCCTCCTCCCTCGGCACGGGCCCACTGGCAGACGGCGAATCCTCCTCCCTCGACCGTTTGCCACCACTTTCGTAGGGCTCCATCTTCGGATGGAGCCCCTTTTTTTGCCTGGCTCTAATTCGCCGCCATGCAAATGCGCATGGCACATCTGCCCATTCCGCGTTTGTCGGACTCGGCCGCAGCGTCCCATAAGCTAGTCGAGATTTTGCGGCACCCCTCCTCTTCAGCCGCGTCTCATTGCTGCCGGCCTCGGCCAGCAGCACCGAAGGCTCCGCTCATCCCCTCGAGCGGGGCCTTTTTGTTTTCGGCCGCTCAGCTGATCCCGGCGCAGAAGTCCTGGATGCGACCAACCGCATCCTCGAGCTCGCGGTTCGAAGCCGCATAGCTGAGCCGCATGTGCCCGCTGAGCCCGAAAGCCGAGCCGTGCACCAGCGCGACCCCGGTCTCATCCAGCAATGACAGCACGAAATCCTCGTCCGTTTTGAGCACGGTGCCGGCCTTGCTCCGCTTGCCCAACAGCCGCTGGATCGAGGGGAACACGTAAAACGCCCCCTCCGGCGTCAAACAGTCGATGCCCGTGTTGGCGTTGAGCCCCTTCACCACAAGGTCGCGGCGCTCCTGGAACTTTGCCCGCCAGCCGCTCAGGAATTCCTGCGGCCCATCCAGCGCCTCGAGCGCCGCCCATTGCGAGATCGAGGACGGATTGGTCGTCGACTGCCCCTGCAGCTTGGTCATCGCGGCCAGCAGCTCGCGCGGCCCCGTGCAATAACCGATGCGCCAGCCCGTCATCGCATGGCTCTTGCTGACACCGTTCATCGTCAGCGTCCGCGGTCTGAGCTTCGGCTCCACCTCCGCGATCGTTGCGAATTTCCCGCCGTCATAGACCAGCACTTCGTAGATATCGTCGGTGAGAATGTGCACCTGCTCGTGCCGCAACAGCACGTCGGCCAGCGCCTTGAGCTCCGCATGGGTATAGGCCGCGCCGCTCGGATTGCTTGGCGTATTGAGGATCAGCCACTTCGTCCGCGGCGTGATCGCTGCCTCCAGCGCTTCCGGCCGGAGCTTGAATCCGCTGGAGGTATCCGCCATCGCGAAAACTGGAACGGCGTCGCAGAGCCGCACGATTTCGGGATAGCTGACCCAATACGGCACGGGCACCACCACCTCGTCGCCCTTGTTGAGCGTCGCGAGCAGCGCATTGAAGATGATCTGCTTGCCGCCAGAGCTCACCATGCAGTCGTCGGCGGTCACATCGAGATGATTGTCGCGCTGGAATTTCCGCGCCACGGCAGCCTTGAGCTCCGGGATGCCGTCGACATTGGTGTAGCGCGTCTTGCCCTCGGCCATGGCCCGCACCGCGGCCTCGCGAACATTGAGCGGCGTATCGAAATCCGGCTCGCCGGCCGCGAGCGAAATCACATCGCGCCCGGCCCGCTTCATGTCCGCGGCTTTGCGCGAGATCGCCACCGTCGCGGACGGCGCAATGCGCAGCACGGCATCGGACAGGAAGGCCATTTTCGTCTCCAGCAGAACCCGCCCATCGCGGGCGCCTCGTTCGGGTGGCTGGATAGACGGCGGCTCGGCGCCGCGCAATGGTGCGAAAGTCAGGCGCCCACGTCGGCCTTCTTGACCATCGTGACAGCCTCGACCCGCCAGCCGCCCGCTTCCCTTTGGAGCCGGTAGACGGCCTCGTAGAGGCTCTGGTCCTTGCCCACGAACGTCACGTCTTGGTCGACCACATCGGCCGACATCACCTCATAGGGCCCGAAGCTCTCGCTCCGCGAGTCCATGATCGGCGCATAGCCGGCGTTGAGGATGGCCACGAGAAAATCCGCGGGATCCTTGAACTGCTCGTGGAACGGCGCCGCCGCATAGCTCAGCGCCGCCTCCGCGTCATGGTCGCGGAATGCCTGCACCTGGCTGTGGACGACACCCTGCCATTCGGCGATCGCCGCAGCATCCGGCACCTTCATCGCGGGAGCCTCGGCGCTGGGCATCGAGGGCGCCACGCTCTGCGCCGACACCGGAGTCACCAGCAGAGCCAAAGCAAGCGCCACGCCGAACCATCTGCTCATCGACCCCTCCTGCCACATTCGCGCCGCATCTTGGTCCGCGACCGACCCCAATAGATACGCGGAATCTCCGCAAAAGTTTGGCCCACTCCCTCCGTTGTGATTCTCTTGCGTGAGGCCCCGATGTCGAATCCCAAAAGCTCCCGCCACGTCGCGTTCTTGACCACGGCGGTCGTCTCCTTCTCCTTGACGCTCCTCGCCTCCGGCGTGGCCATTCTCACCGATACCCTGCCGTTACGGGCATTTGCCGACGCGCAGCGGACCGACATCGGCTCGATGCTTCTTGCCTCTCCCATCCTCATCCTCATGCTCGCGCTGATTTTCGAAGCGACTCGCATCGCGCTCCGGACTGCGCCGCTCCCTGAAGACCAGCCCGTCGGCCGCCTCGCGCCGCTCGCCAACCGCTGGGCCGAATAGGACAGGGTTCTTGTCTTTTCTCGACCGGTCTCGGGGCGCACATTGAGTCCCTGAGAGGAGGAGAGAACGATGCAAGTCGATAATATCCTTCAATCCAAGGGCCGGACCGTGATTACCGTCACCGCCCGGTCGACGATTGCCGAGGCGGTCGAAAAACTCAACGCCAACCGCATCGGCGCCGTGGTTGTGGTCGATGGCACCCGCGTGGCCGGCATCCTCAGCGAGCGCGATGTGGTCCGTCGTCTGGGCAAGGACTGGTCCGGCCTCGCTGCCCGTCCCGTGAGCGATCTCATGACCAAAGCGGTCGTCACCACCACCCGCGGCGCACCGGTTGCCGAGCTCATGGAGCAGATGACCGAGCATCGCATCCGCCACATTCCCGTGGTCGACGGCGGCGAGCTTGTCGGCATCGTCTCGATCGGCGATGTGGTCAAAGGCAAGATCGAAGAGAGCGAGCGCGAAGCGATCGCACTCAAGGAATATATCGCCTCCTGATCCCTCCCGCCTGTCGGGAATGGAACCGCGCGAACCGCGGTGGGCGGTCGCATCCGCAATTCCGCCCACCCTTTCCAAACTTTCCAACTCTTCACCCTGCCGCAATCTCGCCGCCAGCCGACGCACCGTAAGGTCCGATGCATCGGGATCGCCGATCCCAACGCAAAGGGAGATCGCCTTGAAGTCCTCCATAGCCATTGCCGCCCTTGTCGTGGCCAGCATCGGCCTCGCCGTTCCCGTCATTGCCCAGTCTGCGCCCGCCTCGAGCGACGGCGCGCAGATCGGCCTCAGTCTCGACTCGAGCTCCGCGCCGCCCGACGCACCGCCGCCCGACGTCGCGACGGCTCCGGACAGCGCCCCCGGCAATGGTGGCGCGCACCACATGCACATGATGGCGGGCCGCATGATGGGCCCCGGCGCCCTCCTTGCACTCGCCTGCTCGCCCCAGGGCGCCGAGACGCTCGACGTCGCACTCCTCCGGCTCTCCTATCGGCTCGATCTCACCGCCGACCAGAAGCCGCTCTTCGACACCTTTCGCGAAAAGGCGCTGACCACCCAGACGAGCTTTGCCGACACCTGCAAGGCCGACCGTCCCGCCACGACCGCCGGCGCCAAGCCGGACTTCCTCAATCGCCTCAAGTCTCGCCTCACTCTCGAGCAGGCGCGCCTCACCGCCATGAACGATGTACTGCCGAGCTTCGAAGCCCTCTACAGCGCCCTCACCGACACGCAGAAGGCCGCGCTGATGCCACATGACGGCATGGGCATGAGCGCCCATCCGTGGGACCGCGTGGGGCGCCAGCAGGCTCCCGGCCGCGGCTGATCGATTTCCGAATCCCGGCGAGGAGCCCTCACCCCGCCCGGATGGCGAGTTCGCCACTCGCCGCAATGCTCCGGCCGCCCAGCCCAGGGCGGCCGGAGCTTTCTTTTGCTGGCCCGAGAGGATACGAACGGCCAAACGTTCGGCGCGGCCTATGTCCTCAAACCTCCCACTCGATCCTGCACGCGTGCGGGCGGAATTTCCGTCATTCCGCCAGCCCGAGCTCAAGGATTTCGCCTTCTTCGAAAATGCCGGCGGCTCCTATACCGCGGCGGCGGTGCTCAACCGCATGCGCGACTATTACTGGCACACCAAGGTCCAGCCCTATGCTGCCTATCCCGTCTCGCAGGCGGCCGGCGAAGCAATGGACCTGGCCTACCGCCGCATCGCCGAAGCCCTGAACGTCACCGAGGACTGGATCCATTTCGGCCCCTCGACCTCGGCCAACACCTACGCACTCGGCCGCGCCTTCGAGGGCTGGCTGAAGCCCGCCGACGCCATCATCGTCACCAACCAGGATCACGAGGCCAATTCCGGCATCTGGCGGAAACTCATGGTACGCGGCGTCGAGATCCGCGAATGGAAAATCGACCGCCAGACCGGGCACCTCGACCCCGCCGCGCTCGACAAGCTGCTCGACGCCAAGGTGCGCTTCGTCGCCATGCCGCACGCCTCCAACATCGTGGGCGAAATCAACCCCGTCACGGAGGTCGTCGCCAAGGCCAAGGCGGTGGGCGCGCTCACCTTCGTCGATGGCGTCTCTTACGCGCCGCACGGTCTGCCCGACCTCCAGGCTCTCGGCTGCGACCTCTATCTGTTTTCGGCCTACAAGACCTACGGCCCGCACCAGGGCATCATGGCTATCCGCCCGACGCTCGCGGCCTCCCTGCCGAACCAGGGGCATTTCTTCAACGAGACCAAGCCCCGCTATCGTCTCGTGCCCGCTGGCCCCGATCACGGCCAGATCGCCGCCAGCGCCGGCGTGGTGGACTACCTCGAAACGGTCGCCGGCATCGCCGATGGCACGGTCGAAGGCGCCACGCCGCTCCGCCGCGCTCACAACGCCATGCGCGCGCAGGAAACCACGCTGATCGCGCCCCTCCTCGACTATCTGCGCAAGAAGAACGGCATTCGCCTGATCGGACCGGACGACCCCACCCGCAAGGTGCCCACCGTTTCGATCGTGACCGACCGCCCTGCCGCGCACGTCGCGGGCATGATCTCGCGTCACAATATCGGCGTCGGCGGTGGCCACTTCTACGGCTACCGCGTGCTCGAAGCACTCGGCATCAATCCGCTCCACGGCGTGCTGAGGATGTCCTTCGTCCACTACACCACGCCCGCCGAAATCGATCGCCTCATCGCCGCGCTCGAAGCCGAGCTTTAGCGAACCCCGCCATGTCCCGCCCGCTCGCCGTCGCGACGCTCATTGCCTGCACGATCCTCTGGGGCTTCGCCTTCCTGTTCCAGAAGGGCGGCGCCGCCTACATGGGGCCGCTGATCTTCATCGGCATCCGCTATGCGATCGGCGGCGTCCTCGTCCTGCCCTTCGCGATTGCCGAGTTCCGGCGTCGACAAAGGCACATCGCTTTGCTGACTCCCGCCCGCTTGTTTCAGCTTGCGGTCCTGATCCTCTCGTTCTTCGTCGGTGTGTGGGCGCAGCAGGTCGCGCTCGCGACCTCGACGATCACTAATGGCGGGTTCCTGACGTCGCTCTACGTGATCTTCACGCCCCTTGCCGCCTACGTGCTCCTTCGACACCGCCCACACCCCATCGTCTATCTGGGCGCCCCGCTCGCCCTGCTGGGGATCTATCTCCTCACGGGAGCAGACCTGTCGCACTTTACATCAGGGGATGCGCTGCTGATCTTTTGTGCGGTTTGTTGGGGCATCCAGATCGCGGCCTTGGCGCCCCTCGTCCAGGAGACGGGCCTGCCGGTGACGCTCTCGGCCATCTGCTTCCTCAGCACCGCGATCTTCGCCCTGATCGGCGTTCCGTTCACGGAGCACCCGACGCTCGATGGCATAGCCACCGGCTGGATCGAAATTCTATATACAGGCATCGGCGCCACCGCGATCGCCTTCACCCTGCAGGCTATCGGCCAGCAATACGTGCCGGCCGCAAATGCCGCGATCATCCTCTCGGCCGAGAGCCTGTTTGCCGCGCTCGCCGGCGCGCTCTTCCTGAAGGAGCGATTGCCGCTCCTGGGCTATCTCGGAGCGGCCATCATTTTCGGCTCGATCCTTTTGGTCGAGCTGGTCCCTCAGCTGCGCCGGAAAGCTACTTCGCCACCGGCAGGCTGATTGAGGCGCACAGCACCACATAGGCGCAGGCATGTACGTCGAGCGCCACGCCCTTGCGCAGCGTGACCGTTGCGTCTGCGGTCTTGCCGTCGATGGTGATCACGCCCTTCCATTTGTTCGACCCGGCCGGCTTCGCGAGATTGAGCACATTCGTGCCGATGAGCTTGTTGCCGGCATCGGAGCGGGCCGCACCGCGCAGCGCCAGCAGCTTGATGCAGAGATATTTGTCACCTTGGCCGCAAAGGCTCGCGGAATAATCCTCGAGCCGGTCCGCCGTCTGGTACATGCCGAGCGGCGTTTCGGCGAACGTCGCGACCGGCGTCAGGGCGGCGACAGCAACCACTGTGGTCGCGGCAATCAATTGACGGAAATTCTGCATGGTCTCCAAGCCTCAGTGTGATGTGAGGGGACGATGTTCCGGCCGATTGGGCCCAAACTGTGGCGCGCCCTCCAATGTCATACCCCTGTCACCTCGCGCCCCTAGCGTCCGGATCGTCCGGTCCCCCCAACCACCGGACATCCCGTGCCCGCCGCACTTGGCACGGACCCGCCTCAGGGCCGCCCCGCCAACCGGCAGCCCTTCGCGCCGATCCCGATCGGCCACGGCCGCCCTCGCCCGGCGGCCGTTTTTTTGGTGCGCCGCCACGGCTTCTCTTGCCCGCGATAGCCGCCATCGGGCATCAAGGGCACCGATGGCCAAGCTCTATTTCTCCTACTCCACCATGAACGCCGGCAAGTCGACCTTGCTGCTCCAGGCGTCCTACAACTACCGTGAGCGCGGCATGCGCACCCTGCTCTATACGTCCGCGCTCTATGCCGAGGGCGACGAGGGCAAGATCGAATCCCGCATCGGCATCTCTGCGCCAGCCGATCTCTTCTCGGCCGGCGACGACATGTATGACCGCATCCGCGAGGAGACGCTCTCGGGCAAGATCGACTGCGTCTTCATCGACGAAGCCCAGTTCCTGACCGAAGCCCAGGTTTGGCAACTCGCGCGCGTCGCGGACCGCCTCGGCATTCCCGTCATGGCCTACGGCTTGCGCGTCGATTTCCAGGGCAAGCTCTTCCCCGGCTCCGAAGCGCTGCTGGCCATCGCCGACACGCTGCGCGAGATTCGCACCATCTGTTATTGTGGGGCCAAGGCCACCATGGTCGTGCGCAAGGACAGCCAGGGCCGCGTCATCACCGAGGGCAACCAGGTGTCGATCGAAAAATCCATCTACGTCTCCCTGTGCCGGAAGCATTGGGAAGAAGAAACCGGCCGCTGGCCGACATTGGGGCCCACCGCATGACAAGCATCGCCGAACCGCATGGCGCCCTGACCATCCGCACGCTGGCGATGCCTGCCGACACAAATCCCGCCGGCGACATCTTCGGCGGCTGGGTCATCAGCCAGATGGACATCGCCGGCGCCATCGCCGCCGTCGAGCGCGCCAAGGGCCGCGTCGTCACCGTCGCGATCGACGCCATGACCTTTATCGCCCCCGTGAAAGTCGGTGATATTCTCTGCGTCTACACCGAGATAACCCGCGTCGGCACGACCTCGATCACCGTTGCCGTCGAGGCCTGGGCGCGCCGCAACCGCATGGATCACCGCGAGCAGGTGACCGCCGGTCATTTCGTCTACGTGGCCCTCGGCGAAGATGGCCGGAAACGGCCCTTACCGCCCGCCTGACGAAGCCGGCGTTTATCCCCAACTGTGGCACGCCGGCCCTTCCGGGGGCGGGGCCAAGCCGCTAGCATCTGTTCGCAAATTCAGGAGTTGCCATGTCTCTGCTGTCCCGGTTCATCCTTGGCACGGCCCTGCTGCTCGTGTCGGTGCTTCCGGCCGATGCCGTCCAGCCGCGGGGAAGTGCTGGTTGGACCACGGACGGCTGGACCAACTACACCGGCATCCTCTACTCCGGTCCGGGCACCGAATATTCAAGCACCGGCAATGTCGCCGCCGGCATCCGCATTCGCGTCGATCGCTGCAGCAAACTCTGGTGCCAGATTCATGTCGGCCATCTCGCCGGGTGGCTCCCGCTCTACAACGTCAGCTTCGGCCAGCGTCCGAGCGGCTGGCTCAGTGGCCCACGCTTCCCGCACTGGGTCAGTGGCGGCACGCTGTGCTTTTTCTCCGGCAGCAATTACCGCGGCGCCGAGACCTGCATCGCGCCCGGCCACGTCTATAAGGATCTGAAGCTCGTCGGCCTCGACAACGCCTTCGGCTCGGTGAAGATCGACGGTGCCGGTAGCGCCCTGGTCTGCCGTGACCGCGACTTCCGCTCCTATTGCAAGGTGATCGATGTCGACACGCCCCACCTCGAGGGCCTGCTCGACCACGCCATCACCTCGATCCGCGTCTACTGAGGGGCGTTCACCGCCCATTCATTGCCGCTTTGATGGTGTCGGCTCTCGCTGGGCATGGTGCCCACTGAGGACATTCCCATGATTGCGCCCAACATCGCCCGCCTGGCTGGGCTCTCTCTTCTCGCGCTCGCCGGCATGACCGTCGTTGCCGCCGCTGCCGACCAGCCCGCCACCACCGGCGGCTACGCCAATCTGCGCAACGGCCCCGGCACGAGCTATGCCGTCATCGACACGCTCGATCCGGGCACCGACATCATCGTCCACGCCTGCACCGGAACCTGGTGCGCCGTTACCGCCGACGGCGACAACAATGGCTTCGTCGCCAAATCGCTGATCGACTTCGATGGCGCGCCCGACACCAGCCCCGCTCCCGCCGGCGATGCCGAGATTTGTTTCTACCAGGGCCCCGGATTCTCCGACGCGAATTTCTGCGTCAATCCAGGCGACTCCGACGACAACATCCCGGGCAGCTTCAACAACGCCATCGAGTCGATCCTCATCTCCGGCGGCGCCAGCATCGAGGTTTGCACCGGACCGGGCATGAGCGGCTATTGCCGGACTTATGATCACTCGATCAAGAACCTGCCGCCCTCGCTGCGTGACAAGATCACCTCCTATAATGCCGATGGCGGCGACAGCGGCGACGACACGCCGCCGCCCGATGCACCCGATGACTCGATCAACTTCACGCTGAACTAGCGG
>Ga0068853_100003765_pt1 | contig 11632 bp, 9 predicted proteins | sample KBSCornC32_FD_65655 | JGI IMG/M metagenome (GOLD analysis project Ga0068853, IMG submission 65655) | Corn rhizosphere microbial communities from Kellogg Biological Station, Michigan, USA - KBS Corn C3-2 | ecosystem: Host-associated > Plants > Roots > Rhizosphere > Soil ... | reverse complement strand
GCGCGGTACGCGGCCGAGGCGGGCCTCGAGCGCGCGATCTTCGAGTTGCGCCGACCGGACCCGGTCGCGCGCTGGGCCGGCGATGGCCGGCCGTACGAATTCCAGTTCGACAACGCGCTGGTGCACGTCGAGCTCACCGATGAGTCCGGCAAGATCGACCTGAATTCCGCCGGCGACGACATCCTGCAGCAGCTGTTCGTGTCGGTCGGGCTGACGCTCGATCAGGCGGTGGCGTTGTCGGACGCGATCCAGGACTGGCGCGATCCCGACGACCTGGAGCGGCCGCGCGGCGCCGAAGCGCCGGAGTACAAGTCGGCCGGATTGTCCTACGTGCCGCGCAACGCGCCGTTCCAGACCGTGTCGGAGGTGCAGCAGGTGCTCGGCATGAACTACGAGCTGTATTCGCGCATCGAACCGGCCATCACGATCTACGCCGGCGGCGCGGAGCCGAACGCGGCGTACGCGCCGCGCGAGGCGCTGCTGGCGCTGCCCGGCATGACGCCGGAGCTGGCCGACCAGATCATCCAGGCGCGCCAGCAGCTGGCGGCCGGTCAGGTCGGCGTGACCGGCCTGACCACGCCGAACGGCATGCCGATCGTGGCGAATGGTGGCGGGAACACGTACACTGTGAAATCCCGCGCCACGCTCGCCAACGGCGCCAGCGCGGTGCTTGATGCAAGCATCCGCGTCGGCGGCGTCGGTGCGGCCGGCAGACCCTATACCGTGCTGCGCTGGCGCGACGACGAAGCCTCCCGATGAGCGTTGCGCTCGTCGTTGACCGCGAAAATCACCCAGCGGCCAGCCATGGCCGCACGATGCAAATGTTGCAATGACCTTTACCGAAGCCATCGACATTCAGCTCGCCCGCCTGCGGACGCGCTACGCCAGATCGCCGATACCGCGGTTCTTTTCGTGGTGGGGGAGCGAACTGGTCGCGCTGCTGCCGGCGCGCTGGCGTGCCTTGCTCGCCGAACGTTCCGACGCGCTGCTGCTCGAGCGCCAGGAACAGGAGCTCGTGCTGTGGCGGCAGTCCGGCGAGCGCAGCCACGAGCTGGGCCGAATCGCGCTGGGCGAACCGGCGGAAGCGCAGAAGTCCGCCTACGCGAACCTGCGTGCGCGCATCGACGATCCGAACCTGCCGCAGTTCTTCTGCATCCGCGCCGAGCGCACGCTGCGCCGCACGATCAGCCTGCCGGCGGCCGCGGAAGACAACCTGCGCCAGGTGCTGGCGTTCGAGATGGACCGCCAGACGCCGTTCAAGGCCGACCAGGTGTATTTCGACTATCGCGTCGGCGCACGCGCGGCGGGCGAACGCAACCTGCAGGTCGAACTGACCGTGGTGCCGCGCGCGCAACTCGACGCCGAACTGGCGACGCTCAATGCGAGCGGCGCGCAGCTCGACGGCGTCGATTGCTGGCTGGCCGGCTCGGGCAGCGCGCGTGCCGGCATGAACCTGCTGCCGCCGGAGCGGCGCGTCAAGCGCAAGAACCTGCAGTTGCGCATCAATCTGGCGCTCGGCGCCGCGGCGCTTGTGCTGCTCGTGACGGCGATGCTGTTGTCGCTGGCGAATCGCGAATCGGCGCTGGCGGCGATGACGCAGGAAGTGGAGAAGGCGCAAAACGACGCCAAGCAGGCGAGCCAGTTGCGCAAGACGCTGGACGACACGATCGGCGCGGCGAATTTTCTCAGCCGCAAGAAGCGCGAGATGCCGCTGATGGTCGACCTGCTCAACGACCTGACCCGGCGTCTGCCCGACGATACGTTCCTGGAACGGCTCAGCGTCGACGACAAGAACCGCATCGAGATGCAGGGACTGAGCAGCGACGCATCGAAGCTGATCGCGCTGCTGCAGAAGTCCGAAGTGCTGACCAATCCGAGCGTGCAGGGCACGATCCAGCCCGATCCGCGCACCAAGAAGGACCGCTTCAACATCACGCTCGAGTTCCGCAGCCTGGCGGAAGCGGACAAGGCGCGCGACGGCAAGCCGCCGGAGCATGGCCGCAAGGATGGAGGAGGCAAGAATGCGCCTGCTGCCGGAAGCCCGTAATCGCCGTTTCCTGGCGATCGTGCTGCTGCTGATCGTCGTGCTGACCGTGTACATGGCCGGTGTGCACTGGTGGTTCGTCGCGCCGCACCTGGACATCGCCGCGCAGATGGACGAGCTGCGCGAACAGCAGCAGCGCTTCCGCGAGATCGCCGCGCAGCGGGGCGAGATCGAAAAGAAGCTCGTCGAAGTGCGTGCGTTCGAGCAGGGCAGCCAGTCGTTCCTGACCGATGCCGACGCGAACAGCGCGTTCTCGGATCTCACGCAGCGCCTCAAGCAGGCGATCAGCGCGCGCGGCAAGGATGAAAACCGCTGCTCGATCGTGAGCAACTCGAACTACAAGGGCGGCAGCGAGGAGACTTACGAGCGCGTCACGATCCAGGTGCGCATGCGCTGCGATCTGGAGCCGTTTGCGGCGATCCTCTACGATCTGGAGAACGGCAACCCCTATCTGTTCGTGGACCAGATCATGATCTCGCGGCAAATGCCGGGCTACGTCGCGCCGGGCGCCAAGGCGCCGAGCATGGCGCTCGACATCCGCTTCAACCTGTCCGGCTACCTGCGCAAGCAGGCGAAGGCGGCCGGATGAGCGTGCAGGGCGCGAAAATGCTCACTCTGGTGCTGGCGCTCGCGTGCGGCGTCTTGCTGTTGCTCGCGATCGCGCTGCAGATCGGCTTCGGGCGCGGTTACCGCTGGGCGCCGTCCGACCAGGACGCGGTGTCCGCGGTCGGCGGCGGCGCGATCGACCGGCAGCCGTTCAAGCTGCCGCCGGAAGCCAATTACGCCGAAACAACGACGCGGCCGCTGTTCAACGAGGACCGCAAGCCGACGCCGGACGCGCCCGCCGAGACGGTCGCGGCGCCCCCGTCGGCGCCGCTCAACATCAGCCTGACCGGCGTGATCCTGACGCCGCAGCTGCACCTGGCCATGATCCACGACAATGCCAAGAACGATCCGTTCTCGGTCAAGGAAGGCATGCCGCTGCCCGGCGACCTCGGCGGCTGGACGCTGGTCAAGGTCAAGGAACGCAGCGCGATGTTCAAGGAATCCGCCGGCGACGAAGTCGAAGTTGAACTGTCGACGGCCGTTGCCAGTCCAAAGCCCGGTACGCCGCCAGCACGTCCGACCGGTGCGGCGCCGGCCGCACCCGGGTCCGCGCCGCAATTCGGTCCGAAACCGCCAGCGCCGACGGTCAAGCCGCCGGATTCGGCGCAGGCCGAACAGATGCAACGCCGCATCGAGGAGCGCCGCAAGCAGATGCGCGACGAAGCCGAGCGCCTCAAGCAGCAGCAGAATCCGCAACACTGAAAGAAAAAAATACGGAGTGTCCAAGGTGTCCATACGTCCACACATCATCAGCCTGACGGTCCTCGCGGTCCTGCTGACCGGCTGCGCAAGCATGTCCGACACCCACTCGCACGCCGTGAATGCGGACCTGGCGCCGACGCCGCCGTCGCCCGACACGGCGCGGCGCATCGAACAGCGCGACGAAGAAGGCCCGATCAGCATCAAGGGCGAAGACAAGACACACGGCAACGCGAAATCCGAGGTCAAGCCGGGCAGCGGACGGTTCATCGACGAAGCCGCCGCGCGCGCGCCGGTTCCGCAGCCGCTGGCCGGCAAGGAAGGCCAGATCACGTTCAACTTCGAGAACACGCCGGTGCAGGCCGTCGTGCAGAACATTCTCGGCGCGCTGCTGCACGAGAACTACACGGTTTCGCCGAGCGTGACCGGCAACGTGACGTTCTCGACCTCGAAGCCGATCACGCCCGAGCAGGCGATGCCGATCCTCGAGATGCTGCTGTCGTGGACCAACAACACGCTGGTGCGCAAGGAAGGCCGCTACGAAGTGGTGCCGGTCAAGGACGCGATCCCCGGCAACCTCACGCCGCGCATCGCGCCGCCCGCGCTCGCCAAGGGTTACGAGGTGCGCGTGTTCCCGTTGCGCTACATCTCGGCCACGGAGATGCAGAAGCTGCTCAAGCCCTACGCGCGCAACGAAGCGGTGGTGTCGGCGGACAACGCGCGCGCCATGATCGTGATGGCCGGCACCGCGTCGGAACTGGCCAACTACCAGCGCACGATCGACGTGTTCGACGTCGACTGGCTCAAGGGCATGTCGGTCGGCGTGTACAGCCTGCGCAACGTGGAAGTCTCCAAGATCATGCCGGAGCTGGACAAGGTGTTCGGCGCCACCGGCGAGTCGCCGCTGGCCGGCATGTTCCGCTTCATCCCGATGGAAACCACCAATTCGGTGATCGTGATCACCGCGCAGCCGGATTACCTCAAGCAGGCCGAGACGTGGCTGTACCGCCTCGACACCGGCGTCGGCGAGAACGGCACGCAGCTGTATGTATACGATGTGAAAAATGTAAAAGCGGTGGAGCTGTCGGACCACCTCAACGCGATCTTCACCGGGCGCAGCAGCGGCACCACGTCGAGCACGCGCTCGCAGGGCGGCGTCGCGCCGGGCCTGCGTCCGGTCAGCATCGGCGGACTCGGCGGCGGCGTCGGCGGCGCAGGCGGCACGAATTCGGCGATCGGCATGCAGGGCAAGTCGCTCGCGGCAGGCTCGCTCAACAGCAACGCGGCCGGCGCGAATCCGAACCTGTCGACGGCCGGTTCCGGCGCGCCGGCGGCGGCGGGGCAGAAGGAAACCGACATCCGCATCACGCCGATCGAGGAAAACAACCAGCTGCTGGTGATGGCCACGCCCGGCGAGTGGGATTCGATCCAGTCGGCGATCCGCCGCCTCGACGTATCGCCGCTGCAGGTGCAGATCGAGACGCGCATCCTCGAAGTGAGTCTGGTCGGCGACCTGCAGTACGGCGTGCAATGGTGGCTGTCGGGGCTGATCAATACCGGCAATGCGTCGACCGGCAACAACTACGGCTATCCCGGTTTTACCGGCAACACCACCGACCGCCATCGCGCCTCGCTCGGTTCGAGCAGCGGCGCGGCGCCGACCAACAACGGCGGCCTGTTCTATTCATTCCTGAACAAGAACATGGAGGTCGCGCTGAATGCGCTGCAGACCTCCGGCAACACCAAGATCCTGTCGGCACCGTCGATGGTGGTGCTCAACAACCAGGAAGCGCAGATCAACGTCGGCCAGCAGATCCCGATCCTTTCGACCTCGATCGTCGGCCTGAACTCGACCACCACCTCGGCGGTCAACAATGGCGCGGTGTCGAATACCGGCATCGGCTCGACCTCCTACGTCAACACCGGCGTGATCCTCGACGTCAAGCCGCGCGTGAACCCGGGCGGCCTGGTCTACATGGACGTTTCGCAGGAAGTCAGCGCCGCCGGCAACGTGCCGGCGAATTCGACCAGCGGCAATCCGCCGATCAACCAGCGCCAGTTGCAGACGCAGGTTGCCGTGCAGAGCGGCCAGACCGTGCTGCTCGGCGGCCTGATTTCGGAAACCGACACCGACAGCCAGAGCGGCATCCCGCTGCTGTCGAGCGTGCCGGTGCTGGGAAAGCTGTTCGGCAATACCACCAAGCATCGCGACCGCCAGGAAATCATCGTGCTGATCACGCCGCGCGTGATCACGAACCCGGACGAGGCGCAGGACCTGACGCGCGAATACGAGCAGAAGTTCGAATCGCTGGCGCCGCTGCGCGCGCGCGAGGAAAGCACGGCGCACCCGCAGCCGGCGCCGGCGCGCCCGTTGCCGGTGCCGGAGCGTACCGAAAAATCCAGGATCGAAGAGGAAAAGACCGGTGAAAAGTAAACAAGTATATTTTGCGCCATTTGTGGCGATGCTCCTGCTCGCGCTGTCGGGCTGCATGAGCGGCGGCGGCGTCAAGCCGGCCGCGGGCGGCAAGGATGAGGACGTTTCCGTGATTCGCGCCCGCGCGGTCGAGCGCTGGGATCTGCTGATCGCGCACAAGGCCGAGAAGGCGTGGGACTTCCTGACCCCCGGCTATCGCGAAACCAAGCCGCGCGCCGCCTATGCCGAGGAAATGAACGGCCGCGGCATCCACTGGAGCAAAGTGACGTTCGGCTCGCAGGAATGTGACGCAGATACGTGCAAAGTGCGCCTGCTTGTCGATTACAATCTGAACCTGGGTGGACTTGCCGGGCAGGTCAAATCGGCCAGCCCGGTCACGGAAACCTGGATCAAGGTAAAAGGACGCTGGTATTTTCTTCCCGAACAATTCCAGCCGACCAAGCTGGGCAAGGAATCCTGAAGTTTTACTTAAACTTGCGTTGGGATTGCATTGCCAGTGGCTTTGTCATAGGATTGGTTCGCTGTTGCCCACCCTGTCCATTGTGGCGTAGGGGACTTGTGCCTTGCGTGCCGCGCCCAGCAGGATGGCGAAAAAGCAAAAAAGCCCTGTGGTCAAATTAGGAGTGTTGTGATGAACAGAAATAGCTTGACGACCGCCGTCATCGCTGGCATCGCCGGCGTTGCGGGCATCGCCAACATGGCGAGTGCCGTCAACCTGAATCCCGATGGTCTGGGTCAGGTCCTGCTCTACCCGTATTACACCGTCAACGGCGGCCAGCAGACGCTGCTGTCCGTGGTCAACACCGACACCGTTAACGGCAAGGCTGTCAAGGTGCGCTTCCTCGAAGGCTATAACAGCCGCGAAGTGCTCGACTTCAACCTGTTCCTTTCGCCGGCCGACGTGTGGGTCGCGAACGTGTTCAAGCTGTCCGATGCCGGCATCTCCGGCGACGGCGCCGCGATCTTCACGCCTGACAAGTCGTGCACGGCTCCTTCGTTCCCGGAAGGCCCGCTCAGCAACGGCTTCACGTACCAGCACTTCCTGAACTACGCCTACACCGGTTCGAACTCGGACACCGGTCCGACCGGCGACGACCGTACGAATGAAGGTCACTTCGAGATGATCTCGATGGCCGACATCGTCCCGGGAAGCCCGCTGTTCGTCGACACCAAGCACGTCAACAGCGTGCCGCCGGGTTGCTCGAAGGCCGAAGCGGCATTCGAAGCCGGCACGACGATCGCTCCGCCGACCGGTGGCCTGTTCGGCGCCGCCTCGGTCGTGAACGTCGCCCAGGGCACGTTCTACGCCTACAACGCCGACGCGCTGGATGGCTTCACCGCCGTCACGCTGGCTACCCCGACGGGCAGCCTGTCGCCGTCGCTGTCGGACGTGAACGACGTGGGCGGCACGACCGCTACCTCGTTCGTGTTCAACAATGGCAAGCTGTTGACCTCGCCGTATAGCCTGGCCGCGAACCAGGGCATCGATGCGGTCAGCTCGGTGTTCGCCGCTGCGAACATCTACAACCAGTACGAGACGTCCTCGAACGGCGCCGTGGGTACGGATTGGGTGGTCAACTTCCCGACCAAGCGCTTCTACGTTGACGGCGCCACGTTCGGCTTCAGCACCGTGATCCCGCCCTTCGAGCATCTGTTCGGCGCGAAGGAAACCGGCAACGGTCTGGGTCTGTCCTGCACGGTCATCGGCATCACGATCTATGATCGTGAAGAGAACACCACGACCCCGACGGGTTGCGGCTTCTCTCCGTGTCCTCCGGGCCAGCCGCCCTCCTCGATCTGCCACGAGACGAACGTGATCACGTTCGACACGAGCGGCACGGCGAGCATCCTGCACTCGGGTCTGACGGCGAACATCAAGCCGATCGGCGCGAACGGCTGGGCGAACCTGACGCTGACCGGCAACGGCCACGACATGCGTACGGCGACCAACTTCAACCAGTTCCACGGCTTGCCGATCACTGGCTTTGAAGCGGTCGAGTTCGTCAACGGCAACGTTGGTGGCTCCCTCGCGAACTACAGTGGCGTGTACCGTCACCGTCAGTCGCGCAGCTGCACCAACAACGGTACGGCTGTGGGCATCCCGAACGGCGTGGGCAACACCCCGCCCTGTTCCTGATCGCCTAGCGGCAAGTGATACAGCGAGGGGCCCGCGAGGGCCCCTCGTTTTTTTTAGTTGACTTAATGCAAATCTTGCACTTGTATACCTTCAGCCCACTACAATAGGCCGATTCAACCGCCGGGGTTACCCATGCTACGACTTCTCGTTTCCGCCGCTCTGCTGCTGCCGGCCGTTTTCGCGCAGGCGCAAACGACCATCAAGATCACCATGCCCGACAGTTCCACCTGCACGTATCCCACGGGCCAGGTGTCGACGAATTCCACGCCGGGTCAGTTGCAGGCGACCGCCAGCGCGGCGGGCACGGGCGCCGGCTGCGGTGGTCCCGCGGGTGTCGGCAGTGTGACGTTCGGTCCGGCGTCGCCGCTGGCACCCAATTCGCAGAGCCTGGGCAACGGCGGCGGCACCGCCAATTTCAATTTTGAAGTCGTCAATGCCACGCAATGCAACGGCACGATCGTCGGGCCGAGCGGCGGCAAATTCGCCAGCAGCGGCGCCGCCACGGCGACGGGGCTGTGCGCCGCGACCGGATGCAGCGGCCAGCAGACCTTCGCGGCCACGTTCCTCGCCAACGCAGGAACCACGGATCTCCTCAACACCGTTACGTTGACCTGCAACGGCGCCAGTGGCCCTGCAGCAGTCTCGACCGCGACAGTTACCGTGCTGCATACCATCGGCGGCAACTGCGCCACGATCCAGGCATCGCCTTCGGGTTCCTTCACGCAGTGGACCGGCAACCACTCGGTCTACTATTACAGCGCCGGTTCGCGCACGGTGGATGTGACCAGCTTCAGTGCGTTGTTCAACGGCACCTGGCCCGGCCAGTACGGCCTGATTGCCGACATGTCGATTCCGGCCACGCAATATGTGGCGGCGCAATTCACCGTGCCCGCCAACTACATGACCGCGGCCAACGTGCCAGCCACGCTGTACGGCAAGTTCCAGGTCGGCCAGAGCAACTTCAGCACTACACTCAGCATGACGGTGAGCACGGAATGCGGCGACTTCAGCAATCCGACGTCGCCGGGCAGCTCGGTCGTGCCGGGATGCTATCTGAACAAGGGTGGCGCCAACACCTACATCCGCTGGACCAACACCGGTGCGAGCTGCGCGCTGTCCGACGCCGCGCCCAACAACGTGTACTACCTCAACATCATCAACGCCGACATCAGCAACGTCACGCACGGTGGCGGCACGGCCACGTCCACCGGCAACCAGGCCTGCAGCGGCAGCACATGCAGCGACCCGATCCTGACCGGCAACGGCACCTGGCAGGGCTATACGCCGAACTAATCACAGCAACACCTGTCCTAACCATGCCGCCGCTGGGCGGCATGGTTTTTTTTTGAGGGATGACAACAATGAGATTTGCCCCGACGTTCCGAACCCTTTCCCTTGCCGCCGGCATGCTCGCCACCAGCAGCGTGGCACTCGCGCAGCAGAGCAAGCTTCCCGATGGCGTGATCGCGCAGCAGGGCGGCGCACAGGTGACGATGCAGGACATCGACGCCTACGCGCAACGCATCCCGGAAGCCGACCGCGCCGGATTCTTCGACAGCCCCAAGCGCATCGAAAGCGTGATCATGAGCTTGCTGCTGCAAAAGCAGCTGGCGGCCGAAGCACGCGCCGCGAAGCTCGACGATGATGCTTCGGTCAAGCAGCAGATCAAGCTGGCCATCGACGACACGCTGGCGCGCGCCGCCACGGAGAACCATCGCAAGTCGCTCAAGCTGCCCGACTTCGAGGCGCTCGCGCAGGAATATTATCTGGCCCACAAGAGCGAGTTCGTGGTGCGCGGCGCGATCGATGTCGAGCACGTGCTGGTGTCGGCGAAGGAACGCGGCGACGCGGAAGCCAAGAAGCGCATCGGCGAAGTCGAGGCAAAGGCGCGTGCGCATCCCGAGCAGTTCGCGGCGCTGATCGAGGAATATTCCGACGACCAGAGCAAGAAGGACAACCACGGCCTGATCACCGACGCCGCCGCCGCCGGCAAGACCGTCGGACCGTTTGCCGAAGCAGCAAAGGCCCTGAAGAAGCCCGGTGACGTGTCCCCGATCGTGAAGACCGAGTACGGATACCACGTGCTGAAGCTGGTCGAGCGCAAACCCGACACGCAGCGCACGTACGACGACGTGCGCCAGGGCTTGCTGATGAAGCTGCACGACGACTACATCGAACGGCAGGCCAAGGACTACACCAACGAGTTGCGCAGCAAGCCACTCGATGCGAACCCCGACCTCGTCGCCGGCATCCGCACGCATTTCCTGCCGCCGGGCGCCAAGCTGCCGTCGGAACTCGCCGAGGAAGCGAACGCCGCGGCGCGCAAGAAGGCCGCCGAAGACGGCGCGCACTGATCGGCCCGGCCCCGCGCGCACCGCGCGCGGGGCACGCGGCGGCGGACAGCGGCGCCGTGCTCTGCGATAATCGCGCCCGTCGCACCCGACCAGTCGCAGTATGCCCGCGCTTCAGCTCGCGCTTCATTTCATCCGCCGCGACATCCGCAACCGCTATCTGGGCAGTTTCAGCGGCGGCGCGTGGTCGCTGCTGCAGCCACTGATCCAGCTGGCGGTGTACGGCTTCGTGTTCGTGTACGTGTTCAAGGCGCGCGTGCCCGGTGCGGACGCGCCCGGCTACGTGCCGTTCCTGGCGCTCGGCCTGTGGCCCTGGGTGGCGTTTTCCGAGAGCATCACGCGCTCGACCACCGCGATCCAGGACAACGCGGCCCTGATCGGAAAGATCGCGTTGCCGCGCGAAGTGCTGGTGTTCGCGGCGGTGGCGGCGAGCTTCCTGATCCACGTGCTCGGCTTCTGCGCGATCGTGCTCGCGCTGCGCATGTTCGGCGTGCCGGTGGATCTGCTCGGACTGCCGCTGGCGCTTTGTGGATTTGTGCAATTGTTCATGCTCGCGCTCGGCTGTTCGTTCCTGTGCGCCGCGATCCAGGTGTTCGTGCGTGACCTCGCGCCGGCGCTGCCGCAACTGCTGATGCTGTGGATGTTCGCCTCGCCGGTGTTCTACGCGCGCGAACAGTTGCCGGAACGCTACCAGGGCTGGCTCGACTTCAACCCGTTCACGCATTACGCGGAATTCTTCCGGGCCGTGCTGCTGCATGCCGGCGAGATCAGCGTGACCGGCCAGGCGCTCGCGCTGCTGATCGCGCTCGGCGTGCTGCTGCTCGGCTTCGCGGCGTTCCGCCGGCTCGCGCCGCACTTCGAGGATTTCCTGTGAGCAGCCAGGCGCCTTCGAACGGCACGGTGCTCGCGCAGACACGGGGCTTGAGCAAGGCCTACCCGCTCGTGTTCCGTTCGCGCGATCGCCTGCGCGCGCTGTGGCACCTGCTCAGCGGACGCGGGCACGCCGCGGGCACGGTGGTGCTGCAGGGCGTGGACTTGGTCGTGCGCCGCGGCGAATCGCTCGGGCTGATCGGTGAGAACGGTGCCGGCAAGTCGACGCTGCTCAAGCTGCTCACCGGCGTACTGACGCCGACCACCGGCACGGTCGAGGTGTTCGGGCGCGTCGGCGCGCTGCTCGAACTCGGCGCCGGCTTTCATCCGGAGTATTCCGGCCGCGACAACATCGCGCTGTCGGCCGCGCTGTATGGCCTGAACGCGGACGAGGTGCGCGCGAAACTGCCGGAAATAATCGCGTTCGCCGACATCGGCGGATACATCGACGAGCCGGTCAAGCATTACTCGTCCGGCATGATCGTGCGGCT
>Ga0068853_100003763_pt1 | contig 11638 bp, 7 predicted proteins | sample KBSCornC32_FD_65655 | JGI IMG/M metagenome (GOLD analysis project Ga0068853, IMG submission 65655) | Corn rhizosphere microbial communities from Kellogg Biological Station, Michigan, USA - KBS Corn C3-2 | ecosystem: Host-associated > Plants > Roots > Rhizosphere > Soil ... | reverse complement strand
CAGCGTCGTGTTGAAGATCCAGCGCAGCGCGTCGATGTCCTCGTCCCAGTAGAGCGCGTCGTCCTGGCGGATGCGCTGGCGGCCGAGGCGGATCGATTCGTCGGGATAGCTGGTGAGGCCGCCGTAGTCGACCCAGGCCTCCTTGAGGCCGACGAACGTCTTGCCGGTTGCGCTCGCGTTGTTGTTGTCGTTGCCGTTGCCGAGCACTTCGCCGGTCGGCGCGAACAGGCGCGCGCGCACGAACGCGGACCATTGCGGCGAGAACTGGAAATGCACCCACGGCGTCGTGTCGAGGAACGCCTCGGTTTCGTCGCTGCGATCCTCCAGGCCGGCGTCGCGGCCGCCGTCGCCTTCGCCGGTCACGTTGATCTTCCACGCGTAATCGGTGTCGACGGCGGCAGCCGGCGCGGCGGCGGCCATCAGCATGGCGGCGCCGAGCGCCGCAAGGACGTTCCTGTCGTTCATTGCTGTCCTCCTCCGTTCGTGTCGTTCTCTGCGAGATCGGTGCTGGGCGCATTCGCCGAGCGCGCCGCCTGCTCGCGACGCAGGAGCTGCTGCGCCGACGCGAGGTCTTCCGGCGTCAGCGCGGCCTTCAACTGATCGCGGAGCGCGCGCATCACGTCGGTGCCGCCGCGCACGCCGAGCTCGGCGAAGACGTACGCGTACACGTGGTTCGCGCAGGTGCCGCGTGCCGACGCGTAAAGCCGCGCGAGCGCGCCGTCGGCCGGGATGTAGCCCTGGCGCGCGGCGGAGAGCAGCTCGGCCTCGGCTTTCTTCGGATCGACTTCGTCCAGATAGCCGTACTGGTAGAGGCGTCCGAGGAAGTAGTGCGCCTCGAGCGCGGTGTCGGGCGATTTCGCGGCTTGCTCGAGGTAGGCGAGCGCCGCCTTCGGATCGCGCGTCGCGCGCTGGCCGTAGAGATAGAGCTCGCCGGAGAACAGCGTCGCGTCGGCGACGTTCGCCTTGCGGCCCGCATCGAGCGCGGCGACGACATCGAACTCCGGCGCGAGGAACGGATAGCGCACGACGACACCGGCAGCCTCGACGCGTGCTTGCGGATCGCCGCCGCCGAGCTTCTCGACGATCGCGTTGGCGAGCTCGGGCTCGGCGTTCGCGTCGGGCGGCGGCGCCTGCGCTGCGGGTTTCGTCGCAGGCGCATTCGATGCCGCCGTCGGTGTCGTCGGCGCCGGAGGCGTTGCTGCCGCCGGCGCAAGCAGCGCCGACGTCGCGGCACCGGGAGTCGCAGGCGTCGTCGCAGCCGGCGCCGCCGCGCTCGCAATCGTGATGGGATCCTGCGCGCACGTCCGCGTCGCGCTGACGGCGCCCGAGACGCCGCCGGTGCGCGCGGCCGGCGCGAGCTCTTCGGCATCGACTTCGGGCACGTCGGAAACGAGCACCGGAGCCGCTTCGGGCTCGTCGTCGTTCGGCGTCGAGACGAGCGCGCGCGCGATGCCGGCGGCGACGTTGAACGGCACGCGATCCTGTCCGAACTGCGACATCGCCGCATGCGTCAGGTTCGCCATCGCATTCTTGTCGTTGCGCGCGCGTGCGTCGCGCACGAGATCGACGTAACACTCGGGCACGAGGTCGAGCGACTTCCTGCACAGCGCGAGCAGCCGTGCGGCGTGATCCTTGTCGTCCTGCGTGCTGCGATACCAGCGGATCACCGCGGTCGTCGTCGGCGCCTGGTCGAGCTTCTCGGCGTCGGCGGCCAGCTCCGCGGCGCGATGCTGCCGGTCGTAGGCGGGATAGGCGGCGTAGAGCTCGAGCCATCCGCCGAGCGCGTCCGGATCCTGGCGCTCGTTCCAGCCTTTCCCGAACAGGCGCTCGGCATCGGAAAGGTCCTTCGCGCCGCCGCTCCGCACGAGCGCGCGCGCAAGCGGCACTTCGGCCTCGGGCGTTTTTTCGGCCGCGACGCGAAGCCACCGGATCGCTTTCGCGTTCGCATCCTTCGTCTGCTGGTGCGAGTAGAGCCGGCCGAGCGCAAGCTCGGCATCGACATAGCCGCGCTCGGCGAGCGGCACGAGATCGCGCTCGGCATCGTCGATGCGGCCGGCCGCGGCGGCCATCTTGCCGCGCTGCAGATCGGGCAGGCCGTTCGCGCCCTTGACGACGGCGCCGGCGCCTTCCTTGTCGACGCGCTGCTGCGCGGGCGCCGGCAAGGCGAGCGTGACCAGCGCCGCGAGCAGCGCGATCGTGCACCGCGACCGGGCGTCGGCCGCGCGCATCAGCGGCTTGCCACCAGCGCGCGGACGCGGTCGTAGCCTTCGTGGATCAGGCTCTCGATGCCGCTGCGCGGATCGCCGACGCTGACGTCGACCGGCCGTTCGATCAGCTTCGGATCGAGGGCGTCGTTCGGCTGGATCTCCGCGACGACATCGCTGACCGGGCCCGGCGTGTTGAGGCCGCGAAGGTCGGTCGCGGCGCCGAGGTCGGTCGTGCTGGCCGGACCCGGCAGCATGCGCAGCTGGCGCACCTTGCCGTAGCGATCGCGCCCGTCGCCGCTGACGCGGAACGAGACCGTGCTGCCGACGGCGAGGTCCTTGATGCTGTCGAAGTGGAAGCGCGCCAGCACGTAAGGCTTCGCGTCGTCCGGCAGCAGCTCCATCAGCGGCTGGTTGCGGTTGACGAACTGCGAATCGAGCGCGTAGCGGTCGTGCACGGTGCAATCGCACGGGCTCGACAGCGTGCCTTTCAGCGTCTCGCCCATGAGATCCGAGATCTGCTGCGGTGTCAGGTGGAGCACGCCGGGATCGTTCTGTACGACGTCGAGCATCGCGGCCTGGAACGTGCCGAGCGGCTGGCCCTTCTTGACCTTGCCGTCGGGCGGAATCAGGCTGAAATAGGTGCCGTCACGCGGCATCGTGATCGCGAAGCTCGGCGCGGCGACTTTCGCCGCGCTCGCGTGCGTGACGAACACGACGCCGTAGAGCTTCGTCGCGGCGTAGGCGAATGCGGCGACGCCGACGGCGAAGATGAGGCCGGTCAGCGTGACGGCGCGCGTGCGCTCGCCGGGCCGCTGCCTGGCGAGCTCCTGCTTGGAGCGCGGCTTGGTGTAGTTGTCGCGCGAGAGCGTCGTCAGCACGTCGCCGACCGTGACCAGCTCGCCGGCGAGATGCGCGCCGATCAGCTGGCGCAGCATCGAGGCCTTCTGCCGGTCGATGTCGTCGAACTCGCAGCCGATGCGGCGGCCGCTGCGGTCGAGGTTGCGCACCGTGAAGCTGACCGGCAGCGAGAGCCCGATCGGCTCGATGGCGAAATCGAGCGTGCCGCGATGCGTCGAGTCGAAGCGGTATTCGTCGTTGCCGGCGTCGAACGCGAAGCCGCCGAGCGAGACGTCGAGGACGCGGTACGCATTGCCGCGTCCGTTCGGGCCGACGTGCAGCGTCGCCGGAATGCGCACGCGCGGATGCTGGCGCTGCGCTTCGGCTTCGTGCACGACGGGCGTGTGCATTTCGTTGGGCATGCGTAGCTCCTTAGAAGCTCATGACGATGAGGACGATCGCGGCGAACACGCTCGCGGCGGAGAACATCACGGCCAGCGACGAAAGGCGGTTGAACTGGCGCTGGAACGGATCGAGGTCGCGGTCGAGCGTCGTCTTCTGGCGCGTCCACGACTGGCGGTCGAGGTTGAAGAAGACGCTGATCTTGGTCAGCGAGCCGACCACCTGGTTGTAGTAGAGAAGCAGCGGGAACAGCGGACCGACGCGGTGGCCCGACGCGATCAGGATGAACGACATCACGAGCCGCGTGATGCCGACCCAGAGCAGGAACGCGAGCAGGTACATGATGCTGAACTGCACGCTCGCCGCGATCGCGAGCGCGAGGCCGAGCAGGCCGGTCCACATCAGGATGCGCTGGTCGAACAGCACGTAGTACGTGAACCAGCCGAGCCGGCGCGGTCCGAGGCCGAGCGCGCGGCTGTTCTGGCGCAGCGAGTTGCCGTACCAGCGGTGCATCAGCTGCCGGCTCGCGACGAGGAAGCGCGGATCGGGCGGATGCTCGACGGTCGAGACCGCGGCGTCGGGCACGTAGTACGTGTCCCAGCCGAGCCGCATCAGGCTGTACCAGGTGCTCTTGTCATCGCCCGTCAGGAACTTGAAGCGGCCGAGGCGCCAATGGTCGAGCGCGTCGTGCTGCACGTCGTGGATGAAGCGCGCGTCGGTCACGATGTCGGCGCGGAAGAGGGACATGCGGCCGGTCAGCGTCAGCACGCGCTTGGTCAGTGCCATCGAGCACATGTTGAGATGGCGCTGCGCGAAGCGCATCTTGTGCCATTCGCTCATCGTGTAGCTGCCTTCGACCTTGCAGAACTCATTGGTCGTGAGGCCGCCGACATTCGGCATCAGCGCGAGGAACGGCACCGTGCGGCGGAGCACGCCGGGCTCGAGCAGCGTGTCGCCGTCGACGACGGCGACGACCGCGTCGGCCGCGGGCATGTCGCGCGAGATCGAGCGGAAGCCGAGCGCGAGGCCGTCGCGCTTGCCGGTGCCGGCGATGCGCACCAGCTTGAGGCGGACGCGACCGGGCGGCGCATGGCGCTCCCAGATGTCGAGGATCAGGCGCTGGTCGCCCATCTCGACGATCGAGGCGACGATCGTGACCGGCCATTCGCACGCGATCGCTTCTTCCATGACGGCGCGGTAGACGAGCGCGGTCGTCGCCGTCTCGATGCGAAAGCTCGTCACGAGGATGTAGACCCGCGACGGCGCCAACGTCGTTTCGAGACGATCCGCGGCACGGCGGTGCCGCGGAAACGTCCAGTGCAGGAACACCATGCTGCGCACGAAGTGCACGCCGCGAAGCCCGTAGCGCCAGACGCCGAGCACGCCGATCGCGAACACGTAGATCCGCGAGCCCGGTACGAACGCATCGCGCGGCAGCACCGCGACGAGCAGCACCAGCGCGCCGACGTATGCGATCCAGCCGAGCACGTCGAGGACGATGCTGCGCGCCCTCGGCGAAAGCGTGTCGGCCCTGAGCCCGGGTATTGCGGCGAGGATCTCGGACATCGTGGTTCCTTCTCCGCGTTACCAGCAGATGCCCTGCATCTCTTCGGTCGACGTGTGCGGCATGAAGCCGACGAGGTCGACGACCTTGCGTCCATGGCGGCTGCCGTTGAGCACGCGCTCGAACTTGCGCTCGTTGAGGCCGACGACGACGACGTCGGACGATTCGACGACCTCGTCGACGCTCGGCCGGAGCAGCGAGGAGATGTGCGGGATGTGCCGGTTGATGTACTCGCGGTTCGCGCCGTGCACGCGCGCGTACTCGACGTTCTCGTCGAAGATCGAGAGCTCGTAGCCCTTGCCGATCAGCATCTCGGCGAGCTCGACCAGCGGGCTTTCGCGCAGGTCGTCCGTCTTCGCCTTGAAAGAGAGCCCGAGCATGCCGACGCGCCGCTCGCCGAACGAGGCGACCAGCTCGAACGCGCGCTTGACGTGGATCTCGTTGCTGCGCATCAGCGATGAGATCATCGGATGCGACGCGTTGACCTGGTTCGCGCGGAAATCGAGCGCGCGCACGTCCTTGGGCAGGCACGAGCCGCCGAACGCGTAGCCGGGGCGCAGGTAATAGCTCGAGAGATTGAGCTTGTGGTCGTGGCAGATGACGTCCATGACCTGCCGCCCGTCCACGCCGAGGCCTTTCGCGATATTTCCGATCTCGTTCGCGAACGTGATCTTCGTCGCGTGCCAGACGTTGCAGGTGTACTTGACCATCTCGGCGACTTCGATGGGCTTCCTGATGATCGGCGCCGGCAGCTCGGCGTAGAGCGAAGCGAGCGCATCGCCCGAGCGCTGGTCGAGCTCGCCGATGACGGTCATCGGCGGCGCGTCGTAGTCCGCGATCGCGGTGCCTTCGCGCAGGAACTCGGGATTGACCGCGATGCCGAAGTCGATGCCGGCGCGCTTGCCGGAGGCCGCTTCGAGCAGCGGCACGATGAAGCCGTTGACGGTGCCCGGCAGCACGGTGCTGCGAACGACGACGGTGTGCCAGTCGCGCTTCTCGCGGAGCACCGCGCCGATCTCGCGCACGACGTTCTCGACGAAGTGCAGGTCGAGATCGCCGTTGCGCAGGCTCGGCGTGCCGACGCAGATCATCGAGAGCTCGGAGTCGAAGATCGCCTCGACCGTGTTCGTCGTCGCGCGGATGCGCTCGCCGCCGACGCCCTTGTTGAGAAGATCGTCGAGGCCCGGCTCGACGATCGGCGACTTGCCGGCGTTGATGATGTCGACCTTGACGTCCGAGATGTCGACGCCGATGACGCTGTGGCCGCGATTGGCGAGGCATCCGGCGCAGACGGCGCCGACGTAGCCCATTCCGAAAATGCTGATGCGCATGTGCTGGCTTCCTTCCTCGTAATGTGGAAATGGCGATGTGGCGGAACGTGCGAGCGCGCCGCCGGCGCCGTCGATTCGTGTCGCGAGGTTCTCGTGGCTCCTGCCGGCGTCAGCGCCGCGCAATGGTCGAAACGGTTGCGGAGGCATCAGTCACGGCCGCCTCCGATGAGCTCGACGAGCTCGCGCGTGCGCCGCTCCATCAGCGCGCGATCGCCGCGCGACTCGACGTTGAGGCGAAGCACGGGCTCGGTGTTCGAGGCGCGCAGGTTGAAGCGCCAGTCGGCGAACTCGAGCGAGAGGCCGTCGGTCGTATCGACGGCGCACGCGTCGGCGCCGAAGCGGCGCTCGATGCGCGCGAGCGTCGCGACGATGTCGCCGAACTCGCGATTGATCTCGCCGCTCGCGGGAAACGCGCGCATGCGCTCGCCGACGAGGCGCGACAGCGGCGCGCCGCTGGCACAGACGAGCGACGCGACCAGCAGCCACGGGATCATGCCGTTGTCGCAATAGGCGAAATCGCGGAAGTAGTGATGCGCGCTCATCTCGCCGCCGTAGAGGGCGTTCTCGGCGCGCATGCGCTCCTTGATGAACGCGTGGCCGGTCTTCGACTGGATCGGGATGCCGCCGGACGCGCGGACGAGATCGATCGTGTTCCAGGTCAGGCGCGGGTCGTGGATGACCTTCGCGCCGGGATTCGACTGCAGCATCGCCTCGGCGAGGAGGCCGACGATGTAGTAGCCGTCCACGAACTCGCCACGCTCGTCGAAGAGGAAGCAGCGGTCGAAATCGCCGTCCCAGGCGACGCCGAAGTCGGCGCCGTGCGCGCGCACCGCGTCGGCGGTCGCCGCGCGATTCTCGGGCAGCAGCGGATTCGGGATGCCGTTCGGGAACGTGCCGTCCGGTGCGTGATGCACGCGCACGAGCTCGAACGGCAGGTGCGGCGCGAGCGCGTCGACGACGAGGCCGGCGGTGCCATTGCCGGCGTTGACGACGATCCTGAGCGGACGGAGCGTCGCGACGTCGACGTACGTGAGCAGATGGCGCACGTAGTCGTCGCGGAACGAGGTCGGCGTCATCGCCGCCGTCGCGCCGCGGAGCTCGCGCGTCGAGCTCGCGATGTCGGCTTCGAGCTCGCGAAGGCCGGTGTCGCCCGAAATCGGCACCGCGCCGCCGCGCACGAGCTTCATGCCGTTCCAGCCGCGCGGGTTGTGGCTCGCGGTGACCATGATCCCGCCGTCGACGCCGGGACGCGACGCGGCGAAATAGATTTCCTCGGTGCCGCAGAGCCCGATGTCGAGCACTTCGACGCCGCCCTGGTTGAGCCCGAGCGCGAGCGCGTTGAGCAGCGCCTCGCCGCTGTCGCGCACGTCGCGTCCGAGCGCGACGCGCCGGGGCGCGAAACGTTCCGCGTAGGCGGCGCCGAGCCGGTACGCGAGGACCGGATCGAGCTCCTCCGGCACGCGGCCGCGGATGTCGTACGCCTTGAAGCAGGCGAGCTTCGCCGGCGCTGCAAACGTCTGTTCGATGATGCCTTCCATGGCCGTTTATCCCGTCGTCGATTCCGCCGCCGTGATCCCCTGCGTGTGTTCCTGTTGCATGTGCTCGGCCGCTGCCGGCTCGATGCGTCCGTAGGCGTCGCTGAAGCGGACGATGTCGTCCTCGCCGAGATAGCCGCCCGATTGCACTTCGATCAGCTCGAGCGGCAGCTTGCCGGCGTTCTCGAGCCGGTGCGTGTTGCCGATCGGAATGTAGGTCGACTGGTTTTCGGTCAGGATGAACGTCTTGTCCGCGATGCTGACGCGCGCGGTGCCCTTGACGACGACCCAGTGCTCGGCACGGTGGTAATGCATCTGCAGGCTCAGCTTGTGGCCGGGCTTGACCTGGATGCGCTTGCACTGGAAGCGCTCGCCGAGCGCGATGATTTCGTAGAAGCCCCACGGCCGGTAGACGCGCCGATGCGTCTCGGCCTCGGCGCGCTTGTCGCGGCGCAGCGCCTGCACGGCTTTGCCGACGTCCTGCGCACGGTGCTTGGGCGCGACGAGCACGGCATCGTCGGTTTCGACGACGATGTGATCCTCGACGCCGAGGAGGGCGACCAGGCGCCCGCTCGAATGCGCGAGATTTCCGCTTGCGTCGATCGTCATGACGTCGCCGCGCGTGCGGTTGCCGGACCGATCGCTCGCGGGCAGACGCTCGAGGAAGTTCCAGGAGCCGACGTCGTCCCAGCCGGCGTCGAGCGGCACGAGCGCGATGCGCTCGGTCTTTTCCATGACGGCGTAATCGATCGACTGGTTGAGGCAGCGCGAGAACGCGAGCGCCTCGAGGTGCACGAACGCGCCGTCGAGCCGCGCCTGCAGCAGCGCCTCGAGCGCGAGCGCATGCGTTTCGGGCTCGAGCCGCGCGAGCTCTTCGAGGAAGCGTCCCGCAGGGAACAGGAACATGCCGCCGTTCCAGTAGTGATCGCCGCGCGCGACGAACGCCTGCGCGGTTTCGAGATCGGGTTTCTCGACGAATACGTCGACGCGATGCGCGCCGTGCTCGCCGAGCGTGCCGCCGGATCTCAAATAGCCGTAACCGGTTTCGGCGCGCGTCGGCTTGATGCCGAACGTCACGATGTAGCCGTCGGCGGCGGCTTTCGATGCGCACGCGACCGCTTCGGCGAAGGCGCGCTCGTCGGGAATCGCGTGATCGGCCGGCGCGAGGAAGACGAGCGCGTCCTCGCCGAACTTCCCGGCGATGAAATGCGCGGCGACGGCCGCGGCGGTGACGGTGTTGCGGCCTTCGGGCTCGAGCAGGATCGCGGTCGCATCGACGCCGGCTTCGCGCAGCTGCTCGGCGATCAGGAAGCGGTGCGCCTGCGAGCCGATGACGATCGGCGCGGCGGACGATTCGATCGTGCGCACGCGCAGTGCCGTGTTCTGGAACAGGCTCTGCTGTCCGAGAAAGGACAGGAACTGCTTCGGGTACTGCTCGCGGGACAGCGGCCAAAGCCGCGTTCCGGAGCCGCCGGCAAGCAGGACCGGTATCACCGCGAGCGAAGACGCTTGCGGACGGGGCGTCGAGTCCATCACTACTACCTCTCGCAGCCGCAAGCGGCTGAGTACTGCCCCTGTCCAGCGTTAGCCTCCCTCCCGGGATACGTTTGCCCGCGTGTTCCTCCGAATCAGTGTCTGCGCGAAAGTGTGCTGCGCTGCAGCATCCAGGTCAAGTGAAGTCGGGTGCGAAAGAAAAGAAATCTGCGATCGCCGTCACAATGTTTCAGTCGATTGACAGCGCGTCTGCACTGCGTGCGCACGATGATCGTCGCGGCAATCACGGCAGGAACGCGAAGCGAGTCAGATGTTCGCGGGAGGACGGCATGATGGCTGCGAGGATCGCGACTGTCGTGACGTGCCGAGGCGGAACAGCTTATCGTTGGGCGCAGAGGTTGGCGGCTGCGGACTGAATTGCCGGTTAATCGCCACGTTCATCTTTGCTTCGCGCGGCATGAATCGCGCTTCGGAATGCGCGCATCTGGAAGAGTAGAGGAATGGACGAACGCGATCTGATCGTACTCGGTGCGGGCTCGGGCGGAATCTCCGTCGCAATACGCGCGGCGCGCTACGGCGCGCGCGTGACGCTGCTCGAGCCGAACGCGATCGGCGGCACCTGCGTCAACGTCGGCTGCGTGCCGAAGAAGGCGATGTGGATCGCCGCGGAGCTTGCCGAAGCGCAGGCGCTGGCGCGCGAAGTCGGCTTCGCGGGCGAGCCGGGTCGTCTCGACTGGGTCGAGTACGTGCGCCGGCGCCAGGCCTACATCGAAGACATCCACGCGAGCTATCGTCGCCGCTTCACCGAGTTCGGCATCGAGCTGCTCGCCGAATACGGACGCTTCGCCGACGCGAAGACGATCGCGACCGGAACGCGCACGCTCGCGGCGAAGCACATCGTCGTCGCGACCGGCGCGAAGCCGCACAGGCCTGCGCTGCCGGGCGGCGATCTCGGCATCGTGTCGGACGGCTTCTTCGATCTGCGCGCCGCGCCGCGTCGCGTCGCGATCGTCGGCGGCGGCTACATCGCGGTCGAGCTCGCGGGCGTGCTGCATGCGCTCGGCGCGGAAGTCAGCGTATTCGTGCGCGGCGATCGCCTGCTGGCCGGCTTCGATGCCGAGACGGCCGAGCAGCTCAAGATGGCGATGGTCGCGCGCGGCGTGCACGTCGTCATGGGGCACGAACCCGTTTCTGCAACGCAGCAAAACGGCGTCCATGCGCTCCGTTTCGCCGACGGCGAAGCGATCGACGGATTCGACACGCTCGTCTGGGCCATCGGACGCGACCCGAACACGCAATGGCTCGATCTCGACAAGGCCGGCGTGCGCTTCGGGCGCGGCGGCTACATCGAGGCCGATGAATGGCAGAACACGAACGTCGAGGGCATCCATGCGCTGGGAGACGTGACCGGACGCCTCGCGCTGACGCCGGTCGCGGTCGCGGCGGGAAGGCGCCTCGCCGACCGGCTGTTCGGAAACATGCCGGATGCCAAGCTCGACTACACCAACGTGCCGACGGTCGTGTTCGCGCATCCGCCGCTCGCGTCGGTCGGGCTGTCGGAGGAAGCGGCCCGCGCCGTGCACGGCAGCGACGTCGCGGTCTATCGCGTGCGGTTCCGTCCGATGTTCTCGGCGCTGACCGGCGGCGACGAGCGCACGTTCATGAAGCTCGTCTGCATCGGGGCGGAGGAGCGCGTCGTCGGCGTCCATGTGGTCGGACGCGCGGCGGACGAGATGCTGCAGGGTTTCGCGGTTGCGCTGAAAGCGGGCGCACGCAAGTGCGACTTCGACGCGACCGTCGCGATTCACCCGACGTCGAGCGAAGAGCTCGTGCTGATGGGCGAGATGAATCGCACGCCGGTTGTGTGACTGCCAACTATCCCTGCGCGTATTTCCCTCTCCCGCTTGCGGGAGAGGGGGACGATCAAGAGCGCGCGAGCAAACGCGCGCTCAGTGCTTGCGCCCGACGTTCTTCGTATCGCCGAACACCTCGACCGTCAGCGTGAACGTGCGCGCTTCGCCCGGACGCATCGCGCCGACGCCGACGATCTTGCGATCGATCTCCTCGTCGCGATCGTTGCGGATCGAGAGCACCATCGAGTATTCCCACGCTTCGCCGTCGGACGGATGCCGCACGGTGCCTTCGACGCGCAGCGCCGACGTCGTCGTGAGCGCACGCTTGGCCACGTCCGCATCGAAGCGGACGTGGTGCTTGCACTGCGGACAGACGCTCGCGCTTTCGAGGATCGTCGCCTTGCAGTGCGGACAG
>Ga0068853_100003760_pt1 | contig 11640 bp, 25 predicted proteins | sample KBSCornC32_FD_65655 | JGI IMG/M metagenome (GOLD analysis project Ga0068853, IMG submission 65655) | Corn rhizosphere microbial communities from Kellogg Biological Station, Michigan, USA - KBS Corn C3-2 | ecosystem: Host-associated > Plants > Roots > Rhizosphere > Soil ... | reverse complement strand
CCCCCAGCGTGAAGGAGCGGACCCGCAAGCCCTGTTGGGCAAGAAAGGCGAGCGCCGCGTCCAGGCGGCGCTGCGGAACGGCATCGATGCTGAAACCCGCGATGGGATGCTCGGCCGGGCGCTCCAGGGCGGCGAACAGGTCCGTCATGCGGCAAGGCCCAGCAGCTTGGACTTGATGCGGTCGATCGTTGCCTCGGACGCGCCTGCCGACCGGGCGGCTTCTTCGGCGTCCTCGGCCGCCTGGCGCCGGGCTTCTTCCGTAGCTTCCTTCCGGATTTTGGCGTCGCGTTCGGCGTCGATCTTTGCCGACGACAGCAGTTCCTTCGTCGCCTTGGCCAAAAGGTGAAAATCCTTGGCTCCCAGCTCCGGGTCTTCCTCGGCCGCCATGGGCATGATCATGCGGGTGCCGATGCTGGTCAGCATATGGACCATCAGCTTGCCTTCGGCATTGTCGGTCCCGCCAAAGTCTGCCGCGAATGCTTCTGCCACGGAACGCACGTCGCGCTGCCGGGCCGCCAGTTCGGAATATTGCTTGGCATAGCGGCCGACGGCGGAGCGGGACCGCTTGTGGCCGAGATCGGCAAGCCGCTCCACGATGTCATCAATCGTGGCGCCACCTTCCATGGCTTTCAGCACAGCCGCCTGAATGTCGGGCGGCAGCGTATTTATGGACGATTTGCGGCCCATCTTACCGCTTGCCCGTCTTGTGACGCCAGATGCCGTCCAGGCGCAGCCTGCCTTCCGCGACCTCCCGCCCATTGGGCAGAATGGCCGCTACGGTGTAGGGACCGCAGTCGGTGACTTCGACCAGGCTCATTTCATGTTGGGCGAGCCAGACCATCTGTGCCGCGACGGCGGGCCGAGGGAAGCGGTGCCCCAAGCTGGTGAGCAGCACGGTCAGGACATCGTCATTCTCCTCGCCGCCGATATCGTTCAGCAGATCGAGGATGGCGCGCCGGACGAGCGGTAGGATCGGTTCGGGAATCATCAGCGGACCCCCCGTTCAATCAGGATTTGGAGCAAATCCATGGCCGTGCCGAGCTGGGTGGAAAGCCCTTTCACAGAGGCTTCAACGCCACTGGTGCGTTCGGCAAGGTCGCCCAGTTCATCCATCAACTGCACCCGCGTCGGCGGATCGTCCCGCTCATTCTTGAGCAGCTTGATGGTGTTGGTGCTGGCGGCCTGATCGACCGTCAGCTTATCGACGGTCGCCTTGAGGGCGTCGAAGTCCTCCTTCGACGGGAATTTCTGGCGGAGCCACAGGAAGCCCGCGAGCAGGATGATGGGCGTGATCGTCGATGCGATCGGCCAAAGATCAATGATAAGTTGAACCCAGTCAGGCATCGGCGACACCCGGCTGGCGATAGTTGCTGACGGACACGATGCCCCCCATGAAACGACGTTGAAATGCCGTTTCACGATGCCGTCAAAAGGGCCGCATGGAGTGACTGCCCCGGTGGGCTAATGCGTTGCCAAGTTACTCAAACATATCGAGCTGGCGAGCATCGCGGGGACGCTGGAGCAAGAGCGTCGGTTCCGCATCTGTGCCCTCGTCGGTCTTGTTGATCAAGCGCGACATATGACGAACGGGCATACGGAGCAATGCCGCCGCTTCCCCCACGCCCAATTTCTTCGCCCTGACCAAGGCAATGACCCCGGCCCGTCGTGCCCGCATCAGGGCATTGCGGCCGACCGGAATGGGTAGTCGTTCCCTCCCGTAGACATGGGCGAGGACGGCGGCTTTTTCGGCTCCGACGACATCTGTGAACGGGCTGCGCGAAACGTCCATGGGCACATAGATATATTGCCCGGCGAAGGCATCCACGATCCTGAGCGTGGCATGGGCGCCGACATGCGCGGCCATGTCCAACATGATGGGCGGCCAGCTTTCATGGGCTTTCGCATCTTCTGGGATCGGCAGGTCTTCCGGCCGGGTTGCAATCTGCCGGGCCATCAGTCCTCAACCTTCCTGCCCTGCATACGGCGGAGCTTGCGGCCGAGGAGGCGAATGCCCGCGTCCAGTTCGGCGGTTGACCAGCAATGATGGTTGGGGACCAGGCCGAGGGCGCGCTCCAGATAATGGGCATAATGGCCGAAAAGCTGCCCGGCATCGCGCAACGGTCGTTCAAGGGCAGCCAGTATGGCGTGACGGTCGCCCCGGAGATCGGTGTATCCCGGCGTGATGTCGGCAATGGCGTCGGCTTTCTCCGGCGTCGGCCATTCCACGCCTTCGCGCCCTAACCAGGACTTCAAGGCTTCGATCACGCTGGCGGCTTTGCGATGGTCGAGGAATTTCAACGCCGACGTACCCGTCTGCCGTTCCACGAAGGCGGAGATCGCCCGGTCGCCGGGATCGTCGATCGCGCCCAGCCAGTAGAGCGACCACCAGAGAGCCTTGATCTTGCCGATATGGGCGCGGTGCCCCATCGGGCCTTTCCAACCCTTGTTGAAATGGTCGAGCAGGCGGCCCAACTCGCCGATCGTCATGTCGGACATGCTGGCCTTGCCGATCAGCTTGACCTGAATGTCCTTGCGCATGTCGTCGTCGATGCCCTGCCGTTTGCAGGCCGCGCGGATGGCGATGATGAGACGATGGGTGCCACGGGGCGCGGATTGCTTCTTGGCCGGGACGTTCCGGGCGCGAGCGGCTTCAACCATCCTTGCCCTCCCGCTTCGCCAGTTCGGCGCGCAGGGCATCGACTGGCACCGACGACAGGTCCGGCGCGGCCGATACCGGCGCATAGGCGCGGTCCCGGCCGGGGAGCTTCACAAGGTGGCCCCGTTCAACGAGGGCCTGAACGCGGCGGTGGACGGGCGCCTTGGACTTCAATTCCAGGGCTTCCATCAGCTCCTGAAAGGTGGGCGATACGCCATGCGCGGCATGATATTCCTGAATGACGGTCAGGGTCCGACGCATTTCGGGTGTCATGCATCTTCTCCGTAAAAAGGCAGGCCTAAAGGTGGCGCTGGCAGGGCCACGCGCCTTTGCTTGGGCGGAGGAGGAGGAGGGGCCGGTTTAGGCGGATGCTGTGCGGAGTGAAGCTCCTGCAACACGCGACTGAGCGCGTAGGAGTCAGTCATCTCCAGCACGATCGTAAGTCGGGTCGCCTTCGCGCCAGAGGCCGTGGAAAAGGACTTAACCTTCCCCTCGTCTCGGCCGAACAATATCATAATGCTCTCGGTCACTGGACCGTCCTCATGGAGGGATGCTCGTGTCGCGTGGCCAGGACCATTGCGTCGGCCATGAAGCCAGCGGCACGGTCGATGTCGTCCCCGGCCAGCGCCGCAGCCAGTCCGATGCCGTTGCGGGTTATGCTCACCACGATCACGCCATTCATGATGCTGAAGCCAATGCCGGTTTGCCCTTCCGGCGCTTTCGCGTCGCCGACAGGGACATTAAGGCCGGTCGCTAGACCTTCGGTTTTAATAGCCACGGCGCGTCTCCTTGAAGTGTTGGTGAAATTCTGTTGCTAGGGCGCGCATCCGGGCGGGATCGGCGAGATCGCGGATCTCGACCACTTCCCGCAGCGCCATAACTGGTGACGGGCCGCGCCCGCCTGGACGACGCTCCAGAGCGAAATGGAGCGGTTCGGGGCTATCGGCCGCGATGATGTAGACCCGGATCATCGCTGAGCGCCCGTGCCGGGCGATTTGGCTACCCAGCCGTCATCGTCGATGTCGTGATTCATCGCGAATGTTGCGAACGCCCGCGCTGCTGGACCGCAGAACTCGGGAGGAGTTGCCTTGGCAAGCGCGCGAATGCCCGCTTCCGCCAAGGCCTCGGGCAACACCAGTTCCTTGATCTGCCACGCATAGATGATGGCTGCCAGCGCATCGAACATCTCGGGCGAGGCGGCCATTTTCAGGCTGTCCTCGGGATCGACGCCTTCTGTGAGAATAGCGATCAGGCCACCATCCTCGCCGTCGACAATAGTGTCTGTCGGGATGTCATAGATAAAGGTCATGCGGCTTTCCTCCCGCCATCGCGGTTCCACAGCCGGGCTGCGCCCTCCGCATTATGCTCATGGTCGATATATTCCGGCCCCTGCGCCCCGCATTCGATCCGGGGACAGGTTGCTTGGGTGCTGACCAGTCTGTCAGCGGTGATGCGCGCGCGGATGACAGGCATCCGGCCGCAAGTGCAGCGGTTGAGCTTAGCCATCGGCCCGCTCCACGGCGATCTTGACGGTAGCGTTGCCCTTCCAGCGATCGAGCAAGCCCTTGTCGGCCGAGCTGGTGCAACTTGCGGTGATGCCCGCCACGCGCAGGATGTTAGGATCGCCGCGCCTGTAGAAGGCGCGGTGGTCCGCAACCAAACCGGCGATGATGTCGGCGGCCGCCACCTTTGCCTGGAGCTGCGCCAGCACGAAGTCCGATGCCGCCTGAAGGCGGGCCAGCATAACGGGTGTCATACCAGCACCGCCTGTTCCGCGCGTAGGCGCGCCAGCTTGGCTTCGCATGCGCTGATCTGGCGCCCGATCCGCGTCTTCCTGATCCGCCTGCGGTTGAGCAGCCGGTCATATTCGCTGAGTTCGGCTTCGCTCAGGCCGCGCTGCCGGGACAGCTGCTCGATCTCGGCTATCCGGGTTTCGACGACGGACAGTCTCATTCCGCGGCCTCCTCGACAGGGATGGGCTGCGCGGCCGGCTCCTTCTGCTCGGCCCGGTCTATGAAGAATTCTTCGGCCTGGTGGTTGCGGGCGCCCAGCCAAAGCAGGACTTGCCCCAGTTCGGTATTGTCGGAGATCGCGGCGATGCAGGCTTGCTTGTCGAGCTTGGTGGACATGCGGAGCAGCTCGCCCAGGCCAAGTTCCGCCAGTTCATCAATGAGGGTGTCTGCCTTGATCCCCTCATGCTTGAGCGCCGGGGTGGATGTCCGTTCGCCGATCTTGCACCCGGCAAGCGTGATGGACTTGCGCTTCCCTTCGGTGAGGGAGGGAGCGGCCACGCCCCACCAGGCGCGGAGCTGGCGGAACAATTCCTTCGACCGCTGATCCAGCGGGGCGGCGAATTCGTCGCGCGCGCCCTCGATCTTGGCGATGGCGGAGGCTGCGTCGAGCTTCAGCTCCTCGATCTTGTCCAGGATGTCGCGGTACTCCACGATCTGGGCAACGGCTTCTTCGATCGTCTGGGGAGCTTCCAGTTTGGGAGCCTTACGGCGTGACATTAATTGTTTCCTTCCGTGGTGATGCCGGGTGTGAGCGGCGACATGAGGGGGAGAGCGGTGTGGCAGCGGTGGCATTCGGCCGAGGACCGGCCGACCCACCAATGGGTGCCGCCACAGCCGGGGCAGCGATTGATCTCGGTGGGCCGGTAAAGGACCACGAAGCCCCGCTGATCGGGCGGTGCTGGGTGAATGGGGCGGGCGGATTTCATGGCAGTATCGCCATGATGCCGATGCCCAGGACGATGGCGGCCGGGCCGACCAGCAGCATCGCCTGACGAAGCGCGATGCTCAGTTCCGGTTCATGGCGGCGGGCGCCGTCATCTGCGAACAGCCAATCGAACAGCGCGATGCTACGGTTCCAAAGGGCGGACAGGCGGGCCATCATCCCTCGCCTCCATCAGTGTTGTTCGGGCAGGTCGGGCAGGTCGCCGCATATTGATGGTGCGCCTGATGACGGGGCGGCCCCTTGCGGCGGCGGTTGCGCAGGCAACTGGAGAGCGGGATCGGGCCGAACAGCGGGCAGGCGACATCCTCGGCACCGTAGGTGGCGCGAACAAGGCGCTCGGCTTCGGGATAGCTGCCCGCATAGCTGCGGTTGATCAGGCGGCTGATGTAGCCGCTCGATTTGCCCAGCCGGTCACCGACCATCCGTTGATTGTCGGCATCGCAGGCGCTGGCGAGCAGGCGGACCCAGGCGGGCATGTCCTCGCCCCAGGCCGCGACGGCACGTTCTATGTTTGTACTGGAGGCATTAAGAGACATGGTGAATCTCCGGGGCTAAAATTTTTTGGGTCGGAGACAGGGGGAAGCGGGCGCCGCTGTTTCGATCGATCAGGGCGATCACCGTGCGGCCCGCATATTCTATGGACGGATGCTTGGGGCCGCAGGCGCGGCCGAGCCGCCACCGGGGATGATCGTCGCCGGGCTGGTCGGTGCGGATCAGGTATCCGGCGCGGGTGAGCTGGTTGAGGACGCGACGGGCTGCGGCCTTTTCGACGGTGGCGGCGAAACAGACTTCAACCAGGTCGAAAGCGCGCATGACCCTGATGGCCGACCAGATGCGCTGGCGGGTCGATCGTGCGGCCGGCTGGCGCGCAGGCGCCGGTACGGCCGGTGGATCGCGGAGGGCTTTCGCCTCCTTGAGCATGATGTAGAACCCCCGATTGTCGGTTAGTTCGACCAGTCCGGCCCCGCGCCAGCGGTCGAGAAGGGCGACGGCATCGCTGACCTGGATGCCGGTATTTTCGGGCAGACCGTCGCCCAGCACGATGTCGGCCAGCGACATCGGGCGCCGCGCAAAGCGCAGCAGCGTCCAGGCTGCCCGTTCGGGATCGCGCATGCGCGGCGCCGAGACGAAGTTCATCGGCTGCCCCTGTGAGCGGTGCCCAGCATGTCGCTGAGCGCGACGAGGCGGTCCCGGCGATGGGCTTCGCTGGGCATCAATGTGCTGCGCATCGTTCGTCCCAGGAGAGCCAGCGCCTCGGCCGCGACGACCAGGTGCAAGCAGGCCAGATCATCGCGGCTGATGGTGAGCGTGATGGTGTCCGCTGACATCAGGCCGCCTCCAGCCGACGGACGGTGACGGCGCCGGTCTTGATTGGGCGGTCGCCCCACCAGTCGCGGTCGATCCGGGGTTCGCCCGCCTCGGCGGCGGCGCGCTGGGCGGCCTTCAGGTTGACGACGATACGGCGGGTGACGCCCTTGCACTTCACCTGGAACAGCTCGGCCAGATCGTCTTCGACGCGGACGCGGGTGCAATAATGATCCCGCAGCTTGCAGGCGTCGGCAAAGGAAGCAGGCTGCGCGGGCGTTGCGACGGCGATCCGGTTGTCGAACCGCTCCCATTCCTTGAGCTTGGAAAGCAGCGCTTCTTCGCCGATCAGCATGATGGCGATGCCGGTCGCGTCGTGGATGTCGCGGATAATCTCGATCGACCGCTTGTTCACCAGATGGTCGAATTCGTCGATGATGAGGTCGCGCGGATCGTAGTTCAGATGATCCACGATCTGGCGCAGCAGCTTGGGCGCGGTCTTGTCCATCCGCGTGATGCCCAATTCTTCGGCGATGGCTTCCAACAGAGTTCGCTGGGACCAGACCGACTGCGCCAGGACATAGGATGCTCCGGTGCGGGCTGCGGTGAAGGCACCGGCGATGGTCTTGCCATAACCGGAGAAGCTGTAGAAAACCCCCATTCGCGGATCGCCGGGGCCGCCATCCTTGCAGTCGAGCAAGGTGCGCAGGGCAAGGCTCATATTAGTGAGCTGGGCGTGGCCGGTGGGGCCGTCTCCCAGATCAAGCCGGGGTTGGCTGGCAAGATGATTCATCGGCGTTTCCTCCGTTGTGAATGGCTGTTGAAAGGCGGTTTTCATGCGGCCCCCTGGCGGCGCGTGGCCGGGGCTGGGACCGGGGCGCCGAACACGCCGGAAACCATTTTCTCGGCGCGATATTCGGACGTGGTGGCGTAGAGGCGGGCGCGTTGCAGCGCGTCGGGATCGACGGCTTCGCCGCGCTCGGCCGCGAAGATGATCGCGTCGGCTTCCGCCATTTTCTCGGCGGGCGATTTGACGGCCGCAGCCTTGGGTGTTGGCGCGGTGCGGGCCATGGCTTCGTCCAGGCTCGCCTGATCGGGCAGCGCCGGGGCGGGCGCGTTGGCGATGCTGTCCATGACCGGGGTTGTCAGCGGCCGGGACGGCATGGGCAGGTGGGTCAGCTTGCCAGCAGCTTCCGCTTCGGCCCGAAGCATCTGTTCGCGGGCCTTGTCGATCGAGAAGGCGCCCTGCTTCTTCTTCAGCTCGGCCTTTTGTTCCCCGACCCAGGCATTGAACTGGCGGCGGGCGGCCAGCGCATATTGCTGTTCCGACATGCCGCTTCGGGCTGCATCTATGGCGGTGTCGATATAGTTGCCGTCCTCGTCGAAGACGAAGAGCGCGCCCAGATCGTCTTCGTCCCGGCGAAGGGTGACGCGGCGGTCCATGTGTGCGACGAGGGCAGGCGCCCAATAACGACCGCTCTTCCAGCGGATGCCCCGCTTACCGACTGTGGCGTGGCCCACGAAGGCGCTCAGCGCGATCTTCAGCAGACTCTCGCTAGGTGCAGCCCGGCCCGGCGTCGGGGAGCTTTGCCACTTCGCCATGGGGGACATGCCCAGCGAGCTATGAGTGCGCTGGTGATATTCGCCATCGACCCAGGCATCCAGAATGCGCTGGAGTTCGGCGCTGTCGATCGCCGCCTCAATGACGGCCCGACCCTTTTCCTTTTTGGCGCGGGCGCGAAGCTGCTGGGCCTGGGCTACATTGTGGCCAAGGAAGCCCTTGAGGAGCGAGGCGCGTTCGCGGTTGAAGGTGCCGAACAGGCGCTCGACGTGGGGTTTGTCTTCCGGGTGGCCGGGAAGGCACGGGTCCAGGATGATCCCCAGCGCATCGAGCGCGGTGATGATCGACTGGTTCATGAAACCGGAGCCGTTGTCGACCTTCAGGGTGCCGGGCATGACGCCCCAGGCCATGATGGTCGACACCAGCATCCGGCGTACCGACTGGGCGCTTTCGCTCTCGACGACCAGAAAGCGCGACCGGCGCGACCAGCGGTCGATGATGCCCAGGATCGACTTGCGCCCGTCCGTGCACATCACGTCAGCCTTGGTCGTGTCGATCTCCCACATCTCGTGGGCGTAGGACACGGTGGCATCCATGCGGCCGAGTGCGGGGCGATAGCGGGACTTGAAGCGATCCGGGTCGCGGGTTGCGGTCAGGAGGACGCGCTGTTCGTCTTCGACTTTCTTGATGAACCGTTGAAGTGTCGGAAGTGACGGCAACTTGTCGAAGCGCGTTGCGAGCAGCTTCATAATGGTGCGCGACGATCTTCTGTGATTGGCGAGGATCACCATCACAGCATCGGCGGCATCTTGATGTTGGGAGAACCAGTCGATCCCTTTTGGACGTCCAACAGGCCGCGCCTCGGCATCGACCGCATCGGCCCGGCGCCCCAGCAGGTCGGCACGGGCTTCTTCGGGCAAGCCCATGACCGAATAGGCGCGGGTGATGCCACCCCGGCCCGGGCGTGGTTGCCACGGCCAATCTTCGCTATTCGCCCGGAGTTGGACACCCTTCTTGGTCGTCGGCAGGCCCGCCAAGCGCAGGTCCGCAATTTCCTGGGCGCTCAGATGGGACGCCAATTTCGACGGGGCGCTCATGCGAACATCCCCACTTTGATGTCGGCATGATGTTGAGCGTTAGGCGCAGAAAACTGTGCCATTTCGGTCGTCCGTAATTTTTTCGGGGTGCGAACGTAGAGGAAACAAGACTCGCACTTGATGTTGTGATAACGAGCCATCACGCGGCCACCTTCCGGAAAGCCAGAAGGCTCAGTCGCTCGCCCTGCTTGTCATAGCGAGAGGGCCAAATCTTCATCGGGTGAACGCCAAGGAAGTCCGCAATGACCTTTTCTGCTCTCGCAGATGAACGTTCGTCGAGCGCCCTGGAAAGTGCCTGGGTGCTCATGCCGTTGCGTGCCGCGAGTGCGCTCAGTGTTGAGCCACGTTTCCGAACAGCCGCCTTAATATCTTCGGGGTGCCAATCCATCTGGGCTCCAAACATCAAACTGATGTTGATCCGTCTATTTCAACATCAGTTTAGATGTCAACATCAAAATCTGATGTCGGAGAGGGCTGGTGCCTGACCGTGTGGCTCCGCATGTACTTGCGCGGATCAAAATGCTGGTAGACAGCTATAAAAATCAAAAGGTTGCCGCAGATGAGATCGGCATCCCCTACGCTACGCTTCAGCGGATTTTGGCGGGAAAGGCTCCGCTCACTCATGAGAGGGCGGAAAAGTTTGCCCTCGCCGCTAGGCAATCAGTCGATGCCCTCCTCAATCGTGATGTTGATGATGTAGGAACTGAGGCAGTCAGCCCAGATATGTCATTTGTACCGTTGCATGATGTTCAGGCATCCGCAGGCCATGGCGCTAGCGCTGTGGAAGCCGGACAATCACCGGAGAGCCTAGGCTTTCCTACACATTGGTTGCGAAGCCAGTTTGGCGATCCTCGGCCTTTGCGCGTTATGCACGTCAAGGGTGACAGCATGGCGCCTACCGTTCACGATGGCGATTTGGTCATGATCAACATTAGTCGCCGCGAGCCGGTGGATGGGATTTATGTCCTGCGGCTGGACGATCAATTAATGATCAAACGCGTTCATTTCCCGATGGAACGGCGTGTTTTGATTATCAGCGATAATAGAGATTATGATCGCTGGGACCGGATGCTTGATCTGGAAAGTGATGCGACCCGTGAGAGTTTTCAGTTGATTGGCCGCGTAGTGTGGGTTGGTAGATCAATATAGTTGGGGGAATGATGGCCTATGTTCTGATGGCGTTGGCTGCTCTGGTCGGTGTGCCTGAGCATCCAGTAGCCGCCGCCGATGGGTGGCAAGTGCAATCCTCGATCAATCCCATGGATGATCGGACACAGGTGGCCGCTCGCAAACGGGGCGTCGGAATTGACCTGATCCTTTGGTGTGACAATCGCGCGCCAGCGGGTGAGGTGACAGCAGAAGTTCACATCGACAAATATCTTGGTTCATCAGACCAATATGCGGTTGCCTACCGAGTCGACGCTAACGAGCCTGTCCTAGGTAAATGGCAGAATACCTCCGCAGGTTTGGTCACGACGATCTATCCCAGCGATCAAGCCTCAATGCAGAAGTTTGTCTCGGATGTAGCGGCTGGTTCTAAATTGGCTGTGCAAGCCGCCACCTATGACCGTAACGCCCGTGGTCCCGTCCGAGTGCTTAGCATTGCAGGTGCCGCCCGCATGGTCGATGAGCTGCGCGCCAAGTGTGTGGAGGCTGCGCAATGAGTTCTCATTGTTCTCTTTTTGTTCTATACGTTCTCCATCGTCCGAGTCGGTGATGGAGGCTGGCAATGCGGCGGAAATCCGCCAGCTTAGCTAGGCTACGGTCATCATCTGTCATCCGCTGGGACGAGTGTACCAGGAGAATGACGATGAAGCATTTTAAGCCGGAAGAACAACCCAGGCCCAACTTTGGTCGCTGGCTGTTGGGCCAGAAGAAGCGTGACGATGCGATAGGTGGACTTGCGAAGGCGGCGCACCGCGACCCGAAGTTCCCGATCGACGGCTCCGTCCAGGATGTGGGCGCGCGTCTGAACAAGCTCGAGGCCGATCCCGATATGCACTGCGCCTTGGAAGACGCGGAGCTGGAATATCTGGTGTACTGATGCGACGGATGCTTCGCGATGAGCTGGTCAGCAATTTTGCCAGCATCTTGAGGGATCAGCCGGAGTTCAAGGCGAAGGGGGCGGCCGTGCTAATGGCGGGCGAACGGGTTTCGTCTATCGCCGATCGGCTCGCCAGTCTGATCGACAGTCGCTGCGCGATGGTGATCCATACCGACGTCATTGATGAGCAGGGGCGTCCAGGCCGCTGGGGTGAAGACGAACCGGACCCCGCTGGACCTGC